>FWPU01000336.1_pt1 | contig 152040 bp, 125 predicted proteins | sample 2228361 | NCBI WGS metagenome assembly FWPU01 (sample SAMEA103939777, study PRJEB20133) | metagenome | reverse complement strand
ACCAGCGCGGCGCCGCTGACGTTGCTGAGGGGGGCAACGACATCCCCCAGTTGCGCGCAGGTGCCAGCGTGAATGTGCGCCGGATGAGACTCCTCTTCTTCCTGAGCGAGAACCGATGCCGCTCCGTGACCGACCACAAGTCCAGTGACTGCCACAATGATCGCCACAAATGTCGCCAGTGTTGCGAACCACCGTACCCGTCGCATCCGATGATCCCTCCTTGTGCTCGTGATTTCCTGCCTGGCGTCGCTGCGCCAGGGCGCGGGCAACGTCCCCGTGCGCTTCTCCTACGAACAATGGCCATGTTTGGATGAGAGCCGGCAACAACGCGGCCAGAGTGACGGGTGTGATTTGACACCCCTAGCCTCACCTCGGCACAATCCCGCTGGCGGTGATCAGCATGTGCCCACAGCAGGCGCCTCGGTTGCGCGCGTGGACGCAATGGGCTCGTCAGCGAGCGGCGACTGCTTAGTCGCGATGATGTTCAGCGTCTGCTGCGGTCTCGCTGAGATGCCGCCGGTGTGAGGTGAGTGCAGCGGGAGAAAGGAGTCGAGGATGACCCACCAGCGTGACGCACGGCCGGCCGGGTTGCAGCTAACCCGGCGAAGCTTCGTTGGCGGCGCTGCAGCGACGGCAGCAGGGTTGGCCCTTGTTGGGCCACGGATGCAGCAGGCTGCGGTCGCCCAGGAAGGACCAACGATCATTATCGGTACCTTGGGCGAAGCGCAGACGATCAACCCCTTCCTGACGAGCGAGTCCGAGGGCGACTGGCGCTGCAAGATGCTCTTCGACGAATTCGTGCGGGCGAACCCCGCAACCTACGCGCCGGAGCCGGGGCTGGCCGCTGAATGGACCATTGATGGCCTGACCTTCACGTTCAAGCTGCAACCCAATGCCAAGTTCTCCGATGGCAGCGAGGTGACCGCGGACGACGTCGCCTTTACGATCAAAGGGCACATCGCCAAATCGACAGGCTCCTCGCGGCAGACCAAGTATCTCGTGATCGAGGGCGCCGAGGCCTACGCCGAAGGGGCTGCCGACGATGTCTCGGGCATCAAAGTGCTGGACCCCAAGACGTTACAGATCACGCTTGCCAAGCCGGATGCGCCGTTCCTCTTCAATCTCCGGTATATCTTCGTTGTCCCGAAGGCGATGCTGGAGGGCAAAAGCTTGACCGATGACCCGTTCTTCCAGAACCCGGTCGGCGCTGGCCCGTTCGTCTTCCAAAAGTGGGATACTGGCGCGGATTTCGTTGCCACGCGCAATCCACACTACTGGCAGCCGGGCAAACCCGCGCTGGCGAGCTTCACGCACCGGACGATCGCCGATGCCAACAGCCTGGTGCTTGCCTTGCAGGCGGGAGACATTGACGGATCGAATTACCCGGCGCCTACCGCAAAGGAGCAGCTCGAGCAGAATCCCGATCTGGTCGTCCTGGTGCCGCCATTCAACTCGCCGAATGGCTGGATGTTCAACTGCGCGCACGAATGGTTGAGCAAGAAAGAGGTGCGCAAGGCGATCGCCATGGCGCTCAATACCGAGCAGTTTGCCGCCGACTCGCTGCTCGGGCTGGGCAAGCCGGGCATTGGGCCGATCGCGCCGGACAACTGGGCCTACGACAAGGATCTCAAGCCGATCCCGTACGATGTTGAAGCCGCCAAGCAGTTGATCGCCCAAGTGGGCATGCCGCAGGGGACCAAGATCCGGTTTATGGTCAACCAGGGGAACGTGTTGCGCGAGGACTGGCTGACCTTCACTCAGCAAGGTCTCAAGGAGATCGGCATTGAGGTCGTCCCGGAGGTGATCGAGTACGCGACGCTGGTCGAGCGCGTGACCGTGCACCGGGACTACGACGCCTGTGGCGTTGACTTTGCCGGCGTCACCGCCGAGCCGAGCGAGCTCTACGATCAATTCCACACGGGCTCGCCCGGCAACTTCATGAATTACAGCAACCCCGAACTCGATGCCTTGCTTGAAGCGGCACGGCAGGAGCTCGATATCGAGAAGGCGAAGCAGATCTACAAGCAGATCCAAGCCGTGATCATGGACGAAGTGCCGATGTTTTTTGCCTGGTACCGGCCGTTCCTGCACGTGGTCAAGAAGAAGTTCAAGGGCTACACCGATAGTGCCGCGTTCGGGCTCTTCCACACGCTGGAAGACTGGACGGTGGAGGAGTAGCCGGGATTGGTCCTCACCCCCTTCCCCGTCGCCTGGAATAGGGAGCGGGGAGGGGGATCGGGGGCCGAGCGGCTAGGTGCTGACGATGCAGAGTGGAACCTGGGCCTATCTGGCGCGGCGCGCGGTGTTTCTCGTCCCTCTGCTGATCGGCCTCTCGATCGTGATGTTTGCCCTGATTCACGCCGCGCCGGGTGACCCCGCGCTGGCGATGATGGGTGAGCGCGCGGCGAGCAACCCGCAATACGTCGAGCAGGTTCGAAAAAACCTGGGCCTTGATAAGCCCTTGCCTGTCCAGTACGTCTATTGGGTCCGCAACCTGCTCAAGGGTGATTTCGGTAAGGCCTATACCTTCGGCAACAAGCCAGTGCTGGCTCTCATCGGGGAGCGCTTCTGGTCTACGGTCGAGTTGCAGGCGATCTCGCTGTTTTTGGGGCTGGCGGTGGCGATTCCCGTTGGCATCATATCGGCCACTCGTCAGTACTCTCTGCTCGATAACACCGTCACGGTGAGTTCATTCCTTGGATTGGCGCTCCCGAATTTTTGGCTGGCGCTGCTGCTCCAGATCTGGATCGGCGTCAAGCTGGGCTGGTTGCCCGTCATTAGCACGGGGCAGGCCAACGCCGAGTTTCCGGAACGCATCAAGTTTTTCATCATGCCCGTACTGGTGTTGATGTTGCCAAACATTGCGTATTTCGCCCGCTTCATGCGATCCTCGATGCTGGAAGTCATTAACCAGGACTACGTCACGGTTGCTCGGGCCAAGGGGTTGGATCAACGGACGGTGCTCTATCGCCACGCCCTGCGCAACGCGCTGATCCCGATGGTGACGGTGATTGGGTTACAGTTACCGCGCATCCTGGGTGGAGCGGTCATCATCGAGCAAATCTTTGCCTGGCCCGGTCTGGGCGATTTGGCCTACAAGGCGATCGGTCAGCGAGACTATCCAGTGATCCTGGCAGTGACGATGTTGAGCGGTGCCGCCGTCATGGTCATCAATCTCCTAACTGATCTGGTGTATGTCCTCGTTGACCCGCGTGTCTCACTGACGGCGAAGGGCTAGGATCGGGGAGCGCATGATGGAATCGAGGCCAGCCGTCGCACGCGCCATTCCGCGCCCACAGTCCCTCGTTGCCAGCGCTCTTGAGGAGTTGCCGCGCCGCCGGAAATGGGCCACGGTGCGGCGATTCGCCGAAAACCGCCTGGCCGTGGCTGGCCTGGCGATCATCGTCGTGCTCTATGCCGCGGCGATCGCGGCGCCCTGGATCTCGCGCTATCCCTACGATGAGATTCAAGCGGGCATGCGCAGCAAGCCGCCATCGGCCGAGCACTGGCTAGGTACTGACCGCAATGGCCGGGATGTCTACGCGCGCCTCATCAAGGGAGGGCAAGTTTCCCTCGCGGCGGGTTTTGCCTCTGTGGTCATCATCATGACCATCGGTGTCACCTTCGGGGCGATGTCTGGATTTTTCGGGGGATTGGTTGATGGCGTGATTATGCGCCTCACCGATGTGCTCCTCTCGATTCCGCAGATCCTCTTGCTCATTACCGCCGCGTCGCTGTTTCAACCTGGCTTGAAAACCACGGTGATCGTGATCGGGCTAACCTCCTGGCCCGGCGCCGCGCGCCTGGTGCGGGGGCAGTTCCTGGCGCTCAAAGGGCAAGAGTTTGTCACCGCGGCTCGTGCGCTGGGCGCAGGTCCAGTGCGAATCATGATGCGTCATCTCTTCCCCAACGCGCTGGCGGTGATCATCGTGGAGGCGACCCTCTGGCTCTCGTACGCGATCATCCTCGAGGCCAGCCTGAGCTATCTCGGTCTCGGCGTGACGATCCCGACGCCATCCTGGGGCAACATGCTGCAGGATGGCCAGCGCGAGCTTATTCGTGGTGCCTGGTGGCAAACGTTCTTTCCTGGCATGGCCATTTTCCTGACCGTGCTGTCGTTCAACCTGATGGGCGATGGCTTGCGCGATGCCCTTGATCCCCGCCACCGGCGGCGGTGACCGGCTTACCGGCAATGACGCGGCTGCCCACCCAGGTCACGCTGATCTTTGACGGAGAATGCGGTTTTTGCACGCGCGCGGTGCGCTGGGTGCAGCGGCTGGACCGGCGGCATCGCGTAACGGTGTTGCCATACCAGCGGCCTGGGGTGCTTGCTGTCCACGGGTTGACCGAGGCGGATGGCGCGGCATCGGTTTGGGCGATCACACCGGATGGGCGGCGCTACCGGGGAGCCGAGGCGGTCAACGTTGTGGTCTCGGCCGCCCTTGGTGTCGCGGTTCCCTGGCTCATCTACCGCATTCCGGGCGTCGGCTGGCTTCAGGAGCGGGTGTATGACTGGGTTGCCCGGCATCGGGGCCGCTTCCCGGGAGTGACACCGTACTGTGAGCAGTATCCAGATGAATGCCAGACGGCGGCGTGACGTCAGGCTGGCCAGATGGCTCACCGCCCGCTGGGTTCAGGGTAAGCTGATACCAATGGCCAGATGTTGATGCGAGCGCGTTGCTTGATCAGTGAGAGAGGAGCGTACTGGTGGCGACAGCAAAGGGGAAAGGGAAGAAAAAGCGGGATGAGGCAGCCGTGGTGTCACGCCAGACGCCGGTCATCACCTGGCGCATCGAGGAGAGCGAATATGATGCGCGGGTCGAGCGAGTGCGCGCTGAACTGGAGCGGCGGGAGCTTCACGGCCTGGTATTGTTCCATCCGATCCGAATGGCCTATGTTTCCGGATTTTTCCATCTCAGCACCGAGCGGCCAATGGCGATCGTCCTCGGGCTCGAGGGCGGTCTCGGTGCGCTCATTCCGCACCTCGAGCAGGAGCACATCGCCAAAGCGCGCGGTGTGACCCGGGTGAAGGTCTATCCCGAGTACCCAACGGGTGGCACCAAGCACCCACTTTATCACCTGGCTGATCTGCTGACCGAGATGGGGCTCAATACGCACGGAAAGCGGATCGGTTATGACAGCAACGGCTACCTGGATATCAACGGGTACGATGGACCTCTCCTGTCGGATGTCGTCGAGCCAGGGGTCGAGACGGTCAAGGCGCGGGATGTGGTAGACCGGTTGCGGGCGGTGAAAAGCGAAGCCGAACTGCGCCTGATTATCGAAAGCTGCACCTGGGGGAACCTGGCTCACCGGCTGATGCAGGAAAAGATCGAGCTAGGCCGCAACCCGATGGACATCTCCTATGAGGCGTCCGTCGAGGCGACGCGCATGATGATCGCCGCGCTTGGACCGGGGTATCAGCCACTGACGATGGTCTGGGGCATGCCGGTGGTCGCGATGTTCCACGCCGGAGCGAACACGGCCATGCCGCACGGGCTTTCGACTGCCGCCGGTGTTCGCCGGGGCGATGTGCTCGTCACAGGGGCTGGCGCAGACGTTGGCGGGTACAACTCCGAGCTAGAGCGGACAATGATCGTCGGTGAGCCATCGCCGGAATTTGTGAAGTACTTTGATCTGATGCTGCAATTACAGCAAGCTGGGTTTGACGCGCTGCGCCCCGGTCGCACGTTTGCCGAGGCCGAAGCTGATGTCTGCCGCGCGTTCAAGGAGCTGGGCGTGGCTGAGCTCCAGCGCCACCACACGGGACACGGCATCGGTCTGGAAGGGCATGAGTGGCCGTTCATTGACAAGGGCAGCACGGACGTGGTCATCGAGGAAAACATGGTGCTCTCGGTTGAGCCGGGGTTGTATGTACCAGGTCTTGCTGGTTTCCGCCACAGCGATACCGTCGTCATCCGCAAGGGCGGCGCTGAGCGCCTCACGTACTACCCGCGAGATCTTGACAGCTTGATTGTACGAGTCTAACGCGCACATCGGGCGTGAGGAGATGGGGCGCCGCCCCGGCCGGTGCCCTGCCGCACGGCTACGGATCAATTGCGGTCAGCAGGTAGAGATCGCAGATGATCACGTCACCAGGTCGTGTGAAGATGGTGAAATTGCCGTCGGCGTCTCTCCGGTCGATCAAGACCTTCCCCGTTGGGAAGTGTGGACGGACTGAGCAGTAGACTCGTGTCCCCACGAAGCCGTCGAGATCGTTGACAATGAAGCGGTTGGCGCCAGCGCGTGGCCCAAAGAAGACCACACCCTGGCTGTCGGTGAACTTGAGCTTGCAGAACCCGGACGGGTTGCACCCCCAGATACCGAAGCTCGGCACACGCCGGTGATGGCAGGTCTTGAAGACGTGCCTGGTGTTCTCCGGGCATCGTGCGACGTGGAAGGTGACCCGCGCAAACTTGCCGGATGCTTGCACCGGGGTAGCCACTGCTGCGAGGGTAACGGCGATAAGGGCGAAACCGATCACGGCTCGAGCGAGGAACGAAACGCGGCGCATGGTGCTGACTCCTCTCGAACGTGATGACTCGCGTCATTGTTCCGACCGTAGCCGGCCCGGTTCATCATCCTCCCTGGACGATGGTCAGCCTGGTTGCCGGTGCATATGGGCCAGTGGTCGCCAGGGGAAACGGCTGAGATACGTTGGTTGAGGTGGCCGGGTTGCCCTCACTGCAGATCGCCTGTGATGGGAGGAGCATCGCGTCTATCCGGGGTTCGACATGAGACGATCCTCGACTCAGGCCCGAGCTTTCACCATCCAGCGTCTCGCTGTGCGATTCGGGTCCCGCTGGCTTCTGCTGCCTCTGTCGCGGGAGAGCGAGACGAACGGGTCGGCTTTCCATAATGAACAACGAGCATGACCACGCGGTGGTTACGCGCGGCGGATAGCGTGTTTGCGGGGATCGCTCCGGTTGCCGGTGTGGTGACAGGCTGCTAAGATCAGCCATCCCGGTGGTGGGGTCACACGTGGGCATCAGGAGGTGGGTGATGGCGAACGGCGCACTCTTCGTCGGCTGGGGGCACGTCATCCACGGGCGTGAGCAGCAAGCGCTGCAGGTCTTCAATGAGGCGGTGCAGTATTGGGGCAGCCTCCAGCAGCGGGGGGAGATCGAAGGATTCGAGCCTGTTGCACTCGAGGCACATGGCGGCGACCTGTATGGGTTTTTCATGATACGTGGCGACCGGGAGCGGCTGGCCCAGTTACGGATCCGAGAGGATTTCCTCCGCGTCATCCAGCGCGCCCAGCTTGTTGTCGCGAATGTGGGAGTGGTCGCCGCATACGTGGAAGAGGAATTGAACCGGTTGTTCGGCGAGTTTCAGCAGCACGCGGCCGAACTCGCTCGGTAGCGCCTGTCCCACCACCGGGACGCATACGTATCTTCCCGATCATAATCTGCATCAACCACCTGCTACTACAAGTGGTCGTTGGTCCGGGCAACCCTGGCACCAGAATAAACCGTGAATGATTGGTTATTCTGGTCCTGCAACCGTGGAAATCGCCAAAAAGCTCTGACATGAAAGTCGCAACCGTGGTCAGTGCCGGACATCGCGTGGATGCGCCTTCGGGGCAGGGAGAGCGACGCTATATCGAGGTCCAGGGAATGCTCGAACGGATGTGGACGAAAAGAACCATTTTCATTGGGATCATTGCTCAGTATAATGCAGACTTGCAAACAGAGGAGAAACCCGATAGAGAACTGGCGCTGCCAAGAAGGGTGTGCACAAGAGGTGCTACGATGGTTCGCCGGCGTTTCACGCGAGTCGCTCTCTTGCTTGTGACGCTTTCGCTGCTTCCCAGTGTGTGGCTTCCGAGCCCCAGCGTCCAGGCGCAGACCGCAACGATCTACACGAGCCCCCAGTTTGGATTTCGCGTTTCATGGAAATCTCCGTGGCATAAGACGGAGGAGGTCTCTATTCCCGGAGAGTATGATCGCCTCCAACTCCAGCTCGATGCCTACGACTTTTACCACGAGTTTTATGGACTGCCCTGGAACGAGGTGAATTCAGCGGAGATCTTGCATCGCTTTGTCAAGCAACATCGCTCCAACATCGCAGATTTGACAATTTCTCAGGAGTGGTCGCCCGAGGGTGCACAAGGACAGCCCATGGTCATTGAATATGATGCCGGAGGGCAGCGGCTTACTGAATATCTGCACGCCATACCCCTAGAAGGGAATCGGGGTGTCTACATCAACGTCGTGAGAAGACCAGTCAGCGGTATCGGCTTGGACCCGTTCACCTTGCGAGACCTTGACCGCCTGGTCCAGGTCGATCTCGGGAATAGTGCAGGAGGGGGTGATCTAGGCGATCTGCAGCCAGTGCTGCCAGTGTGTGAGCGTGTCGAGTTGTATCCTGGCTATCCGGGATACCGCGGCTATGTGACTGGAGTTGCCGGGCCTGGGGAGACCGCCTGTCTCGCTGACCTCACCGTGATCGATCCAACGTTCTCCAAGGAGCGCGAGGACCGGTTGAACCGGGAGACGGCACGGCGCCTCGGCATTCTCAGGGCTGGCGCGGAACGGTTCGAGGAGTGGACATGGGAAGCTTGGATGGCCATCGAGGCCGGACGAGGGCTCATCCCCCACTGTCATTCGTGCCTCTGGGTCAACGGATCGCCGTTGCCACCGGAGCTGACCAGCCCTAACCCGGATGATCCGAGGCTTCAGCTTGGACGGTTTGGCCAACGGACGATTATGGAGCGGTATCTGCGGGAGCAGGGACAGCCGCTCTGGCGCATCGAGCAATCTTGGACGGATGAGGAGGTGCGCGCCATTGTCGGACTGCTGATGCCGGGCCACTACCCGACCGCGACCGAGATTCTGACCTATGCCGGGCGCATCTGGGATGGGCGTGGAGGCGTTTCGCCAGCCCAGCTCGCGACCGCACTGGTCAACCAAGGCGGGTATGTTCCCGTGCCACCGTCGGCAACCCCGGGTGACCAGATCTATCTAATGACAATGGGAGCCTATGTGATGAAATATTTCATGGGCACAAAAGAGTGGGAGTACATCATTTGGCGACCGATAGAGCGCGAGGTTCGGCTCTGGAGGATAGAAATTGACACAAAGCGGTACCCTCTGTCGCTTGGTGAGTGGATACGCCAAAGTGAAGTCTTAAGTGGGTTAATTAAAAAAGATCGATCGTCGTCTTCCGAGAGCGGACCAGGTAGCGCATCCTCGTCTGATCACACCACTCTCCAGGCCATGTGGCCTTCGCCGCCTGATGAGCTCGTGGCTCTCTTGGCGGAGGAACCGGTGCCTGCGGAATCTCTTCCTCCGGTACTTTCGCACGTGACACCGGTTTCAGCATCCGGCGGTGACACCGTGCCAGCTAGTGTCACCGGGTTTGTGCGAGTTGATTTCGCCACTTCGCGTCGCACCATGCACTCGCTGACTTATCATGTCTTCCCATCTGTGCACGCGGCAGAGCGATATTACCAATTGAACGTGCTTAAGCGTCGCAATGACGGCTCGCGCATCGTCTCTGAGATGCCGATGCGCGGGTATCCGGCGGTGCTGCTGGCTTCGAGGGATGGCACGGTAGCAACCTGTTGGGTCTGGACAGGCGATGTCGTGATCCTGGCAGTATCGAATGCAGGGGAAGGGATGTCCCCTGATTTTGCGCTGGCGACGACCTGGGGTTTAGGAGTGGCTGGGCTGGGTCATCTCCAGCGCATTTCCCCCGCTTCGCCAAGCGTGGAGCGGTCGCACCAGACTGGCACACCTCCTTTGGGCGATCTACGCAACTTCGCGGAATCCCTGTCACACCACCAGCCTGGCACGTAGAACGAATCCCACGAATTCCTGCATGTCAGGCAGATTGGGCTTGGCACCGGTCGAGGGACTCGTGCAGCAACTCTTCGAATCGCCCCGGCCACATCAATAATCGCGCCTTTGTCTTTCGCGTCGAGCCATTGCTCTACCGAAAGACCGTCCACTCCAAGGAGCACCGTGCCCTCGAGAACGCTTGCCGTTTCAATGGCGCATCCCGTGAGATCTGCTCCCCAGAGAATCGCTCCGCTGAGATCAGCGCCTTCAACACGCGCACCGGTCAAGTAGGCCTTTCGTAGGTCGGCACGTTGGAGATTAGCGGCTTCCAGTATCGCGCACTCGAGGTCGGCACCGTGGAGCGTTGCGTCGCTCAGGTCAGCTCTGGTCAAGTCAGCTTCGTTCAGGATTGCCCTCGTCAGGTTGGCGCCGGAGAGATTAACCTCCCGCAGATTTGCGTGGCTGAGCCGCGCCTCCTCTAGGAATGCCTGCTCAAATAAGCGCCAGCCCCGAAAGTCGCCGCCGCGGAAGTCCATCTGATCAAACATGCGCATACAGCGGAATCGCGCGCCGCAACGTCCTAGATCCTTCAATTGGGTGCTGCTCATTCTCCCGGTGCCAAGGCAGATGCGACATGGCCCGGCAAACATCCAGCCCCCTAGCCCCGATCCACCGCATTCGAGGCACTCGATCAGCGGGCCGTCGCCCCGCCGCTGACGAATCTCTGCGTCTGTGAGGCATCGGTGACACCCACTCCCTTCGCAATGGTAGCAGGGGCTCGGCTCCGCTTCGCCTGTGCCGCTGCATGATTTGCAGCCGCGGCCCCGGCAACTACGGCACACGAGAACGCTGCCGGATCCGCCGCAGCGGCAGCATTCATCATCCCAATCGCTCGCGCCGGTGCCTCGGCAGAGCGGGCAGACTTTGCGGTTGGGTTGCAGGGACTCAACAGGCAGTCTCCCGGTATTCCCGCACAGCACGCACCCCTCCCCGGTGCAGTGGAAACACAGGACGAGTCCTTCTGGCAGGTCACTGCTCTCGTTCAGCATCGCCATGGGCGGGGTGTCATTGTCAGCTTGGAATGCGTTCGTCCTGTCTTGGAGTTCATCGGAGGCTAAGTCTTGGGGATCTGGTCGCGTCATCGTCGTACCTCCTACTCTCGCTAGGGGAAACGGTTACTGCTCCTTACGTCGGCCACATAACTGACCATGCACAATAGCTTCGCCACTGGGGTTCGGTGCAGCGGCCAGTGTCAAAATAGAACATATGTACTACTCAGTCAAGGAAGGCGAAACGAGAGTAATGTCGTCTTGAAAACGCGAAGCTCCAGGGATCGGAGCGCGCCGCGATGGGGATTCGTTCGGTCACGGCATCAGCCAAGCAGCGCAGTGGCGATGCCAGTAGCGCCGCTGAGTGCGAGCAGCACGAGCGTGATGCGTCGAAAGCGCGGCACCGAGATACGGCGCGCCAGCATGATCCCAGTCAGTCGGCCAAGCAAGGCGGTGGGGACGAGCGCAATCAGCACCGGCAGCATCGAGCGACCGACCAGGTGCTGGGCTAGGATCGCCGGCAGGCCAATGAGATCCAGCAGAACAAAGTAGGTGGCGAGCGTCCCGCGGAAGGCGTGGATGCCAAAGCCGCGCATCGCCAGCAGGAACACCACCGGCGGGCCGGACAAGCCGGTGCTGGTCGAAAGGGCGCCGCTGGCAAACCCGGCCAGGACGGTTGCCCACCACCGATGTGCCCGCCCCCGGTGCGGGGTCTGCTCCGGGCTGCGATGATCACGGAGCGAGAGGAGAACCGCGGCCAGCACGACGGCGCTTGCCAGCAACCGGATCGTCGCTGCTTCGGCCAGCCGGAGTACTGCCACCCCTGCCGCCAGCCCGCACAATGCGCTGGGAAAGAGAGACAGCACAGTGCGCCAGGCGATGTACCGGCGGGCATCGACGAGAATGACCCAGCTTGTGCTCAGTGTCAGAACTTTGGTTAGCACGACGGCGACCGGGGGAGGATACAGGAGCAAGAGTGGCGGCGCCGTCACAAGCCCAAATCCGAAACCGATGAGTCCAGATACAAGACCGCCGGTGTAGACGACGGCGCAGGCCGCCAGCACATCCCAGGTGATCACGCTCCAGCTTCGCCTCCCCTTGCGCCATGCGCACGGGACGGTATCGTACCCGGTGATGATGGACGAACGTGATGGGGGGCAACACACGGCGATGCGAGGAGCGACGGCTGGCGGTGCTGATATGCGACCGGTGGTTCTGGTAACGGACTATGCCTGGCCAGATTTGCATGTCGAGGAGCGAGTGCTGGCGGCGGTCGGGGCGCGGCTGGTCGTCGCGGGGGGTGGCAGCGAGGAGGAGATTGTCCGCCTCGCCCCTGAGGCAGATGCCATCCTGACGTGTTGGAAACGGGTTCCGGCTGCCGCGCTCGATGCTGCTCCACGCTGCCAGCTTGTGAGCCGGTACGGCATCGGACTCGACAACATCCCAGTGGCGCATGCCACTAGCCTCGGGATTCTTGTGACGAACGTTCCTGACTTCTGCCTGGATGAGGTCGCTGACCATGCGCTGGCCCTTTTACTGGCGTGTGCCCGCGGGATTGTGCGCTTGAGCCGGAGCACACAGTCCGGACAGTGGACCCCTGCTGAGGGGCGCCAGCTTCCGCGCCTGCGGGGACAAACGCTCGGATTGATTGGCTACGGCGCGATCGCGCGCAACCTGGCCCCGAAGGCGGCTGCACTCGGCTTGACGATCCTGGCCTACACACCGCGCATCGCCTCGGACGGCGTCGCGCCATACGGCCGGGGCACGCGGGACCTAGACGAGGTGCTGCGGGCGGCTGACTACCTCTCCATTCACGCGCCGCTGACCGAGGAGACGCGCGGCATGATCGGTGAGCGGGAGTTGCGCCTGATGAAGCCGGCGGCCTACCTGATCAATACCGCGCGGGGCGCCATTGTTGATGAGGCGGCGCTGGTGCGTGCGTTGCGGGAGGGGTGGATCGCCGGAGCCGCACTCGATGTCCTCGTGACAGAGCCGCCTGATCCGGCGAGCCCCTTGCTGGCGCTCGATAACGTTATCGTCACACCGCATGTGGCGTTTGCTTCTGCCTCGTCGATCGAGGACCTGCGGGCACGGGCGGCGGAGCATGTCGTCCAGGCGCTGCGCGGAGAGGTGCCGTCGAACCTGGTGAACCCGGCGGTGCTGGAGCAGCCAAATTGCCGGCTAGGTCAAGTTGGACGGACAACTGCGGAATCGTCGTAAACACGGAGGCGAGACATGCAGCGCGGGCTGGCATTTGTCTTCGATCTTGATGGGACGCTGGTTGATTCTGTTTATCAGCATGTGCTCGCCTGGAGGCAGGCGCTTGAAGCCGTGGGCATCGAGCTGGCGGTCTGGCGGATTCACCGGCGGATCGGAATGAGTGGCGGGCTCTTCATCAACGCCTTACTGCGTGAGACGGGCCACCGCGTCGCGCCCGACGACGTAATCAGGCTCCAGACGCTGCACGCCGAGGCGTATCGCGCGCTAGTGGGGGAGGTCCGGCCGTTGCCGGGCGCGCGCGAGCTTCTGGCCGTGCTAACAGAGCACACCATACCTTGGGCCATCGCCACCAGCGGGCGCCGCGATGTGGCGCGTCCCGTGCTTGAGCTGCTGAGCGTGCCTTCGCACGTTCCCGTGATCACGCGTGACCAGGTGCCGCATGCCAAGCCGGATCCCGATCTCTTCCTCGCGGCGGCCGAGCGGCTCGGAGTGAACATTACGGACGCAGTGGTGGTGGGCGACAGCGTCTGGGATTTGCTTGCGGCCCGACGGGCGCGGGCGCTCGGCGTTGGGCTTCTTTCTGGTGGCTATGGCCGGGCGGAGCTAGAGGTGGCGGGCGCCTATCGCGTCTATGAGGATCCGGCCGATCTCCTGCACCGGCTCGACGAGGTCGGCGTCCGGCTGGCCCCGCCGCTCGGGTGATGTGCCGTTGTCCTGGAGCGGCTGCTCTCCAGGGCAGCTTAGGGAGTAGCCGGGCGGCGCATCGGGGTGAATGCCGTCGTTTTCTTCGGTGCGAGTATGGGGTGAACTTCATATCTAGCGTGCCGTACGGCTGAATGAGCCAGGGTAGATATGAGGTGTTCGGCGGATAGCCGAGGCATGCACTCGGTCTGGTTCGTCCGATTCGTGTGGAGCCAGATCCGAAATCGAAAGCCGCCATGAAACCGTTCTGGATGGAGAGCTTCTGATAGGGGATGGTAAAACTCGAAGCCCTTCTGGTTGTTAGAGATCCGTTTGTCTTGGGCTGATGATTCGAATCCCCGAAGGTCGATGGCTTCTCCCCACTGTGGTGACGATGGTATTCAACATTTGACTATTGTCTACAATTGAATTAGTATGACATTTACTGGACTAGCGCAGGCTGGTCGGCGGATGGGGGTGCTTCGGCATCCCCGTCTGTTTTATGGCCCGCGGCGGAAATTGGATCGTGTTCCGGAGCAGGAAACACCTTGAGTCCATAGCTGAGCTTTCGACCTTGCAAGCCATCGTAAATCTTCGGTTCGATGATTGCCCAACGAGCCGGCGTGGTGTCCGGTCGGAGGATTTTCTCAGCAATTGGCCGCGCCACAAGGTCTGCCACTTCCAAACCGCTGATTTTGCCATCTTTCCGGTGAAACTCGATATACGGGCGGAGCGCTCGTCGGAACTGATGCTCCGACTGCCATTGCGTGCCTTCCAGGTGCAGCCGAAGGAACTCTGCATGCACTTCGGCATCTTCCCGCAGTCCACGGCTCTCCGCCTGCGTCAGTCCTCGGGCGTCTCCACCTACATGGTAGAGGAAATGGACAAATCGCTCGAACACGAAATCGGTGCAGATCAAGTAGGTGGAGATGGGGAGAAAGTCATCAACTTTGCCGCTTGGGTATAGTTCCACGAATCGGCGTTTGTCAATGACGGCAGCGATGCAAGTGAACTCGAGTTCAGCTAATTGCTGATTGAGCGATTCGATGAGCTCTCGCTGCTCGGCTGGGTCGGCTCGATAGAACCGGTGAGAGCAATGTCTGACGTTCGGCTCGTGTACGCGTGCATGCGAATCGCCAAGCCATCGCGCCTTCCAGTCTTTCCAAAGAGCATCAAAAGTGTCATAACGATCCGCTGGTACCGCGATCCCGCATAGACAGAAGACCGGAAAGGGATCATTTTCTGGGCGGAGGTCGTGTGTGCCGCACTCATCAAGGAAGAATCGGAATTCTGGTCGGCGATCGTGTTCGGAAAACGTCTTTGCCGGCAATCTCCGGCGGGGATCGATCCGTATGTTGGCCCAAGCCGCATACTGCTCGACCATATTTCGGGCATGGATAACTAGCTCATCAAGCGCTCCGGTGTCACCGTCCAGCCTCTGCTTCGCACGCCGCGCGAATTCAAGAAGGGCAAGATAATCTTTCGCTTCCCCAAGCTTGATGCGCGCTGCCCGCGGATGCATGGCAGGGGGTTCGCTGCCTTCATAACTCGTTTGTCTTCCGACGCCGATGGTCACAACTCCTCCGAAACGCTCGGTTCAGCAGTAAGGGCAACACAGCGCCCGTTCTGCGAGGAGCGCCGGCGTACAACCCTTCTAACAACCCTGGTTTGGCTTATGCCGGCACGAATCGGAGGCTGTCACGCATGAGGCAGCTCCCAGATCCAGGAAGCGCGTCCAACACGTCATGAGATCCCGCCCAGGGCGATGATGCGCTGGGCGAACGCCGAAATCTCGGTTTCGCCGGCGAGAGCCCCAAGCTCTAGGTCGTACACTCGCTGTTCTCCTGGCTGCAGGACGATCAGCTCGCCGCGCTGGCGGGCGTCCAGGCGGCCAGCCGTGCGATTGGTGGATGGCTCGATGCCGACCGCGTAGGTCCCTTCGCCCAGCATCCGCCAGACGAAGTGGAACGGCAACTGCCGCGCGTTAAACACCTCGTACGCTCCCAAGCCCCGAGCACGGTTGACTACGGCCACTGGCACGCTGCCGTCCTGCTCGGCAATGACGTCGTGCTCGAAGACGCGCTCGACGTGGGCTGGCTCCGGAGCATCTAGCCGGCGGTACCCCTCGACCGGGTACTCCCCACGTGGAATCACGCTGCGCGCCGGCACGAGGATCTCTGCCCCCTCCTCGACAACCGGGAATCCAATGTTGACGTGATAGAGATACATGTGCGGCGTCGGGTCCCAGCCAACGTTCTCCACTTCGTCGTGGATTGTCAAGCGCGATTCGCCGACCCGCGCCTCAATCCGGCGGCGCAGCAGCAGGTGTTCGCCAAACACCGCCGCTTGCAGGACTTCGCCCTCGGCGTAAAGAATGCACTCATCTCCGTCCCAGCGGTGCCCATAGGCGGTGAGCTTCGCCGGCAGGTTGGAAATCCGCCCGTGAAGCCCGAACGATTCCGTCTGCTTTGGCGGATAGTGGTAGTGCGCGGCCGTGTCTTCTGCCATGAAGAGGGCATGCTCCAGGCCGCAGGTCGTCAGCAACCCGCCGCCCCAGGTGCGCAGCCAGCCGAGGCCACCGTGCTCGGCGTACCACGGCCCGGCAAAACCCACGCCTGATTGCCAGCCAAGTGCCTGGCCCCTCAGCTCGCACCGGCCGATATCAAACGCACGATCCACCAGCACGTCGAAGACGAAGCCGGTTCCGGTGCGAAATTCCAGCACGCGCACGCCCCGCTCGGTCCCATCGCTCAGCGTGACTAGGCGGACCCCGGCGACCTGTTCCAACCCGCCGATCCGGCGCATGAGTTCCCGCCGGCTGAATTGCTCTCCCCACAACGTCGGCATGGCTCGTTCCCTTCCCACGAACGTCACTGACGCGAGCGCGCCAGTGCATCTAATGCATCACCCAGCCGCCATCAATCTGGATCATCTGTCCCGTAATGAATGAGGCAGCATCGCTAGCAAGAAACACGACCAGGTTCCCAATATCGTCCGGGGTGCCGCGCCGCTTGATGCTCTGCTGCTCCAGGACATAGCGGTTGTACCCCTCCGGGTCGGGGTGAATCGTTTCGGCATCAGTTGGAAATGCGCCAGGAGAGATCGTGTTGACGGTGATCCCGTCGGGGCCGACTTCTCTGGCCAGCGCACGGGTGAACGCAACAATCCCGCCTTTGGAGGAGACGTACGCCAGCAGCATCGGCCAGCCGCCGGAGACGGTGATGGATGCAATATTGATGATCCTGCCCCGGCCCCCGCGCTTCAAATAGGGAAATGCTGCCTTCGCGCAGAGGAAATACCCGGTCAGGTTCGTTCCCAGCACCTGATCCCATTCCTCTTTGGTGATCTCCGTCCAGGGACGACGCGGGTAGATAGCCGCGTTGTTGACCAGAATGTCGATGCCGCCAAGCTCCTGAGCAACCGTTGCGATCATCCGGTCAACATCGTCTGGATTGGAGACATCGCAGCGAACGGAGATTGCCTGGCGTCCCTCGGCCTGAATCCGGTCGCGCATCGCGTCAATGCTTGCCTGCGTGCGGCCGGCACAAGCGACGGCGGCGCCAGCATGGGCCAGGCCCAGGCAGATCCCTTCGCCCAGGCCGCCGCCCGCGCCAGTGACGATCGCCACTCGCCCGTGCAGGGAAAAGACTTCTGGTGTGCCGGCTGCCATCGCCCGTACCTCGACCAGTCAATGTCTGCCGGAATGGCCGTCCATCCCGATTCGTGCCTGAGGGCGAAGACGCAGATCTCGCTTGGAGCGGCACTTTAAGGGAAGAGCCCCTGGCACGCAACGGCTCCATCCTGGGGCGGCAGCACTGCCCGTGCTAGCGTGCCGGAGCAACGCCAAGCGCGGCAGGCACGCCGGCCAGATCTGGAATTGACCATTCCGGCGGTGGGCCGTGCCGCTCGGCGGGAAGCCCGGTCCGGTTGATCCAGCAGGTGCGGTAGCCGAACGCGCCCGCTCCGGCGATATCCCAGCCGTTGGCGGAGACGAAGGCGATCTCGTGCGCTGGCATGCCGAAATGAGACGTGCCAAGCGCATACACGCGGGGGTGAGGCTTGTAGATGCGCACGCTGTCGGCGCTGAGGATGGCATCGAGCAATTCCCACAACCCAGCCGCGCGCGTCGCTTCTTCGAGCATCAGCGGCTCGCCGTTGGACAGGATGGCGCGTGGGATGGCGGCAAGCGCGCTCAGGACCATGCGGGCCGCGGGATCGGCCGCGGGGGTCAGCCAGGCGCGGAGCAAGGCGTCTCGTGCTTCGGGTGGTACGTCCACGTTGAACCGGGCAATCGCGTAATCGAGTGCTTCGGCGGTGATCTCGCGGAAGTTCCGGTAATAGGCCGCACCCATCAGCGCGCGGTGCACGCTATATTCAAGCTGCTTTGCACGCCATAGGAGAGCAAACTCAGGGGCGGGAACGGATGGCTGGCTGCGCGCGAGGACAGCAGCGCAGGCGCGTTCGATCGTCTCCAGCCGGAAGAGCGTGCCATATGCATCGAAAAGGACTGCTCGCGGGCATGGCGAGGTGCTCATAGCCGGTCCTCTCACACATCCGGCGCTAGGGCCGGTGGAGCAGGGGCGTGGGCTTGGGACGCCGATGAGTTCCGAGCGTACCCAAAGCCCACAGCGAGTGGCGGGCACATGGGCCGGGATTCAGCGCCCGCTCAGTGGCGCTGGGCGCTGCCCGCGTGCGGAATCGTTAGAGCGCAGCACGGCGGCCACGCGGTCGTCCCGGCCGGCGCGGCTGTGTGGCTTCTGCTGGCGTCGCGCCTTCGCCTGTCGCCGCTCGCCGCCGGCGGCGCGTGAGCCGGGTTCGGGTCTGAACTGCGCCCTCAGGAGGCATGATCGGGTGCCAAGCGACCGGCGATGACAGCACCAGCGATGCGGTGCAGTGCGCGCCAGCCGCTTCGAGGCGATCGACAAGATTCTCCAGCGAGGCCGTATCCGGCACATGGGCCTTGACGAGATATGCCGCCTCGCCGGTGGTGCGATGACACTCGGAGACAGCCGGGTCGTTGCGCACGATCGTGAGGAATGCCTCTGACTGCTCGCGATCTACCGATGCGGCAATGAGGGCGGTGAGGGTGCGGCCAATTGCTTGGGGATCGACGATCGCACGATATCCAGCGATGACGCCACGTTCCTCCAAACGGCGGACCCGCTCAATCATCGCTGGGCTCGAGAGTCCGACTCGCTCGGCGAGCGCTTTCATCGTGAGCCGGCCATTCGCTTGCAACTCCGACAGGATTTTCTCATCGATCGTGTCGAGTTGAGTCATACCCTCCCCTCACCTTCATTCGGAAGAACCCAACGGCCTTCTTTGCGCACGCGGTTTTGCCAGTATCGGCCTAGACCGGTCTTTCGACAAGGCAATTCCGGTCTGATAGTCTATCCGTGAAGATCACGTTCTGCAAGAATGGGTCCACTGCCAGATAGTGAACTGAGCCACAACGCCAGGAATGTCTTGCCGGAAGGGTATTGAACCACCAGGAGGTAAGACTGGTCATCGGTGCGGACAATGGCCATGCTTGCGGTATCCTTTGCTCCACCGGCATCGCTCCACGAACGGCATGTGACACGCCTATGGGCAAGGCGAGATGGCGGTACCAGAGCTACTGCGGTACCGGGCATGAGCGCAGCGGCCGTGCCTGGTGATCGAGTGCACGACAGCACTTTGGGCGATGAGGAGAGGGTCGTAAGCGGGTGTCATGCATGGCACGGTGATTGAAACTGGTGCCTGGGGTTCGGCCGGTTAGGAATCTCACGGAACGCGCGGTGAGGACACGAGCTGGCGCATGATCCTCGCCCGCGGGGTGGCAAGAGCTGGCGAGGAGAGCGCGATGCGGTTAGAGCGGCTCGACGGCGAGGAAACCCATCGACAGGTCGGTGCGGCCGTGGTGCGTGTAAGTGGTGGAGACGTCGTGTTGGAGCTTGGTCCGGCAGATGGCCCGCCTCTTGCCCGCCTGCATATGACTCACTCCGAGGCGGTGCAGCTAGCAACAACCCTGCACGCTGTGGCGCATGGCGGCGGTGAGTCCATCCTGATTGTGGAGGACTAACGGTCGCATGCTGATTGTGCACCGCATCACAATTGCTGGCGAACCGCTGTCAGGCGTTGTGCGTTTCATGAGTAGACGGATGCGCGGATCGTCCGCGCCCGAGTGGGGCGACGATCCCGGCCGTGCACGTTGAGAATGCATCGGGATGCAGCGGCCGGTTGTCCACCGGCGGCACTAGCCTACCGCCGAAGCGCATCCGCGACCCCTTGACCGTCCTCTTTGTTGGGGCGTCTGGCCACGGTGGCCGGCGGCCCACCCCGTCAGCATCCCTCCACGGCAGCGCGGCTGTCTCGATCGCGGTCGCGTTGACAGTCCTCAGGCAGCGATCGAATCCATTGCCTACCCGGTTCGACCATGGTCGGGCCGGGTAGCGATGGCTTTGCCCATTCCATCATGGTCCTCGAAGACCGCGCTCACCACGTGAGAACACGGATTTCTCAACGTTTCTGTAACACCGGACAAAAATGCGCGATACCTGTGTGACGGCAGATGGCTACGATACAGCCAGTACGGCGACGGCTGGCACCTTGCGGCATCAGTTCATTGGAAGCCGCGCCGTCGGCACGCATTCACCTGGGGTTACGGCACAGAACCGGCCCTGGCGGAGGAGGCGGTTCGGTGAAGCCGAAAGTGTTAGTGGCAGAAGATGACGCCGCCATTCGTGCTCTCCTGCGCGATGTGCTGGAATCGGAAGGTTATGAGGTCGTTTGTGTCCGCGATGGTGAGGAAGCGCTGCGGGTTGCGGAGTCTTTTCAGCCTGATTTGATCCTGAGCGATGTGATGATGCCCAATCTTGATGGTGTTTCGATGGTGGCCCGGCTGCGCCAGCGCGGCTCCCATGTGCCTGTGATTCTGATGAGCAGCTATTTGCGCCGCTCACCACTGGCAAGCGTCCAACTAGTGACCAAACCCTTCGACATCGACAGCCTGCTGGCAACGGTCGCAGCCGCGCTTGGCAAGCCGCCCATTCATGCTGCCTGCCCGTGCCGTGCAGAGGTGTCGGCGCCGGCTTCCCGCGGGTGATCCCTCGGTCGAGCGAGCGGATGCGCGCCACTTGTCTTCATCCCAGCCGGAGCCGTCACATCGGGCAGGTGACTCGTGAATACTCCATTCGAGCATTCGCCATTCGCACCGCTGGCGCTGCTGGGGTTGCGACAGATCTGTAACGCTTCGTTGCCGATTTGTGTTACAACCCCCCGCGCCAGCGGGACACACTTCCCATCGCAGCGATGCTCATCACCATCGTTGTGAGACGGTTGTTATAAGGAGCATACCGATGTCGATAGCAACCCCCTTGGAGCTTAGGCCGGAACAACTCCGTCGCCGGGTCGATCCAGCAACGCTGCCGTTCGAGACGACTGCCGAGGTCGAGCCGCTCGCTGGCACCATCGGTCAGCCGCGAGCGCTCGATGCCATCGAGTTCGGCCTCGACGCCCGAACGCCCGGAACGAACATTTTTGTCGCGGGCTCTCCAGGTTCCGGGCGAGAGACGACGGTGCGCGAGGCCGTGGCCAGAATCGCAGCCACCCGTCCGGTGCCGCCAGACTGGGTGTACGTTTACAACTTTGACGAGCCAGATCGTCCGCTCGCGATTGCCCTCCCACCCGGGGAAGGCCGGCTCCTGGCTGCGCGTATGGAGGCGCTCCTGCAAACGATCGCGCGAGAGCTCCCCCGTGCCCTCGAAAGTGAAGAGGTCCAGCGGCGCCGGGACGCGATCATGAACGCAGTTGCAGCGCGGCGGTCCGAGCTTCTCGATCAACTTGAGCGGTTCGCCCGGGCACGCGAGATCGGCCTGGAGATCACGCCAGCCGGGATCATGAGCTTCCCCCTCCGTAATGGACAGCCTATTCCGAAGGAGGTTTACGACCAGCTTCCGGAGATTGAGCGGCGTGACATTGAGCGCCGTGGGCAAGAGGTGCAGGCGCAGATCGCTGCCACCTTGCGCACCATTGCACAGCTTGAGCGCGAAGCGGCGCAAGCGTTGCACCAGCTCGAGCACGACGTCGTCCGGTTTGTGACGGGGCACCTGTTTGAGGATCTGCGCGAGCACTATCGCACCGAGAAGGACGTGCTCGCCTTTCTGGAGCGTGTCGAGAGCGATTTACCCGAGCATGCGCACGATTTCCTCCCCATCCCTCCCGCAGGTGGCGCTCCGCCAGTCGCAGAGTTTCAGTTGTTGCAGCGCAATGAGCATATCAGCCGGTACACGGTCAACGTGTTGATTGACAACAGTGGTCTGCAGGGCGCTCCGGTCGTTTTCGAGCGAAACCCAACGTTTGCCAATCTCATCGGACGGATCGACTACCGACCTGTGTTCGGGGCGATGGTGACCGATTTCCGGCAGATACGGCCCGGAGCGCTCCACCGGGCGAATGGCGGATTCCTGGTGCTGCACGTGCTCGAGGTGCTGCGCAATCCCTATTCCTGGGAAGCACTCAAGCGCGCGTTGCTGTGCCGGGAGGTGGAAATCGAAAATCTCGCTGAGCAGCTATCAGTCCTGCCAACGGTGCGCCTGCGGCCCCAGCCGATCCCGCTCGACGTGAAGGTCGTGCTGATTGGCCCGGCATTCCTGTACCAGCTTCTGTATCAGGCCGATGAGGATTTTGCTGAGCTCTTCGGCGTCCGCGCCGATTTCGCGCCGGATATCACCTGGGACGACGAGCACGTCCACGACTACGCGGCGTTTATCAGCCGGCAGGTTCGGGACCGCCAGTTACGGCACTTCGACCGCAATGCCGTAGCGCGGGTGGTGGAGTACGGCGCGCGTCTACGAGATGACCAGCGCAGGCTCTCCGCGCGCTTCCTCGACATTGCCAGCCTGATCACCGAAGCAAGCCACTGGGCCGTCAAATCGGGCCATGATCCGGTGATGGCCGAAGATGTAGACAAGGCGATCGCTAAGCGCGTCTTCCGGGCGAATTTGCCAGAGGAGCGCGTCCAGGAGCTGATCCGCGATCAAACCATTGCGATCGAAACGCAGGGTGAGCGCGTGGGTCAGGTCAATGGCCTGTCCATCATTGACCTCGGGGACTACCAATTTGGCATTCCCTCCCGCATCACGGCGCGGGTCGCGATTGGCCGCGGCTCGATCATCAGCATCGAGCGGGAGATCGAGCTTTCCGGACCGATTCACTCCAAGGGCTTTATGATCCTGGCCGGGTATTTGCAAGGCCAATATGGCGCGGAGATACCGCTTGCCCTGACGGCGACGATCACGTTCGAGCAATCCTACAATGAGGTTGAAGGAGATTCGGCGGCATCTACCGAGCTCTACGCCCTCTTGTCGGCGTTGTCTGGCGTACCGCTGCGCCAGGGGATCGCCGTGACCGGCTCGGTCAACCAGCATGGCGAGATTCAAGCCGTAGGCGGTGTTACCCGGAAGATCGAGGGCTTCTTTGCTGTCTGCCAGATGCGCGGATTGAACGGCGAGCAGGGGGTGATCATTCCGGCCGCGAATGTGCAACACCTCATGCTCAATGACGATGTCATCCGCGCCGTTGCTGAAGGGAAATTCCACATCTGGGCGATTCACCACGTTGATGAAGGGATCGAGCTCCTCACCGGCCGGTCCGCAGGCGTGCGTGGGCCGGATGGCCAATACCCGCCGGACTCCATCCATGGGCTCGTGCAAGCGCGCCTGGCCGCGTTCCTCAAGCAAGCGCGTGTGCTGACTGCGGCAGAACCTGCCGGGGCAAATGGACGTACGCATAGGCGGACTGGAGTCACTGCGCGGGCGATCGCCCGGCGACCGAATCCCGTGAACGGTGATGCTCGCGGGCAGGCTCCCCTGGCGGAGCCTTCGACCCAGGCGTCTGGGAGCACGCAGGGGATTGGCGGCGAAGACGATAGCGCTGATGCGAGCAGCCAGCCGCAGGCAGCACCGGCATCCTCGTCCGAGCCGGGAGGAACCGGCGAGCGGAAACCCACGCACACCTATGAATACTTTGACCATGACGCGGATGTAGGAATCATCGGCTATGGCGCGACGCTCGAAGAAGCGTTTATTGCCGCGGCGGAAGCTGTCTTTGCGCAGATGGTCGACCCATCGCAGGTGCGACTCCAGCGGGTCGTGCGGGTGGAGTTCGAAGAGGAAGATCCCGAGCTGGCCCTGGTGACCTGGCTCAACCTGCTGCTGGCCGAGGCCAAGGCACAGGGATTGGCTCTCGCCAGCTTTGAATTGACACGGCGAAACGGGAAGTGGTATGGGGCTGGCTGGGGCGAGCCCTGGAGGGAAGGTCTGGAGCCTGGCGTGGAGGTCAAAGGCGCGACACTGACAATGCTGTCCGTGCGCCAGACGGAGCGTGGCTGGGAGGCTCGTTGTGTCGTCGATGTGTAATGGCAAAGGAGGATTCCCGTGGATCTCTCACGACTGCAACAGCTTGATGAGACACGGTGGACAGTCCCTCTGCAGCCGGGTGAGCGCCGTGCGCCAGTGATCCTGTATGGCACCGCTGAGTTGCTGCGCACAATGGACGATAAGGTGCTCGAGCAGATCACCAATGTGGCCCGTCTGCCGGGCATTGTTGGCGCGGCAATGACGATGCCTGACGCCCATTGGGGCTACGGGTTCCCGATCGGCGGGGTCGCTGCGTTTGACCCGGAAAAGGGGGGTGTCATCTCGGCCGGCGGGGTCGGCTTCGATATCTCCTGCGGTATTCGCTGTTTACGGACCAATCTAGAGGAAGCTGAGGCACGGTCTCATTTCCCGGCGCTGGCCGACGCGCTCTTCAAGACGATTCCAGCGGGGTTGGGCGAGGAGGGTGAGCTTCGCCTGACACCGGACGAACTCGATGAGGTGCTCGTCGGAGGCGCGGAGTGGGCCGTCCGCCGTGGCTACGGTTGCCGGGAAGATTTGGAGTACATCGAGGAGCGAGGGCGCGTTGATGGCGCAGTCCCGGAGCATGTGTCAGCGCTCGCCAAGCGGCGCCAGCAAGGCGAAATGGGCACCCTTGGCTCTGGGAACCACTATTTGGAAGTGCAGGTGGTTGATCAGATCTACGACGAAGAAGCGGCGCAGGCATTCGGGTTGCACCTTGGGCAGGTTGTGATCTCAATCCATTGTGGCTCGCGCGGGTTGGGCCACCAGATTGGCACAGAGTATCTCGTTACCCTGGCCAAGGCCGCGAGCCGCTTGGGCATCGTCTTGCCGGACCGTGAGCTTGCGTGTGCGCCGATCAACTCGCCAGAAGGTCAGCGATACATCGGCGCGATGAATGCGGCGATCAATTGCGCGCTCGCCAACCGTCAGATCCTGACCGGCTTGACCCGTCGGGTCATGACGCAGGTCTTCCCTGGCTGTCATGTTGAGACCCTTTTTGACATCTCGCACAACACGTGCAAGGCCGAGCGGCACCGCGTTGATGGGGAGGACCGGCTGCTCTATGTGCACCGGAAAGGTGCGACTCGTGCGTTTGGTCCCGGTCATCCGGCTATTCCTGAGCGGTATCGCGCGGTGGGGCAGCCGGTCATTATCGGCGGAAGCATGGGCACCGCCTCGTATGTGCTCGCTGGTGTGCCTGAAGGCGAGGAGCGTGCCTGGTCGTCCGCCTCGCATGGTGCTGGCCGTGCCATCAGCCGTCACCAGGCGGTCAAGCAGTGGCAAGGACGGCAACTCGTGGAGGATCTGGCGGCGCGGGGAATCCTGATCAAAACGCGCTCAATGCGCGGCGTTGCCGAGGAAGCGCCTGGGGCGTACAAGAACGTGCACGAAGTGGCGGAAGCAACCGAGCGGGCGCGCCTCGCTCGCCGGGTTGCCCGGCTGGTGCCACGGGTCTGCATCAAGGGATGAACCTGAGGCAGACGTGCCGTACGACGTCGCAAGGCCCTTGCGTTTCGCTCACGGCCGCCGATTCACGATCCGGCGGGCAGATTGCGAGCAAGCCATACAGGTATCATCTGCAGCGTGGCCATTGTGTCGCGCGGGAATACGCTGTGCGGTGCGCGCCGCTGGGCCGGCTGAGGCGCGCTTCGCCGCCAGCGAGGGAGTGCCATCGTGTCGCTCATGTGGCTGGTGGCGGAGCGTCAAGCAATCATGAGAACATCGGGAGGAAGGTGAGTTTGACGATCGAATTCGCGTGAGTTCATCTAGATCTACCGTTTGCTATCTGGGCTCTGGAGGGAGATGCCATGCCACTTGAGGTGCAATTTCATCTAAATCACTACGAGCTGGGCAGCGAAGAAGAGAAGCAGATGCGTCGCCACTTGGAACGGCTGGAGAAGCGACTCCAGCGCTTCGCCGAGCCGAAGGCCATTGTGACGATCAAGGAATTCCCGTCCCAGCGAAGGATCACCGTTGACGTGCGCCTGGAACCGGCGCCGCACGAGCGTGAGTTCGTGAGCCACCAAGCAGGGGAGGATGCCGGGCAAGCGGTCCGGCTGGCGGTGGAGGATCTTGAGCGGCAGCTTGAGCGGTGGTTTGCGAAGCTGCGCGGCGAGCCAGCCTACGGCGTGCCAAGCCGCCGGGAGCCAGAGGAACTGCGGCCACATCCACCGGCGCGTGAATCCGAGGAGATCTAATTCGAGTTTGGCCCGGAGCAGGGTGCGGGCGGGTGCGCTGCACCCTGCTCTGCGTCCCGGCGCAAAGGAGGATCGTCTGCATGCCAATCGTATTTGGCGCGATTGCACCGCACGGGTTTCCCATCATTCCCGAGTTGAGCGATGACGCGGAAGGAGCGCTCGCGACGCGCCACGCCACGCAAGAGCTTGGGCGGCGGTGCGCAGAGACAGGCGCCGAAGCCATCGTTATCGCTGGCCCGCATGGCGTTCGTGTCGATGGGACGGTTTGCCTTGCCGATGTCGCCCGTGGAGCCGGGACCCTTTTCTGGAACGGGCGTAGCGTCGAGATGAACATTCCCGTTGATGGCCTGCTGACCGCAGCGATTGCAAGCCGGGCCAGCGAGTGTGGCATCCCGATCGCCCGTGCGGGGTATGCGGGCAACCGGTGGGACCAGAGCTGCATTCCGCTGGACTGGGGCGTCATCACGCCACTGTGGTTTCTCGGGCACGGGCGCAATCTCCCTGGCAAAGGGCACGTCCTGGCTGAGCCACCCGAGCGTGACGAGGGGCCACCGGTCGTGATCGTGACCCCGTCGCGCTCTGTGCCGCGCACGACGCTGGTGGCGTTCGGGTGCGCTGTCGCGGATGCGTGTGCAGCGAGCGATCGTCGTGTCGCTTTTGTTGCCTCCTGCGACTGGGGGCATCGCCACAAGGCTGAAGGCCCCTACGGCTACCACGAGGCATCGGCTCGTGTTGATGGCATGGTTGTGGACGCCATCACCAACGGCAATTTGCATGCCCTGCTGGATATTTCCGATGAGGACGCGGCCGACGCCGCGATCGATGGCTTGTGGCAGGCGCTGATGCTTGCCGGAGTGACTGAGCGCGTGCCAATGCGCGGAGAATTACTCTGCTACGAAGCGCCGTCCTATTACGGCATGATCGTCGCATCCTATCTCCCCGTGAGCCGGTGATAGTCTGGTGGGCCGCCTCGCATAGAGGGTGGCCCACCGTGTCGTGATGGGAGGGTTATGCTGGCACAGCCGGAGCCACCGGCCTGGTCTGGGCAGCAGGTTCGTGTGACTCGGCTCGGATTGCGGATGGCACCAAGACAACCGGGGCGACTCCGCTCCGGATGATCTTCTCCGCCATGCTCCCGAGCAGCCACCGGCGCAGCCCGCTGTACCCGTGACTCGTCAGCACAACGAGGTCCGTCGGGTGCATGGCGCCGATCAGCGTGGGAGCAGGTGGACCTTCGAGGACTTCGCTGCTGACTTGCACCTCCATCGCCTGAAGCTGCTCTGCCGCCTGCTTGACGCTCTGCTCTGCATCAAGCGCGATCTGCTGGAAGACGGTTTCGTACGCTGAGCTCGGTAGCGGCGCGGGTGGCACTGGCGCTCGGGTGATGAATGCGGCCGGGTCAATGGCGCGTAGCACGTGCACCGGGAGACCGAGCGTTCTTGCTAGCATCGCCGCAACGGGGATCGCCTGAAGCGACAGCGCCGATCCGTCGGTAAGCAGCACGATGCGTTGTATTCGCGGCTGTACCCCTGGTTGGGCTGCCGTGTTCACCGGATGGATGATCATGACTGGAATGGTGGATGCTCGCGCGATGCGATCAGCAACGCTGCCGAACGTCCACCGACCGAGAGCGCCTCGCCCATGGCTCGCCATCACAATGAGATCCACGGCATGGCGCTCCGCTGCCCACAGGATTTGCTCGGCGGGATCGCCCGCGGCAACCTCGATCGTGACGTTCTGACGGTCACCCAGCCATTGCGTGCGCGCCGCCTCCAGTTCTTCCCGGGCTGAAGCTTCGTAGGCTTCTTGGACCTCTGCCGCGGTCGCAATGAGCTTACCCAGCACCGTGCGGATCTCTTCAGCCCACGGCACAACCTCCAGTAGAATGATTTCTGTTCTCTCCGTTGCGATCGCGCGAGCATAGGGGAGCGCCTGCTCCGCGAGCGGCGATCCATCTAATGGCACGATCAGCCTGGTCAGTGTTCGTGCTTGTGCCATCCTTCCCTCCTGTCACCAGTCCCATAAAGGCGCCTTGGTCAGCGCCTGATCACTCCGCGGCAATCGTATGCGTGCCTGCGTTCCGAAACTATGACGCCCGACGAGGAGGCTATTGCAACGTCGTATCAGTCCCGGCAAGACGCCGAGCCTGGCTGGCGTCAGCGAGCGCCACCGTATCACCAACGAGGAAGACGGGACATGGCGTGCTGGCCAGCACCGACCGCAGCACCCGAGCACGGCCGGGTTCCAGGTGGCTACGGCGAGCCAGCACGATCGCATCAATGTCGTGCTTGATGGCGAAGTGCAGGATTGCTGCAGCGATGTCGCCAGTCATCAGAAATGTGCGCACGGGTACATCGCGTGGCAACCCCGCGCATAAGCAGCCAAGGCGCTCAATCACCTCGGTTGCCCAGGCGGGCCATTCGTGCTGCGGCTGATCGATATAGCGGGGCGCGGCGATGCTGCCAGGCTCCGCTGGGGGCGGTTGATCTGGGCTAACGACGAACAACAGGTCGATTGATGCCTGCAAGCGCTGGGCCAGTTGCGCCGCTGGTTGAAGGACGAGGGCGGTTGTTGGGGTGCCATCAAGCGGAACGAGTAGGTGATGGAAGCCGGTTACGGGACGCTTCTGGACAGCCTCGGGCCGAACCAGGAGCACTGGGCGTGTGGTCCGGGCGATGACGGCCTCCGCGATGTGTCCCAGCCCGCGGCGCCGCCCGATCGTCCTCCCGTGGGTTGTCAGGACCACGAGGATGACGCGCGGGTCATCAAGCGCATGCAAGATGCCTTCCGCTGGCTCAGGCGTCTCTTCGAGACGCAGCGGGAGGGGTGTTGCCGTCAGCCTGCGCAGGCGCTGGCGCAGTGCTGCCAGGGAGATCTCTGGCGTTGGGATATGGAGAATTGCCACCTCGGCGCCGAGTTGGTCCGCAATAACCTGGGCAACTGGGAGCGCAGTGGCGGAGGCGGGTGATCCATCGAGTGCGACAAGCACGTGCGGTCGCTCTTCTGCCTGCTCGTTCATGGGGCATCCTTTCTGCCCGCATCGGATTGCAGCGGCGCGTGCCGGCAGACCCACGTCTCACCAGGCAGCAGGCGGTGCTGCGCCGCACCGATCGCAATCCGGAGTGGGCGTCCCCGCGCAAGGGTTACCGATGTCAGCGGCGGGTTCTGCTGGATTGCAATGTGCACCGTGCGGCCTCGCCAGTGCACAGGGAACCGCAATGAGGTCCAATGAGGAAGCAAGCGGGGAGTCAGGCGGAGGCTGCCGTGGTCAGGGGTAAGCCCGCCAAACCCGAAGACCATCGCTTGCCAGAGCCCGCCCAGCGCTCCGATATGCACGCCGTGGGCGGTGTTGCCCATGGTATCGTCCAGATCAATGGCCGCGCTTTGCCGCAGGTAGCGTTCAGCGAGGTCCAGGTGCCCCAGCCGCGCTGCAACGAGCGCGTGGATTGGAGGGCTCAGTGAGCTGCCATGCCCGCAGCGTGGCTCGTAATAGGCGAAGTTGGCGCGCTGGACTGACTCGGCAAAGCGTTCCTCCAGTAGCGCTAGCAACATCACCACATCGGCTTGCTTGATCACTTGTGTCCGCTGAGTGCGCTCTCGGCCGAGCAACACATCCATCGGCGCTGTGCGCGGCTCGTAGGCCGCCAGATCTACCGGCTCCAAGCCGAAATAGCCGGCGAACTGCTCAAAGAGACCAGTTGTGGGATCAAATCCCGTCACCAGGCGATCGGCGACGTCGCGCCATTGCTCCAGTTCAGCCAGATCGAGGTTCAGGCGCGTGGCGAGCGTTGCCCAGTGCTCCGGCCAGCGCCGCTCCAGGAGATGTGCAACCTCCATCGCACGCTCGAGATTCCACTGGGCCATCACATTCGTATAGGCATTGTCGTCAACCGATTCGTGATATTCATCTGGTCCGATCACGCCGCGGATGTGATAGTGGCCATCGGATTCCAGCGTGGCCCGGCTGGCCCAGAAGCGCGCCGTCTCGAGCAGGATTTCCGCGCCGGCGTGCAACAGGAAGGGGATGTCGTGTGTCGCTTCCCAATAGCGCCAGACGGCATAGGCCACGTCGGCGCTGATATGGACCTCCTCGGTGCCGTTGCGAACGGGGATGATCTGGCCATCGGGTGCGATGACGAGCGGCGGTGTCGCTTCGTCACCGGTATCGGTGGATTCCCAGGCATAGAAGGCGCCGCGGTACCCAAAGCGGGCAGCTTTTGCGCCTCGCGCCTGGAGGGTGTGATACCGGTACATCAGCAGGGCGCGGGCTGCCGCTGGCCAGGTATGAAGGTAAAAGGGCAGCATGAAGATGTCAGTGTCCCAAAAGACATGGCCGAGATAGCCGTCACCGGTGAGCGCTCGGGCGCCAATCGACACACGCTCGTCTTCAGGATTCGCCGCGCTGCTGAGGTGATACAGCGCGAAGCGAAGCGCTTGCTGTAACCAGGGATCCCCGTCGAGCACGATGTCGCTCGCGTCCCATCGCTCGGCCCAGGCACGGGTATGGTCCCTGAACAAGCGCTCAAGACCGCGTTGGCTCGCGCTGGCAAGCGCCGAGCGGGCGGATGCGCCGGCATCAGGGGTGTTGCCCCGAGCGACGGCAATCATCCGCGCAAAGACAAGACGAGATGGCGATGAGGAGGTCCATTGCCAGCGGTATGTGAGCGGAGAGGACTCCCTTGGGAGCAGGCGGCGCGTGCCGCTGCGAAGACGTGCTTCCGTCGCGATGGCGAGAATCTGCCGGGAGTGACGGGTTTGCCAGACGGTGAGATCGGGTCCGACTCGCACCGGCTCCAGCATGCGGTCTCCAGGCACCAGCGACGCTTCGACGGTCAAGGACGCCGGCGCGGGCAGATGAATCGTCGCCAGCAGTGCAGCGAGCGGACGGTGCGCCAGCGATGCCCAGCGAACGGTGTGAACGGTCATCGGTTCTCCTTCGGGGTGCCGGATGTGCCACTCGCTGATGACGATGCCACGTCGGAAATCAACGGTGCGCTGATGATGCGTGGTCGCGGCCGCATCGACCGACAGGGGTTGACCGTTTATCTGGATCTGAAGGCGGAGCCAGTCGGGGGCGACCACAAGACTTGGTACGGCGTGCTCCCCCTCCGGTGTATCGAAGAGCCCAGCGACATAGGTGCGAGGGCGTGAGGCATCGGTAGGTGTCTCCAGCGAGCCACGGACGCCGAGGAAGCCGTTAGAGATCGCCATGCGCGATTCGATCTCATGCTCCAGTGTGGGGCGGTAGCCGCGCTCGGTAAGGCACCAGGCTGGATCCTCGGGTGGCTCCAGCGCGGCGGCGAGCCAGGCCGTCGAGCGGGTCTTCGCGATCTCCCGGCGCGGCACGATCTCCGGCACCGCCGGCGCTTGCTGGTGAAGGGCGATCTGGGCAGCCAGGAGGTCGCGGAAACGTTCTGGACCCCCGCCGAGGTGGACAACACCTGGTGGCACGCCGTTTGGCTCCCGTCCGACCGACACGACAGCCGCCCCTGGCAATTCCTGCCGCATGCGGTCGTCACTGCCAGCCACATCGGCGATCGGGCCAAACTCGTCGCCCGCGATCAGCACGGAATGGCTTGAGATGTTCCGAGGCTGAAATACCTCCTGACGAACCCAGGCGACTGCATCGCCCTTGTCGGTCAGGCCGACCTCCACATGCTTGACGTCGCTGGTGATGCGAGCCGCTGGCAACCCATGCTGCCGGGAAACTTCGTGGGCAAGACGCACTACTCCCGCAATGCCCTCTTGCCAGCCTGCGGTGCGCAGCCGCGATTCGACGGCCCTCAGCAGCTCCCCGATCTGATCCTTTGGGGGATCGGCCCATTCGGGGAGGGGAATGAGGTCGATCTTACGCCGGTTCAGCCGGTCGTACACGATCTGGATCTCAAGTCCAGTGCTCTGGACCAGTGTGTCGCGGACCGCCTCGGCGATCGCATCGAGAACGCGGTCTTCGTCCGGGGAGGCGGTGCGGAGCCAGATGCGCACCGGCTGGCCGTTCCGGCCCACCCGAAAGACTTCTGATCCACGGTTGGTGCAGATCAAGAGCTGCTGGTGGCCGTGTGGAGTGAGGAAGGGCAACAACTGACGGGCGATATGCCCGACGTTCGTGCCCGTCACGATGACGATCCACACGCCTACCCGAAGCAGCTCATCCAGGAGTGCCGCGAGGTCTTTGGCCGCTTCATGCCGTGAAGCGACAGCCGTGCCGTCCCAGTCGAACACGATCGCTCGGAACGGCCGGCGCAATCCGCCAGGAAGCCAGTCAGGAATCATCATGTGTCGAGTGTTGTGCACAGATTCCTTTCGCCGTGACGAGATGAGATCCCTTGCGGCGCTCGGTATGACACCGGGTAGTGATTCGGGTTGCGACATCACGTGATGCAGTGCGTTCTAGTGTTCAGGTCGTGCCCATGTGGTTCGAGGGTGAGGCGTCACGCCGATCGCGTCGTGAAACGCTTGCAAGTGCTGCTGCTTCTGCCACGCCTGGCGTCCCTCACTCAGCCAGACTGTCATCTCAGCCACGCGCTGGCCAAGGCTACGCGCCTCGTCGCGCTCCAGTTCGGTCAGATCCCGGGCACCCTTGGCGCCGGTGACGACCGTAGCGCCATAGGGAGCCGAGGGCTGCTCAAACAGTGGCTCAGGATGGCCTGGGGTCACGATGACCATGCCAAAATGCATCATCATCGTGAGCATCGAAAGGAGGGCTTGCTCGTTCCCGCCGTGGGGCGTCGCCGAGGCAGTGAACGCCGCGCCAATCTTGTCTCGAAAGAGATGCGTACGCCATGGCCGCGAGGCATCGCTGCGGATCGGGCTCGGCGCTGTTGCGCAGTCCTCAAAGAGACGCTTGACCGGGGAAGCCATGCTGCCAAAATAGGACGGAGAGCCGGCAATAATCGCATCGGCAGTGGCGAAACGCTCGATGATAGCCGCTCTCCGGGTGAGCATGGCGTTCTCCTCCTCACCGAGGGCTGGGGTGCCAACCGGCTCGTCTGGCACGCGCAACAGGTCTGGAGTGACCCTACTGACACGCTGGACGCCTTCGGCAATCGCCTCGGCCATCTGATGCAATACACCAAACCGGCTGTAATAGACGATGAGCACGTGATAGGGCGGGGTTTGGGGCTCGCGTTGCATGGGAATCACCTCACGGGCTGATGACGGCGGACTCGACAGCGACTGGTGGCATGGGCACGATCTCGCGGGCGGTTGGTGGTCGTGCCTCATGGGATCCGAGGAGTTGATGATAGATGCGCTCGTAGCCATCGGCCATCGCCGTCGGTGAGAAGCGCTGCTCGACGTGCACCCGGCATGCCCGGCGGTTGATCGTGCCGATGCGCTCGACCGCGTGAATCATGCCGGCGAGCGTGGAGCAGATGAAGCCGGTAACGCCATCAATGACAACCTCGGGCACCGAGCCGGCGCGGTAGGCGATGACTGGGGTGCCGGTCGCCATGGCTTCGACCATCGTCAGGCCAAACGGCTCAGGCCAGTCGATCGGGAATAGATAAGCCCAGGCTTTGCCGAGCACCTCGTCCTTCTCATGGTCATTGACTTCGCCGATGTACTCGACGAGACCGCGATTGGCGCGGATCATCGGCGCGATGAACCCTTCGAAATAGTCGCGGTCGGCAGCATCGACTTTGGCCGCAATCACTAGGCGCATGCCGACATCGCGGGCGATCTCGATGGCTCGATCGGGTCGTTTCTCTGGGCTGATCCGGCCGAGGAAGACGAGATAATCCCCTGGATCTGGCCGGAAGTGATAGTGGGACAGATCGATCGCGTTGTAGACCGTCGCGATCCACCGGGCCGCTGGCAAGGGAATTCGCTGCGCGTCGCTAATGGAGATAAGCCGTTGCTCAGGAAACTCCTGATAGAGGCGCTGCACTTCTGGCAGGTCAAGGCGGCCGTGGGTGGTCGTTACAGTGAGTGTGGAGGAGAGGCGGGCGAACGGAAACGCGAGATAATCCGTATGGTTGTGGATCAGATCGAACTCATGCGCACGTGCATAGACCCGGCCAAGCTCCAGCACTGTGTACGCAACATAATCTTTGATTTCCGGATCAAGGCGCAGCCCGCGCTCGGAACAGGCGACCAGGCGCGCCGAGGTCCGGGAGTCACCGCTGGCAAAGAGGGTGACATCATAACCACGGCGAACCAGCTCTTCGGTGAGCACCGAGACAACGCGCTCCGTTCCACCATACAAGGGAGGGGGCACGGGCTCGATTAGCGGGGCAACGATGGCGATACGCATGGATGGACTCCCTTCCCTTGGCGAAAACGAGGTCGAGCGTCACCGGTATCAGGAGTTCTTCCTTACGCTTACCGTTGACGATGTGACACAAGTGACAACACATTCGGAGCGAACGTTACAACGGCGTTGACAGTGCCTCCGTCTCACCTTCGGATGGCGCGGTTGAGTGCGCGCTCCCATCACGAGGAATCACATCTTCACTCGTGCAGACCAGGCAATGGCCGAGGACCTGGAGCACCTGACCGGCGCTTGCGCCTTCCCGGAAAACCGTAACTCCCTTGCAGTCGAGCTCGTAGGCGCGCTCGAAGGCGTAGCGGACGTCTTCCACCGTGGCCGTCGCTGGCAGGTTGATCGTCTTACTGACAGCATTCTCGACATGGCGCTGGACGACGGCCTGGATTGCCAGGTGTTCTTCTGGCGGAATCTCCAAGGCAGTTCGGAACAGGCGGCGCACCTCTTCTGGCAGGTCCGTCCGGTGGCCAATGCGTCCGGTCGCTTCAATATCGGCGAGCAGCTCGGGTTCAAGACGCCCGAGCCGCTCCAGGGTTGAAAGCAACGCTGGATGAGGACCCATGACCTGAACGAAATCGCCGTGGCGCTCATAGGCCAGGGCATAGAGTGGCTCGATCCCGCTAGAGCATCCGGCAATCAAGCTGATGCTCCCCGTTGGCGCCACGGTTGTCACCGTTGCGTTGCGGCGTGGCGGCTCGCCGGCGGCGGCAAAGCGGCTGATGGGGAAATTGGGGAACGCTCCCCGGATTGTCGCCAGTGCGCGAGTCGCTTCAACCGCCGCAGTTTGCACCAGCCGCATGAGGCGGCCAGTTACTCGGAGCGATGCGGGTGAGCCGTAGGGGATGCCCAGAGCGATGAGCGCGTCGGCCAGGCCCATGATGCCGACGCCGATCTTCCGGTTCGCGCGGCAAGCCGCCTCAATCTGCGGAATTGGGTAGCGGCTCGCTTCCACGATGTTGTCGAGAAAATGCACGGCGAGCCGCGCGGTGTCGCAGAGCGCTTCCTCGTTGATGTGCGCCCGCCCATTCACGGTTTGGACGAACGCGGCCAGATTGACGGAGCCCAAGACGCACGCCTCGTAGGGCAGGAGCGGCACTTCGCCGCAGGGATTCGTCGCCTCCAATGGCCCAAGCGTCGGGGTGGGATTATCCCGCTCGATGCGATCGAGAAAGATCATGCCAGGGTCGCCAGTGGCCCACGCGTTCTCGGCTATCTCATCGAGCAGCGCGGAGGCCCGGACGCGACCAGCGATCTTGCCCGTGCGCGGGTTGATCAGTGAGAAGGATTGGTCCCGGCGGGCAGCGGTCATGAACCGGTTGGGCGTCGCTACCGACAGGTTGAAGTGCGTAAAGACTCCGGGCTGCCGTTTAGCGGAGATAAATGCCCGGATATCAGGATGATCAACCCGGAGCACAGCCATGTTCGCCCCGCCACGCACGCTCTCGCCCTTGATGACGTCGCTCATCGTGTCGAAGATGCGAATGAAGGGAACCGGACCGGAGGAGGGCCGCCGGGTAGACTGGACCAGATCTCCTGCTGGGCGCAGGTGGGTGAAGGTGAACCCGGTTCCGCCGCCACTCTGTTGGATAATCGCCGCATCATGGAGCGCGGTGAAAATCCCATGGAGTGAGTCTGGAACAGGGAGCACAAAGCAGGCCATAAGCTGGCCAAGCTCGGTCCCCGCGTTGATGAGCGCGGGTGTGTTCGGCAAAAACTGCCGCTTGACCATGGCATTATGGAACCGCTCGGCGGTCGCTGCGACATTTCCCCCGGGGAAGGCAGCATCGGCTTCGGCGATAGCCCGAGCGACGCGCCAGAAAAGCTCATCGATCGTCTCAATCACCACGCCGCGCTCATCTCGACGCAGGTAGCGAGCGGTCAAGAGCCGGCTGGCGGCTTCTGACCACGTGCTGTCAAGAGAGGATCCAGCAGTGCTCATCGTTGTGCCTCCGTGTTGTGAGCCGGCGCGCCTGGGCGGTGAACGCTGCTCGGCAGTGGCTGCGCCATTGATGGAGACACCATTCCTCGCTTCGCATGCACAGTGCAGCGTACCATGTCAGCGCAACGCCTATCGCGCTCCTGCCGATGCGGGCACTGGGGATGTGGTGTGTTCTCGCAGCCACTCCCGCATGATGCGCCGGCTTGCATCAACGATGGAGCTAATCTCGCTGGCTTCGATCGCTTCTGCCAGCGAGATCGCCTGTGCATCCCAATGATCTACCACACTGAGCAGGAAGATTTCCCGCCAGCGCTCTGGCAGGCGCTCGAGCGTGCGCATCAACAGGCGGCGGGTTGCCTCATGTTCCAAGAGGTCCTCCGGGAGCGCAACGTGCTGCGCGCTGAGCAGATCAAGCAGGCGCTCAAGCTGGGGCGCCTCGCCAGGAGCGCCGGGCGCTTCGGTCGGAACGCGTGGTGCTTGCGTACCTGTCTTGGCGAGAACATCGGCCTTTTCCAGTAGCTCGACACGCGCCAGTTCCCGTAGCCAGCGATAGAGTCCCGGGCCGGACGGCGCGTGGTCCACCAGATTGATGGCCGTGGCGAAGGTCGCGCTGACGACATCATCGGCTGAGATGGCGCCGGCAGGGATGCGCACCTCCTGCTCTTGCCGGGCGAGCTCCATCTGCACATAGCGCGTCAGCGGCCCGAAGTAGATCGCCATCTGCTCAATCAGCTCAGCCCGGCGCGCTTTTCTCGCCTCTGCCTCCTCGCGCTCCCGTTCTCGCTCTGCCAGCCTGGCGGCTTGGGCACCCAGCGACTGAGTTAGCCGGCGCTGAGCCTCCTCGTATGCAAACGCGGCGTCTTCACGGGTCCGAACCCACGTCCACGTGTCCATCTCTCTGCTCCTTCTGAATGCCACGTCATCACAACAGAACGCATGCACAGATGACTGGTTTGCTTAGCTTGCAGCAGCCGTCTGGCGATGCTTGGCTTGAGGAAGATAGGTAGCAAACCACTCGGTCGCGAGGCGAGCCACCCGCTCCAGCGCTCCTGGCTCCTCGAAGAGGTGCGTGGCGCCTGGAACGATCTCCAGGCGCTTTGGAGCACGCAGGAGAGCGAGGGCTTCCTCGTTGAGCGTAATCACGGGCTCATCGCGCCCACCAACGATAAGCAAGGTTGGAGCACGCACCTGGTCCAGTGCCTGGCGGGCGAGATCTGGCCGCCCGCCGCGAGAGACAACCGCTGCGACCTCGTCCGGGCGGGCGGCTGCGGCAAGGAGGGCCGCCGCGGCGCCTGTGCTGGCCCCGAACAGGCCAATCGGTAAGTCGCGCGTGGCTGGTTGCTGCCTCAGCCAGTCGATGGCGCCGGTGAGCCGCTCGGCCAGGAGAGGGATATCGAAACGGAGGTGACGGGTAACGATGTCGATCGCTTCTTCTTCCTCAGTCAAGAGGTCCATCAGCAACGTGCCTATGCCGGCTTCCTGAAGAACACGGGCGACGAACCGGTTGCGTGGACTATGCCGGCTGCTCCCGCTTCCATGAGCGAACACGACAATGCCACGAGCACCCTCCGGCACAACGAGATTTCCTTCTAGCGTGACGTTGCCAACAGGAATCTGCACCGTCTGCTCAGTTTGCGGAGATTCAGATTCGCGGGTCATTGTTCACTCCTTTGCCCGGTCATGGTGAGGAACCCACTCAGTGCAGCCCGCTCATCTCGGCGAGCGACCGGCCTTCGTGGAGCCGGGCGATCACTCCGGCCAGGAGGGGGGCCACACTCACGATCTGCGTGGACATGGGCAAGGCGGGACGCGCTGCCACCGTGTCGCTCACAATGAGCGCACGGGGATGGAGGTGCACGAGTCGCTCGATCGCGGCGCCAACCAGCAGCCCGTGCGTGGCGACAATGATGGTGTCCTCGCGCGCGCCTGCTTCCCGGACTGCTTGAATCGCGGCTTCGACGGTTCCGCCAGTGCTAATCATGTCGTCCACAACGATAGGCACACAGTCTTGGACAACTCCAGTGATGTGGCGGACGCTGACCGCCTCGCCGCTGGTCCGTGTCTTGTGCACGATAGCGACCGGAAGCCCCAGCAGCGCAGCATACCGGTCAGCCAGCCGTGTCGCCCCGAGGTCCGGCGCCACGATCACGGCGCGCTCTGGGACGATGACCCGGATCGCCTCGGTCAAGAGCGGCACGGCGCTGAGATGCACGAGCGGAAGGCCAAACGCCGCCTCGATAGCAGGGTTATGCAGATCGATTGCCACAACCTGATGGATGCCAGCAGCGGCCATCATATCAATCACGACACGCGCGCCGACTGCCTCTCGGCCGCCGGCCCGGCGATCTTGCCTGGCGTAACCGAAGTACGGCATGACCGCAGTGATTCGCTGGGCGCCGGCACGGCGGCAGGCGTCAGCAAGGAGCAGCAGCTCCATCAGGTGGCGCTCCACTGGGGGCGCGGTCGGTTGGAGCAGAAAGACATCGGCTGCGCGGACGCTATCGCCCAGCAGCACGTGGATCTCCCCGTCGGGAAACGTTTCCAGCGTCCGCTGAGTGAGCGCGCAGGCAAGATGCTGAGCAATCGCTGTGGCGAGCGGCTCATTGGCAGAGCCAGCAATCAGTCGGAGTGTCATGGCGCACCTGTCTGACCGCGAATGGTGGATCCAATCCGTACCGAGAGTCCCATCGCATGCTCTTCAAGAGCAGTGCCAAACTCGGCGCAGAGGCGTTGGACGCGGTGTTCGAACCACCGGCGCTCTGCGCCGTGCGCTCGGTTCACCTGGCAATCAGCGATCATGACGGGCACCAGATCGAGGGACTCAACCCCGGCTGACGACACCTGGAGCAAGAACAGGGCTGAGAGGTCGTTGCGGAGATCCGGATCGACCGCATAGTCATCCACGAAATCGCCCGTGTCGTACAGGATGGGCTTGCCGTGCCAGATTTCGATCCCCTGCACGACGTGGGCGCTGTGCCCCCAGAAGACGTCGGCGCCGGCCTCAATAACGTGATGGGCAAAAGCACGAAAGGTTGGAGAGGGGCGCTCGCGCATATTCGGCCCCCAGTGGAACGTGGCGATGACGATGCTGGCGGCGGATCGAGCGCTGGCGATCGCGCCGTCAACCATGGCAAGTGCCGATGGCGTCATCGTAATCGGCAGGTAGTTAATGCCTGGGCTTTCCGGCATTGCTGCCCACTCGGCGGGATGGTCGGCGAACGCCACGACGGCGATCTCGAGGCCGCCAGCATTGAGCACAGCCGGAGAGCGGGCAGCGGCTAAATTCGAGCCTGCTCCGGCATGCGCGATGTGATGGCGGTCCAGCACAGCGATCGTTTCCAGCAGACCAGAATTGCCGAAATCCCCGATATGGTTATTGGCGATAGTGGCGAAATCCACGCCAGCGGCATCAAGTGTTGCCGCGCCGCGTTCCGGGTCTGCGCGGAAGTAGAAGACTTTCTTGTGGCCGTCATGCCACTCGGTTGTGTGCGACGTTAGGGCGCATTCTAGGTTGATCAAGAGCGCATCCGCCTCTTGGAGGAGCGGCAGCATGTCGCCCCAGGCGTAACGCGGTCCCTGGACGGCCAGCACCTCGTCAACGTGGCGGCCGAGCATGACATCTCCGGTCAGGGCGATCGTCGCGGATGGCATAGACATCCTCCAGATGCCCGAAGGCGCTATCTACGTCAACCTGCTGTGGTTGCTGTTTCGGAAGGCGCCGGGGGGCTTGCTTGGAACGACTCGAGGATGGCGATCACCTCCTCATCGTCCACCGGAGAGAAATCGGCATAGTACAAGCCGACGGCCCAAAAGGGCTCTGGGGTCATAAGACAAATAACCTCGTCGGCGTCTTGCTGTAGGGCCTGGCATGCCTCCTTTGAGCCGACGGGCACGGCCACGATCAGGCGCCGAGGATGGCGCTTGCGCACCGACTGGGCAGCCGCTCGCATCGTGGCCCCGGTTGCCAGGCCATCATCAACGAGGATGACCGTACGACCCTCGACCGGGGCCGGAGGGCGCGATCCACGGAACCGCTCTTCGCGCTGCCGCGCAACCTCGCGCTCTCTGGCGATGATTGCGTTCAACATCTCGTCGGTAATTCCGAGATCCTTGATGACATCGTCATTGAGGAACAGGGTGCCATCAGCCGTCACGGCTCCAAGCGCAAGCTCGGGCTCAAACGGTGCGCCAAGTTTACGGGCTACAATGACATCGAGATGCGCGCCAAGGCCGCGCGCCACTTCTGCGGCGACCGGAATCCCTCCACGGGGAATACCGAGCACAAGGGTGTCACCATTCTTGAACTGGGCCAGGGCTTGAGCCAGTTGATTGCCGGCATCCGCCCGATCTCGGTACCGGTGATCGCGTCGAAGCATGGGCGTGGGAGTCATGCCTGGCCTCCATGCAACGCGATAGTGATCGTCTCCGGCGATGGTTCAGCGATGTTCAGCGGGGCCAGCGCCCCTTTCGCTGTGCTTGATTGTGGATAGTGTGCGTTGCGCTGGCATGGATAATAGCGCGTCGAGTGTGACAAGTGTGTCACGATTTTCGTGCAGGTAGAGTCAGACTGTTTCGTCCTTGTGACGCCGGTACGCAATTTGGTAATGCTCCTCTCACAGAGTGCCTGGTACGGTGCCGGGTGCAGGCGCGCGGCAGGCTGTGCGCCGCTGTGAGGAGATCAGCGATGAGGTGTGAAAGGAATAGCCATGACCCGGCGATTTCATCATGGTGATGTGCTGCTTGTGATCGATCCGCAGCGGGATTTCTTTGAGGGCGGGGCCATGCCAGTCCCGGATGCGGAGGCGATCGTGCCCATCATCAATGAGTGGGCCGAGGCTGCGCGCGCGGCGGGAATCCCCGTGCTGGTCACTCGCGACTGGCATCCTGAGGATCATGTCAGTTTTGTCGAGAACGGAGGAACCAAGCCGCGGCATTGTGTGCAAAACACGCCCGGCGCGGAGTTCCACCCGGATCTGCGATTGCCGTGGGACGCCGTGATCATCGAGAAAGGCACCGATCCGAACGTGGATCCTGAGTCGGCGTTTGACGACAGCGATCTCGAAGCCCGTCTCCGCGATGCGGGTGCGCGTCGCATATGGATCGCTGGTCTCGCCCTCGACGACACCGTGCGGGCCACAGCGCTCAAGGCGTTGCGGCGCGACTATGAAGTGGCCATCATCGCGCCGGCGACGCGGGCGCGCGAAACGACGCATCCCAAGGATGGTGCGGGTGTGCTGGAAGAATTGCAGCAAGCCGGCGCTTTCGTCGGTGGACGCCATGCGCCACCACTGCCGGCGAGCTAAGCCAAGGCTGACATGGCTGTGGCGATCCGCGGTGGATACCGGCTCTTATGAGGAGTTGGACGGAACTCATGGCGCTGGCTATGGATCTCGCGGGCCGGGGTGGCGCGCGAAGGGGGACGGGTTATGGCGCTCAGCGAACCGATGAACATTGCGCTGAATGAGCAGATCGGCCATGCGTTTGCCGGCGCGATACAGAACTGGACTATCAGCGCGTATTTCATCAGCGAGGGATTGCCTCAGCTTGCTACACACTTTGCCCGCCTGGCTGACGGGGAGCGAGCGCATGCCTTGCGCATGGCCCAGCATGTCGTTGATGCCGGCGGCCGCCTTGCGATTCCCGAGATTCCCGCCCCGGTTTCACAATTTGCATCCCCAGATGCCGCGGTGACGTTCGCGCTCGGGCAAGAGCGAGGTATCTCGAAGCAGATGGAGGGGCTCCTCGATCTCGCCGTGGAACAAGGCGATCATCGCACGCGCGCGGTGCTTGATGATCTGCTGCGGGAGCATTTGCGGCATATCGAGGAACTCCGCGTGCTCTCCCGGTTGATCGAGCGAGGTGGGGAGAGCGGGCTTGTGGCGATCGAAGCGCTGCTCAGTGCTGGGGGATTGCAAGAGCTTGGCGGCATCTTGCAATCCCGCCACGCTTCGCCCCCCGAGCCGGCGTAATCGTGAGGGGATACCAGCGCGGCTGGCGGAGGTACGGCAACGCCAGCCGCATTCGCGCGGCAACTCCTCTGTTTGAGGCGGGCACGATCCAGCGCCCGCGTGGCTGCGACCCTTACCCTGCTTGCTCGGCGAGGCGTGGGATGAGCAATCGCCGGAGCTCTTGGACATCCTCTCGCATACGCTGCTCAAGCCGCTCCAGCAGCGCGAGCACCTCGCGATCGTTGGCCTCCTCAGCATCGAGCTTGTATTCTTCGATCGCGGCGATCCCCTCGAGCTTATTCGTCAGGATCACCATCAGATCATACGCAACGTTCGAAACACCACTCGCAACATCCGCGTGCCGTTTGGCTTCTTCTAGCGTGGTCATTGGAGGCATCCTTTCACGAGTAGCCATTGCACACCTTCGATGTTGTGTCGTGCATAGCCTGTGCCGTTGCACATTGCAAAGTCGTTGCCAGTGCCTCATGGTGCGCAACGCCTGCGTCACAACACCGGAACGATTCGATGCGCGATTGCGATGGCAGAGTCTCGCATCGTAATGCGCCTGTGATGTGATGGTCGCCAGCCTGTGCAGTGAGCGCCTCGAACCGGGGGTGGATGGGCGTCCCGGATTTGGCAGAACCTTGCGCCGGTGTGAAGGAGCGGAGCGATGACCGAGACAGCGATCAGTGACGAGGAGCTTCAGCGCCGGGTTCTCGCAGAGCTCGATTGGGATCCTGAAGTTGAGGCGATCGAGTTTTCGGTGACCGTTGAGGATGGAATCGTCACGCTGAAAGGGATTGTTGAGAACTACGCCAAGAAACTCGCTGCTGAGCGGGCCGCGCTCCGTGTCCGCGGCGTCCGCGCCGTGGCGAACGATCTCGTCGTTCAGGAGAGCCCGCCGATCAGCGACACTGAGCTTGCCAGGGCGGTGGTGCGCACGCTCGATACCCTCAAGCGGGTGCAAGGCGACCGCATCCAGGTGTCGGTGAAAGATGGCATCGTGACACTGCGAGGCGAGGTAGACTGGCATTTTCAGCGTCAAGATATCGTCGATGCGGTGCGCTCCGTGCGGGGTGTGCGTGGATTGGTGACCGAAATTACCGTCAAGCAGCCAGTCTTGCCCGAGGAGGAGGTCCGCAGAGGAATTGAGTACGCGCTGATACGGAGCGCAGAACTGGATGCACAGCGCATTCAGGTTGAGGTGCGGGATGGTGAGGTTATCCTGACTGGCACGGTTCGGTCGCATGCCGAAAAGCAGGTTGCCGAGCAGGCGGCCTGGCGAGCGCGTGGGGTGACGGCGGTCACGAACCGCATCGGGGTCCGGCCGGTGTGAGCGATCAGGAGCGTCCCGGCACCAGGTTTCTCAGGCGTCGTCGCGCTCGGAGGAGCCGAATTGGTTATGCGTGTGTGGCTCAGCCTAGCTCAAGCGGAGGGACTGGACCAGAAGCCGGCAAAAGCCCCCGCGCCCAGGGAAGCGTCACGTATGGTGCAGGATAGGAGGACCGCGGGTAGGCCGCGTCACCGAGGGCGAACGATGAGTACATCACATTCGACGGAATCTGGAGCGCTCGATCCCGAATTGGGGGAGCGGCTGAGCCGGGCGGTCAAGCGCTGGATGACCCCAGAGCAGCAAGAAGATGCTGTTCTGGCGGTGCTCGACCTCTCGCCTGACCAGCCGGTCGAGACGATTAAGGAGAAAATCGCCGCCTTTGGCTTCGATCTCGTTTCGGTCGAAGCCTGGGGCGGCAAGCACCGGGCAACCGTCGTGGACCGGCGGTTGGGAGCACCGGACGAGCCGGTGATCGGCGAAGGGCGGACGGCTGCTGAAGCGATCTGCCGGGCGACTGCCCGCGCCGTGCTCCGGTCAACCGCGGGCGCCGGGCCGGAGGCATGAGCCTTGGCGATGAGCGCGAGGCTCGTGCCTCTGGCTAGTTAAGACGCTGAGGACGGTTCCTCGCTCTCTTCCTCAGCTTCCGGGACCGGCCAGCCCTCCGGGGGCATCCAGACGACTTCGGATTCGCCGTGATCCTCGTAGCCAGCCGCGCCACGCTCTCCCTGTCCGAAGGAGGCCATCCCGCGTGCTGGAGCATCCGGCGGTGGTCGGCGGGCAGCCGAGGCAGGATACACGCCGCCGATCTGGCCAATAACGTCGCGCTTTCCCTCCTCTGAGGGAGTGGTCTTCTCAGCCTGGTCCTCTGTCGTGCTCTCGATGGGACGTTCTTGCTCGCTCATGACTCGTTCCTCCCGAAGTCTTACGACGCCGGCGAGGCTGTTGGCGCGCTGTGATCGTGAATGTGCGCCTCGCGCGCATGGTGCTGGTCCTCGTCAGCGCGCGGATAATCGTGACTATGGGTCAGCTCGTTGTGGTTGTGCTCATGCGTGTGCCAGTAGACGCGGTGTTCAACACGGCCATCCGGCTCGACGTGGTGTGAGATGTGCCAGTGGTCGTGGGAATGCACGACGGCAGGATGGGTATGCTCTGGCTCCGTGCCTTGCCCTTCCACTCGCTGGGTCACCATCGGTGTCCTCCTTTCCACGTCTCTCGCAAGCGTACATGACAGCATGGGCCGCGTGGTTGGGCCGTAAGCGTACCGTATCGGGCTGGCCGCAGCGAGTACATCGCGGGAAGAGGCGTCGCCGTAACAAATTCGCATCAGTTCTGTGATCGCATGGTGCAGCGATCTTGTCGCGGAGCGCTGCGCGCTTGTAACGCCTTTGTGACGTCCTGTGGCTGAAACTCCTGGTGTGGCTTGAGAGAACCGCTTTCGATTCCTGCCGCTCCAGCCGCGTAAGCCACCGCGGCGCGTGCGACCTCAGGTTCGTCCTCCTTGTTTGCCTCTCATGGGGCGCCGGTGATGTTCGCGGTTCTCACGCCGGCGCCTGACCCTCTCACGAAAATTAATGCCGGGTGCTCGATTGCCTCGATGAGGATGACGATTCGATGGAATTGTTACATCGCCACTGAGGCTGTCATGCCTCTGTAACGAGGCGCTCGCTACGGTGCAAGCATCCCGGTTCGCTGATGCCGCTCGCGCATCGCTCATGGAACCGGACGCTCTCATCGTCGCGAGGGGGTGACCCGTGGGTTGGGAGCCTATCGTCAAGCCGCGCAGTGGGTGGAAAGTCACCCCAAATCTCCTTGACTATGAGCAGACGTGCGCGGCGTTTTCCTGGGATCAGATACGGCAGGAGCTTGCAGGGTTGCCGGGTGGCCGCGGGCTGAACATCGCGCATGAAGCGGTCGATCGCCGTGCCGCTGGGCCGCGGGCATCACACGTCGCCATTCGCTGGCTCGGTAAGCGCGGTCAAACGTGTGACCTCACCTACGGTGAGCTGGCTCGGCAGACGAACCGCTTCGCCAATGTGCTGGCATCACTTGGCATTCAGCCGGGAGACCGGGTCTGCACGTTGCTTGGCCGGATTCCCGCGCTGTATATCACCGCGCTGGGAACGCTCAAGCATCGTGCTGTGTACTGTCCCCTGTTCTCGGCGTTTGGGCCAGATCCGATAAAGCAGCGGCTGACCAAGGGAGGCGTGCGCGTCCTCGTTACCACCGATCAGCTCTATGCGCAAAAGGTAGCCCAAATCCGGGCTGACGTGCCGTCACTTGAGCATGTTCTGCTGGTCCGCTCTGATCCGGCTGCACCCCTGCCCGAGGGAACGCACGATGTTGACGCGCTCATCGCCAGCGCCAGCGACGCCTACGAAATTGGCCCAACAGACCCAGAAACGTTCGCGTTGCTCCATTTCACGAGCGGCACGACCGGGATGCCGAAAGGCGCTATTCATGTGCACGAAGCGGTGCTGATGCATTACATGACCGGAAAATACGCGCTCGATCTTCATCCTGACGACATCTTCTGGTGCACTGCTGATCCGGGCTGGGTGACGGGAACGTCCTACGGCATCATCGCGCCGCTGACGCACGGCGTGACGAATCTCGTGGATGAAGCCGAGTTTGACGCGGAGCGATGGTACAAGACGCTGCAGGATCAACGAGTCACGGTCTGGTACACCGCGCCGACCGCCGTCCGCATGCTGATGAAGGCCGGCTCAGAACTCCCTCGCCGCTACGATTTGAGCCAGCTCCGGTTTATCGCCAGCGTCGGTGAGCCGCTCAATCCCGAGGCTGTCGTTTGGGGACATGAGGTCCTCGGCTTGCCGATTCATGACAACTGGTGGCAGACCGAGACAGGCGGCATCATGATCGCTAACTTCCTCGCCATGGACATCCGCCCAGGCTCGATGGGGCGCCCCCTGCCTGGCGTGACCGCAACCATCGTTCATCACGAGGAAAACCAGCCGGTAGAGGAGATCCGAGAGCCTGGCATCCAAGGTGAGCTCGCGCTCAAGCCGGGCTGGCCGTCAATGTTCCGGGGCTATCTTCATGACGAAGAACGGTATCGCAAGTGCTTCGCTGAGGGATGGTATCTGACGGGCGATCTCGCGCGGAAAGATGCCGACGGCTATTTCTGGTTCGTCGGGCGCGCGGACGACGTCATCAAATCAGCGGGCCATCTGATCGGCCCCTTCGAGGTGGAAAGCACACTTATGGAGCATCCGGCTGTGGCTGAAGCGGCGGTCATTGGCAAGCCAGACCCGACCATCGGAGAGGTGGTCAAGGCCTTTGTCTCGCTTCGCCCACCGTATGTGCCAAGCGACGAGCTGCGCTTGGAGCTCCTTGGGTTCGCGCGGAAGCGACTCGGACCGGTTGTCGCTCCCAAGGAGCTCGATTTCCTTGATGTGATCCCGAAGACTCGTAGCGGCAAGATCATGCGGCGCTTACTGAAGGCGCGTGAGCTCGGATTACCTGAGGGCGACCTCTCAACGTTGGAGCAGGCTCCATGACCACGGCAACACGACCCCCATCCCGGCGCAAGCAACGCGGTATCGAGCAAGCGCTGGATGCTGCGACAGCACGACGGCTCTTGAGGGAGATGCTGCGGATCCGGCGCTTTGAGGAAGCCTGCGCCGAGCAGTACAGCGCGATGAAGATCCGGGGATTCCTGCATCTGTACATCGGGGAAGAGGCAGTTGCGGTGGGCGCCATGCAGCCGCTACGCGCGGATGACGCTGTCGTTGCGACCTACCGGGAGCACGGGCATGCGCTGGTGCGCGGCATCTCGATGAACGCGATCATGGCCGAGATGTTCGGCAAGGTGGAAGGCTGTAGCCGTGGCCGGGGCGGCTCAATGCACCTCTTCGATGCAGCAACCCGCTTTTACGGGGGCAACGCCATCGTTGCTGGGGGACTGCCGGTGGCCGTTGGGCTGGCTCTCGCGGACAAGATGACCAACCGGCCGCGCGTAACTGCATGCTTCTTTGGTGAGGGCGCTGTCGCTGAGGGCGAATTTCATGAGTCGCTCAATCTTGCCGCGCTGTGGCAGTTGCCAGTGGTCTTCCTGTGCGAAAACAACCTCTATGCCATGGGGACAGCCCTCGCTCGCTCACAAGTGCAGACGGACCTTGCCGAGCGTGCCCGGAGTTACAAGATCCCTGCTGAAGCTGTCGATGGCATGGATGTGCTCGCCTGCGCGGCCGCGGCGCAGCGAGCGGTGGACTATACCCGCGCCGGCCATGGCCCCTCGTTTATCGAATTCCGCACCTATCGCTTCCGTGCTCACTCGATGTATGACCCGGAACTTTACCGGTCGAAAGAGGAAGTTGAGCAGTGGAAGCAGCGCTGCCCGATTGCCACCTTCACCGCCAAAATCCTGGCGATGCAGGTGCTCACCGAGGCGGATATTCAGCGGATGGAAGCCGAGATTGCCGACGAGATTCGTGCGGCGATTGCCTTTGCCGAGGCAGGCCACCTCGAGCCAGCCGAGGACCTGTACCGGTTTGTTTACTCCGAGCGAACCCCTGCGGCGGGCAGCGAATCTGGGAGATGACTGGCCATGACTGAGCAGGGCGAGTCACCGGCAATGCGGCGTATGACCTTCCGCGAGGCCGCGCGGGAGGGGCTGCGAGAGGCGCTGTTGCGGGACGATCGCGTCTTCCTGATGGGGGAGGACGTGGGAATGTATGGCGGTGCTTTCGCCGTCAGCAGGGGGCTTCTGGCGGAGTTTGGCCCGGAGCGCATCCGCGACGCGCCCCTGTCAGAATCAGCGTTCGTCGGTGCTGGGATTGGCGCGGCGCTCGGAGGCATGCGTCCGATTGTTGAGATCATGACCTGTAATTTCAGCCTCCTCGCGCTCGACCAGATTGTGAATAACGCCGCGACCTACCTGCACATGTCTGGTGGGCAGTTCAATGTGCCGCTCGTGATCCGGATGGCGACAGGGGCAGGGCGGCAACTGGCGGCTCAGCACTCGCACAGCTTCGAAGGGTGGTTTGCCCATATTCCAGGGATCAAGATTGTGGCGCCGGCCACGATTGAGGATTTCCGGGGCACGCTCTGGCCTGCTTTGGAAGATCCTGATCCGGTGCTCATCTTTGAGAATGCGTATCTCTATCCCTTTGAAGGGGACTTGCCGGCGCAGCCCCCTCCGGTTGACATCGAGCGGGCCGCGGTCCGCAGGCCAGGCACGGACGTCACGCTGATCACCTATGGTGGTGGGTTGCACAAAACGCTCGCGGCAGCCGAGCAGCTTGCGCAGGATGGCATCGACGCTGAGGTTATTGATTTGCGCGTGTTGCGCCCGCTCGATACGGCGACGCTCCTTTCTTCGGTGTCGCGCACGCACCGGGCAGTCATTATCGACGAGGCGTGGCGCAGCGGTGGGATCTCCGCGGAGATTTGCACCCGCATCATCGAAGGCGCGTTTTATGAGCTTGATGCGCCAGTGGCGCGTGTCTGCGGCGAAGAGGTGCCCATCCCGTACGCAGGACATCTCGAGCAGGCGGCGTTGCCACAGGTTGACTCGATTGTGCGTGTGACGCGGGAAGTGGTGGAAGGCCATGGCTGAGTTTCGGATGCCCTCGCTCGGCGCTGATATGGAATCTGGCACCCTGGTCCAGTGGCTGGTCAAGCCGGGAGACCGGGTGAAGCGAGGCGATGTTGTGGCCGTGGTAGAGACCCAGAAGGGCACCATTGATGTCGAGATCTTCCAAGACGGAGTGATCCGGCAACTTGTGGTTCCCGAAGGCAGCAAGGTTCCCGTCGGCACAGTGCTTGCCATTCTCGACAGTGCGGCAGAGACGCCCGCTGCGCCAGCACCTGCTCCGCCAGCGCCTCCGCCGCAGGTGCCTGCCCCTTCGGAAGTGCCAGGAGCGGCAGTTCCAGAAGCCGAACACGTGCGCGCCTCTCCGCTTGCCCGCCGCCGAGCCGCGGAGCTCGGAGTGGATATCACCAAGGTGCGTGGCTCTCGCCCAGGAGGCGCAATCACCGTGGCCGATGTTGAGCGCGCGGCCGCGGAGATGGCCAAGGCCGCTGTCACACCCGCTGAGATGCCGCCGTTGCCCCCAGCCGAGGCGGTGCCGCCTGCCGCGCTCCCAGCGCCGCCTCCGCCAGCACCCGGCGCGGCTGAGGCCGATCGGATACGAGCAATGCGGGCGGCGATTGCCGCGGCAATGAGCCGGTCCAATCGCGAGATTCCCCATTACTATCTCTCAACCGAAATTGACATGAAGCGGGCGCTGGACTGGCTGCGTGAGACGAATCTGCGGCGGCCCGTGACTGAGCGATTGCTCTATGTTGTCTTGCTGATCAAGGCCGTGGCGCTGGCGACGCGCCAGGTTCCGGAGATGAATGGGTTTTACACCGAGCGCGGCTTGGAAATCAGCGAGGCTGTCCACACCGGATTTGCCATCTTCCTGCGCCAGGGTGGCCTGGTTGCGCCCGCAATCCATCACGCAGACATGCTGAGCGTGGACGAGTTGATGGTCAAGCTGAGCGATGTGATCATGCGGGCGCGGACGGGCAAGCTTCGCTCGTCGGAAATCAGCGATCCCACGATCACCATCACCAATCTTGGGGAGCAGGGTGTGCCTGGCGTGTTCGGCGTGATCTATCCTCCACAGGTCGCGCTGGTGGGCTTTGGCAAGATCGTCGAGCGGCCGTGGGTTGTCAACGGCTTGTTGGGTGTGCGGCCGGTGCTGACAGCTACGCTCGCCGGCGATCACCGTGCGAGCGACGGTCGCCGGGGCGCCGAATTCCTTCTTGCTATTGACCGCCTGTTGCAGGAGCCGGACAAGCTATGAGCACGGAAGACATTCGCAACACGGTTCTCCAAGCGCTCCACCGGATCGCGCCGGAAGCGGATCTGACCTCCCTCTCGCCGGATGACGACCTGCGGGAAGCGCTAGATATTGATTCCTTTGATTTCCTGCGCTTTGTGATCGCGTTGCATGAGGCTCTCGGCGTTGATATCCCAGAGACTGACTATCCGAAGCTAACGACGCTCAACGCGGCTGTGTCGTATCTCCAGGCTGCGCTGGCGCCAGCTAGGCCCTGATCGCTGCTATGCCCTCGCTACCCGCTCCAGGCCAACCACGTTGGGGCAGGGCTCGCCGCGCTCAATCGCGGTGATGTTGGCGAGCGTCGTCTCCGCAATGGCGGTCAGTGCCTCGCGGGTGAAGAAGGCCTGGTGTCCAGTGATAAGCACGTTTGGAAAGGTCAGTAGCCGAGCAAAGACATCATCCTGGATCACCCGGTCAGAGAGGTCTTGAAAGAACAAGCCCTCTTCCTCCTCGTAGACGTCGAGACCGAGCGCGCCGATGCGCCCGGACTTCAGCGCGTCGATCACTGCGCGCGTGTCGAGGAGCGCGCCCCGGCTGGTGTTCAGCAGCATCACTCCCGGCTTAACGACGCGGAGCGCTTCCCGGTCAATCAAGTGGTAGGTCTGAGGCGTGAGAGGGGTATGAAGCGTCACGATATCGCTCTCCGCCAGCAATTGCGGAAGCTCGACATACGTCACGCCAAGCGACCGGCATTCGTCATTGGGATAAGGATCATGGGCCAAGAGGCGGCAGCCGAAGCCAGCGAGAATGCGCGCGACCACCGTTCCAATTTTTCCCGTGCCGATAATCCCGGCGGTCTTGCCATGCACGTCGAAGCCAAGTAAGCCTTCGAGCGAGAAGTTCCCTTCACGCACGCGGTTGTACGCTCGGACGAGCTTCCGGTTGAGAGCCAGCATGAGCGCGACCGTGTGCTCCGCCACCGCGTAGGGAGAATAGGCAGGCACCCGCACCACGGTGAGATTGAGTTCGGCCGCCGTCACCAGATCAACGTTGTTGAAGCCGGCGGAGCGCAAGGCGATGACCTTCGTTCCGCCATCAGCCAGAGCGCGGAGCACGGGGGCGTCCAGGCGGTCGTTGACAAAGGCACAAATCGCGGGAAAACCGCGGGCCAGCGGAACCGTGTCGAGCGTTAGGCGCGGCTCGAAAAAGACGAGCTCATGACCATAGCCCGCATTTGCAGCGGTGAGAAATTCCCGGTCATAGGCTCTGGCGCTGAAGACGGCAACTCGCATGAGTCAATCCTCGTGTCTGCTTCGCCACTCATGGTGCGTCACGACCCGGTGCCGCTGACTGGCGGACAATGTCCGGGGCGACGGGAAGTCCATGGCGTTCCGGCGAGACGAGAGGGCCACGCCGGCGCTCGAACCACGTGAAACCGGCATGGACCAGCAGTAAGAGCGTTGCCCCCCATAGATATCCGCCGAGCACGTCGGAGGGCCAATGAGCTCCGACATAAACTCTGGCAAACCCCGTGAGAAGGATGAGGCCGATTGCTGCAACGATGATGAGCCGCTGGCGCCATCCTGGCGCCATCAGCCGGCAAGCAATCCAGATGGTGGCCCCACAAAAGAGCGTGATGCCCATGGCATGACCGCTGGGATATCCCAAGCCACTGACGTTCTGATCAATGCGCAGGAGATCCCCGCTTGGCCGTGGGCTGTCGCACAACTCCTTCAACACGGCGTTGAGTGGGCGAATCACGCTGATGGCGACCATGATCATCGCTTCTATGCGATGATGGGCAAGCAAAAGGGCAAACACCAGCACGGCTGAAAACGGGATTGCAACCTTGGCTGAGCCAAACGCATTGGCAAATTCGACCAGATGCGCGAGACCCGGGAAATTCCAACGCTGGAGCCAGCGACCGGCAGCCACATCACCGGGAAGGATGCTTGGACCGCGGGCGACGAGCGTGAGCACGATCGTCACGAAGACCATGAGCGCGATCGTCGCCGGGCCGGCGGTGATCATGCGACAGACGGTGCGCCTGCCGTTCGTCGTGACAGCGGCGTTTGACGGTGGATTCCCTGTTCCTAGCATGGACCCGCGCCTGTCTCTTGCGTCAGCGTTGACGTTATCGCGTTGCTCGCTCTGGCATGCAGGTGATGTGCGATTCGGCGTTGTCACGAGATTGTAATGAGCCGTCTGGCTTCCGTCATGCGGACATTGCAATTGGCTGAGTACCCTCGATCCTACCAGGACGGGATCAGTCGTGGCCCGCTCAGCGCTGCCTAGGGCCACGGCAGCCAAGGAGGTGATGATGGAGAGCGCCCAAGGACCAGCGATCCTGGTGCCACTCGATGGCTCGCCAGAGGCCGAGCGTGCGTTACCGTTTGCTGAAACCGTGATGGATCCTCACGGCGAAATCGTCCTGTTGCGAGTAGCTCGCAGCATAGATGCCTTTGCCGAACCCTGGCCAGGACGTCAGTTGTCCGACGATGATCTGCGGGCTATCGCGGAGGAAGTTGCCCGGCGCTCGCTGCTTGCCGTGGCCGAACGGCTGCGCCGCACGGTGCCACGCGTGCGGATCATGGTTGTCTTTGGCGATCCGGCGGACGAGATCATCCGCGTCGCTGAGGCCGAACAGGTTGAGATGATCGTCATGACCACGCACGGCCATGGAGCCGCCGGCCGGGCCGTCTTCGGGAGTGTGGCCGATCGGGTCGCGCGCTACGGGAGCCGTCCCACCATGCTCGTGCGGGCGACTGTGCCCCTGGTGTTGCCGGACCGTATCGTGATTCCGCTCGATGGATCGGCCCTGGCCGAGCAAGCGCTCCCGATGGCTAAGATCCTGTCGAAGCGGCGTGGCTGGCCGGTGCATCTTGTCCGTGTCGTTGACTTGGACGAGATCGTGCGCGAGATCTGGCAGGACCGCCACGGCGATCTGTACCGCTTGCCAAAGGATGAAGCCTATGAGGAGGCGCGAAAACGGTGCGAAGCGCGGGCGGCGGCGTATCTTGCCGAGCATGCGGAGCGGCTGCGGCAGGAGGGTGTGCAGGCCGATCTCGCGGTGGCGACCGGCACACCAGCGTTCGTCTTACTCGAGCTTGTGAAGCCGGGCGATTTGGTGGTCATGACGAGCCATGGCTATGGTGGGCTCCGGCGCTGGCTGATCGGCAGTGTTGCGGAGAAACTCATCCGGGAGGCGCAGTCGCCTGTGCTCATCGTCCGAGCACGCGCCGAGCCTACCGCAGAGCAGAGGAGGGCGCCGTGACGAGAACCGTCGTGGTGGCGGTGACTCCGCCAGTGCTCGATCCCCACTGCGTCGCCGAAGCGGCGTTGCCGTACGCCCGCCTCATTGCGGAGCGGACGGCTTCGCGCGTGGTCCTCGTGAGCGTCGTGGACCTCCTGCCAAAATTCAACCCCCTCACCCGCACACTGGTTATGCCGTCGATCGAGGCCACCGAGCGCGTTGTTTCGGAAACGCGAGACTATCTGGATCGTTTGGCAGCCCGTTTCCCGATTGGCCAGGTGGAGACGGTGGTGCGGACGGGAGCCACGGTCCGGGAACTGCTCGCCGAGCTGGCGGAACGTCCGGATCCGCTGCTGGTAGTGACGAGTCATGCGCGGAAGGGGCTCGATCGGTTTCTGGTCGGCAGCGTCGCCTTCCAGCTTGTGCGGGAGGCGGCCTGCCCAGTGCTGCTCGTTCGCGGGCCGGGAGCCGAAACGGCGGCAGAGCGGCCACGGCTGTCGAGGGTGCTCGTCCCGCTTGATCTGTCGCCCCTTTCTGAGCAGGCTGTGTCCCTGGTAACGGAGACGCTGGGACCGGCTGATTTTCAGGTGCATTTGCTCCATGTCGTTGAGCCCCTGGCTCACCGGAACGTCGCGCCTCACGAGGTCATTTCCGTGGTGGAGCCGAAGGCACAGCGGCACCTGCGAGAGGTAGCCCAGCCGTTGCTTGAGCACGGGTTCCGCGTCACTACTGAAGTGCGTTCAGGGAAGCCATCCGAGGTCATCGCCCAAGTCGCCAGGGAGCTTCAGGCAGATTTGATCGCCATGACCACCCATGGCCGAAGTGGATGGCATCGCGTGCTCCTCGGGTCCGTGGCCGAGCAGCTTATCCGCACCTCGCCGGTCCCGCTGCTGTTGATAAGACCGGTTGCTCCACGTGTCAGCCAGCCTGAAACCGAAGAAACAGAAGCGGAAGCTGCCGCTGCGGAGGCGCGCGCCTGGCGCGCCATGATCGAGGCGGCGCCCGCGCTGTGGGAGCGCCGGGCGCGGGAGATCATGGTCCAACCCGTCGTAGTGGCTCATGAAGACACGCCGCTGGCGGACATTGTGCAGGCGATGCTGGAGAAACGGATCAGCAGTGTTCCGGTTGTTGATGACCAAGGGACGCTAGTGGGAATCATCACGGAGTCAGATTTTGTCGGCAATGGCCGGTTTATCCCGCTCGCAGCCTATCAGGTCCCCCAGTTATTCCGCGAGCACCTTTCCGAGGAGGCGGTGCAACGCATCTACCAAGCTGGCCGCGAGATGACAGCGAAGGAAATCATGACGCACCCGGTCATCGCCGTTGCCGAGGAGGACTCAGTTGGGAAGGTGGTGCATGTGCTCTTGCACCACGGAATCAGCCAGGTGCCAGTCGTGCGTGATGGTGTGCCGGTTGGAATTATCGCGCGGCGCGATTTGCTGAAATTGCTCTTGCCACCAGAAGACGCACTGGTGGGCAGCGCACCTGCGGCGGACCACGAGCGCACCGAAGCGCCCACCGCGCGGGAAACGAGGTAGACCTCATGCTCGTTCCTAAAGCAACGACGGAAGGTCCGTCGCGTAGGCAACCGAGCGCTAGAAAGGAGCATGCCATGCAGCGGCGTGGGCAACCGAAACATCACCTGAACTGGCGAACCCTCTCCGTACTTCTCATTGCAGCGATGGCTTGGATACTGGTGGGGAGAAGCGCGAGCGCGCAGGAAGCGACACCAGTATCAGGACCTGGAGCTGCGACCGTCAGCGTAACCGGTCATGGCGCCGTCCAGGTGAAACCAGACATGGCGACCATAACCCTTGGCGTTGATGTGGTCCGACCAACCCTGCCAGATGCGCTGATGGAATCCAACCGGCAGATGGACTCGGTGCTGGCGGCGGTCAAAGCAGCCGGGGTCGCCGAGGATGACATTCAGACCACTAGCTTCTACGTGAACATTTTCCGAAGCTATGACCCGTCCGGGCAGCCAGGGGAGATTACGGGATTTCAGGTGTCAAATCAGGTGATGGTGATCGTGCGTGATCTCGACAAGTTGAATACGATCCTGGGAGATGCGGTGGCTGCCGGGGCGAACTCCGTCTATGGCATTGGTTTTGCCGTGGCTGATCCAACGACAGCAGCCAGCCAAGCGCGCAAGCGGGCAGTCGAAGATGCGCGGGCGCGCGCGGAGGAGCTGGCTTCCGCAGCCGGGTTGTCGCTTGGCCGTGTGGTGACCGTGACGGAACTGGCCGCGCCTTTTGGCCCGCCGGTAACCATGGAGGGCGCCGCCGGCAAGGGCGCGGGCTATGCACCGCCAATTCAAACCGGCATGGTCGAGGTTACTGTGGACGTTCAGGTTACCTACGAGCTGATTTCCTGATTACCGGGTTGGTTAGGCAGAGCCCGGGGCGGGTGGAAGCTGTCCCCGGGCTGCTGATGGGTGTGCCGGTGATGAGCCAGTTCGCTCCTGTACACTGCGTGGGGCGGCACGGTGCGTAGGTAGAGGAGCCACCAGTGGAAGATGAGATTGTCGGCTTACGCCGGGAGTTGGGCGAGCGAGATATCGAAACCTGTGATGTCTGTGGCCGGCCGGTGCCACGCGAGGAGCTGAAGCTGGTGCCGATTGAAGAGGGCATCGGGGGGGAACCTGCCGAGGTGATGCGGGTGTGCAGCGAGTGTGCGCAGGCGATGGAGGCTGAGGAGCTTCCCGTCGAGGCTGAGGTCACGCCGGAGCTGGCGGAGGGCGAAGAGTGAGCAGTGACCGCGGGCTAAGGATCGTCCTTGCGACAGATGGCTCGGCGGATGCCGCAGCCGCTGCGGCGATGATACGCACGCTGGCGCTGCGCCCGGCGGACGAAGTCACCGTCATCGCGGTCGTGCCGGCGATGCCGGTTCTCGGAGCGGAGCTTGAGCCGCCTCACGGCCAGTCTGCACCGTCGTTGACCGACGCCGCTCGCCTGATCGTTGAGGAGACCGCGGCGCAGCTCCGCCAGCACGGGGTAACGGTGCGGCCAGTGACGCGGTTGGGTAACCCGGCCGAGGAGATCCTTGTCTGCGCAGAAGAGGTTGATGCCAATCTGATCGCCCTTGGGGCAAAGGGGGTCGGCAAAGTGCGCCGCTTTCTCCTGGGCTCGGTCGCGCACCGGGTTGCCCGCTATGCCACCTGCTCGGTGCTCGCTGCGCGCGAGCCAGGGGTGTTGCGCTCGGTACTGGTGGCAACCGATTGCTCGCCGCACGCAGATGCCGCGGTGTCCGCGTTCCTAGCGTTGCCGTTTCCACATGGACTCACCGCTACAGCGCTGACTGTTGTGGCGCCCAAGGACGGCGACGAGGAAGCGGCACGCACGTGCGCGCAGCGTGCCGCAGAACGCCTCTCCCAGGCAGGGATGGTAGCTACCTGGCAGACGGCCTCAGGGAATGAGGCCGAGACCATTCTGAAGCTTGCAGACGAGCAGCGGAGCGATCTGATCGTGCTCGGCGCAGGCCGGCACTCCATCAATGGTGAGCCGATCCTCGGCAGTGTTGCCTTTGGCGTGCTCGATAGCGCTTCTCGCTCGGTGTTGCTCGGGCGCGCAAAGGCGATCCAACGCTGACGCCGCGCCTGGTGCGTCGTGCAAAGACGTTACACCTGAACCGTTCAGCACAACGTCGTGAGATCCCCCGCTGCTGAACACCAGGAAGTGGTAGTCAGACCGGGCTGCGTCTTCGACGTGGACCCACGCGTCACCCGGCCTGGAATGGCGATGGCCGTGCTGAGCGGTATCGAGGCTGTGCTTCCGGATCATGGCGCCGGATGCGCTTATGGATTTCCACAACCATCAAGATCGTCGCTGCCACCAGAATGATGCGCGGCCAGGACATGAGGTCAATGGGCTCAACCCGCAGTAACACCTGCGCCGGCCCTATATACAAGGCAGCCAGGTGGATCGTGAGTGAGACCGCGATGGCGGCAAACAGATACGGATTGGATAGCGGCGGGATTTGGAACACAGAGCGTGTCTCCGAGCGCATATTCACGGCTTGATACATCTGGAAGAGCACCATGGTTGTCAGCGCCACCGTGCGGGCGTGCATTTCAGAGCCCGTGGCGTCGAGATCCCACCGGTAGAGAAGCAGCGTTCCGGCCGTCATCACCACGCCGCTGAGCGCCACGCGCTCCCATAACCGGCGAGACAGCACGCCCGCTCCCCGCCCACGAGGAGGACGGCGCATCACATCGGGCTCGCCGGGCTCGACGGCCAGCGCCAGCACCTGTGCCGAGTCGGTCACCAAGTTGAGCCAGAGGATTTGCACCGCGATCAGGGGCAGCGGCCAGTTCAGCGCGAGCGCCGCGAGAATGATCAGCACCTCGGCCACATTGGTGGCGAACAGGTACGAGGTTGCCTTGCGCACGTTGTCGAAGGTGATTCTGCCCTCCTCGACTGCTGAGACGATTGTGACAAAGTTATCGTCGGCCAGGACGATGTCCGACGCCTCCTTGGCGACATCGGTGCCTCGCTTGCCCATGGCAATGCCGATGTCCGCTGCGCGCAAGGCCGGCGCATCGTTGACGCCATCGCCAGTTACTGCCACAACCTCGTCATGACGCTGGAGTGCCTTAACGATGCGCAGCTTGTGCTCGGGTGTGACGCGGGCATAGACATCCACGTCGCGTACGACTTCGAAGAGGCGCTCGTCATCCATCGCTTGGAGCTCTGCCCCGGTCAGAACCCGCGCATCGGAGCCGCCGATGCCAAGCTCGCGAGCAATGGCGCGGGCAGTCGCAGCATGGTCGCCGGTGATCATGACCACACGGATACCTGCCTCCTGGCACCGGGCAATCGCTTCGCGCGCACCGGTGCGCGGGGGATCTGCCAGGCCCTGCAAGCCAACAACGATGAGATTGCGGGGTTCTCCAACCGCTTCCGGGTCGTGTGAGCCGGGTGGCAGAATGGCGTAGGCCATTGCCAGAACGCGTAACCCTTCCGAGGCAAGCTCATGCGCGGCATCCTGAATCCACCTCTCGTCGAGCGGTTCCAGACCCTCCTTTGTCACCATGCGGCTGCTCATGGCGAGTACGCGCTCCGGAGCGCCCTTGACGAAGATCACCTGGCGGCCATTCCAGGTGCGAATGCTTGCTGAGTACTGGCGCTCTGGCTCGAAAGGAATCTCGGCAAAGACTGGCAGTGCCTCCTGAATCTCGTCCGGTTCGAGGCCAAACCGAAAGGCAGCGATCAGGAGCGCCGCTTCGGTGGGATCACCTTTGATCTCAAATCCCTCCGCCGTGCGGGAGACCGTGGCCTCGTTGGTCAGAATCCCCGTGAGCAGCGTCAGCATGAAAGGATCGGCTGTATCCAGGTGGGCCAGCACATCGCTGGCCGGACGCGAGGCGAGCTGCCCCGGGTCTGGATGCTCAGCGGCCACCCGTGCGCCAGCAGACCAAATTTGGCGGACCGTCATCAGGTTTTCGGTTAGCGTGCCTGTCTTATCCGAGCCGATCACCGTGGTGCTGCCGAGCGTTTCCACGGAAGGGAGATGGCGCACAATGGCGTTGCGGCGGGCCATGCGGCGCACTCCCATCGCCAGCGTGATCGTGAACGCGATGGGCAGACCCTCCGGCACGGCAGAGACTGCCAGTGCCACCGCAACGAGAAACATCTCGGCGGCAGGTTGGCCAGTCGCAATCCCCACCGCAAATGCCACGGCCGCGCAGATTGCCACTCCAGCGCCGACCACCCGGGCCAGACGGGCCATGCGCTCTTGCAGCGGAGTGGTGACGCGGGCAACGGACCGCATCTGGCCCGCGATTGCGCCAAGCTCCGTGTTCCGTCCTGTGGCCACCACGTAGCCCCGTCCGCGCCCGCTGACGACGATGGTGCCGGCAAATGCCATATTCGTCCGGTCAGCAAGCGGAGTGTCTTCGGGCAGCGGATCGGGGCGCTTGACGACTGGAAGCGATTCACCGGTCAGCGTGGACTCGTCGACTTGCAGGGCGGTCGTGACGATGAGCCGGAGATCCGCTGGCACCCGAGCGCCGGATTCGAGGAGAACGAGATCCCCTGGCACGAGTTCCCGGCTCTCGATTTCCCAATCCTGGTGCTCCCGGATAACGCGCGCACGTGGGGTGACAAGCTGCAGCAGCGCATGCACTGCGCGCTCCGCCTGGCGCTCTTGCACGAAGCCGATGGCCGAATTGATGACGACAACCAGGGCGATCGCTATGGTGTCGATCGTTTCGCCGAGTGCAGCCGTGATCGCACTCGCCACGATCAGAATCACGACCAGGGGGCTGCGCAGTTGATTGATGAGGATGGTGAGGTCGCTTGGCGGAGCCTCTTCTTCGATCTGATTCGGGCCGTAGCGCGCAAGCCGGTCGGCTGCCTCGCTCAAGGAGAGACCCGCGCTGCTGGTGCCGAGCAGGCGCTCCACCTCATCGATTGGCAACGCGTGCCAGGGAGCGGAGCGCGGCGTTGTCACGCTGATCTCGGTCGCGGTCTGGATCGCCATCAACCTCCTCCTGCCTGGACCACGAGGTAGAGACCGAGCACATAGATTGCCAGGCGGATGGCAGCGTCTGGCTCAAGGATCCACGTGCGCCGCTCGGCCTTGTTGAGCACCTCCATGGTTGTGAGCCCGGTGAGCAGGATCGCGAACATGGCGCCGAGGAGGACGTCAGGCCCGGCTTGCGCAAGCACGGAGCCTTCCCCGTGCACAGCATCGAGGATCAGCAGAATCACCATGTTGAAGCTGTTGCTGCCCAGCATGTTGCCTACAGCCAGGTCGTAGGCCCCGATCCGCACGCTTGCCAGGGTAACGGTCAGCTCAGGTAGGGACGTGGTAACCGCGAGCAGGGCCACGCCGATCACGCCGACGGTGAGTCCAAGCCGGTCGGCAATGTCGGCTGACGAATGCGCGAGTGGACGTCCCGCGATCAAGATGGCCAGCGCCCCGATCGCAAACCCGGCTGCGGCGCGCGGCAGAGCCGGAGCGCGGCTGACAGCGGCCTCTGCCTCGGCCTTCGTGGCAAACGGTGGCTCAGGCCGGTTGGCGTGGAGCATTTGCATGCCCGTCACGTAACCAACGCCGATCAGGAGGGGAGCCCAGCCAAACGGGCCAATCGTCAAGAGGGTGCCGGTCAGGGTACCAGCCGCAGCGAGCGCCGTAAGCGAAATGGCGAGCACACCCACGAGGGCCTGATTGATCGCGATCCGGGTGAGGATGCGGTGGCGGCGAGCCAGGAGATCGGCCAGCGCCAGAATCGCCATGTTTGCCATGCTGGAGCCAAAAAGATCTCCAATGGCCAGGGACGGGGTGCCCTGGCGCACCGCGTAGATGTCGGTAGTCAACTCGGGCAGCGACGTTACCGCGGCCACCAGGATCGCCCCGACCCAGGCGCCCCCGAGACCGGTCCGCTCCGCAATGGCATCACCGTACCGGGAGATCGTGATCCCGGCGAGTACCACAACCGCGCCACTGATCACGAACGTCAGCCACGGACTCACGAGACTGGCTCCCACAATTGCGCCTGCCGACTCGTCGTCGCTCCGGCAGGCGCGGTCTGGCTTACAGGATAGGCTGCTCCGCGTTGACGGTGTATTGCTGCCAGTCGCTCAAGCGTGACAGGAGCATAACAGGACTGGCGCCGTGTGAGAGGCCGTGGCCGGCAGGCGGCTCGCTGATCCCGCCGTCAATCGCCGAGGCGCGGATCGAGCGCGTCCCGCAAGCCGATGCCGACGAGATACAAGCTAAGCGAGGTGATGTAGATCATCAGACCTGGAATAAAGACGTTGGTCCAGTTCGTCCGGTAAAAGCGGGCTGCTTCTTCCAGCATGTTGCCCCAGGAGGGTGTGGGCACCTGGACGCCGAGCCCGAGGAAGCTGATGATCGACTCAAGAATAATGACCGAAGGGATCGTGAGTGAGGCCTGGATCAGCAGGATCGGAGTCACGTTGGGCAAGAGATGACGCAGCATGATCGTCCATGAGGGAGCGCCAACGACGCGGGCTGCCTCGATGTACTCCCGGTTGCGCAGCGAGAGCACTTCCCCCCGAATCAGGCGCGCATCTCCCGGCCAGTAGATGGCGCCAATGATCAGCGCGAGCATGATGACACCAGGCTGGTAGAGTGAGGAAATGAGGATCAGCAGGGCGATCGTCGGAATCGAGATCAGAATGTCTACCAGGCGCATCACCAGGGCATCAACCCACTTGCCATAATAGCCAGCGATGACGCCAAGCCCGAGACCGAAGCCAAGCTCGGCCAGCGTGCCGAAGAAGGCAACGAGTAACGAGATGCGGCCCCCGTAGGCGAGGCGCGTGAGAATATCGCGGCCATTGGCATCGCTGCCAAGGAGGTAGCCGTTCTCCCCTGGCGCGGACAGCTTGGTCTTGAGGTGATTTTCGTAATAGGTGAAGCCGGTCAGCTTTGACACGAGCGGCGCAGCGAGTGCGAAGGCCATGATGGCGATGACGACCGCGAGCGCCGCCATCGCCAGGTGGTCGCGGCGAAATCGCTGCCAGCCGCGCCGGTAGAATCCCGGCGCTTCGCGGACCCGGTCCTCCCCGAGCCGGCGAGGGGCACTTGTGTCGCGGCCCTGTGCGTGTGCTGCTGTCCCCGAATACCGTCGGACGCTCATGCCTCTCGCTCAGTCGACCCGGATGCGCGGATCGAGAATGGCGTACACGACGTCGGCAATGAGATTGGCCACCATGGTCAGGACCGCAAACATCAGCGTTGTCCCCATCACCAGGGTGTAGTCGCGCTGGCTAACCGCCTGGAGAGACAAGAGTCCCATGCCATTCCAGGCAAACACCGATTCAATCAGGATCGAGCCGCCAAACAGCGCGGGAAGTGAAAGTCCAACGAGGGTGACGAGGGGCAGGAAGGCGTTGCGAAAGGCGTGTGCGAAGAGCACCGCGCGATTCGACAGGCCCTTGGCGCGCGCGGTGCGGATGAAGTCGGATTGCAGCGCTTCCAGCATCGACGAACGGATATAGGCTGACCAGACGCCGATTTGGATCAGACCTAACGACACCGTGGGGAGAATCAGGTGCCGGATCCGGTCGGCGAGATCACCACCGCCGCGTGGGCTGGTGATCCCGGTGGCCGGCAGGGACGGCAGCCCCCACTCACGGAACTTAAAGGAGAAGAGGATCACCAGCATGATAGCGAGCCAGGCGTTCGGGATCGCCCACAGGGCCACGGTGGCCAGGTTAGTGCCTCGGTCGAACCAGCTCCGATGGCGCGCTGCGGCATACACCCCGATCGGGATCGCCAGCGCCAGGGCAAAGATCAGGGAGGTGGTGGTGAGGAGAAGGGTGTTGGGCAGCACCGCCCAGATCCGGTCAATGACCGGCACTTGATTGTGCATCGAGCGGCCCAAGTCCCCACGGAGCAGATCGCTTAGCCACTCCACATAGCGCACTGGCCACGGGCGGTTGAGCCCAAGCTGCGCCTCTAGCCGCGCGACATCACTCGGGCGGATCTTGGGATTGCTGCGGAGATTCGTGTACGGGCTGCCCGGGATGAGATTCATCAACCCGAACGTGAGAAAGGTTACCCCGATGATCAGGGGGATCATCAAGAGGAGGCGGCGGATGATGAAGCGTCCCATGGCCAGTCAGCGAGCGGGCGGCAGGCAACAGGACGAGAAACGTTCCCCTGCCGCCTGTCGCCTCGCGCCTGCCGTCTACTCCTCAACCCACAGCCCGACAAAGCTCTGGTTGCCCCAAGCGCTGCCGTGGTAGTTGTGGACGCGGTCGTTGTAGGCGCCGATACCGACTGAGAAGGTGAGGATCCCGACCGGTTGCTCCTCATTGACGATATCAGCAGCTTGAATAAGGAGTTCGCGGCGCTTCTCCGGATCAAACTCGCGCTTGATTTGATCATGAATCGCGTCTAGCTCGGGATTGCAGTACTTCATGTCGTTGAAGCCGACCGGCGGCGCCTGGTCGCAGCCGAACATGACATCCTGAATGAAGGTTGCGTCCCAACTGAAGCCGTACATGGCCATACGCCACTCGGCGTTGGCCGTGGTGGCCTCGATGAGCGCAGGGAAATCCATGGCCCGTGGCTGCATCCCGATCCCGACCTGACGCCAAGCATCTTGCAGATAGGCGACCAGAGTATCGTTCGTTGGCGAGCCCGCCGCGTAGAGGAATTCGAACGACATCTCCTGCCCATCCTTATCAACGGTGCCGTTGCCGTTGGTGTCGGTCCAGCCGGCTTCCGCCAGTAAAGCTTTGGCTTTTTCCGGATCGTAGGCGTATTTGGTGGTGATCCGGTCAGGGGCATAGCCAGGCGAGATGGATGGCTGCGTGCCAACGGCGACCTCGCCAAAGCCGCGGAGGATATCGTTGACGATCGCTTCGCGGTCCAGCGCCCACATGAACGCCTGGCGGACGCGCTTATCCTGGAAAAGTGTCACGCTTGGATCGAGGTTGAATTCGTAGTACGTGAACCCGCGCTCGGGCCAGGATTGCCAGGATAGGCCGGGCGTGCTCTCGACGGTCTCGACCTGCTCCGGCTCGAGACCGATCGTGTCGATATCACCATTCAGGAACGCATTGAACTGCGCTTCGGCATCCGGGTAGATGCGGATGATAAACTCCTTGAAGTTCGGCTTAATGTCGTAGTAGTCCTCGTTGCGGATAAGGGAGATCTCTTGCCCCTGCACCCAACGGTTGAACTTGTATGGCCCGGTGCCGACGATGCGCGCTGGGTCTTGCCCGGTGCTGCCGGGATCGGTGGCCCATTGGTCGTGCGGCACGTTCTCCCAAATGTGCTTGGGGACGATGAAGAGTCCCTGGATGTCGTACAGGAAGCTGAAGCGCGGCTCCTTGGCCACAATCTGGATGGTGTCTGGGTCAACGACCTGCCAGGAGGCAACCGCGTCGTTGAAGGCGCCGGTATAGGCGCTGGCGGTCGCCGGGTCGGCTAGGGCTTCAAGGCTGAACGCGACATCCTCGGCCGTCACGTCGACGCCATCGTGCCAGCGCGCGTCCTTGTTCAGATGGAACGTGTACGTCAGACGGTCGGGTGAGATTTCCCAGTAGTCGCTCAATCCACCGGGAGCTGGCTCGCCGGTGCGCGGATCGCTGCCGAACAAGCCCTCATAGATGAGTGAGACGACGTCGAGGGACGGACTGGATTCGACAAGGAACGGGTTGACCGACTGCAGATCGCTGATCTCGCCGGTCACATAAACGCCATCCGTGTTTTGCGCCGGTTCGTCGCGGTCGGCGAAGGCTGCCTTGAGCTCCGCTTGGAATTCTTGCCGGGTTTTGCTGCGGATCACGCCATCCGGGCTGGGCGTCGCGTCCTGTGCGGCTGCTGCCAGGGGCGCCACCACACTGAGCATGAGCAGCAATGCCAGCGTGCGGCGCGCGGCTCGGATCCAAAACGAGGCCATCGGTCATCCTCCTTATCAGCACACATGAGGACTTCGGTCACCATCGAGCCGGTTGGATTGTACTATCGCGCCAGGGTGGTCCTGAGCCCTGTAGGGCATGAGCAAAGAGGATAGAGGACTAATGGGGGAGGGCCTAGCCCTCAAGGGGCTTGGGCCGCTCCCACGTGCCGGAAGCCACGCTGCGCTCGACCGCGTCGAGCACCGCCTGGCAGCGGTAGCCGTCCTCGAAGGTCGGCGCCGGGCTAACGCCAGCCTTGATCCCGTCGAGCAGATCTTTGACCGCGTGGGTAAAGGTGTGCTCGTAGCCGATGATGTGGCCGGCTGGCCACCACACGGCATAGGGATGCACCGGATCGGTCACGTTGATGGTGCGGAACCCTTGGAGGCCCGCCGGGTCGTCCGCAAAGTAGACCTGAAGCTCGTTCATACGCTCCAGGTTGAAGACGATGCTGCCGTTCGAGCCGTTGATCTCGAAGGAGTTGTAGTTGCGCCGCCCTGGCGCGAGGCGCGTCGCTTCGAACGTGCCAGTCACGCCATTTTCGAACCGGGCGAGGAAGGTCGTCGAGTCGTCAACGGTAACCGGACCTTTCTCCGTGGCGCCTGTCGCTTCCAGACCGGCTCCGCCACCGCTTGTGACCTCCAGCGGTCGCTCCTTGATGAACGTTTGCAGCGTGCCAATCACTTCGGAGATGGGGCCGACCAGAAAGTGAGCCAGATCCACGATGTGCGCCCCGATGTCGCCGAGGGCGCCTGAGCCAGCGGTTTCCTTGCGCAGTCGCCAGACGAGAGGGAAGTTCGGATCCAGAATCCAATCCTGGAGGTACACGGCGCGCCAGTGCCGGATTTCCCCGAGACGGCCTTGCTCGATGATCTGCCGGGCAAACCAGACGGCGGGCACACGCCGGTAATTGAAATTGATCATGTTCACCACGCCCGCCCGGCGGGCGGCCAGCGTCATCTCCCGCGCTTCTTCCAGCGTATTGGCCAGCGGCTTCTCGCAGAAGACGTGCTTGCCCGCCTCCAGCGCTGCCATCACCACTTCGTAGTGCGTGTAGCCCGGAGACGACACATCCACCAGGCCGATGTCATCGCGCGTTACCAGCTTGCGGAAATCGGTCTCGTAGGATTCCCAGCCGAGCTTCGCGGCTGCCTCCCGGACGGCAGCTTCGTCCCGCCCGCAAATGGCGCGCATGCGCGGCACCGGGTCAACATCGAAGAAGTGCTTGACCTGGCGGTACGCATTCGAATGCGCCCGCCCCATGAACTTGTAGCCGACCATCCCCACGCCAATTTCTGCCATCTGTCACTCCTCTAGCGGTCAGCCGTCAACTCTCAGCCGCCAGGCATTTGGGGGCAGGCCGCCGTGTCGGCCTTGGCTGCCGGCCGACAGTCAGCAGCCGATCGGGGGCGTGCTGCTCCCCCCAGCCCCCATGACTGGCTGCTGCCTCCTCATTCCTGACTCCTCGCTACACCCACCAGGCCGCGCCTGGCTTCTCGGTAATGACGCAGTGTTTCAGGAATTGCACCGCTTTATTGAAGCCTTCGTTGACGCTCATCAGCGAGTCTTCGTGCTCGATGGACAGCGCGCCATCATACCCAGCCAGGCGCAACTCGCTGATCAACGCTCGCCAGAATTCTTGCCCGTGGCCATACCCGACCGTGCGAAAGATCCAGGAGCGATGGACCTCGTCGGTGTACTTTTTCGTGTCCAGCACGCCGTTCCGGCGGATGTTGGGCGCGTCCAGCCAGGTATCTTTCATGTGGACGTGGAAAATGGCATCGTTCAACTCACGGACGCAGACGAGTGGGTCCATCCCCTGCCAGAAGAGGTGCGAAGGATCGAAGTTGACGCCGATCGTCGGGCCTCCGACCTCGCGCAGCCGCCAGAAGGATTCGGTGTTGTAGGCAACGAAACCCGGATGCAGCTCAATGGCGACGCGGACTCCGTGATTCTGGGCGAAGGCGGCCGCCTCTTTCCAGTACGGACCGACCTTTTCGCGCCACTGCCACTCCAGAATCTCGGAGAAGTCTGGGGGCCAGGGGCAGGTTACCCAGTTCGGAAACTTCGCTTGGTCCGAATCGCCGGGGCAGCCAGAGAAGGTGATGACCGTGTTGACGCCGAGGGCTTGGGCCAGGCGGACGGTGTCGCGAAAGGCTGCATCGTGCGCCGAGGCGATCGCCGGATCCGGATGCAAGGGATTCCCGTGACACGACAATGCGCTGATCTCCAGCCCGCGGCTGGTGACCGCCTCCTTGAACCGCTTCTGGGCGGCGGGGTCTGCCAGCAGCTCCTTCGGCTTGCAATGGGCATCTCCGGGGTAGGCGCCGCAGCCGATCTCCACTGTCTCACAGCCGGCTGCTTTGATATAGTCGAGCGCCTCCTCGAATGGGCGCTGGGCGAATAGGACCGCGAAGACACCAATCTTCATGCTTCCCCTCCTCCCGGACTGAGCTCCGGGTGTCCGATCCGTCAAGCCGGTTCCGCTCCGGCTCGCTCCGCGTGCGCCTGCCCTGCGCTCGGCACTGCCACCGTCTCACCGGAGTCGGCTGCCTCGACGCAGGCGAAAATGCTTCCCACGCTGTTCAGATTGTCGAAGCCACTAGTCTCCGGCTCCGTGCCGTCCTGAATTGCTGTTGCGAAGGCGTGGAGGACCCCGGCGCGGTCCTCGGCGGGGAGCGGTACACTCGGAACATCCTCGGGAGGTGCGCCCCACCGGGAGAGCCTGATACCCCCTGACGATCCCCCATGCCAGACCAGCCGCCCGGCCGTGCCGAGGAGCTCCCAGTGTCCATCCCATGGCGTTTCGCCGTCTCGTGCGGCCCAGTCGCCATCGTACAGCGCGGGCGTATTACCTGAGAGTGTCATGAGCGCTGCCGCAGTGGGATGATGCTGATACGGACTGTCCGGCGCAGGCCAGCTTAGCGCGGCCACGCGAGCGATGTTCTGTCCCGTGATCGCCCGAATCAGATCGACATGGTGAATGGCCATGTCAAGCAGCAGCGGGTGGCGCATGCAGTAGCGGAAATCACCAGTTGGAAAGAGCGCGCGCGTGTCGCGCCGGAAGGTGAGGCGCACCGAGAGGAGATCGCCGATCACCCCATCCCGGACCAGGCGCTGTACGGTGCGAGCGCCTGGGCGGAAGCGGTAGTTCTGGCTCACCATCAGCGTGCGACCTACCTCCGCGGCGACGGTGACCGCGTGTACCGCGTCTGGCCACGTGGTGGCAAGCGGTTTTTCCACCAGCACATGCCTGCCTGCTCGCAGCGCGAGGATCGCCAAGGCAGCGTGCGTCTCCGGCGGGGTGACAATCAGCACGCTCTCGCATTCGACACGCTCAAGCGCGTCTGGAAGCGAGGCAAAGCAGCAGGCCGGCACCAAGCCCAGCGCGGCTTGTGCCCAGGCACGCGCATCAGGCGACGGATCGACAATTGCGGCCAGATGGGCGGTGTCGCCCGCTTGTACGAGCGTGGCCCAGCTTCTGCCGAAATGGCCTAAACCGACCTGGATCAGGCGCACAGCTTGCCCCTCGCTGATGCTTACTGCCGGAATGATACCGGAAGTCAGCGTGGCGCAAGGGGATCAATCGCAAACGCTGGCAGTCTCCCGTGCCTCGGGAGCATGCTGCCGCTCATACTCGGTGATCACTGCCACCTTCGCTGCCGAGGGCGAGGCTGGATCAAAGTGATAACTCAGCCATTCGGTGACGAGCTTCTTAGCGAGTTCAGGTCCGATCACTCGCGCGCCGAGGGTCAGGATCTGGCAATTATTGGAGAGGACGGAGCGCTCGACGGAATAGGAATCGTGCGCGACTGTCGCCCGAATACCTGGCACCTTATTCGCGGAGATGGCCATGCCGATCCCAGTCCCGCAGATCAGAAGGCCACGGTCGGCTTCGCCCCGGGCCACTGCTTCGGCCACGGCCAGGCCAACATGCGGATAGGCCGTCTCATCTTGCTCGTCTGGCACACCGAAATCGCGGACTTCTACCCGCGGGTCGTTCGCCAGATGGCGCGTCAGCACATTTTTCAAGCCCACGCCAGCATTGTCAGCGCCGATAGCAAGAATGATGCGTTCCGCTCCCATGTCTGCCTCCTCCGTGGCCTACCAACCAGCAAGGACGTCTCCCGCCGCGCGGAGCACGTAATACATTGACGTTGCGCCTGGATCTTGATGGCCACGGCTGCGCTCACCCAGGCGCGAGGCGCGGCCACGCTTGCTGACCATCTGCGCGGTGGCGCGCATCCCGGCTTCGGCGGCCTCCAGCGCCATCGTCCAGGCATCGCGAACGGACACGCCTTCGAGAATGGCTTCCTCAAAAGTGCGGACGAACGGGTCGAGGGTATCGAGCATCGTCTTGTCGCCTGGCTGAACCTGGCCAAGCTGAGCGAGCGCATCCCGGCCTGCGCGCAGGGCATGGCTGACAGCCAGCGCATCAATCGCGTCGTCGTCATCAGGCAGATCCTGGCCCATTGCGGTCAGCCAGCCCCCAACCAGCGCACCGGAGGCGCCGCCCGCGGTGTTCAGGAAGGCAGTCCCAGCGCGGATGAGTGATTCCCGGGCGGTTAGACTGCCGTTGACTGCGGCGGCGACCGCTGCCTGAAATCCGCGCACCATCCCGGCGCCGTGGTCGCCGTCGCCAGCGGCGGCATCGAGTTTGCCAAGCTCCTCCTCGTGTTGCTCCATGGCGAGCAGCGCAGCGCGCAGCATACCGCGGACGATCTGCCCGGCCTCGCCTGGCCGGCCGGTATCAGTGACAGCGTCCGCAGCTCTCGCTGCGGGAGCAGTAGCCAGCTCGCTTACGGCTTCGGCACGAACCGGCGCGACCGAGCCCCCAGGTCCGTAGCGCGTGAAGGCTGGGGTGGCACAGGGAGCATCGTGCAGGGCCTGGAGGTCGTCGTCGAGCCAGCAAAGGGTCAAGGAGCAGCCGGCCATATCGAGCGATGTTACGAACTCCCCGACGAGCGGCTCGTGGGCCTCGATACCGGCCTGCCGCAGCAGCGGAGCGATCTCCCGAAAGAGGACAAACAATTCCTCATATTTCGTGGCGCCAAGACCGTTCAGGAGCACCGCGGCGCGGCTTCCGGCGTCCGCTGGCGCCTCGGCCAGAAGCGGCTCAACCAGTAACTTCGCGATCTCCCGGGCAGGCAGCAGATCGCTCGTGCGAACGCCGGGCTCACCGTGAACGCCGAGCCCGACCTCCATCTTGCCAGGTTCGACAGTAAAGAGGGGTTCAGAGCGACCGGGAAGCGTGCAGCCAGCGAAGGCGATGCCGACCGACTTCGTGCGATCGTTAGCGAGGCGGGCGAAGGCTTCAACGGTCGGGAGGTCATCGCCGCGGGCCGCGCTCGCGCCGGCGATTTTATAGACATAAAATCCACCGGCGATGCCGCGGCGCTTGTCGCTCTCAGATCGTGGGGCAGAGAGCACATCGTCCGTTACGAGAACGGTGCGGGTGTCGATGCCTTCGGCGCGCAGGCGAGCCTGAGCCATGCCGAAGTTCATGATGTCGCCGCTGTAGTTGCCGTAGCTGAAGAGGACACCAGCGCCACCCTGGGCAGCCTTGGCCACGCGGTAGGCATGTTCCCCTGGAGGGCTGGTGAAGATATCGCCGATCACCGCGGCGGTAGCGAACCCTTCTCCGACGATGCCGTAGAAGGCGGGATAATGACCGGAGCCGCCGCCAATCACCACGGCTACCCGGCCCGGAACGGGCGCGCCCACCGCAATGACGCCGGAGGCGCTGGGCACGCGCCGGGCATAACGCCCATACGCCGCGACGAAGCCCTCGATCATCTCCTCGCGAAAACTCGCCGGGTTGTTGAAGATATGGGTCACGACCGCTCTCCCATCCCTTCATGGGTCGCCGTCTCACGCATGGGCGCGACTGCGACGGCGACTCGTGCCTCCCTGAGCGCCCGAATGTCATCTTCGCGTGCGCCATCGTCAACGATGACGAGGTCAAATTCCCGCAGCGGCGCGAGCCGGTGCAGGGCGACCTTCCCGAGTTTGTTGTGATCAACGAGGAGGATTTTTCGCGTCGAAACATTCAGCATGGCGCGCTTGACAGCGACGATTTCCTGTTCCTGGTGGTATGCTTCACCGTGAGCAACGGCAGCGGTAGACAGAAAAAACACATCGGCGCGCAAGTTCGCGATTGCCGTCTCGCACACGAGTCCGAGAAACGCATCATGCCGCTCAACATACTCGCCGCCGAGCGCCAAGAGCCGGATCCCGGGCTTCCCGGCAAGTTCCTTGATCGTCGCCAGGAAGTTCGTGATAACGGTCACGGGGGAGATGGCCGGGAGCAGGCGTGCCAGCGCCAGGGTCGTTGTGGAATCATCGAGCATGATTGCCTGGCCGGGCTCGACCAGCGTCAGGGCATACCGTGCAATCGCCGCTTTCTCGGCGGTTGCCGTGGCGTGACGGAAACGGACATTGCTTTCAAAGAGGCTGGACGGTTGTGGCGTGACACCGCCGCGATACTTCCGGATGACACCCTGGCGTTCGAGCTCATCCAGATCGCGATGCACGGTCATGATGGAGACATCGAAGACAGTGGCGAGCTCTTTGGCCGTGACGGCGTCGTGGCGCAGCACGTACTCGGCGATCCGCTCACGCCGCTGAGACGGGCTGAGCGAGCCAACTCCTTCTTCGGCTCCGTGTTCGGTCGTCTTGCCCCGGTCAGCGAGGGCCACTGGAAATGCCTCCTGCGTGCAGCGGGCGAGATCACATGCGTCGGTGACATCGTATCATATCGAAATGGTTATTGCTTCGTCGTCATCACGCGCCGGTCGTCAACCAATGTCTCCGCCTGGTGCGCGGCGTTTTTCAAGGCCGCGCCGTATTTTCAGGAATTCGTGATGAGCAACCAGCAGACGAGGCCATTGGCACACGTGCCCTATTGGCAGCGCACCCCTTGTCAACCCTGGTCTGATATGGTATCGTGCGATTATCACAAGATTGGTGTGACGATCCTGAGCTGGCTGGACAAGCAGGATGGAAGGCGATCCTTCGCTCGCGGTGTCGGAGTAGGTGGCCCACGACCCAGCGGCAGTGCCGCGGGGCGCAGTGTCATCCCAACTGGCGGGCTAATCTCGCTGCCGGTCCGGTTTTGGCGGCAGTGTGAGAGCTAGTACGTCGTGACACGGGCGGCGTGTCATGTGCGCAGAAGGAAAGGAGCGACGAGTGACGCGAGACATGCGGCGAGAATCCCCGGACCTTTCACGTGCTCATGCCCAACTGCTTCGCGCTGTGACGGAGGGACGCCTCAGCCGGCGGGCTGCGCTCAAGCGCGGCATCGCCCTGGGGTTGAGCTCCACCGCTCTGGCAGGGTTGCTGACCGCCCGGCGCGTGCCGCGCGTCACAGCCAAGCAAGAGAGTCCGCTGGCTGGCAAGACGATCGACATGACCATCCTCGGGATTGCCGGCTGGCCACCCAGCCAGCTCGGGGTGACCCTGGCGATGGAAGGGTTCAAGCCGTTTGCCAAGGAAACCTATGGCTACGACGTGAACTTCGCCTTTGAGGAGTCCCCGTTCGACCAGCTCTTCCAGAAAGCTGCTGCGTCCCTTTCCACCAAGTCCGCGCAATACAACATCATCATCTCCGATAGCCAGTGGCTTGGCGCCCTCGCTGAACCGGGTTGGATCCTCAAGCTCAACGATGTGATTGCGCAGAATCCCGAGCTCGACATCGAGTTCGTCGAGACGGCGCAACAGGCCTACCGCGTCTACCCGGACGGAAGCGACCAGCTCTGGGGGTTCCCGCAGGAGGGCGACACGATCGCGCTCTACGTCCGGCAGGATCTCTTCACCAATCCTGATGAGCGCGAAGCCTACAAGGCGGCCAACAACGGCGAGGACCTGCCACAAACCTTCGAGGATTGGGAGCAGGTTGATATCGACCGGTTCGAGCGCATCGCCAAGTTCTTCCACCGCCCGGACCAGGGCCTGTACGGCACCGCGCTCCAGTACTCCAAGGTCTACGACTTTATTTCCTGCTACTGCTATCCGTTCATGTTCTCGAATGGCGGTGAGATCTGGGAAGGGGAGCTCGGCTCGTACCGCGTGGAAGGCGTGCTCGACTCCGAGATCAATGCCGCGGGGCTCGCTCGCTGCAAGGACTTTGTCAAGTACGGCCCCGATGGCGTGATCAACTACGGTATCGCCGAAGAGGTTGACGCCTTCACGGCCGGCAAGCTGGCGACCTGCTTCCAGTGGTCGGCGCTCGGCTTCCAGATGCTCAATATCGACATGAACAATCCCGATCAGCCGGCTGATCCCAGCAAGCCGATCCGGCGCGACATGGTGCTCATCACCGTGCCGCCGGGATTCAAGCAGGCCGATGGCTCGCTCAAGCGCATTTACACCCTTGGTGGCCAGCCCTGGGTGATCAATGCCTTCAACGACGCCGATCACATGCAGGTCGCCATCGACTTCATGAAGTGGTGGTACAAGCCGGAGACCCAGGCCGAGTTCGCGCGCCGTGGTGGCAACCCGACCGACAAGGCGACGCTCAGCCGGCCGGACTTCGATACGCTTCAGCCGCACTTCCGGGCCTACCGGTACATGCTCGAGGGGAATTCTCGCGATTTCTGGCACGACCCCAACTATTCGGAGATGCTAGCGGTTCAGCAGGAAGCGTTCAGCGCCTATGTCACCGACATCGAGGACAACCCGATGGACGCGCTGAAGTACACGGCCTGCCAGCAGCAGCAGATCCTCTACGACGGCGGCCGGACGTCAATCGCGCCGTCCGACGCCTGTGCGGATGTCAGTCTCGGCTAAGTGGTATTGGGTGCCACGCGGTTGGTTGGGCGCGGCTACCGTGCCCAGCCAGCCCCAGAGGGAGCCATGACGGCTCGCCTAGCGCGATTGAGGGGCACCGTAGGTAGCAGCGTGAGATAATTTCCGGACGAGGGGTTGTTCACGGATGGCACAGGTAGGCACTCGCGTCGAATCCGTGGCCGGGGCGCAGCGCATTGCTGTCGCGCAGCCGCGGGTGAGCCGCTGGCGGGCGCTCGAAGAGAGCCGCGCGTTTCCGATCGTCCTCGTCCTGCCTATTCTGATCTTCTTCATCGTTTGGAACATCATCCCCTTGCTGTGGCTCGTTGGGGTGAGCTTTTATCGCTTCAAGCTCACCTCCTCCCAGCCTGAACAATACGTTGGCCTGGAAAATTTCCGCCGGCTCTGGGAGAGCAGCGTTTACTGGGGCGTGCTTAGCCGGACGCTGATCTTCATGGTGTGCAGCGTCGGTCTGGCCACTGCTCTCGGAATTCTCCTGGGCCTCTTGTTCTGGGGCAGCGCCCGCATGCCTGGCCGCCGGTTGGCCCTGACCTTGCTGTTCACGCCCATGATCCTCCCGCCCGTGGCCGTCGGCACCTTCTACCGCTTGATCTATGACCCAACCTTTGGCGTGCTCAACTACTACGTTGCGCGGATCTTCGGCAAGCCCTATGACTTTCTCGGCGACAAGAATCTCGCCTTTTGGGCGCTGATCGCCGTTGATGTCTGGATGTGGACACCGTTCATGATCCTGATGACCCTTGCGGCGCTCGGCTCCGTGCCAAAAGCCGAGTTGGAAGCGGCCGAGATCGACCGCCTGCCATGGCTCAAGCGCCTGTGGTACATCGTCCTTCCCCACGGGAAGTTCATCTTGATGCTCGGCATCCTGCTCCGGACGATTGATGCGTTCAAGACCACCGACCTGATCTATCTCATGACTCGTGGCGGCCCAGGCAACAAAACAGAACTGGTTGGGGTCACACTCTACCGGCAAGGCTTCGAGGCATTTCAAATGGGGAATGCCTCGGCGATGGCCGTCATCGCGCTGCTGGTGGCGATCGCGTTTACCTCCATCTATCTCTACGTGCTCAATTACCGTGAGACGAGGGCGGCACTGCGATGAGACGACGAGGCTCGGATACGACGCTTGGCCAGGTACTCTATCACCTCGTGCTGTGGCTCGTTGCCATCGCCTTCTTTTTGCCCGTGCTTTGGATTTTCCTGGCGGCGTTCAAATCGGAGGGCGTGCTGGTGCGATGGCCGCCCAAGTGGATTTTCTCCCCGACACTCGCCAATATCCGCGACGCGATTGACCGGCCGAATTTCTGGGAATATTTCCGGATGAGCTTCATCCTTTCCATCGGAGCGGTGGTGATCGCAATCATCGTCGCATTCCTCGCGGCCTATTCCTTCTCGCGCTTCAAGCCCCGAGGGACTAACTTCATGATGTTCTTGTTGCTCTCGGTGCGCATGGTGCCGGCCGCCGCGGTCGTGGTGCCGGTGTTCATGATGTACAACGCCTTCGGTTGGAACAAGACGTTTCACGGCATGCTCTTGTTTTACGCGATGTTCTGCATCCCGTTTTCGCTCTGGATCTTGAAGGGGTTTATTGACGGCGTTTCGGTGCGTTTCGATGAGACGGCCCTGGTGAATGGCGGCTCCCGCTTGCACGTCATCTTTCGCGTCGTGTTGCCGCAGGTGAAGCCCGGGCTCGTTGCCGCGGCCATTTTCAACCTGATCTTCGTGTGGAACGAGTTCCTATTCAACTACCTCCTTGGCGGCAAGGGCACGACGATGATCCCGGTATTGCTGGCGACAGGGGTCAATCAGGGGGGAAGCGTGGACTGGTCATTCATTGCATCACTGTCGTTGATTTACATGCTGCCGCCTATTGTCGCAATCTTCCTCTTTCAGAAATACCTGCTGGTCGGTATGACCTTTGGAACGGTGCGCGGCGAAGTCTAGCCGGGCGAGCAGCAGCACGAGGCGAGGTGGCGAGCGCATGATGACGCGGTCAGAACAAGCGTCCCCGGCCGCTCAATCCCGGCGACTTCCCTTTGCGGCGCGGGTGCAAGGTATCCTGATCGTCGTGATGGTAGTGGCGCTGGCATTGATTGCGCAGCAAGCGAACAAGCTTCTTTATCAAATCGGGTTACCGGTTCTGGTCGTTGCGGCCTTTTTGCAGATCGCGTTTGGCAATATCCCACCCAGCGCCGGCTTTTGGCGATCGTTGAAGCTCCTAGCAATTACCTGGCTGATCGTCGCCGGGGTGTTCGCGCTGGGTATCGAGCTTGCCCCCCGTTTGATCGCGGCCAGCCGTGGCGGATGATTCGATGTCGAACACGAACGCCATTATTGAGTTTCGCGGCATTGCCAAGCGATATGGCAAGACAACCGTCTTGCATGACGTCAACCTGTCGGTGAATACCGGTGATTTTCTCGTAGTCTTCGGTCCACCGGCATCGGGGAAGACGGTGTTGATGCGGCTCCTCATGGGACTGGAGCAGCCATCGGCTGGCGAGATCAGCTTGCGAGGCCAGGTGGTGACGCGCGTGCCAGCAGCGGAGCGCAATATCGGCTACGTGCCGCAATCGTTTGCCCTCTACCCACACCTAAGCGTTCGTGAGAATATCGCGTACCCGCTCCGCCTCGCTGGCGTTTCTGAACGAGAGGCTGCGCCGATCGTCCAACACGCGGCCGAGATGCTCAAGATTACGGATCTGCTGGCGAAGCGGCCGGACCAGCTTTCGGGCGGGCAAAAGCAGCGAGTTGCCATTGCCCGGGGCATTGCCAAGCAGACGGATGTGTATGTGCTGGACGATCCGCTGGCGGGGCTCGATTTCAAGCTGCGCGAGCAGCTCGTTGACGATCTCAAGGGTCTCCAGCAAGAGTGGAACGCCACCTTTTTGTACACCACCTCGGATGCGATCGAGGCTTTGACCCTGGCGGACACGATTGCGTTGCTGGACACTGGCACAATCGTCGAAGTGGGACCGCCAGAGCGCCTGTACGACGCACCCAGGCGCTCGGAGACGATGCGGCTCTTGGGCTTCCCGCAAGCGAACTTCCTGCCAGGGGAGCTTGCCCAGCGTTCCGGCCGGCTTGTCTGCCGCACGAGTGTATGTGAGTTCGCAATCCAGCCGGAGCCAGGCAGCACCGATGCCCTATCCACCCGGGCGGTCTCTGTGGGGCTGCGGCCGGAGAGCATCGCTATCACAACATCCAGTTCTGCGAACGGTGCGGCGCTGCGGATGCCAGCGCGTGTGTTGCTGCGCGAGGATCTGGGGGGCGAGGAGATCGTTTACCTTGAGGTCAACGGCGTGACGCTGATGACCGTCGTGCGGCACGACATGCTCATGGGCGCGATCCCGGATCAGGTGACGATTACAGTGGACCCATCGGCGCTGGTGGTCTTCTCACCGGAAGGGCAGCGGGTGGGTCAGGGAGTCGCGGCGGAATATGTCGGAAATCCGCGTTGAAGGACTGACCAAAACCTTCGGGCCGGTGGTGGCGCTAGACGATGTCTCCTTCGTCTTCCCAGAGTCGGAAGTTACGTGCCTACTCGGGCCGTCTGGATGTGGCAAGACGACGCTGATGCGCATCATCGCTGGCCTGGAAACGCCGACGCGCGGTGACGTGTACTTCGGGGATCAGCGGGTGACCCGGCTCAAGCCATCCGCGCGAGATATTGGGATGGTCTTTCAATACCCCGTGGTCTACCGGGGCATCAGTGTGCGGCGGAATATCGAGCTGCCATTGCTATCGCAGAAGCTCTCACCCGCGGAGCGCCGGCGGCGCATTGATGCCGTCGTTCAGATCCTTGGCTTGGAATCGAGCCTCGACAAGGACATCACGCAGCTCGATAACGGCACACGCCAGAAGGTTGCCGTTGCCAGGGCGGTGGCCAGGCAGCCGCGCATCATCCTGTTCGACGAGCCAATCACCAACGTTGATGCGCAGGCAAAGCTCCAGTTGAAGCGCTCGTTCAAGGAACTGACGCGCCAGCTCCGGCAGACCATCATTTACGTCACGCACGATCAAACCGAGGCGATGACGCTGGCTGACCGGATTGCGCTTATGCAAAACGGCAAGATTGTACAATGCGCTGAACCGCGTGACCTGTATAACCATCCCGAGGATGTCTTTGCTGGATGGTTTCTCGGCAATCCCGGGATGAACTTTATCCCGGCCAGCGTCGTCCGCACCCAGGATGGCTTCGCATTGGACGCTCCCTTTTTTGCACAGCCGGTGCCGCTACGTGGTGATGGGGAGGCTGGACCAGTCACGGCGGGCATCCGGCCGGAGCATGTCGTGGTGCGGGCGACTCCGGCCAGCAACGCGGTGCAAGCCCGGGTGCTTCGCAAGACAATCACCATTGGCCGGCAATACTTACTCGCGTTGCATCGCGAAGGGCAGGCGCTGAAAGCGAAAGTCCCTCCGGACATCGGAGTATCGCTAGGCGAGACGGTCTGGGTCGAATTGCCATTGGAGCACCTGGTGCTATTCAACGAGCATGGACGCCGGGCGAGCCTGATCCCCAGCGCTCGCGTGGGCGTGCAGGCGCCGTCCGTTCCTGGCGACCGTATTGTTGCGCATGGTGTCTAGTGCGGCCTGCTGGGCGACACAGTGGGTGACTTGTGACGGACACCAAACGGCCATTCTACTTCGGAACCAATCTCAAGATGCACCAAACGCCGGACGAAACGGTCCGGTACGTGCGTGGCATTCTGGATGGGCTGAATGCCGAGCCAGCTAGGGCCTGCCTCTTCGCCTGCCCACCCTATACCTCGCTCACAATGGCCACGGCCGCGGCACGGGGAACGGCAATGTGGATTGGCGCCCAGAACATGCACTGGGCGCCGAGCGGCGCTTATACCGGCGAAATCTCTCCGGTCATGCTCAAAGCCATCGGCGTCGATCTCGTCATGCTCGGGCATGCCGAGCGGCGGCGGCAGTTCAGCGAATCGAACCGGCAAATCCGCATGAAGGTGCGCGCTGCCGCAGAGCATGGCTTGCGGATCGTGCTGTGCGTGGGGGAGACGATCGAGGAACGGGACAACGATGTCGGGCCGGAAACCATCTCGCGCCAGCTCAAGGTGGGCTTACGCGATTTGCCACCGGAGTGGCTGTCTCACCTTCTCGTGGCGTATGAGCCGGTCTGGTCGATCGGTGAGGGCGGGGTGCCCGCATCCCCATATGATGTGGAGGTGATGATCGGCCACGCGCGCGGCATTCTCGAACACATGTTTGGTCCGGCCGCGCAGTCGGTGCCGATCCTGTATGGCGGCAGCGTTGACGAGGAGAATTGCGGCGAATTCGCCGCTTTGCCTGGCGTCGACGGCTTGTTTGTGGGGCGGGCGGCGTGGACCGTGGAAGGGTTTCTGAGCGTCCTGCGCGCGGCGGAGCGGTCTAGACAGCAACGAGCTACGTCCGGCGCAGACCAAGACGGCCACGGGTGAGAACCCACGCTAAGCGCTGAAGACCCCAGCAATGGAAACTCGTAGTGCACGCGAAGCATCGGAGGAGCAAGACATGACCGCGACAGTGGTGAGCTTGGGGATTCACATTCTGGATGTCCTGGGAAGACCGGTCACTCGCATTCCACCCGGTCAACATGTGGACCTCATTGAGGAAATCCGGCTCACCGTGGCTGGCACTGCTGCTGGCACGAGCGTCGATCTGGCCAAGCTCGGCGCCCGCGTCATTGCCATGGGCGCCATCGGCAAAGACGCGGCAGGTGATTTCATCGTCGATACCATGGGGCGCTATGGGATCGATACGAGCAATCTCGTGCGGAAGGATGGGGTGCAGACGTCGGCGACTATGCTGCCGATCCGGCCGAACGGAGAGCGGCCAGCACTGCATGTGCTCGGCGCCAATGCCGAGCTCACTATTGACGATATCAACTTTGACGCCATCAAGCAGGCGGATTTTCTGCACTTCGGCGGCACGTACCTGATGCCCAAGCTTGATGGAGAGCCGACGCGCGAGGTGCTTCGCTTCGCCAAGGAGCATGGCGTCACCACCACGCTCGACCTGATCGCTATCGAGCGGCCCGACCTATTGCAGGTGATCGAGCCGTGCCTGCCCTATGTTGATTACTTCATGCCGGGTTTGGAAGAAGCCCGCATGATCAGCGGCCTGTACGACCGGAAGGATGTAATCCGCTTTTTCCTCGATCGCGGGGTTGGGCACACGGTGTTCAAGATGGGCGCCGAGGGGAGCAGTATCGCGACGCGGGATGGAGAGATCCGCATTCCAGCGTACAAGGTGCCTGTGGTAGATTCCACCGGGTGTGGGGATGCGTATTGCGCCGGATTCATTGTCGGGTTGTCGCTCGGTTGGGATCTTGAGCGCGCGGGGCGCCTGGGCACTGCCGCGTCGGCGCTGGTGATTACCGGACTTGGCTCCGATGCGGGGATCGTGAATCTGGAGCAAACGATTGCGTTTATGAACAGCGCGGAGATGTATCCCCTGACACCATGAGTGTGGATAGACATTGCAGTGGTGCTGGAGGGGAGGCTTGAGCAGCGACGATCTCGAGCGATTCTGGGAGGTGCTGCGGCCACGGGACACGAACGCGCTCGTGACGGCGATCGTCGCTGGCGTGCTTGTCCAGCTCCTCGTGTTGCTGCTCTTCCGCGTGCTTGGGTTTTTCTTAAATCTACTGAGCTGGCTGCTAGGCATGACCGCTAGCCTAGCCGTGGCGCTTTACATCTTGAACCGGGGTGTGCCGAAGGAGATTGGCGGAGACCAGATCAATCGCTGGATTGACGAGGCCCGGCGCGCCCTCGGGATATGAATGCCAGGAGCCGGGAAGTGAGCCTCCATCACCGGCCGCTGGGGAGGATCGCTCATTGTTCTGGTGAAAGCCACACGTGCAAGAGTGGCGTACCGCGTTTTAACCGCTTTGAGCCGCGGCGCAGCCCCGGTAGAAATAGATGTCAAGATCAACGGTGCCCGCGGGATCACGAAGGTTGGCGAAATTCTCGACGGCTGCCTCGCCGAATTGCTCGGGGAACGCCTCCTTGAGGATGGTGTTGATCCGGTCGGAGACAGCTAGCCCCACTTGCAAATCGCTGCTCCAGCCGAAGGTCAGCACTAGCCCAGCAGAGCAGTCCTGATAGGGCGCAAGCGCCCGGCGCAAGGCAGCGATGGCAGCATCCCGCGCGTCCGGATCGCCTTGAATGAGCCCCAGTGTATCGACAGAAATGGTGAGGCGAATCTTACGCTCTGGATTGATGTAGCCAGAGGCAGCCTCGTCCGCCAGAACCGTGGCTGTGGCAGCCGCAATCGCCTGAGCGGTGCCGAGCGCATTGACCGTCGCCTGCATGGCGGCGGCGTTGGCCTGGGCGGTCTGGATCGCCTCGTCGCTGCTGCGCTGGAGCTGCTGTAGAGCCTCGGCTGTTGCCTGCGCCGCACGCAGCGCCGCTTCCGCCGTCGCCAGGGCATTGGCGTCGCTTTCCGCGTTCCGGGTGGCGATAGCAGCGATCTCCGCGAGCTGGGTGGCCTGAGCGTTCGCCGTCGCCTGCGCATTTTTGCCGGTCTCCGCGTTTTCCGTGGCGATCTGCTCGATGATTGCGGCTTGCGTCTGCATCGCCGTGATGGTCGCCTGGGCGGCGGCTGCATCGGCCGTGGCTTGCGCGGCGGCTGTCGCGAGCTGCCGCGTGATTTCATCAATATTCTCCTGATTGCTCGCAAGCTGCGTTGCAAACGCCGCGATGGTCGCCTCTGCCGCGAGCGCCTGCTCGGTGGCCCGGGCATCGGCGGTGGCACGCTCCTCTGCCGACATCGCTGCCCGGGTGGCAAGCGCATTCGCGGTCGCGGTGGCTTGCGCGGCGGCTAAGGCATCGAGGGTGGCGCGGGCGGCTGCCGTTTGCCGTGCCGCCTCCTGGGTTGCCGCCTGTTCCTGATCGGCGGCCGTGGCGGTCGCTTCCGCGGCGGCGAGCGCGAGTGCCTGGGCGGTAGCCGTGGCAGCGGCGGCGGCCGCGTCCGACCGGCGCGCAGCTTCGCTTGTCGCCAGGAGATTCGGCGTTGCGGTTGGCGTCGGCGTCGGTGGTGGTGATCCAAGGGTGTTCGCCATCAGGAAGACCATCGCCAGGCCGAGGAGCAGGTCGGCAAAGAGCCACCCGCCCATCGTCACCATATCTTGCCCTCGGCGGCGGCGCGCCAGCCAGATAACGGTCACGATCGCATCCTCACACGATGAATCGGCAAGCGCGGGGCAGGAGGAATCGTGCGCACGAGATGCCTTGCAGGGGTGACGTGAACGTGTGTCATAGTGCCTGCACGGTTACTCCCGCCGTGGCCACAACCCGCGGTCTCGCCGCGTGGCGGGAGGTTCGGAAGGATCGGTGAGCAAATCCGGGGCATTGGGCAGAATGTTGCGGACACTACTCGTGGTGGGCGCGGCTGGGGCTGGGGGCAAGTTGTCGGTGCCTGGAGCGCCACCGATACGGCTCAGGATCGTCGCCAGATGATCGAGCCGCCGGACGAGCGTCGCCACCTCCTCGTTAATCTCCCGCTGGCGCTGCGAGGTCGCGATGCCGACCGCGCTCAGATCGCGTGCGACTTGGGAGAGACCAGAGGCAATCGCGCTCTGCTCGGTCAGGAGGCGAGATAGGGTAATTGACTGCTCCTGAGTCAGCTCGCTGATCCGTGCGAATTCCTCACGCAAGGAAACGAGGCCGGAGGAAATATCAGTCAAGGCTTTGGTTGACGAGGCAACGCCGCTCATGCCGCCACGCAAGGACTCGGCAAGCCGGGCGTTTGCTTCCGTCTCCGTGGCTAATGCGTGTTCGAGCCGGGCTTGCCCCGCCGCGAGCGCGGAGGACATCTCGGCAATCCCGCGCACCGCCTCAGTGGCGACGCGCCCAGCCTGCGCGGCTGCCTCAGCGCCGGCCAGGGCTTTGTCGGCGGCATCAGTCAGCGCCGCCGTGGCCTCCGTCAACTGGCGGACCACGGCATGGTCGCTCTGGATATTCGTCGCGACCAGCCGCTCCAGGGAAGAGATTGCCGAGTGCAGTGAACGCTGCTGATCGCTTGCCAGGCTGACCTCGCTGGTCAGGTCTTCCAATGCTTGTTGCAGTCCGGTCGAAACCTGCCGCAAGTCGAGAAGAAGCCGGTGCGTTTCTTCTGCGCCGGCACGCATGCCCGAAGCAAAGACGCCGAAGTCAGCGAACTCCTTCTCCCGTCGGGCCGCAATTGCCTCCAGCCGGTCATGCTCAACTTTCAGCCTGGTGAGAAGCTCCTGACTGTTGTGTTCGAAGCGCTGCGCGAGCAATTCGACGCTGCGCGCGAGCATTGCCGGGCGGCCTGCGCGATCGGGAGCTAGCGCGATCGTCGCCTCCGCCAGCACATTATCGAGATCGGTCTGGAACTGATTCGCCGTTCGCTGAATGGCTTCCTCCCGCTCCTCCCGGCGGCCATGCGAATAGAACGTCAAGCCGATGATGGTCGCGATAATGAGGGCGTCAATGATTGCAACGGTTGAGAAGGTCGGCGAGAGGATCCCTGCCTCTCCCCCGAAGCCCTTTTGCCACAGGAGCAAGAATGGCTCGCGGACAGCCTCGGGATTGCGAGCGATATAGCGCTCATAGGCTTTCGATGCCTCGGACAGGGCCGCCCACGTCAAAAAGATCGGGAGAAGGACGAGGACATTGCGAACTTTGTCGGCCTTGTCGACGCTTGGCGGAACATACCCACCCTCACGCCGGATGGCATAGGCCAACGCCAATTTCTCGGTGTTGAACGCGCGGCGCAGATCCACATCCGCCCAGCGCAGCCGCCCTTCATCGGTGCCGAGCGAGCGGGCAAGGTCGTTAAGGCGCTCGGCAGCGCGCGAATCCACCTCGCCAAGTGAGGCGGCCATGCCTTCAAGATCACGCACGAGCTGGTCATGACTGCCGACTCGGTGGCCGTGCGCGCCGTTGGCCAGGGGGGGCAACGTGACTGTCGTCCCCTGGTCTGCGCCAGGGCCCTGAGCGGGAGAGCGGAATGGCGGGACTGTGCTCTTCTCTGACCGCATGCGCTTGCCGATGTGAACCAAGGGCATCCGCCTTTCCGGACGGCATCCGAACTGCGATACTGGGGACCGTGCGTCAACCCGCCGTGCCCGCGGGTGCTCAGACTTGTCTGAAAGGACGCGTCCAGATGAGTGGCGCCCGATCCCCTGTGTCTCCTGGCTGCGTCACCCGGGACCTTTGACGGCTTCGCGAGTGCGCAATCACACTGTACCATTGCCACGGGGCCACTGGTACCCGTCCGGTCAGTTGAAACCACGAATCGGGACCTTATGCACCCATGCCTACTCTAACGCTTCTCGATGACGCCATGTTACGCCCCGGCCGGATGGTCCCCGCAGTCAACCGGCTCGGAGGTGGCACCATCGCGATGGCGGGGAGTTCCCAGCCGTGGCGCGTCGTGGGAACGGATGCGGTGATCTACCAGCTCCGACAGCCCACTGGGCGCGTCCTCGCCTTGCGGTGCTTTCTTGCCGACACACTCGATCCGTCACTTGGCGAGCGCTACCGCGGATTGACCGGCGATGCCTTGCGCCGGCTGCGCAAGGCTCCCCACTCCCCGATTGTGCCGCACCTCACGTACCTGCCTGATGGACTCGCGTTCCCGGCGGCCGACTTTCGCTCCGTGCACCTCCCGATTGTGGCGATGGAGTGGGTGATGGGCCCGACGCTGATCGCGGCGGTTGACCGTGGCAGCCGGATGGGTGACCGGCCCTACCTCGGGGCGCTGGCAGCCGCCTGGCTCTCGATGATGGAAACGCTGGCCCATGCCGGTTTCGCGCACGGCAATCTCACTGGCGACAATGCCCTCGTGCGACCCACCGAAGGCATCGCCCTTGTGGATTACGACACCGCGACCTGGCCAGGGAGCCCTCCGCCTCCGAAGGTCGAGGCCACTCCTGGCTACCGGCACCCGTGGGGCGGATCGGTGGCAGCAGAGCGCCGCGATGATTTCGCCGCGCTGGTTATCTACACCACCTTGCGCATTCTGGCGGTGTGGCCGGATCTGCGGGAAAGCCACGGCGACCCACCGAGCAAGCTTGGTGGTGCGCTGCTCTTTTCTCCGAAGGATCTCGCCAACCCGGATGCCTCGTCGCTCTTTGGCAAGTTGCGAGCCCTGGACGATCCCGAGGTGCAGGCGCTCATCGGTATTCTGCGCGAGGCTTGTCGCATCAAGCCTGATGACATTCCGCCGTTCCTCGAAGCGGTCGCGGCCGCGGTTCACGTGGCGCGAACCGTGCCAGTTCCCCGCCCCATTGGCCGGCTTGATCCGCGCGAGCGCCAGCAACGGCTGACGCGTCTCAACAGCCTGTTGCTCGCTGGTGATGAGGAGGGAGCGCGGGCGTTCTGGAAGAGCAGCGGCCTGCAAGATGATCCCGACGTTGTCCGGGAGTTTGGCGCCCGGATGGCCGAGATTGAGCGGCGCAGGGCAGGCCGGGAGTCCCGGCAGCCATTCGAGCGTGGCTTTGGCCGCTCCACCGAAGAGCGAGTGATGCCGGAGTGGGAAGCGCCGCGTGCCACTCCGGCACCTCCTTCCCGGCCGTTGATCGAAACAGAGCAGTGGCAAGAGCAGGCGCTGGCACGCCTGAAAGAGGCGCTGGCGTCTGGAGATGCCGCGACAGTCGGAGTGATCTGGCCGCAAGTACGGGGGCACCCAGCCGCGGCGCCTCTGGCTGCTCAAGCGGTTGAGGTCATCGCCAAGCTGATGAACGCCGCGATTGCCGGGGCCATTGAGCGCGGGGATGATGCGGCCGTGATCGCGGCGGTCAAGGAAGCCGAGGAGTGGGGGGTGGCCGTCGGAACCGCCGCCAGGCGAGCCGCTCGAGCAGCCCGGCGCCGGCTCGCCGTGCGACAGGCGCTGGCCGCGGCGCTTGAGCGCCAGGATGAGGCCGCGCTTGCTGAGCTTGCGATCTCCGGTCAATTGGACCTCGTGGAACCCCTCTCCCCAGAGACGCTCCGCGCTGTCAAGCGGGCACTCCGGCGACCATTTCTCCAGCGCGCACTCGCCAGCGACGATGACCGCGAAATCATCCAAGCGTTCGACGAGGAAGCGTTTGCCGGCCCAGATGCGCTGACAGAAACGGAGCGTGCGCGTATCGCACTCGCGCGGCAGCGATTGGAATGGCTCGCCACCGTGCGGCACGCCCTGCGCCAGCGCGACATTGCGGGACTGCAAGCGGCCCTCGAGGTGATTCCGGAAGGGGCCGATCTGCGGCTGACCCGCATCGAGCGGGAGCGTATCGCCCGGCTGGCCGTCCGGCATCATGCCGTCGAGCGGCTTGAGGAGGCATTGCACAGCGGGGACGATATCGCGATCGTTGATGCGCTCAACGAGCTCGAGGCTGCCGGCGCTACCTTGCCAGACCAGCTCGACTGGCAGGCGGTCCGTGGTGTCATTGACCGGCTGAGCTTGACAGCCGCGATCCGGCGCGCAGCCGCGCTGCAGCCACCCGATTACGCCCGGCTGGCCCGCCTGCTGCCGGCTGCACGCGAAGCCTACGGCGGGAGGACTCCCTATCTCGGGCCAAACTTAGACTTCGATGCGCTCGAGCGGGATGTGCGCCGCGCGGCGCACCGGGCACGCGTCCGAGAGGCGCTTGCCACTGGGGATGAAGTCGCTATCGCGGCGGCCGCCCTCCCCGATCCCTATGACGCGATCGCAACCCTCACTCCCCCAGAGCGGGAGATCGTAGAGCGGGCAATCGCGCGGCAGCGACGCATGGACCCCTTGAAACGCGCCGCAACCAGTTAAGGCGGGTTGCCTCTCCGATACGTTGTTTCGGAATCAGGCCCCGGTTATCCTGAGCGAAGTGCAGCCTCTCCCCTCGTCTGAGAGACGCGCATTGAACTTCCACGCTGTGCGCCGACGCTACTTCTTGAGGTAGGCGGCATACGCCCAGCCACGCTGACCCCGGTAGATCACGCCCGCAAAACCGCTCTCCTCCGCTCCGGTCAGCGTCACGACGGTGCCCGCTGGCATGACCGCCAGGACTTCATCCGACGTGCTCGGGCCAGCGCGGAGATTGAGATCCTCTCGCACTGTGGCGGCGCGGAGGAGGTAGCTGGAGTAGGCCCATCCCCGCGTTCCCCGGTAGACGACGCCGGAGAACCCATTCCGCTCATCACCGGTCAGCATGACCTGAGCATCTGGTGGCATGACGGTAATGACGGATGCGTCAAGACTGGGGCCAGAGCGAAGATTCAGCCAGTCCGCGGTGCGTGCCACACTCGGCGTGCTGCCAGCCTGGCTGGGGGCGGCATTGCCGGTGTCCAGGTAGGCCTCGTAGACCCATCCCGATTGGTTCCGGTAAATCACGGAGAGAAACCCGTTGCTGCGCTCGCCAGTCAGGATTACCAGCGCTCCGCTTGGCATGACGGCCAGAATATCATCTGCGGTACTTGGGCCAGCGCGGAGATTGAGTGCTTCCGTGACGATCGCCGCTGGCCCATGCTCGCCATCACCGTCGGGAAGGAGATAATCGGCTGACGCCCAGCCGCCGCCAAAACCTGGATACACCACTGGATAAAACCGGCCCGTTCGCCCACCGGTGATGCCAACCCGGCTCCCGGCAGGCATGACGGTCATCACCGGCGCGGTCATGCTCGGTTCAGCCCGCAGGTTGAGATGATCGGTCGTGGTGGCATTGCCGTATCCCTCTCCGCCACAGGCCTCGTCGTGGCTCGTGCCGACTTGCCAGAGCAGCCGCACACGCACGCTGGCCACACCTCGAGTCCAGTCAAGGCCGAGGTCGGCCCACGTCCCTGCACCGAGATCGATCGCTGCCGCGTAATCGTAGACACGAGCGATGTCGTAGCCACGGTCGCTAATCCCCGGTCCAAAGCCCAGGTCGGCACCATCCCGCGCTACCTCAGCGGCTGGAAGCCCACGTTGATACGGATAGGTGCGCTCCTCGCGCGGTGCCCACCAGTTGTCCCGCACGAAGAGCGGTCCACGATCCAAGACCGGGGCCACCGCGCAGCGCCCCGTGTCCAGACTCGTGATTTCCACCCAGCACAAGCCGTCGGCTTCAGCGCATGCCGTTTGCGGTCCCCAGCGGCCGTCGACGCCGGTGCCAAGCGGCACCCACGGACACGACGATTCCGTGCAGGCGGGCAATGCGGCCAGACGATCGAATCGTTGGACCGTGTGGCCGCTGGACGTTTGCTTGCCGACCAAGCCATCGGCCGGCGTGCCAAAGACTGATGCAGTGATTTCGTACATGCCCTTGCCAAGGGCAATGGCCGGCGGGGATTGGGAGGAGAGTGACGCGCCAGGCGCAGCCGACAGCGAGGGGACGAGTCCGATGCTTACGAGCAATGCCACGGTCAGACTGCTGAGCCACCGGGGATAGCGGCTGGTTCGCCCCCGAGCGCGGTACGGTGCTCTCTGCTGCATAGATTCCCCTCCGACAGGTGCTCAGGCGAAAGGCTGGACCATGACGCGGGGCCGCGGAGCACAGGCGGGAGTGACTACGAGGCACCACTGTGCATATCATGGTGTACGTACACTCGTCAAGAGGATATGGCGTGGCGGATCCTAGGCTTGCGGCTGGACTGAAGGGCCGGTATAGTCGGTGCTCGCTCCGCGGGCATCGGTATGATCGCGGCGATACCGCGGGCGTTGCCGGCGCTATGGTCGTAGTCGTTGCGTGAGATGTCCCCGTGAAACGCGCTGCTTACCCGCGATCTCGCACGCGTGCGGGATCAAGTCAGGCGTGGACAGGCTATCGCTCTGATGTGAGTGTTAGCTATCTGGCTGACCCGTTTGCCATCAATCCGATCCGCCGCTCCTCCGCACTGGTGGCAACGTGCGGCATGACCATCGCTGCTCCGTGGGCCTTTGGCGATGCGGTCGGCACAACCGTCATGCTTTCGGTGGGCTGGCTGGCAGTCACCGGCCTGGTTATTGGCCTTCCGGTCCTGCTGATCAGCCTGCTTGAGGCGGGATGGGAGACGATTTGCCGCCGGCTCCGGCCGCCGGTGGATTGCCTGGAGATTTCACCGCGGGTGCAGCATGTGCTCCTCCGGCATGGGTATCGCACGATTGACGAGGTGGATCGTGCGCCGGATGCGGCGCTACTCCTCCTCTCAAATATGGATGCGCGTGGAGTGCGAGAGGTGCGTCGCGCGATCGCCTTGTGGAAGTATCGACGCTGGCAGGAGCGTGGTTTTCCGCCTACTGGCGTGGATGCTGCGTAGCATCGCCGCTGGGCCGGCGCCGGATCATCATCTGGTGCTCAATCCCACGCACGCGAAAGCGGTCGCCATACGGAACAAAGCCGAGCCGCTCATAGAAGCGCAAGGCGTGGGCTTGTGCGCTCAAGACGACGGCGGGGTAGCCGGCGGCATCGGCAGCGGCAAGGAGCGCCCGCATGACCGCCGTGCCGACGCCGTGGCGCCGGTAGCCAGGGAGTGTTGCGACCCAGGCGATGTGAGCTTCTGCCCTGCCATGGCCAGGCGGCGTGAGGCGGCCGGCACCAACCACGCCCTCCGGGATAACCGCCATAGCGTGCAGGCTACGCGCGTCGTCCCCATCGGTGACTCGCCCGTCAATGATGCCTTGCTCCTCGTAAAAGACGCGGCGCCTCAGCTCGAAGATCGCCGTCATCTCCTCTGGGGTGCGCGCCCATGCAACGCGTAGCCCCGGCAGCGACGGGTAGACGGTCACCGGGCCGTGCGATGGTGTCGGTGTGACCTCTTCCTGGTCAGCCATGGCGTATGGACCCGGATTCAGCCGCGTCGAAGGTGGGAGCTGGCGTGGCATCCAGCGGACGCTCCGGCGGTGTCATGATGCGCGCGAGCGCGTTGCGCTGCTCGTCGACCCAGGAGCGTGCCTGTGCGATGACGCCGGAGGCCATCTCATGCGCGGCGGCGACACGCTGCGGCGCCGTTCCGCCTGGTACATCCCGTGCGGCGACGCTTTCGAGCGCGGTGAGCGGTGGTCGCTGCACAGCGAAGACGGGATGCACAGCCGCCCACTCCTCATCTGTGAGATCGGCGAAGGTGATGCCTTCCTCGATACACCGCCGCACCAAGCGGCCAACGATTTCGTGGGCTTCGCGGAACGGTACCCCATTGCGGGCGAGCAGATCGGCGGCGTCGGTGGCGAGGGTGAAGTCGGCGATGGCTGCCTCGGCCAGCCGCTCCCGATTAAAGCGCAGGGAGCGGATCGCCGGCGGCACGACGCCGAGCACGGCGCGCACCGTATCAACGGTGTCGAACAGCGCTTCTTTGTCCTCTTGGAGATCGCTGTTATAGGCTAAGGGCAGGCCCTTCACCACGGTCAGCGTGCCGATCAAGTGGCCAAATACCCGGCCGGTCTTGCCTCGCGTCAGCTCGGCCACGTCCGGATTTTTCTTTTGCGGCATGATCGAGCTGCCGGTCGAGAATGCATCGGAAAACTCGACAAAGCGGAATTCACCTGAGGACCAGTAGACCAGCTCCTCGCACAGGCGGGAGAGGTGCAGCGCGATCACCGAGCAGGCATAGAGCACATCGAGGACGAAGTCCCGGTCGGAGACGGCATCCATGCTGTTCGTCGTGATCCCGGCAAATCCAAGGTCGGCCGCAACCGATTCACGGTCGATGGGATACGTGACACCCGCGAGGGCGCCAGAGCCGAGCGGTAAACGATCGAGGCGGCGATACGCTTCGCGCAGCCGGTCGAGATCGCGCTCAAGCATGGCGACGTAGGCGAGCAGATGGTGAGCGAGCAGCACCGGCTGCGCACGCTGCGTATGGGTATAACCGGGCATGACGGTATCCATGTGCTCGGCTGCCACATCGAGCAGTGCCTGCGCCAGGTCAATCACGCCAGAGGCGAGAGCGACGATGGCCCCTTTGGTCCAGAGTCGGAGGTCGGTGACGACTTGATCGTTGCGGGAGCGGGCGGTGTGCAACTTACCCTGGACCGGACCGATCAGGTCGCGCAGCCGTCGCTCCACCGCGGTGTGGATATCCTCATCGGCGACAGAGTAGGTAAAGGCTCCCTCCTCAACCTCTTCCCAAATCTGCCACAATCCTCGCTCGATCGCTTCTGCCTCGGCAGGATCGATAATGTGTTGCCGTCCCAGCATTCGTACATGGGCCACTGAGCCACGGATATCTTCTCGCACCATTCGGTGATCGAATCCAATGGAGGCTGTGAATGCTTCTGACCGTGCATCAGGCGCGGCAGCAAAACGGCCGCCCCACGCTTTTGTGCTGCCTTGCCCGTCAGTTCCGCTGTGTGCCGTCATGCGTCCGTCTCTGTCTCCCACATGGCACGTTTATCCACGTCGTTTAAGGCAATTTCTTCACTTGCCAGAGGGAGTGTACTACTGTCGAGCGAACTGGAGTGGCGATCGCGGGGGCAGATGCCAGCCCCATGGCGCAGGGTGCGTTCCGTGCTTAGCTCGGGTGATGGTGCACCTCCTCGAGCGACGTGAACAATCGTTGCCCAATTCCCGTTCAACGAGATGTGAAGAGATCTCTCGTCGCGCTCGGGATGACACGAGGGTGAGGCAGCCTAGAGCGGACCATTGCTTCTGCAACGCGCTTGTTCAGACCCACGGATTCAGCTTAGAGCGGCTTCCTAAGGCGTAGGTGCTGTTCGTGCGGCGGCGGGCGCGGGTCTCACGGCCCGTCCCCTCGCTTTCGCGCTCCATCTATCCCGCGCTGCGCGAACGCACTTCGCGAGCGCGCTAACGCGAACGGGACAAGGCTCACGCCACGAACCCGGCGTCAGCCGGCTGCGGCACGGCCAGCATTGTCAGTTTCAGCCCCCTCAGGGAGTTTGTTCTGAGCGCAGGTCTTTGGGTCCGCGCGACAGACACGGGTGATGCTCACAGGGTTGAACACGCCTCACCGGATTTTTCTGAGCATTGGGCTGAAAGGCGTAGTGCCCAGCCGCCAGTGCACCAATCGCGATTATTGCTGAGCCGGGTCCTGACTTTGGGCGCCGCTCGCGGCCGGCGCGTGGGGCTGGTGATAGATCCGCTCTTGGCGCCGCTGCCGCTCAATCTGAATTGTCGTATGGTCGATCCCGAATTGCTGCGCAAGCCGCGCGCAGAGACGGTCCAGTACCTCGTCGCCATCGGCATCTGGCCGGACGACAACGTGCACGGAGAGCGCGGGGATGCCCGACGAAATGCTCCACACATGAAGGTCGTGGACGTCGTCGACATCGGGATCCGTGGCGATGGCGTGCTCTACGGCAGCGATGTCGAGGCCGGCCGGCGCACCTTCCATGAGGATGCTCACCGCCCGGCTGACGAGCCGGTAGGTGCGGGGAATGATGAACACCCCAATGCCCAGCGACACAAGGGGATCGGCATACCACCATTGGGTGGTCCACATGATCAGGCCACCGGCAATGACTCCAAGGGAGCCGAGCAGATCAGCAAGCACCTCAAGGTAGGCTCCCTCCACAGCCAGACTTTCTCTGGCGCCGCCGTGCAGCACTGCTGCCCCAATCAGATTCACCACCAGACCAACGGCAGCGATGCCGACCATCGCCTGGGTTTCGATCGCTGGTGGCCGCCGTAGCCGGCTTACGGCTTCCCAGAGCACGTAGCCACTGACCGCGAACAAAACTGCGCCGTTAAGCAGCGCAGCGAGGATTTCGGCCCGGTAATAGCCGTAGCTGCGCGCGTATGTCGCCGGGCGCCGGGCAAATCGCATGGCGATGAGTGTCAAGCCCAACGCGCCGGCGTCGGTGAGCATGTGTCCAGCGTCAGCAAGCAACGCCAGGCTGCCAGTCAGCCACGCTCCAGCAAACTCAGCAGCGAGCGTGACCGTTGTGAGCGCGAGGACGATGACCAGCCGCCGCTCATGTTCGGCACGCGCTGGCAGGTAGTGATGGTGTAGGTGGTCTCTGTCGTGGATGGTCATACCTGGTGGATCCTAGGATCAGGCAGGGTGCGGATGCAAGGCACAGGCCGCCAGCAGCGACGAGAAGCCACCTCCCAACGCGAGCGCGTGGTGAGCCGCCGCGCATGCCGAGATTTAGCCTCGGCTATATTGACATCACGATGAGACTAATTTAGAATCTTGCCCCAGGGAAATCTCTACTTGACCACCTCGGAGACATGACGATGCCCGCCTCACCCCTTGATCGCCGGTCGCTGCTTCGTCTCGGCGCGAGCGGTGGCGTGCTTGCGGGGATCGGCGGCTCCCTCGCCGGCCGTTTTTGGCCCCGTGGCTCCGCTGCAGAGCAGGGACGCTTGCCGCCTTCGCACGGCCGTTATCAAGACGACGATGGACCGCACGGCGCTGGTGCGCCCGACCATGGCGCCAACGTCACGGTCGGAGATGTTGATGTCGAGCGGATGCGGTACGACCCATCGCGGTTCGTCACCACCTTCGACTATGGCGAAGTGACGACCATGGCCGATGGCACGGTCGTCCGCGAATGGCAAATCGTCGCCATCGACAAAGAGATTGAGATTGCGCCTGGTGTTTTCTTCCCGGCCTGGACCTACAACGGCCAGGTGCCGGGGCCAACGCTCCGGTGCAATGAGGGCGACCGCCTGCGTGTTCACTTCGTTAACAACGGCTCGCACCCGCATACCATTCATTTTCACGGCATTCACAGTTCCTTCATGGATGGTGTCAGCGGCATTGGCCGGGGCGACATTTTGCCGGGCGAATACTTCGTCTACGAGTTCGAGGCCAAGCCGTTCGGCTGTCATCTCTATCATTGCCATTCAATCCCGCTGAAGCGCCACATCCACAAGGGGCTCTACGGGGCGTTCATCATCAATCCGGATCCCCGCCGGCATGGCGACAAGGCAAAAGTCCGTCACCCGGATTACCCGGAATCGGCTGAGTGGCAGGAATTCGTTATGGTGATGAACGCCTTTGACACCACGTTCGACTTTGCGAACGAGGTTTACGCTGTCAACTCGGTGGCCTTCCACTACATGAAGCATCCCATTCCGATTGATCGCAACCGCCCGGTGCGGATTTATCTCGTCAATCTCACCGAGTTCGACCCGATTAACTCGTTCCACCTCCACGCCAATTTCTTTGACTACTACGACACCGGCACCACGCTTGAGCCAACCCTGCGCAAGGTGGACACGATCATGCTTGCTCAGGGGCAGCGGGGCATTTTGGAGTTCAGCTACCGCGACCACGAACCGGGACTCTACATGTTCCACGCCCATGTATCCGAGTTCGCTGAACTGGGCTGGATGAGCGCGTTCGACGTCAGGGGATAGCCGCTTGGCCCAACACCCCCTCCGTTGAGAAGGACCCTGCCGTGACTGAGACCACTCTTGCCTCCAAATCGACGGCCATTCCCCGGATTCACCGGCGGCTAACGCGCTCGCCTGTTGTCCTTGCGCTCGGCCCGCTGGTGCTTCTCATTGGCGTCCTGGCAGCAATCGTTATCACCGATGCCGGCCTGGGAGATCGCGCGGCGCCGCCGATCGAGACCCTCAATGTGCAGCGCGTTCTTCTGCCTAAGCCAGGCCTGATCGAGGTGCACATTGTCAACGACGGACCTGACCCGATCACCATTGCCCAAGTGCTCGTTGACGAGGCGTACTGGCAATTCACGATTGACCCACCTGGGGAGCTGCCGCGACTCGGATCCGCGACGGTCACGATCCCCTACCCGTGGGTTGAGGGAGAAGCGCATGCCCTTGCGCTCTTGAGCTCGACGGGAGTTGCTTTCGACGCAGAGGTTCCCGTCGCGATTCAGACTCCCAGTGCCGACCGGGAGAGTCTGGCTCGGTTTGGTCTGGTTGGGTTGTATGTTGGCATCGTGCCCGTCGCGGTGGGGCTGCTGTGGTATCCATTGCTGCGCCGTCTCGGCCGGCGTGGCATGAGCTTCGTCCTGGCGCTCACCGCTGGCTTGCTGGCATTTCTTGCAGTTGATATGTGGGAAGAGGCGCACGCCGTTGCACGGGATGCACCCGCCGCGCTCGATGCTGTGGTGCTGATTCCGTTGCTGGCATTGCTCACCGCTGGATTACTCACGGCGGTCGGGCGGTCGCTGCAGCGCCGAGGAGCAGAGCTGGGCGGTTTGCCGCTGGCGTACCAGATCGCCATCGGCATCGGCCTTCATAATTTGGGCGAGGGGCTGGCGATCGGTTCGGCATTCGCAATTGGTGAGGCGGCGCTCGGCGTCTTTCTGATCGCCGGATTTACGCTCCACAACGTGACCGAAGGGGTTGGCATCGCGGCGCCGCTGGCGCGGCAGCAGCCGGCATTCTGGCACTTCCCTGCCCTTGTCGCGGTTGCCGGTGGACCCGCCATCGCCGGCACCTGGATCGGCGCGTTTACCTTCTCGGCGTTCTGGACAACCGTGTTTCTGGCAGTGGGGATCGGTGCGATTCTTCAGGTTATCCTGGAGATTGGCCGGTTGATCTGGCGCGGCCAGCACCGGCACGCCGAGCCAGCGACGGCGTGGCTGACCCTCGGTGGCGTGGCCGCTGGCGTTCTTTTGATGTATGTCACGGCCCTGCTGGTGACCGCCTGAGCGCTGCACTGGATTACGGCAGAGCGAGCTGGGCGACGACCGGCTTGTGATCTGAAGTCCAGACCTCCGGGATCTGGGCTGCGAGAACCGCGATGTCCGGTGTCACGAAGATGTAGTCGATCCTGCGGCCGGTTTCGGAGGTTGTGGCCTCCGGTCCGAGCTCAGCGCCGGTGTCAACGAGTCCAGCGTTGAGCAAGCGCTGGACGACATCAGAATCCGGCGTGGCGTTGAAATCGCCGCCGACAATGGCGGGAGTTCGCCCGTTCCAGAGAGCGAGGAGCTGGTCTACCTGCTCCAGCCGGACCGTGCCCGCCTCGTCAGGGTTGTCGAGGTGGGTTGCGTACACCCAGATTGCGCCAGATTCCGTTTCAACCTGCGCTGCGATGGCGCTGCGCCGGAGGTTGACAGTCGAGGTGAACTGGCGGACCGTGATCGAGGAGACCGGGGCGCGGGTGAGGATCGCGTTTCCCCACAGACCATCCCGCGATGCTGGCCCGAAGATCAGGGGCATATCGAGCCGCTGGCTCAGCCAGCGTGCTTGGTCCACGCCTGTGAGGATAAACCAGCCCCGGCTAACTTCTTGCAAGATCACGATGTCCGGTTGTTGCGCCTCGATGGTCCGGGCAATTTGCTCCAGGCTCCAATGGTTGTCGCGGGAGAACCCTGCTTGGATGTTGTAGGTCATGACTGTCATTTCGCGCTGGAGTGGAATCGAGATCGCTGGCTCCTCATCCCGGAGCATAGACCGGACGGCGATAAGCATTGCCAGAGCCAGAACCACGGCCGAGAGCGTCGCGAAGCGCCGGATGTGGGGCGTTGTCGCTACCGGACGGGGAGGGCCGGCGAGGAGTGCTCCCGCGATCAACCCACTCACCACAAGGATCAGGAGGCGTGGTTGCCCAGTTTGACTGTAGTAGACAAAGACCGTGGCGGCCTGCAACGCCAAGCCGGCGGTAACCCACATGGTGGTCGCGGTGAGACCGGGGCGCTCGACGGGGAGCGACGGCCCCCGCAAGGCGTGCACGAGGAGGGTTGAGGCGCCGAACGCTCCGAGCATACCAGCGGCCTGCGCGATGGCCGGGGAGCGCCAGACAAGCCATGTGCCGAGCGCCGCGAAGGCGATCACGATGGCCACAAGCGCCCAGCGGGACCGGGACTGCCGCTCGTCGAGCCGCCGGACCCCAAGCAGCAGGCCAGTCCCGGCCGCGACGCCAACAATGTGGGCGAGGGAGAGTCGCAACCCGACGAGCCCGAGCGATTGATCGAAGCGGACTTGGGCCAGGCCGACGTTGCCGGTGACCAGGTGGTAGAGAGCCAGGCCCGGGCCGAGGGCAAGGAGCGAGCCTGTTGCTCGCCAGCCGCTTTCGCTGAACTGGCCGTGGGGGCGGTCGCGTGTCAGGGGCCACGCGGCCAGCACCATGAAGGCCACGAGAAGAACGGTGAGAAGGTGCTGCGTGGCGGCCGGCATCCACGGCAGATCAACGGTGTTGAACCCGAGGCGGATGATGAGGTCCACGGCGAGCCCGAGCCCGATTCCGAAGGCCGCGGGGTCACGCCAACGGTTGAGCAGGGCAATGACCAGCCACCCCCAAGCCATGACGGCTGCTGCGCCGAGGTACATGCGCGCTGCCGGGTCGTCCCAAAACTGGAGGAGTGCGCGGCTGCCAGCGAGCAGCACGACCGTGCCGGCAATCAGCCACCGGGGCCGGAGCCACCGGGCCAGAGCCACGGCAAGGAGCGGTGAGCCATAGACGATGGCGGCGTTGCGGGCGATCGTCGCTCGCTCAGCCTGGTCGACGACAACGATCATGTAGGCGAGGAACACGCGCGTGGCCTCGAGCATCAGCGTCGTGGACACCGCGGTCACCGCTACCACAGGCAGAGTTACGTCAACGCTGGCCCGGTGCCACCACAGACGCCAGGACCACCTCATGCCCATGCTCCTCTCTCCGTGGTGCCGTTACAGCACGGCGGCGCTCCGCCGCCCCCGTCTTGGTAGGAGCATCCCATATCCGAGAGAGCCGGACAATGACAGGCAGCGCCAGCTATCTGCGATCTGGTTAATCAGCTGCGTGAAGGAGCATCAACAGGACGTGAGCCAAATGCCCCGCCTGCAAGCGTTGCTCGGCCATTGAGGAGCCGACGTCGGTTATGCCCCAGTTGCATCCGATGACCGGCGGTGCTGTATATCGCTGGTCCGATCTGCGAGCGGTATTGCATTAGCGGACGCTGCTCCGTCCGCGGCGGGCAAGCCATTAGTGACGGCTGCCGCCGCAAAACAAGTGGCAGGCCTTGTTAATAGCTTGTTAATAGTCAGTAGATGCAGTTCATGTTGGTGCCCCGATGCCTTTCAGCGAATGCTCACGATCCGCGAGTGCTGCTGTGCATGGACGAGCACTGATCGCTGGATTCATCCATGACTTTCTTCGATTGCGCCTGTCTTTAGAGCACGCCGGTAAGACCATCTGGCTGGAGACGGGTAAACACCTGTAGCCAAACGTGGTCTCGTGCTGCCGCTGCAGGGTTGGGTAGGCGAGCGAATGTCTGCCTGGACGGGGCGATTGCCTTGGCTCAATCGGTACAGAAGCTGCTCGCCGGGCAAATCGCGAGAAAGCAACGGAACGGCAGCTCTCCAGTGTTGTGTGCTGCCGATCACCCGACTACCGCTGCGAGGGCGTGGATATGTGCGCGCACGAGAGCTTCTGCTCATTCGCCCAGTTCAAACGGCGCTCTTGGTTGAGTTACCTCGTCTCGGACCCCTTTCGGCTTCGCCTGCTGAGCGCGTGCTTCGCGGCTGACCGTGACCCTCGCATTGCAACCGTCGCTCCTCTGCCTCAAGACTCCGCAACTGGTCCTCGTACCGGCGTAGTTGTTCACTGAGGCGTCGACAATTCATTCCAAGTTCCATTACGCGACGGTTGGCGTCCTGCAATGCATCGAACGCACGCTCGTGACGCTGCAGGGCATGCTCGACTTCCCGAGAAGCCTGTTCGAATGCTAGACGCAGGCGATGCACCTCCCGCTTCGCCGCTCGCCAGGCATTGTCAGCCTGTTGCCAGGCAGAACGGGATTTTTCACACTCGTGACGGATGCTATCGAGGCGTCTTCTAAGGTCCGTCGTTTTCTTGCCCAGTTGAGCTTCTCGGGTGGCCACCGTATCGAGCGCCTGTTGCACTTGAAGACGGTTATCCTCAAGTTGCTGAATACGCTCTCGAAGGGCCCTTGGCTGCGCCTTTTCCTGGACCTCTCGCGTCGCTGCCGCCGAACGAGTTGCCTGGATTTCAGCCTGTCTGACCATTTCTTGCCAGGCGTCCTCGCGTTGCCGCCGTTCCGTTAGCCGCCGGAGTCGCTCATTTTTCCCTTTTGGCAGACGGCCTCGACAGACGTCACAAACTGCTGCCGTCAGATCAGGATGTTCATCACGATAGCCACTCACTTGGCCGCGAAGCAGGTCATCTGGATCAATGGGGTGATACTCTACGTTCCTCGGTACGACCGATCCACATGTTCGCTCGTGATATGGCAAACCGCATTTTGCACACGGGAACAGTTCTGCCTTCTGCTCTGACTCGCATATCCAGCAAGTTGACCTGCCCTGAGTTGACATAGACGATACCATTCCCACACCACTCCGGCTGTGAAAAACGGCGAGAACATGCAGCCAGGGAAATCCGCTGGCTTGTCGTTCGCATTAGTTCGTCCGGCTCGATTATCTCACGGACATGGCGTTTTGTAAGTTGCGAAAACAGTGGAATCTGAGCGACGGTTCGAATCGTCTGGCGTTAGGATCGAGTGAGGGAGAACAATACCGGCGCTTCATCTATCACGCCCGCCAGCATGAGCGTTCAGGTAAGCGTCAGAAGTCTCCGTGGGGCAAACGCACGACGCTCACTCCACGATTTCAAGTGAGACCAATAGTGCTGCTGCAGGATTTCTTTGGTATACTCGTTAGCACCCGCACGGACGTTCGACTTGTACGGACACCAAGGAGCGGGCCAGCAGTGACGTTTGCAGCCAGCGTCGCGCGGCTCCACGCCGAATTGAAGCGCCAGGGAATTGATCTCCAAGATATGCGCGCCGAGCGCCATTTGGAGATTACCCTGGTTGCTACCCCGGATATCGATCCTGATCCCGCTGGATTCGCCGCTCGCCGGCCAGAGATCTGTTGGTGGGAGCCGATCTCGGAATTTGCCCGCCCGGTTCCGGCGGGCCGCCCATCGGGTTTCCGATACTTCCTCGACGGCACGCAGCGAACGCTGCCCGCCTTTTTCTCCGCGTTCGTGCCGATTATTGCCAGCATCAGTGCGGCGGCTATCCTCGTCCGCGATGACAACCGCGATTGCGCGGTGATGCCGGGCATGCTCCGGTTGCGGCACCACTGGCTTGCGCCGCGCCGCTCCGGCGATCCAGCGGTGGACCGGTTCATCGCCACCGTTGAGGGCCAGGCACACGAGGCCAATGGGACGCGGCAACCGGCCGCGACCACTCAGGTCATTGACCCGATTGAGCACTTGGATGCCGCAGCCTACGCCGCCGCGTTAGAAGACTTCAGCAGGCTGGTCTACCTCGCCTACGACAAGGCGCGGAAACTCCGGCAAGAGGTCGAAGAAGACCTCCTGGACGCGTGGCACGCGACGACTGCCACCAGCGAGGATTGGATCGTTGTCGATGGCGCCTTGCGCATTGCCAAGCCGAGGATGGTGGGGCTCGTCAAATCGTTTACCCGCCAGTATCTGACGGGCGAGGCGGCATCCGCGTTGCTCCGCCTGCCTCGCGGATATCGCACACAAGCGTTCGAGGTGTACGACTCCTGGTGGCGCGGAACGCCGGTCACGGCCTGGTATCTTCGCTTGCGCGATGCCACGGGCCGGGATCCACGGTATGGCCTTGTCCGCGTTGAGACAGCGCAAGGAGTTCGCGATACCGCTCAGATTGACGAGGTGTCGTCGTGGATTCTGGCCGAGCGCATTCCGAGCGCGACGGCGGATGCCCGCTGGGCAACGCTCCTGTATCCGGTGCATTTCTTGGAGCAGATTCTCAAGCGGTACCTGGAAGCGGAAACGCGTGGTTGGCCATCGCCCCGCTAACCCGCTGGCGCCGCGTTGCACGAGGTGACGAGCGATGGAACTCGAAGCGCACGACGTGCTCGCGCTCAATGGACACGGCGCGGGAACCCAGCAGGCGCCGGAATCGGAGGCGCAGGCGTCACTCACGTGGCTCAGCCCCGAACTGCGGCAAGCCTTTGCTGGGTTGGTGGATAGCGCGACCGGGGCGATCGGGCGGGTCGTCGGCAGTGAGCGGGAGCCGGCGGGGTCGCACCGGTTCTGCATCTGGGCGGCAGATCAGGCTCGCACGCTGGACGTCGGCCACATTGTCGTCGCCTTTTCCGAAGAAGCCGCGGTGATAGGCGTGGTGGACGAGCCCCGGCGCTACTCGGATCTGCGCAGTTTTCTCGACGATTATTTCGATCGTCATCTTGAAATGGCGATGGCGGAATCGCTGGAGCACGAGCCGCCGACCCGGCGTCCCGAGATTCTCGTTTTCACGGTTCATGTCCTGGCGACGAAGCATCTCCGTGACGACGTGACCTCGCACCGTCCACCGGTCGCGGGTCCGGTCTATTTTGCGACGCCGGAAGCCATCGAATACGCGCTCGGCCGCCACAATTTCAGCGGCACGCCGATTCCCGCGCTGCTGCACACCAATGGCAACGCCGAGCGCCAGCCGGATGGCTCGGCGAAGCGCGATGCTCGTGGGCGAATCGTGTTTCAACGCTCGCCGATCTGGCTGGACGAGGAGTACTTGCTAGGACCGGAGGCCGGCCATGCCAACTGGACCGGGCAGTCGGGCCTGGCGACGAAAACGAGTCACGCGCTCTTCTTGATCAGCGCGATCTTTCAACAACTCAAAAGGGAGGGGCAGACGGTCGCTGCCCTGATGTTCAATGTGAAGGGACCAGACCTGCTCTGGCTCGATAAGCCGGCTGTCCCCGAGCCGGGAATGGAGGACGCGTACCGGGCGGCAAACTTCGACGGGCTCAGCGCGTCGGAACTGGAGGCCTATGCTGCCCTGGGGCTGGAGCCGAAGCCGTTTGAGAAGCTCCGCATCTTTGCGCCCTTCAAGCCAGGACTCGTTCCATCAGACGAGGTCGTGCATCTCCCGACCGCCAACCGGGCGCACCTCAACACGCTGCGCAACGCGCCTAGTGAAGCGCACTGCGTGTATCCCATCGCCTGGAAGCTGTCATCGCTCCTCTGGCGGCCACACAAGATTTTCGAGCGCGAGGATCTGGACGATAAGCTCTTCGGCTTTATCGCTGAGATCCGGGACATGCGCGGCATCGAAACGCTCGCGCAACTGAACTCCCTGTTTGAGGAGATCGAGCAATCGTTTCGGGATGCAGAGGAGGCTGGCGACCGGGACGGGGCAAGCACCTGGCGGGGCCATCATAAATTCACCGTCCGCAAAGCCCGCAACCGCTTCATGAACCTGCCATCCAAGTTCGGCGGGCTCCTTGCCAAAGGTGACGTGGACTACGGGAATTTGCCACGTGCCGATGGTCCGTTCGAGGACCAGGAGGTGCGGATCGTCGATATCGCTCATTGCAACACGAACGTCCAGGAATTGCTGGTTGATGCCATCATCGATCAGATTTGGAAGCTTGCCGAGCAAGGAGGGCGCGAAGGCAAGGACAATCCCGGCCGCAAAGACAAAGCGCTTGGCGTGGACAAGGTGATCGTCTTCGTGGATGAGCTCAACAAATATGCGCCAGGCGGTGCGCAAGGAGGGCTGCGCGACACGCTCGTCGATATCGCCGCGCGCGGGCGTCACCTCAATGTGGTGCTCTTCGGCGCACAGCAGTTCCGCTCCAAGGTTGAAAGCGAAATCCTCGGCAACTGCGGCACCTCATTCTACGGACGGGTTGGCGACGAGGAGATTATCAACCCGTCGTACCGCTCGCTGAGTGACACCCAAAAGGCCGAGCTCCTTGGTCTGCCGAAGGGCCGCTTGCTGGTCCGCCATGCCCATTTCCGCGCGCCGCTGTTCGGCACATTTCCCCGTCCGCCGGTCATTCCGGGCATGGCGGGACAACGGGTGTTCAACGACGGTGGCGCGGCCGGCCTGGCGGATACGCACCCGGGCGATGCGCTCTACCAGTTGCTCAAGCGGCTGGGTGTAGAGGAGCAAAACCTGAAAGGGAAGGTGCGCACCGAGACCGACGGACTGCCGGTCGAGGTGATCCAGGACATCTGTCGTGCGGTCGAGGACACGGTTCATCGTCATCGTGGAACAACCGCGGAGAGCCGGTTCTCTCCCTGGACGGTGGCGAAGCGGGCGATCGCTGACGCCCGGCGGCAGAGGTGGCGCTGACCATCCGTGCGTCCTGCCAGTTGTCCCCGCTCACCGCGCGTGTGGTACGCTTGCCATAACTGATCTTCCCGCGGAGTCCGCGGCGCCAGCTCCAGCGAGGTGAGGAGGCGCCGGTGAGCATTTCGATCAAGACCTGCCCCACCTGCGGACAGGCAAACCCAGCAACCAACGGATTTTGCCCTAATTGCGGCGAGGTCATCACAGGAGTGGCCCCCGTCGTCCGTTCTAGCCAGGCTGCCCATGGCTTCTTTGCCATCCCTGCATATCTCCGGACGCCTCCCCGCCGCCGCCGTCCTGTTGACAATGTTGGAGGAGGCGGCTTCGTCTGGCTTGGCTTCCTCTTGATTACCATTCCCGTTCTCTTGTCCCACGCATCCCTACTCGCCTTTGGGCTCTGGGTATCCGGGATCCTTCTGATTATTGCGGGCTACTGGCGATTGCGGATTGACCCTCACGCCTTTGGCCGGGCTGGACTGACGACAAACGCCGTCGCGTTGATCGTGCTTGCCGGCGTCGTCACGCAAGTCGTGCGAACGGCAGGGGAACCCGCGGGGCGAGCCTTGATCGCCCCATCACCCACACCGACCGTGACAGCAACCCCCGACTGGATGGTCACGGCTGGGAGCGATCCAACCCCGGTTGCCAAACGCTGGGGAGCAGTGCCGATGTTCCGAGGCGAACCCGCACATACCGGGTTGCATCCTGGTCCTGGTCCGGCTGGAACGCCCTATCGCAAGTGGCGCTATGACACTGGTGGCGAGGTGCGCTCTTCTCCCGCGGTGGCCGGCGGTCTGGTCTTCGCCGGTAGCCAGGGCGGCCTGTTGTACGCCATTGACGTGGAGACTGGCCAGCTCCGCTGGATGTTCGATCTCGGTGGCTATCCCGTCCGCTCATCGCCCGCGGTGGTTGATGGATCTGTGTATATCGGTGGAGGCTATGCCCTCTTTGCGCTCGACGCGGCGACCGGCGACGTGCGGTGGCGCTTTGGGATGCGCTACGCCGGGGAGTCCTCCCCGACGGTTGCGGATGGCGTCGTGTACATCGCGAGCAAGGAATCACTGGTCTACGCCGTCGATGCGGCTACTGGCACCGAGAAGTGGCATTTTCAAACTGAAGGGCTGATCTTTGCCTCACCGGCAGTGGCGAACGGACTCGTGCTGATCGGGAGTGACGACGGTAATCTCTACGCGATCGATGCGAGATCGGGGCAGAGCCGCTGGCGATTCGCGGTTGGAGGCGAGATCTACTCGTCACCGGCCATTGCGGGGGACCGCGTGTTCGTGGTCGGTAAGAATCACTCGACATACGCGGTGGATCTGCGGACGGGTAAGCCCATCTGGCACTATCCCGTTGGGGGCGATGCCTCGCCAGCGATCGCCGCTGGAACGGTCTACGTCGGCGCAGAGGATGGCGGCATCTATGCGCTCGATGCGGCCACGGGTGCCTTGCGGTGGTTATATCCAACGGGGCGCCCGATTCGTGGCTCGCCGGCAGTCGCTGATGGCGTGCTGTATGTGCCGAGCGGGCTGACGCTCTTTGCCCTCAACGCTGCGGATGGACAGGAACGGTGGAAATATCCCGTCAGCGACACGATCGGGGTGTCCCCAGCAGTCGTGGATGGTGTCGTCTACGTGGCCGACGCGAGTGGCTATCTGTATGCCATTGCCGGCGACGGAACCCGGCCGTGAGGGTAGGGTTGCGCAGGGGCGCGATACGTCGCACCGGTCAGGCGACAGTAGGGGAGGGACCTGTGCCCTCCCCTACGATCATCCTTGTTCCCCGTCGCCTGATTTCCTAGTAGTGGATGACCACTGGTGTGCCAATCGGTGTCCACCAGTAGAGCCATTCGGCGAAGCTCACCGGAAGATTGACGCAGCCGTGGCTCATCACATGCCCAAAGTTGTTGTGCCAGTAGGCACCATGAATGGCATGGCCCCAGTTCGTGAAGTACATCACCCATGGCACATCCGGCACGTAGTAACACTCTCCCTGGATGCAGCCGGACATGGTCTGGCTGACGAGCTTGGTGTTGATATACCAGGTGCCGGTGGGCGTCTCAAACCCAGGGCGCCCGGTGCTCACATAGGAACCGGCGATCCAGGTATTCCCCTGCCAGACATTCATGTATTGCGTGCTCAGGTTGACCTCAATCCACTTGCCGCCGCCGAACGGGGCAGGTGGGGCCTTGGGGCAGCGCTTGGTGATGGTGCCGGCAGAGGTGACGACCCGGACTCCTTCGTCATCATAGGCGGTGTTGGTCAGGATGTAGTCTCGCGTCAGGACATAGGAGCCGCTTGCTGCGGCGCCCGCTTGCCACAGCCGCGTGCCGCCTGCCTTGATCGTGGTGTTGACATTGAACGGCTCGTGGGACGTTGGTGCGTAGAGCGTGGTGATCGAGTTGACAACAATCGGCCCCTGACCGTTGTTCGTAACCCGGATCCGCTCAGGATCTGAGGTGCAGTTGATCGTGACCTTGATGTCGCTAAGCGAAACTGGGGGTGGCGGCGGTGGCGCGGCTGGGCAGCGGGTTTCCAGCGTTCCCACGGAGGTGACAACGCGGACCCCTTCTGCATCGTATGCCGAATTGGAGAGCATGAGCTTCGGGCTCAGGATAAAGCTCCCGGTGGCGGCTGAGCCCGCCTGCCAGAGCCGCGTTCCTCCGGCGGGCAACCGGTAATCAACCTGGAATAACTCCGTCGGGGCGTACAGCGTCTCGATCGTCTGGACGATGACCGCCGCGGCGCCATGGTTTGTCACCCGGATGCGCTCGGGGTTCGATGTGCAATTGATCGTCAAAACCAGATCATTGATAGAGACGACGGGTGTTTCGGTTGCGGTTGGGGTTGCGGTCGGCGTCTCGGTCGGCGTCTCTACCGTCGAGGATGGAGTCGCCTCCGTTGTTGGCGTGGCTTCGGCCGTGCTTGTAGCAGAAGGTGATGCTTCGGTGCCGGCCGGCGTTGCCTCGTCCGTTGTGCTGACATCGGCGGCCGGTGAGGCGAAATCGGATGGAGTCGCCTCCTGGCCGTCCGGAACGATCCACTCCTGACCGGGATCTTGCGCGAAGACGGACGGGATTACCCGCACATTCCCAAGGAGCGGCGCCAGCACCAGCACCGCGACCACAGCCCAGACGATATGGCGCCGCATCGCCCTTGCCCCCTATCTCGCTCACGCCCAACCCGTTCCCGCAGCGTGGGTGCCCGGTCCCACCGCTTCTTGCAGAGCATTCTACATGCCCCGCTCTGTGCAACGCGCACTGCACAGAGGGCGTTTCGTCATGATCCTGACACATCTGGCGCGATGGCATTGCCATTCCAGCGCCAGGAGGCGGCGTACCTGGGAATCGCTCTGCTTCGCATGCCTCGGGCATGTGGGAAGGCGCCGGAACGGCACGAGACATCGATGGCCGGGCGCGCCGCAGGGCCGGCGGCGAAGCCAGATTAACGACGGCGGCGATCCATGGTTGTCTCCTGGGAGACTGGATCATGGATCGCCGCTTGGTCGCTGCGTTCGCGCCGCTTAGCGTGGCTCGCGCCACGCTGGACTGGCGCTACGACGCTTGGAAGAGGCCGACTGCGCCGTGGCTTGCGTGCCCGAAGGCGTGATTGACAAACGGATAGGTGCCCGGCTCATCCAAGGTGAACTCGACCACCGCACCGTCGCCCGGCCCGATCGTCACCGACTGCAACCCGACGAGCTTGTTGGCCGGATTCCCGTTGACATAGACCGCATCGAACACCGTGCCCACCACGTGGAAGCTCGACCAGACATTGGGACCCGCGTTCACCACAAAGACGCGGATCGGCGCTTTGACCTCGACGGCAATCGGGTGCTCGACATACTGATTGGCGTAGCCGTTGAAGACGCAGTAGCCCATCGTGCCGTTGCCGACCATCTTTGTGTAATCCGGCACCATCACCCCGTTACCTGCATCTTTGAGGTAGTACTCGCTCTGGACGAAGGCGAACTCCTGCGCGGGCGCCCATCCTTCCTTCGGATCGACGATCATCGCCCCGTACATGCCAGCGCCGATGTGCATCAGGATCGGTGGGGTGCCGCAGTGGTACATAAAGGCCCCTGGGTATTTGGCCTCAAAGGTGAAGCTCAGTTCCTCGCCTGGCATAATCGTGCGATAATTCTTGTCCGGCGCGGTCTTGGCCGAGTGGAAATCGAGCGAGTGAGCCGTGGAAGCAGAAGGATCGACTCGGAAGGTGAAATTGATCGTATCCCCCTCGACGACGCGGAGCATGCGTCCAGGGATCATGCCGTCAAACGTCCAGCCAGAATAGGCAACATCCTTCGCAATATAGCGGACAACATCCTTGGCAACGACCGTAATATCCTTTGGCCCTGCTTGAACGGGTGGCAAGACCGGATCAAACACCGTAAAGGGCTCGACCGGTTGCGCTGGGCCTGCTGCGGCATTGTCACTGTGGCTCTCCTCGGCAGCCGCTTCAGACCGTCCCAGCACACCGATCGCCGGCAGCGCAAGCCCCACGCCCGCGAGGTGGCGCAGTAAGGATCGCCGGTCGGCTCGCACTCCAGGCACGCCTGCCAGAACCTGCTCAATCGTTTGTCCGGTTGCTACCCGCGTTTCCTTCCATTGAACCCTCCATGGACCTCATTGAGCCGCACCGCAACTGAGCGGCGCGTTCCGTATCATCGAGACCATGGTGCAGTCGCTGGCGTTGCAGCCGCATTGCCGACTTGTAGTGTCGGAATTACAAATTCGTAACAGCCACGCGTCTCCAAGGTTTTCCAGGCTCGCTGGCGCCCACGAGGCGGTATGCTGCGTTGCTGGTAAGGGTGCCCCTGGCGACCATCACAACGCGATGGTCTCCTGGTTGTCAGCAAACGGTGGGGGCTCATAAGCGCAGGCGGGATCCGCTTCGAGGAAATCACCGGTATGCACATAGGCGCGCGAGCGCGACCCGCCGCAGAGGCGCTTATACGGACAGCGACCACATTTGCCTTTGAGTTGATTGGGGTCCCGTAGCGCCTTGAAGACAGGGTGGTTCCGGTAGATCTCGACCACCGAGGCAGTGCGGACATTGCCGGTCACAACCGGCAGGAAGCCGCTCGGGCAGACCTCGCCGGTATGCGACACAAAGCAAAAGCCATTGCCCGCATTGACCGCTTTGGGGGCGCGGCCAATGCCATCGCCCGCAGCGTACCCCAGGCCGCGCGTTGCTGAGCCGTCATGCTGAAGGGCCACGCGCCGGTAGTGATAGCCCTCGGTCAGCTTTAGCTCCCAGCGGGCAGTCTTGCGGCGCTCGGCAAGCCAGTGGAAGACTCCCTCGTATTCATCGGGGCTCAATTCATCGGCAATGCGGCCCCGGCCGGTGGGCACGAGGCAGAAAACAGCCCAGACGACCGCGCCAAGGTCGTCTACCAGGTTGGCGATCGCTGGGAGATCGTCAAGCGTTTGGCGCGAGAGCGTCGTGTGGATCTGCACAGGCAGATCAAGCTTCCACGCGGTGCGGAGAATGGCTTGGGTCCAAGCGAAGGACCCCTGAACGCGCCGGAAATGATCGTGGCGTTCTGGCGTCGAGCCGTCGAGGCTGACCGCGATGCGCTGGACACCGGCGTCGCTGGCAGCGGCGAGCCGGGTTGGGCTGGCCAGGGGGGTACCGGCTGGAGTGAGGGTGCAGCGAATGCCGCGATCCGTGGCATACCGGATCAACTCGATCAGATCAGGCCGGCGCATTGGGTCGCCACCGGTCAGAATTAAGATCGGTGGCACGTCAAACGACGCGATGTCATCAATCAGGCGCATCCCTTCGTCCGTTGAGAGCTCGGCAGGGTGACGGCGGAGCTGGGCCTCGGCCCGGCAGTGCACACAGGCAAGGTTGCAGGCGCGTGTCATCTCCCAGGCCAGCACAAATGGCTGCCGGGAGAAATCGAGGCTCGTCAACGCCGGGCGGGGCTGATCTCCGGCCTTACTGAACATTGCTGTTGATCCTCCAGCGGTGGCATGGCATCGTGACAAGCACAGGACAACGACCGGGCAGGCCAAAGGTGACCCGGTCATTGCCGTCATGGTTAGTCAGACCGCGTTACAGGAGCATCACGATGGGCAGACCCATGTCGCAAAAGCGTATCAACGAGCAGGTCGCCTGTTGGGGCTTTGGTCCTAGCCCTTGATGCCGCTGCTGACCTGCCCCTCGACGAACCAGCGCTGGAAGATCAGGTAGAAGATGGCGATCGGCACCGTGGTGATGACCGCGATCGCCATCATGGTTGGCCATTCGGTGTAATTGGCCTGCCGGAAGTAGGCTAGACCGAGCGGGAGGGTGTAGAGTGCGGGCTTGCTGATAAAGATCAATGGCTCAAGGAACGAGTTCCAGCTTGCCTGGAAGGAGAAGATGGCGAGCGCAGTCAGCGCTGGGGTTGCATTCGGCAGGATGATCTCGGCGAACATTCGGTACCGGCTGGCGCCATCAACCCGAGCCGCTTCCTCAAGCTCGGAGGGTATTGACTCGAAGAACTGTTTCATGAGGAAGATGCCGAAGGCGTCAGCGAGGAACGGCAACGTCAGCGCACCATAGGTGTTGATCAATCTCAGCTCATTGAGGATCAGAAACTTCGGCACGATCGTCACCATGCCCGGGATCATGATTGTGCTCAGCACAAGGACGAAGAGCAGGTTCTTGCCGGGGAACTGCATGCGCGCGAAGGCGTAGCCGGCCGTCGTCGCCGTGAACGCGCGCCCGATGATCCAGATCGCTGCGACAAAGGCGCTGTTGAAGAACCAGCGGTCGATGTCCGCATCGAGGACTTTCCGGTATGCCTCGAAGGTGATGGTTTCCGGCCAGAACAGCGCCCGGAGGGACAGCAGCCGGTTCGCCTCCGCTTGGGTCTTGAGCGACGTCGTGACCGAGAAGATAAATGGCACAAACATGGCGATCGCGACCAGTGTCAGCACAACATAGGCGATAACCTGGAGCACGATATCCACCACGCCTTGACGCTCTTCGGCACGGGCGCGCGGCTTCGCAAGCTGTCTGGTCACTACCGCCATGAGCGCTCCTCCACCACAGGCTGTTCGCCTGGTCCCGGCTATTGCCCCTCATACCCGGAGGTGAGCCGGCGCTGAACAAAGTAGAGGCTCAGAATGATGAAGAACAGGATCACGGCGATGGCTGACGCATAGCCGAAGCCGCGCCCTTGCCTAAAGCCCTCGACATAGACAAGGTAGGCGATCGTCGTCGTCTTTTTCGCCGGTCCACCTTCGCTCATGACCCAGATCTGGTCGAACACCTGGAACGTGCCGATCAGGCCGATGGTCACGACGAAAGCTGTAACCGGCTTCAGCAGGGGAACGGTGATATCTCGGAACATCTGGAAGCGGTTCGCGCCGTCAATGGCAGCCGCCTCGTAGACATCACCAGGAATACTCTGCAAACCGGCGAGGTAAATCACCATCATGGTGCCGGTTGTCGTCCAAATATTGAGCATCATGATAGAGAGGAGCGCGACACTTGGTCCCTCCAGCCAGACGGAGACATGGTCAAAGCCGAGGTGCTTCGCCAGCAAGGCGAAGATGCCATTGGGATTCGCCAGCCAGACCGGACGGGGCGTGGGGAATCCAAGCTCGCGCAGCACGTAGTTGATCGGGCCACGCGCGGAATACATCCACAGAAAGATGATCGAGATGACCACCGAGGAGCTGATGGAGGGAAAATAAAAGGCGGTGCGAAAGAAGGTTCGGCCGCGGATCTTGCGGTTCGCCAGAACGGCAAGAACCAGCCCGCTGGCGGTTTGCGCAGGGACCACGCCGAGGGCATACCAGGTGGTATTCCGGAAGGCAATCCAGAAGTCATCGCTGTGGAGAATATCGCGATAATTGTCCAGGCCGACCCAGGTGCGCCCAGGATGAGCAAGAATCTGCCAGGCACCACCCCTGCTGAGCAGGGAGTAGTTGTGTAGGCTGACATAAAACGCAAACAAAATCGCGCCGAAGATAAAGACAAGGAATACTGCCATCGCCGGGGTGACGAAGACCCAGCCGGCGCGGCGATCCTCAACGACGATAGGATTCCGGCTGCGGCGGGAGCGACTCCATGCGACCGCCATCTGCTCCTCCTTCGCGCTCAGCCGTCGCATGTGGGGCGATGCCGGAAGAAGACGGGGCGCCGTTGCTGGGCGCCCCGTGTCCTGTGATCAGGCTGCCGGTGTCGCCACGGGAGTGGCCTGGAGCCGGATGCGCCGCTTGGCTGCCTCCTCCATGCGCTGCAGCGTAGTCGGCACATCTTGCGAGCCGGCGAACAGCGCCTGCAACTCAGCTGTGGCGTCATTGTAGAACGCTTGCCCACCGATGCCGAGCTGCCAGGCTCGCGCGTATTCGCCGCTCTTCAGATAAGGCTCCCGCTCTGGATACTGCTTGAGCCACTCTTCGGCCAAGCCAGGACGTGATGGCATTGCCAAGCCGAGCGACGTCCACTTGAGCATGCCATCGGGGCCGGTCAGATAGTTGATCACCGTCCAGGCTGCATCGGGAACCTTGGTGTCCACGAACGCGGAGAAGGAAACGGTGAAGCCGAGCGTGGCTTTCCCGGCTGGCCCAGCCGGCATTTCGGCGATGCCGTATTGCAGGTCGGGCGCACTGTCTTTCAAAAATGGGAAGATCCAGTTGCCCTCGAACACGAGGTCAGCCAAGTCCTTGGCAAGACCATCCCCGGGCCATTGTGCGCCGGCATCAGCATGGGTCGTGGCAATGCCGTCGCGATACATGCCATAGTAGAACTCCAGGGCCTGCTGCGCTTCTGGGCTATTGATCACGATCTGCGTGCCATCGGGGCTGAAAATCTCTGCCCCCGCCGCGTAATGGAAGGCTAAGTAGCGGGCAAAGTCGGGCGGGATCATGATGCGCGGCTCACCGAGGGTATCGAGCAGCGCCTTGCCCGCAGTCGTTAGCTCATCCCAGTTCGCTGGAGCGGCGCTGATCCCGGCGTCGGTCAGCGCCTTCGAGTCGTAGACAGTGCCAAGCGGGGACCAGTCCTTTGGCAAGCCATAGGTCTTGCCCTCCCATTGGAACGCCTGGATCAGCCCTGGATAGAAATCTTCGGGCTTGACTCCACTTTGGGCCATAAAGTCGTCCAGAGGGAGGAGCTGCCCCGCCGCCATGAGATCTGGCGCAAGCATGCTATCGACATAGAAGACGTCCGCCACCGTGCCCGCGGCAATGTCGGTCTGGAGCTTCGTCGGGTAATCCGACGGCACCGGCTCGTAGGAGATCTTGATCTCAGGATGAGCCGCTTCGAGGTCTTTCAGGACCTGGGAGAACAGGTCGAACTCAGCGCCAGATGAGGTCCAGCCGGTGACACGCACGGTCGTCTGACTCTGCGCTCCCGTCCGCCGGATAAACGGCCCTGCGCTCGCCATCGCGACGGCCGCAGGACCTGCCAGCACCCGCGCTCGCGTTGAGATTAGGTGGCTCCGCCCGAAGGACGATGTGTGTCTGGTCATGGGATCCCTCCTTGCAGGACTCCTGCCCGGTTCGACGCATTCATCACCGGCGATGAATGCTGTGTCCCACGTACTGCCTCAGATCTCCCCCTGCGGAAGATCTGGCCACGAGCCGATTGCGCCACGCCTCACACGACCTTTGCCCACGTATACGCAGAACGCGGCTGGAGGGATGCTCCTTGCCGCGGCGTCGTGGCTCGCGCTGGGCCTCAGCGTGAGGATTGCCACAGCGCGGATGCTGGCAATCTGCCCGGCGGTTCTGGCCGCGCTGAGGCTGACCCGCTCGGCGTTCCGGTGCTTCCCGCGATTTACGCAAGAAACGTGCCAGTGGCCTGCGGCGATGAGCCGGGTTCTGGATGCTCGATGGATGCGGCCCATCCTGCCTGGCCGACCAGTGGCACAAAGCGCACCGGACCGAGTGGCTGCTCAATAACGCGATCACCATGCCGCTCCAGGACCAGGAGGATTTGGTCGCTCGCTTCACCCACGGGGATGACCATGCGGCCGCCGTGAGGATGGAGTTGCTCCAGCAGTGGCTTGGGCACGCGCGGCGCGCCCGCGGTGACGATAATCCGGTCATAGGGTGCGCCTGCCGGCCAGCCAGTGGTGCCATCACCGGTGATAATCTGCACGCTGGTGTAGCCCAGCCGGCGAAGGAGGCGCGCTGCCGCGATGGCGAGGTCAGGGTGCCGCTCGATCGTGATGACGTGGCAGCCCAGCTCGGCCAACATCGCTGCCTGATAGCCAGAGCCGGTGCCAATTTCCAACACCCGCTCGCCGCCGCGCAGCAGCAACGCCGCTGTCATCAGCGCGACGATGTATGGTTGGGAAATTGTCTGCCCACTGGAGATGGGCAGGGCAACGTTGTCCCAGGCTTGTGCTTGCCAGGGGTGGGGCACGAAGGACTCCCGGGGAACTCGAGCGATCGCGCCGAGCACACGCTCATCGCGAATCCCTTGACGGCGTAATGTGGTGATGAGCGCGGCGATTCGGCCGGAGCGATCAAGTGAGCCTGTCTCAGATCCGGTCATGGCATGATCCTTTCCCGGAGCTGGTCCGGCGGTGGATGGTGCCGGCGGGGCGCTCGGGGCATGGTCGCACGGATGGATGGTTCGTGCAAACCAGGTGCCAGCGTGTCTGCAGTTGGCAGTTAACGTGTGCGCACGAGGCACGGTGTCGCTGGGCCGGATGCACGACGCCTCCTCATGCTACCGTTCACTACGCTGGGGTAGCTGGCCTAGTGGGACTGGCGCCTCGCACGATAATGGGAGCCAGTACTGTGAAAGGTTGGCAAAGGTGCTGATGGTGCGGGAGCGAATGACGGCATCCCCACGCGTTGGCGTCGGGGACCGAATTACGGTCATTGGTCTCGGTCGGTTTGGGAGAAGCGTCGCCAAGACGTTGCATGATCTTGGTTACGAGGTCACGGCAATTGATCTTGATGAGCGGCGGGTGGAAGAAGCAAGCGAGTTCGTGGCCCTGGCAGCGCAAGGGGACGGGGCCGATGAGGATCTTCTCCGCTCGCTCCAAGTCGATCGCTCGGCGGTTGCGATTGTGGCTCAGGGGAGCAATCTTGAGAAGAGTATTCTCTCGACGCTTATTCTCAAGCGGCTCGGTGTGAAATCGGTGATTGCGAAGGCGAACAACGACCTGCACGGGGAGGTATTGCGCCGGATCGGCGCCGACCGCGTTATCTTCCCCGAGCGGGATGCTGGCGTGCGGCTCGCCCACACGCTGGCTGTTCCCCGCATTGATGACTATATCTCCTTGTCCCCGACGAGCGGTGTTGCGAAGTTTGCCGCACCGCCGCATTTTCAGGGGCGCACCCTGAGCGATGTCTACGCGGCGTGCGGGGCGAACCTCAGTGTGCTTGCCATCAAGCGGGGGCAGCACCTCATCACGACCCCGTCATTTTCGGAGCGCATTCAGCGTGGCGATGAGCTAATTGTTGCCGGACCCGATGCCGCCATCGAAGCGTTCGTCGAGTCCGGAGCGCCTGTGGAGACGACGTGAGCGACGCCACATCGCGCCCCCGGCCGCCGGAGACCGTGCTTCGCCGGCGCATCCGCGAGCCGGTAGTGATCGAGTTGCCGCCACCCTTGGAGCGGCCCGAGGTTCCGCATCCACGTCGCCATGCCCGGACCTTCATCGTCTCCCTGGCGGCGATTGTCTCTATCGGTGCGGCGCTGCTGGCTACTCCCTGGACGACCCGCAGCGGTGAGGCGACGCCCCTTGTGGATGCCCTCTTTACCGCTGTCTCGGCCACGGCGGTGACCGGACTCGTGACCGTGGATACCGCGACCCACTGGAACGGCTTCGGCCAGGCTGTCATCTTGATGCTGATCCAGGTGGGTGGGTTGGGCTTCATGGTCGGCGCCAGCATCGTGCTGCAGGCGCTGCGGAGGGGAACCGCGCGGCTAAGCGACCTCCTTTTGGTCAAGGAAGGGGGACCGGAGATGTCGCTGCGGGAGGCGGTGATCCTTTCCCGCCAGATTGTGGTTTTCACCGTGATTACCGAGAGTTTGGGCGCGTTGGTGCTAACGGTAGCGTTTTGGGGCGAGCTGCCATTCCCGCAAGCACTCTGGCATGGCGTCTTTCACGCCGTATCGGCGTTTTGCAACGCGGGCTTTGATTTGCAAGGCGATTTCGTCTCGCTCGCGCCGTATCGGACCTCCGTCGCTGTCAATCTTGTGCTCATCCTCCTGATTCAAGCAGGATCGCTCTCCTATATGGTGCTCGCGGATGTGGTCAAGACCCGGCGCTGGGCCGATTTTGCTCTTGATACCAAGCTCGTCCTGATTCTCAATGGTGTCCTCGTCGCTGGTGCGGCAATCACATTCTTGCTTGCCGAGTGGGGGCGCTCCCTCGCTGAGGTGCCAGCCGCATACCGTCCCCTGGCAGCACTCTTTCAGAGCGTTTCTGCCAGGACGGCGGGGTTCGCGACCGTCAATTTCGGCGACCTGCACCTTGTGACACTCTTCGTCTGGATTGGGGTCATGCTGGTGGGTGGAGCATCTGGGTCAACCGCGGGCGGGGTCAAGCTCACCACCATTGGCGTGATCGCTATTGCGGTGGTGTCGACGTTGCGCGGGCAGGAGGAGCCGCAAATTTTCGGCCGGAGGATCCCCACAGCGCTCATTTTCCGTGCTATGGCGGTGGTGTCGTTGATGATGGTCGTTCACTTCACAGCCACCGCGCTGCTGGCGGTGACCGAGGACGTCTGGGGGCAGGCGGACCTGAGCTTTATTGCCATGATGTTTGAAACGATGAGCGCACTGGCGACCGTGGGGCTCTCGACGGGTATCACACCGTCGCTGACGGCGGAGGGGAAGCTGCTCCTTTGCCTCGTGATGTTTTTCGGGCGACTTGGTCCACTGACCGCGGCCTATGCGCTGCAGCGGCGCCAGCGCCCGGCGCGCTTCCGGTTCCCGGCCGCTCAGCTCCGAATTGGTTAGATTCGATTCCCGCGAGCCTCGAACGCGGTGTTGTCATCGGTGGGGATGTCGCTGACAATGCGCTCCGCCGAGATTTCCACGCTGGCCTTGCGACGACCAGTCACGATCGCGGGCGATGGGGTTGGGGTTACTGCGCCTGAGGCAGTCCGGGCGCGGTCAGCGCTCGCGCCGTCCGCGTTGCCGCGCGTTCTGAATTGCCTGGAGCTCTGCCCGCCCGCGGGCCTCAAGCTCGTTCAACCAGCCGTCGCGCAGCGGGCGCAGCCGTGAGACGATCACCTCTGCGACCGCCAGGTTGCGGAACCACTTCTGGTCGGCTGGGACAATGTACCAGGGCGCCCACGAGGTCGAGCAGCGCATTAGCGCGTCCTCGTAGGCTGCGCGATAGGCGTCCCATGAGCGGCGCTCGATCCAGTCCGATGCGGAGAGTTTCCAGGCCTTCTCGACATCCCGCTCTCGCTCCAAGAGCCGCGCTTCTTGCTCCTCCTTGCTGATGTGGAGGTAGAACTTGAGGATCACAGTGCCGCTCTCCGCGAGCAGGCGCTCAAAGGCGTTAATGTGATCGTACCGTGTGCGCCAGACCGTCTCCGGGACGAGCTCGTGGACGCGGGCCACCAGTACATCCTCGTAATGTGAGCGGTTGAAGATCACCATCTCCCCTTTGGCTGGGGTCTGCTTGTGCACTCGCCAGAGGAAATCGTGAGCCAGCTCCTCCGCTGTGGGCGCCTTGAAGGAGACTGCGCGGCAACCAATCGGGTCGACCTCGCGAAATACCTTGCGGATGGTGCCATCTTTGCCGCTGGTATCGAGGCCTTGGAGCACGATGAGAACAGCATGGCGCTGGGCTGCATATAGCAGATCTTCGAGCTCCCCAAGCTCCACCGCCAGATCGGCGAACCGGGCCTCAGCCTCGTCGCGCTTGACGCGCTCAGGAGCACGCGTACTGATCGCGCTCAGGTTGAGCGTCGAGCCGGGTTCCACTTTGATGGCATGGCCCATCAACCGATCCCCCTTCAAGTCATCATTCCCCAGATCGCGGTGTCAAGCAAACCTCCGCTGTGCCTGGGCGAAGCAGGCTGCTCATCGCCCAGGCGAAGGGTGGGGCCTGGTTGTGGCTCGCTCGTCCTCGCCGGCTGGTCCTGGGGCTGCGGCGCGAACGGCTCCTGACGCCGGGCGCTCGGCGCGCACCCCCGCTGCGCTCCCTCTCCGGGCCAGGGCGATGCCCACGAAGACTAGCAGCGTCCCTGCCACCTGGCTTATGCTGGGTGCCTCATCCAAAAAGATAAAGGCAAGCACGCCCGTAATGACCGGAATAAGGTACAGATACGGCACCGTTCTTCCCACGCCCCGCCGCTCGATTGCCCAACCCCACAGTGTGTAGGCCACAAGCATTGAGATGGCTCCAGCGTAGGCGATGGCAATCCAGCCCCGGAATCCGACATGTGCCCAGTCTTGCCGGAGCAGCGCCGGGAAGGTGACGGGAAGGACAGCGGCGAGCCCGATCAGCACGGACCAGGCCGTCACTACTTGCGAGCCATAGGAGCGCACTACCGGCCGCGTCGCCAGTCCATACACCGCAAAGCACACCGCGGCCAGCAGGTTGAGCGCGTCACCAGTGGCTGGACGCCCGGTAGCAAGCTTGTTCCCGACAAAGACGGCCGTGCCAAGAAAGGCGCAGGCAACACCGAGCCACTGCACCGGGCGCACCCGCTCAAGCTTCAGCGCCGACGCGATCAGCAACGTAAAGACGGGGCCGAGGGACACGATGATCGCTGCTGAGAAGGCCGAGGTGTGAGCGAGTCCGACGATAAAGAGGAGGTTGTACGCGGCGTAGCCAGTGATGCCGGTCAGGATGAACTGCGGGATATCCTCCCGGCGGATGTGCAGCGGCGTCTTGCGCCAGCGCAGCCACCCGAAGAGCAACAGAGTGACAATGAGAAAGCGTAAGGCGACATAACTGTAGGGGCTGAGGCGATCATTGAGAATCGATTTGGTGAGGACATTATTGCCGGCCCAGATGGCTGCGACGAGGAGCATTGCCCCATCGGCACTATCGAGGCTAGCCGGTGTGGAAGGGCGTTTCACGCGGGATTATCCTGCCCCTGGTTCTCAGCAAGCGACCCTGTCGAGCGCGTCCGGCGACGGCAGCCGCCGCGCTGAGTGCAAGATAGTGGATCACGAGTCAGGATGTGGAGTGTGAGTGAGGGGGATGGGAGCCGCTGTCCTGTGGCAGGATCACACCTTCGTGCGCGAGCAGCCGCTGCTTGATCTCGATGCCGCCGGTATAGCCGCCGAGCGACGCATCGGAGCGCACGATTCGGTGGCAAGGAACGATGATGGGGATGGGATTGCGCCCGAGCGCATTGCCGACTGCTCGCATCGCTTCGGGGCGACCGATGCGCTGGGCAATATCGCGGTACGTGGCCAGGCGCCCAAAGGGAACTTCGCTGGTCGCCGCGAGCACGGCGTGGGTGAAGGGCGAGATGCCGGAAAAGTCGAGCGGAACCTCAAAACGGTTCCGCTCCCCCCGAAAATACTCCGCAAGCTGCCGGGCAATTCCCTCGATGCCATGGTGGTCCGAGGCTGGGAAAAACCCCCTGCGCTCCAACTGGTTACGGAACCCCTCCTCGGTTTCTTGCGCGCCAAATCCGATCTCGCACACACCCCGATCACTGACCGCGACGAACAACGGGCCGATCGGGCTTTCGATCCGCGCATAGCTTGCCCGGCGCACGCGCTTGGTCAGGAACCGGAGGGGAGGGGGGGAGACCGGCTCACCCTCGATCGTGCGCATCAAGCGATTGAGCGCCGCATCCACATGCTGGTAACGGATCAGCATGTCATGGCAATAGCCGCAGCGACTCGCATGCTGCAACACCCAATCCACATCCTGCGGCTGCAAATCTTTCACCAGGAGAGCAGGCATTGCCTCGCAGGCAACGTCGCAGACGTCAATCTCAGATTGGCTGGCAACGGCGGCGAGATCGGACGGAGAAACCAGCGCAACTGTCTTTCGCTTCCGGGACATCGCCTGATGTTGTTTGGGATTCCGGCTCGTGACAGGGTGCGTGGACATGGCTGTTTCCATCCTGCTCATCGCTGCGGGTCGGCGCGGGATGGACGCCCCGTGACGCCCATTCCGGCTAGAGACGGTCACCGAAGCGCTCCCGTAGTTTGCGTAACGCCTCATGAACGTTTGCACGCGCAGCCGCTTCACTGCATTTGAGTGTGGCTGCGATTTCGTCATACCCCATATCGTGATATTTACGCAAGATTAACGCCACTCGCTGCTTGGCGGGCAGGCCAAGAATAAATGCCTGAATCTCCATCAACATGTCGCGCGCATCGAGGCTCGCCGCTTGATCCACTTCGCCGGCCGGGACATTTGCCTCGACTGCGGCATCGAGTGGGCCTTCGCGGTTCGCTTTGCGCCGGCTGCTGAGAAACGTGTTGGTCACGATCCGGTACAACCAGGCCCGGTGATTGGCAGCGCCATCGAGCCGGTCGAACGCGCGGTAGGCCTTGAGCATCGTCTCTTGGTAGAGGTCGTCCGCGTCGGCCCGGTTTCGCGTCAGATGAAGCGCAAAGCGGTAGATCTCGGCTTGGTATCGCTCGACCAAATCCGCGAACGATGCAATGAGCGCACCCGCCGGATCAGGGCGCACCGCGCTTGCATCCGCAACTGGATTGCTGACCGTGAGCTGCGTCATACCTGGCGGTGCTCCCTCGGTCTCCTGCCCCGGCCGTCCATCGTCCAGAGGCGTTGCTACCCTTATAACCGATCATGGGCATGGTGTGTGAGATGGGACAGGAGTGATAGGCGCGCATGCCAGATTGCGGTTCATCGCGCGGCACATCGAAATTGCTCTCTCATCCTGGTAAGATTCTCTCACTTCGCTGCTCATCGTCCTCAATGCTGCATGACAGAGAGGCACAGGCTTCCGAGTCTGCGATGCGGCTGGCGATGGACCTGACGTGACGTTCCTGTGTTTGGAGGTGCGCGATGCGCGTGGCACGCCGGTACGCGAGTCTCCCACGAGGTCCTGGACGGTTTACGGCTCTGATGGTGCTCCTCATGACGCTGTTCTTTGGCAGCGGGTTCGCTGCGGGCCAGGCGATACTATCATGGCAGCACGCTGGCCGCTTCGATCTGGAGCGGATCGCCACCCCGGTCGCTGGCGGCGTCGGGTTGGTTACCGCGGAGCAGGTGCTGGCTGCCGACCCTGCGAGCTATCTCCTCGTCGACGTGCGCGGCAAAGATGCGTACGACTTTGCCCATGCTGTTGGCGCGCGGTCTCTGCCAGAGTCGGAGATGGTGAGCCAGATTGCCAGCCTGCCGCGGGATCGGACGCTGGTGCTCTACTGCACCTGCCCAGATGATCGGACCAGCCTGCGAGCGGCGCGCACCCTCGTCAGCGTGTTCCATCTCGATCACGTGCTGGTTCTCACCGGCGGCCTGCTCGCCTACCGCCACGCGGGCGGCGCGCTCTCCAGCAGTGCCACCGACTCGGCGATTGAGCATCAGGGGTGTGGCTGCAATACAAATGCTCCGGCCTTCAAGCTCTGGGCGATCAATCAAGCCGAAGCGCGGCTCAAGGATAAGGACGACGCCAGGGGCCCGTAAGCATTGGCGGGGATGGGTAGTCAGCGCTGGCCAGCCGGCGGCGCTGGCTCGTCGCAAGCGCGAGTTGCCATGGGGCGACGGCGAATCGGGAGGAGAATGATGGTGAGACTTATTGCGAATGAGCACGAGGCTCAGCCGGAAGCACCGGTAGAGAAGGAATCAATCGCTCCTGTACTTGGTGGAGCGCAATCGCGGCTCTCACGCCGCACGATCCTCCGAGCCGGCGCTGCGGGCGCCGTTGCGGCAGGCGCGGGCGGGTTCGCGCTTGGCGCCCGCCAGCGGAGGTCGTCGGCCTATGTGGCTAGCCGGCAGCGGGCGAACGAGCTCCGCGAGGCACGCCAGGCGGCGAACATCCTCGTCGCTGGCTGGGAGGAGGACGCGGCGACGCTCGACCCGGCCAAGACGATTTGTGGCCACGAAGTCCGGATCGTCAATCAATTTGCCAACACCCTCTGGGGCCTGGAAGGAAGCAGCACCGACGTGGCACCGATGCTGGCCGAAAGCTGGCAAAGCTCGCCGGACGGGCTGGTCTGGGATGTCAAGCTCAAGCCCAATCTCGTGTTCCAGGACAACACCCCGGTTGATGCCGCTGCCGTCAAGTGGAGCTTCGATCGCTTCCTTGACGAGAATCATCCCTTCTACGATCCGCCGTACAACCTTCTGAGCTATTACCTTGGTGGTCCGGGCATCAACAAGGGCATCGCCACCGTGGAGGTGGTGGATCCCCTTTCGCTGCGGTTTACCCTCAAAGCGCCAGATCCTACGTTTCTCACCAGCATGTCCACGGGGTATGCGGCCGTCGTTTCGCCCACCGCATTTCAGCAACTTGGCAAGGAAGGCTTCGCACAGAAGCCCGTCTGCACCGGTCCATTCATGGTCTCCAACTGGGAGAAGGGCGTCCGCATTGTGATGGACCGTTTCGATGGCTTTTGGGGTGAGAAGGCACGGGTGGACCAGCTCATCATCCGGCCGATCGTCGAAAACGCGGCCAGGCTCGCCGCGCTCCAGCAGGGAGAGGTCGATTTTATCGTGGCGATGAGCCCAGAGTTTATTCCGGTGATCAAGAGCGACCCGAACCTCCAGCTTCTTGAAGCTCCGGGCTTCCATATCTGGTGGATCGCGCTCAATGTTCACGTGCCACCGCTGGACAATGTGAAGGTGCGGCAAGCCCTCAACTACGCCATCGACAAGCAGGCCATCATCGACAGCATCCTGCAAGGAGCGGCGACGCTCTCGAACGGGCCGATCATTGGCCACTCCTGGGCGAATGATCCGAATGTTCAACCGTATCCCTACGATCCTGACAAGGCGAAAGCGCTGCTGGCGGAGGCGGGCTACCCGGATGGCTTCAGCGTCAAGTTCTGGGTTCCCGAATCGGGCTCCGGGATGATCGCCCCCAAGGAAATTGGTCAAGTTGTTCAGGCTCAGCTCGCTGAGATCGGCGTCAAAGCCGAAATTGTGACCCAGGAGTGGACAAGCTACGTTGCCGACTGGCAGAACAAGGGGCTGGACGCTGGCCCATACGGCATGGCGGAAATGAGCTGGAATTTCTCGTCTCCGGATCCTGCGGAGTGGCTGAACCCCAACGTGCGAACCGATGCCCATCCGCCGGGAGGTGGTTTCAACGGCGGCTTTTATTCCAATCCGCAGGTTGATGAGCTCCTGCAAAAGGCCATGGAGACGTTCGATCAGGACGAACGAGCGGCGCTGTACAAGCAAGCTCAAGCGATCATGCGGGAGGATTGCCCCTGGATCTTTATGTTTAGCGCAAACAACATCGGGGCGGCGACGGCTCGCCTGAAAGGGATCGTGCTCAACTCCGACCCTTCGGTGGTGAGTCTGAACCTCGCTTACTTTGAGTAGGGACAGGAATCAGGAGCCGGGGCCAGCAATGGGGGAGCTGGGGAATCGCCGGGACGCGAAGAATCGCGCCTGGACAACCGCTCGGCAGGGGAGAGGTCTGCCATCCTCTGAGCCCTGGCTCCTGACTTCCCTAGTGCCCTGCTCTTGAGCGGAACAGACGCATGACGATCGTTCTCCTTCGCCGCGTGGTCTGGATGGCGCCGATCCTGCTCGGCGTCTCGGTCATCGTGTTCTCGATGATGCACCTGGCGCCGGGCGATCCGGCCGAAGCCATCCTTGGGCCGCGTGGCACGGAAGAGCTGTTGCGCCAAGCCCGGAAGGACCTAGGGCTCGACCGGCCGCTGTATGAGCAGTACGGTCGCTGGCTGCTTAACGCGGTTCAAGGCGATCTTGGAGAGTCGTACCGGTTGAACCGTCCGGTTGCGGGAGAAGTGCTCGCCCGGTTCAAGAACTCGGCGATCCTTGCGTCCGTGGCCTTCGTTGTAGCCGTTGCAGCAGGAATAGCGGTCGGCGTGCTCTCCGCCGTGCGCCGGGGCGGGATCATGGACAATGCCCTGATGGCGGTGACCCTCACCGGGATTTCGATGCCGCCGTTCTATCTCGGCATGCTGCTGATCATACTCTTTTCCGTCGAGCTCGATCTCTTGCCGACAGGCGGCATGTATGATGTGCGGCAAGATCCGTCGTTTCGGGGGCTCGTTGTGCATCTCATTCTCCCGGCGCTCACGCTTGCTGCCGTCCCCATCGCCGTCATTGCGCGGATCATGCGATCGTCCATGCTGGAGGTCGTCGGCCAGGACTATATCCGCACCGCTCGGGCCAAGGGATTGCGTGACCGTGTGGTCATCGCTCGCCATGCCCTGCGCAACGCCCTGATTCCGGTGGTTGCCGTGGTCGGTTTGCAAGTCGGCTACCTGCTGAGCGCCACGGCCCTGGTGGAGGTCGTTTTTTCCTGGCCCGGACTCGGCTCGCTCCTGGTGCAATCGATCGTCCAGAGGGACTTGCCGCTGGCGCAAGGGGCGGTTCTGCTGATTGCAGTCATCTACGTGATCGTCAATATCGTGACCGATCTTGTTCAGGCCTGGCTTGATCCACGGATTCATTTCGCGTGATCCGGCCGCAAGGAGTGCAGCGCCAGCATGGTGCTTTCACAGACGGGAGCGTTCGTTGACACGCGGGGCGAGCCTGCGCTCCGCGAGCAGCTTCCCTTCAGCCGCCAGCATCCCGTGCTGTGGCGGCTCTGGCGGCGCAAGCTCGGCCTGGTGGGGTTGGGGATCGTGCTGCTCATTACGCTCGCTGCGATCTTTGCTCCTATCGTGGCGCCGCACGACCCCTTGCAGCAGTCGCTCACCAAGCGATTTGCCAGCCCAGGCAGCCCTGGATACCTGCTCGGGGCGGATGCCTTTGGCCGCGATATTCTGAGCCGCCTGATTTACGGTGGCCGGATCAGCCTTGCCATCGGTCTTAGTGCCAGCGTGATTGCCCTGGGATGCGGTGTCCCACTCGGGATGCTCAGTGGCTACCGCGGCGGCTGGCTCGATTCCCTGCTCATGCGGCTGGTGGACATGATGCTGGCATTCCCCTATATCCTGCTTGCTATCGTCATCGTCGGGGCGCTGGGACCAGGGTTGCGCAATACGCTGATCGCCGTTTCAGTGACCAGCATCCCCTTTTACCTGCGCATCATGCGCAGCGCGGTGTTGTCCGTGAAGGGGTTGACGTTTGTCGAAGCCGCGCGCGCCATCGGTGCCTCGGACGCTCATATCATGCGCACCGCGATTTTGCCGGCCATTCTCCCGTATGTCATCGTGGCGTTTACGATCAGCGTGGGGTGGCTGATTTTGGAGGCCGCGGGCCTAAGCTTTCTCGGCCTTGGCGCGCAGCCGCCCGATCCTGAATGGGGCGCGATGCTGTCCGAGCATCGCCAGTACATCACGATCCACCCGCACACGGTGTATATCCCCGGTCTCCTCATCCTCATCGTTGTGATCGGGTTGAATCTGTTCGGTGACGCATTGCGGGACGCGCTCGATGTCACCTTGAAGGAATGAGGGGCTCACTGATCGCTCACTGGCACGCTGGCGTGGAAGGACAGGAGGTACGATGAATTCCGGGCAAACTCAGGCGCCTGCTCGCGTTGAGATCGATTTTCGCGCCCGCTTGGCGCGGCTTCGCCAGGCGGTAGCGACCCAGGGACTTGATGCTGCTGTTTCGATGGCGCCTGCGACGATCGCCTATCTGAGCGGGTTTCAGGCGCTGATCTACTCCCGCCCGATCTATCTGGTCGTGGATGCCGCCCGGACGGTTCTGATCGTTCCCGGCTTGGAAGAGGAGCACGCGCATCAGGCGAAGGGTATTGACGAAGTCATCGTCTACTATGAGCACCCGGAGCGTGGCAAGCCGGGTGAGAACGCTCCTGACACGCTGGCGGCGGCGCTTGACCGGCACGGGCTGCGCCGGGTCGGCCTCGAATACTCCTCGGCTCCCATCGCTCTGCGCGAGCGCCTGGAGCGTGATGGCGTTGTCACCCAGGACATCGCGCCGGCGATCATGCGGATGCGGCTGATCAAGGAGCCAGGGGAGATTGCTCTGATGCGCCAGGCGGCGGCGCTGGCTCGCATCGGCGTCATGGCGACGCTTGAGGCTGCCGCGCCGGGGCAATCCCAGCTTGCGATCGAGTCGGTTGGCACCAATGCCATCCTCGAAGCCGCGCCAGATATCACGCCAGACGCGACGATTCACCTCCTCCAGTTCACGACCTCCGGCCCTGAAACGAGTCTGCCCCATCTGATCACCACCACCCGGCGGTTGACACGCCCCGATCTGGTCATTCATTCCCGGCAGGTCTCCGTGGATGGCGAGCGCGCCGAGTTGGAGCGGACCTTTGCCATTGGAACGATGGACCCGGAGGTGCGGCGCGTGTTCGATGTCGCTGAGGAGGCGCAACTGGCGGCAATCGACGCCTGCCGTCCCGGCGTCCCGATGCGCGCGGTGGACGCCGCGGCCCGCCGGATCATCCAGGCAGCCGGGTACGGGGAGTATGCGATCCATCGCACCGGGCATGGCCTCGGCATCGAGGCGCATGAGCCGCCATACATCCGGTGGGATGTGGATGACCTGCTCGAGCCGGGCATGGTCGTCTCGATCGAGCCGGGTATCTACCTGCCGGGCCGCTGCGGCGCGCGGCACTCCGACACAGTCGTGATTACCGAGACGGGCCACGAGACGATCACGGACGCGCCGCGGGGTGCGGATAACCTCATCTTCGATCGATAGCCGATAATGTGACGTGGAGGGAGATGCCATGGCTAAGAATGGTCGCCCGCGTCCCCGAGAAAGGAGGAACCCGATGATTGGCGCTAACGGCCACCGTCGCGTGCCCGGTGAGACGACACTCAGCGCGGTCTGCATGCACTGCTCGCACGATCCCGAGGCGAACTGGAAGAAATACCTCTCCTTTATCGAGGAAGCAGCGCTACAAGGGGTAGATTACCTGGTCTTCCCGGAGGTTTCGCTTCATGGATACTTGATGGGAGCAGCGCCGCTCGGCTCGCCGGAGATGGCCGAGCAACTGCGCTACTTCCGGCGCGTCGCTGAGCCCATTCCCGGTCCTACCACCGAGAAGCTAACCGGCCTCGCCGCGCGGCACAACATGCTGATTCAGGCGGGTATGGCTGAGCGAGCCATGGACGGCAACATCGTCTACAACTCCGCCGTTCTCGTTGGGCCGCAGGGCGTGATCGGTGTCTTCCGCAAGCTGCATAACCAGTTCGAATGGCCGGTCTTTGCGCCAGGCGATCACCTTTCCGTCTTCGAGACGCGCCTGGGCAAGGTGGGGATGTTTATCTGCTATGACCTGGCGTTTCCGGAGATCACCCGGGCGTTTGCACTTCAGGGCGCAACCATCGCCGCGCTGACCACCGCCTGGCCAATGAAGGGCGACGATCCGGAGACGGATTACTACGGCTACACCTACGACCTAATGAGCCGGGCAATGGCCTTTGCCAACCAGTTCTGGATGGTCTGTTCCAACCAGGTCATGCGGCCGCCTACACCCGGTTGCGCGAATTACTACGGTCACAGCCGGATCATCGCCCCGACCGGCAAGATCGTCGCCGAGGTCGGCTACGAGGAGGGGCTGGCGACGGCGACCGTCGACCTCCACGGCGCGATCGAGCGCGCTCGCACAGAGGACTGGTTTGGCCTCAACCTGCTGGAAGACCGGCGGCCGGAGTTTTACGGCATCCTGGCCGACAAGCGGATCTATTACCGGCCAAGTGTCGCGCCGCTCCTCCCGCATCCGGCTGGGGTGCGTTTGCCGGACGCTGAGCCGCAGGCAGCCCAAGTGCGGGAGGTCGCGGTTCGAGAGTAAACAGTCCAACGACCGGTCCCCTTCCTCCGCTGGCAGGCGATGATGAGCGGAGGAAGGGGCGATGCTGGCTAGCGATCGAGCCAGGCGTTTTCGAAGTGCGGCACCCAGTCAGACTCGGCGTAGAAATTCTTGAGTGCCTTGGTCTTGCCATAGAGGCCGTGCTGCACGTATGGGAAGGGGCACGGCGGATCTTCGGCCATCAACATCTGTGCCTGGAAATAGAGCGATTTCCGCTCCTCGGGGTCAATAGCTGTCGCGGCCTTGTCAAGCAGTTCTTGTACCTGGCCATTCTGGTAGTGGTTGAAGTTCGTGGAAACCTTCTGGAAGTTCGTGAAGAACGTCGACGGATCGGCATGGCCAACGTTGCCGTTTGAGATGATGCGCGCTGGCCACGATTTCTGATCGGCGGGGACGAACACGTCGCGCCAGGCGGCAAGATCAAGCTTCTCAATCTCGACCGTGATCCCGATTTCGGCGAGGCTCTGCTGCAAGATTTCTCCTACGACCACCCATTCAGGATTCGTGGTGGAGATAGCCTGGTAGGTGAGCTTGGATTTCCGCGTCACGCCCGCGGCCTCAAACAATTCCTTGGCTTTCTGAAGGTCGTATTCGGCCTTGGGAATGTCTGGGTTGAAATACGGGTGGTTGCTGGGAAGCGGGACGTCGTACCAGTGTGGCTCGAAGTAGCCGAAGAAAGCAACCTCATTGATCGCTTCGCGGTCCGTGGCGTAGGAGAGCGCCTTGCGCGCCCGCGGGTCGTTGAACGGTGGCTGTGCATTGTCCACCATCAACTGCTGGACAACAGCATGCTGCTTGCTGGTGTACAGCTCAAGATCCGGATCGCTCGCAACACCGTCGGCCTCGCGGGTTGACATCTGCCAGACCGAGTCGACGCCGCCTGCTTTCAGCGCCTGGACGATCGCTGTCGGATCTTTGACCGTCTTGAGGATGACGCCGTCCAAGTGGACGTTTTCAGCGTCCCAATAATCCGGAAACCGCTCCAGCACCACCCGGTCGTCTTGCACGTGTTCCTTGAAGAGGAATGGCCCGGTGCCGATGGGGTGCTCGCCAATCGCGTCAACGTTTTCCTTTGCGACGATCTTGACTTTCGTGAGATTGGCGATCTGAGCCGGGAACGGGTTTTTGTTGACGAGCTTGACAGCATACTGGTCCACAGCCTCAGCGTGATCATAGTGCGGCAGGCTGAATGGCGCCCAGCGAGAACCTGTTGCAGGGTCGGCGATCCGGTCGAGCGTGAAGACGACATCATCGGCGGTCATCTCTCGACCGTTGTGGAATTTCACGCCCTTACGCAGATAGAACACATACGTGAGAGGGTCTGGGTTCTCCCAGCGCTCGGCAAGATCAGGTATGACCTCCATGTTCTCGGTCATCTTGACCAGCCCGTTCCAGAGCGCGTTAAACAGATTCTGGTCGTTGAGGAGTCCGGGCTTGTGCGGGTCGAGCGTGGTAAAGCCCTGACCTGTGCCGAAGGTGTAGATACCGCCTTTCTTCGGCGTTTCCTGGGCACGCGCCACTCGTGTGCCGGCTCGTGGAGCCGTGAGCAAACCAGCGCCAGCAGCAAGCCCACCCTGGACGAAACGACGCCGCGAGATTCGAGCTGAGTGCAAAGGAACAACATCATGCGACCGCATGGTCTGACTCCTCTCTGCAAGCTTCAGTTTCGACAGAGTTCCTTTCTCGACGAGGGCCGAACGATGTGGTCTCACCTCCTTTCGCAAGCGCATGCGTCCTGGCCGGAGTTACATGCCGCGCAGTCGTGGATCCAGACCGTCGCGCAGCGCGTCGCCAAGCACGTTGAGCGACCAGACGAGCAGGAAGATGCAGATGCCGGGGAAGGTGACATACCAAACGCTATGACTCATATAGCCGTAGCCGAGCTGGAGCAAAACGCCCCACGACGCGCGTGGTGGCTGCACGCCCAGTCCCAGGAAGGAGAGCGCGGCTTCTAGTAGGATGGCGTTGGCCGAGAGTAGGGAAGCTGTGACGATGAGCGGCGGCAGACTATTCGGGAGGAGAATGCGCCACATGATGTACCGGTCGGTCGCGCCGATGGCACGAGCAGCCAGGGTGTAGTCGCGCTCGCGCTCAACCATCACCGAGGCACGTGTAATTCGCGCAGTGAGTGGCACCCCCAGCGCGCCGACCGCGAGGATGACGTTGATCAAGCTGGGGCCGAGAGCGGCGAGGAGGGTGAGTGCCAGGAGAATGGGAGGCACTGCGAGAAAGCCATCAAGGACTCTCATGAGCGCGTCATCGGTCCGCCCGCCACGGTAGCCTGCGACGAGCCCCAGCGGGACACCGGCTACAAGGGCAAGCGCGCTTGACGTTGCCGCGGCCACAACGGAAATACGTGCTCCGAACAGAATCCGGCTGAACAGGTCTCGCCCAGATTCGTCCGTCCCCAGCCAGTGCCGCTCGCTTGGTCCCTGCAGGCGCTCCCGAGGGTGCATCTTCGTTGGCGCATAAGGTGCGATAACTGGAGCGAGCGCTGCCCCCAGGATGACGGTGACCACGATGAGCAGGCCGGCAAGTGCGGGGCGACGTTGAATGACCGGCCGCAAGAGCAGCCAAGCCCGGTGCCCGCGGGGTCGCGTTGCGTCCCGCACAGCGCTCGACGTCATCGCTCGGGCCGGTTGCGCGATCATGGTGTCTCTCGTTGCCTGGCGAACCAGGCGAGTCCTCCCGCTCATGCCGCGTGTTTGACGCGGGGATCCAACGCCGCGTACAGCACGTCGATCACAATGTTGATGATCACAAAGGCACTGGCTGCCAAGGTGACTGCACCCTGCACGACGGTGTAGTCCCGGTTGAAGACGGCGTCGACCGTGAGCCAGCCCATTCCTGGCCAGGAAAAGATCCACTCCACAACGACCGCACCGCTCATCAGGGTGCCGAATTGCAGGCCGAGAAAGGTTATGAAGGGCAGGAGCGCGTTGCGGACAGCGTGCCGCAACATCACGGTGGGTTCAGAAATGCCTTTCGCCCGGGCGACAGTGACGTAATCCTGGCGCAGCACCTCCAGCAGGCTGGAGCGGAGAAAACGCATGATCGGCGCGGCAATAATCAGCCCCAGGGTCAGGGCTGGTAAGGCAAGATGCCGTGCGTTGCTGCCGGGATCACGCGTCAGCGGCTCGTAGCCGACGACGGGCAGCCAGCCCAGTCGAACCGAAAAAAGGAGCATGAGCATGATCCCAAGCCAGAAGCTCGGAATCGCCATACCAGCCGAGACAAAGCCGCTTACTAGCCAGTCGAACCAGGAGCCGCGGTACGCCGCGGCCAGGATCGCGGATGGCACCGCGATCAGGAGCGCGATGACGAGTGCAGCGATGGTAAGCTCAAGGGTTGCCGGCAATCGCTGCCCGATTAAGCCCATAACGGACTTCTGGGAGATATAGGACACACCAAGGTCACCACGCAGCGCGTGGCCCAGCCAGAGGATGTAGCGCTCGTAGATCGGTCGGTCTAGCCCCATCTGGTGGCGCAACTGCTGGACGATCTCGTCGTAGCCGGGGCCGGTCATGGTGCCCTGGCGCGCGATGACCGGGTCGCCGGGCAAGAGGTTGAGGGCGAGAAAGACGATGACCGAGACGATCAGGAGCACCGGAACGCCCTGGACGAGGCGTCGCGTGATGTAGCCAATCATGATCGTTGCCCCGTGGCAGCGCGCGGAGAGGCAAGACAGCGTGGCCAAACCAGCGGTGACTCCGGGGGACGGGTGTCCTCCAAGGAGGCTGGGATTCCTACGGTCTTGAGCAAGAACCCTGCGATCACTCTGGCGCCCGCGAGACGGAAACGTTACCGGAAGCGTTTTCAGTAGCATACCAGGTGCCGCAAGGCTGTCAATAGCTGCGGCAGCCAATGCGGCAGGGGACAGGGATGGGGGACAGAACGCCATACGGGATGGCGCTTCGGAATGGTTGCTTTGCACAAGGCGCTGGCGGTCTGCTTCACCGCCAGCCACGCCGCCATGCTCTGAGTCCGCTGGCTGGGCGACTCAATGCGTGCGTCACTGGGAGCGTGAGCAGGCTGGCTGGAAAACGGACTGCTGACTCTTCAGGCGGACCTTAGATCACCTCCAGCTCGTTCAGTCCGGGCAGCGGCGGGAAGGGCGCGTGCGGCTCGGTCTGGTACCAAAACGCTGTCGAGGCGATATCGTCGTGCCGGGGGTAATAGCGGCGCTGCCCCTCAAGGGGTGACCGCCAGCCAAGCGCCTGGATCGTCACTCGCAGATCCGACTTGAACCGGATCGGGTCCATGATATGCCACCTATACAGTCCAAACCTCTGCTGAGTTCGATAGAGCCCGTCAGGGATGATGACTTGGGGCAAGCCGAGGAAGGGCGTCGAATAGATCCCGTACTGGCCCTGCGGGTGCTCGAAGTTCCAGGCGCCGCCGAAATAATCCTCGGTGCCGGTGCCGCAGATCGTCGGCCACTCGCCGTCCCCGTCCAGGTAGAACTTGATCTCACCTTCGCCCCACCAGCCGTTCGCGTTCACGCCCCATGCGAGGTAGGTGCCCACGTAGTGGCCGTGTCCCCGCACGCCGTCCAGAATCGTGTGCACCTCGCCGCTCGGCAGTGGGTTATTCCGGCGCCACTGGGCGTGCAGATAGGCGCGGTCCTCTGGAACATCAGTGAGGGTGTAGGTGATCTGGTAGTAGAAGCCGCGGATCTCGTCTGGGCTCAGGTTTTCCACCTCGATGCGCGCGTGCTGGCGGAAGGGCATCTCCCAATAGCTGTTGAACCCACCGGCCGGATTGACGGCGACCGGCAAGGAGGCGATGTTGCACCGCTCGCACCAGCCATTGCAGAAGAAATCACCGAGGGGCGTCTCAATCGAGGGCGTCGCCTCGCCGTCCCAGAATGCCCGGAAGACAAGGCGTCGCCAGGCGCTCGGGTGCACCGTCAGCCAGATGTGCTGGATGGCGCCAGGGCCGGCGATATCGGCCAGCACGGCGGTCTGGCGCCCGCCAATGTCGATGCTCGGGGAAATCTTCCACCCGCGGCCGAGTTCTCGCGCGGCGATCGCGCCCGTCCCCTCGGTCGCCATGCCGCCGCGTCCCTTTTCCCCTGTTGGGTTCTCCGCGCTAATCGAGCGCGTCTCCGCATTGGAAAGCCGCGCCAGGTTTCCCAGGTGCATCCCCAAACCGTTGAACCCTGCGCTCACGCCTCTCCCTCCTACCGTCACCAGTGCTCTATGCAAGCGTTGTCCATCGGCAGCATCTTCCGTTCCCGGAAAACAGGTGGCTTGATGCCGCCTATGGGGATCGAACGCTCCCGGCCCCAAAATCGTGGCGTCTCAAATGGAGCAATCCCAGCCCTCCCGCCAGCGTCAGAAGTGCGCCGCCAGACCAGAACAGTGGACGGATGCCGATCGAGTCCACAATGACCGCTCCCACGGCAAGTGACACAAGGCGCATGATGCTCCAGTCAATATCGAGGAGCGTAAACACCCGGCCGCGCACGGCGTCAGGAATAACACTCTGCAGCGTTGAGCTGAAAACCACCATCCCGGTCGAGGTATTCAGCCCGTAGATGAATAGAATCAGCAAGGCGATCGGTAGAGGTGTAAAAACCGCGATCACTATGTCGCCAATTCCTCGGATCACATAGGGCACAAAGAGCCAGCGCGCGTCTCGGTAGTCACGAGCAAGCGCGTTCGGGATCAGCGGTCCAACGAGCGCCCCGGCACCGATGGCGCCGATGAGCCAGGCGAATCCCGATGGTGGGAGCTTCAGGTGCCGCTCGGACAAGACGACGAGCATGGCGCTTGTCGCGCCAGTCGCGAGCGACGCGAGCGACTGCACAATCAGCAGGCGGGCGACGAACCGATCGTGTCGTGCAAAGGAGAGCCCAGCGCGGGCATCAGCAACATAGCTGCCAAAGCCGCGCCTCGCTTCTCTGGCCACTTGTCCGGCATGGGCTGGAATGGAGAGCCGGGCGATGAGCAGCGCGGACACGGCGAATGTCGCAGCATTGACGACAAAAGCCGGCTTAGTCCCAGTGAGTGCAATCAAGCTTCCCGCTGCTGCGGAGGCGACGATTTGCACAAGCCGTCCAGTCGACCAGGCAACCGAGTTGGCCGCCAGCCGCTGGTCCTCTGTCGTGACCGCGGGGATCACGGCTTGGACAGTCGGATTGAAGAAGGCATTCCCAGCCGAGAGACCCGCAGCGACCCCATAGGCGTGCCATGAACCCTGGGGCCAGACAAGTGACAACGCAAGTGCAGCGCGAACAAGATCGGCGCCGATGAGCACTGTTTTCCGGCTGAACCGATCGATGACGACGCCAGCCACCGGCCCAAGGAAGAGGACCGGAATAATCTCCGCGGCGACGAGGAAGGCCACACTGACGCCGCGCCCAGTCAGATGAAAGACAAGCACAACCAGGGCGATGTAATGCAACGTGTCGCCAAAGCTCGATATGAGCTGGGATAGCCACAAAGGGAAATAGGACGGCGAGCGAGCCACGCTCGTGTAGGAATGTGCTATGGTGCTTAGCCGCCTTATCGCCTCGTTCATCTTTGGCCTGGGCCCACGTCTGCATTCGAGCTCGGTGACGACGTCAGTCGCGTTTGGCGTGAGGCATTCTGCTGCCATCGAGCGCCATCACACCCAGCAGCTCCAGACCCAGGCGGGCGGCGAGCAGGGCAGTGTTTCCCGCGTGATCGTAGGCAGGCGCCACTTCGACGACATCGGCCCCGACGAGCCGGATGCCGGTCAGCGCCTGGAGAAACATGGTCGCGTCGCGACTGGTCGGACCGCCGACTTCCGGTGTGCCCGTCCCAGGCGCGTATGCCGGATCCACGCCGTCTATATCGAATGTCAGATAGACCGGACGGTCGCCAGCGCGCTCCCGCACGAGCTGGGCGACCCCGGTCATGGTCATTGTCGCCATCTCCTCGGCGGTGATCGCCAGCAGCCCCCAGCGCTCGGAGCGCTCGATATCCTCCGGCCCAAACAGCATGCCCCGGATGGCGACCTGGGTCGACGCTTGAGGATCGATCAATCCCTCTTCGATCGCGCGGACCACAAATGAGCCGTGGGTGTAGTTCATCCCGAAATAGGCGCCCCAGGTGTCAAGATGAGAATCAAACTGGATCATCGCCAGTGGGCCATAGGTCTTCGCAGCAGCGCGTAGGATTGGCAGGGTGATCGAGTGATCGCCGCCGAAGGTGAGTGGGGTGGCGCCGCGGGCAAAGATAGGGGCGTAGTGCTCGGTGATCGTGGCAAACGCCGCCAGCGGGTAGTACGGCGTGACGGTCAAGTCACCCGCGTCGTCAATGAGGAGCCGCTCATACGGGTTCACGCCCAGCACGCGGTTGTAAGGCCGGAGCAGGCTGCTGGTCTCGCGGATGGCCCGTGGTCCGAAGCGGGCGCCGACTCGGTACGAGGCGCCGGTATCGAACGGCACGCCAATCACCGGTGCATCAAGCGCCTCCAGTGGCGTCCGCGCTGGCAACCGGTAGAACGTGACCGGGCCGGCGAAGCGCGGCGTGACCTGGGCATCGAGCGGGCGGATTGCGGGCCGGATCGTGTCATTCACTCCTGCACACTCCTCCTTGTTCGCTTCGCGATCGTTACCGTGTGTCATGAGCCTCACCCCCAATTTTGCAGGGTGGGGCCCACCAGGTGATGATGCCACGGTCAGCGGGGCACCACCGGCAGCAAGATGTGCGATGGACATTCCGACGAATGCAGCACCGTCTGATGCGCGACGGCCATCCGCGTGCCGGTGGCAACATCCTCGCCGGTGTTGAGGTTGCGGCTGAAGCGCGGGAAGTTGCTGCTGGAAATGTCAACGCGGATCCGGTGTCCAGGCTTGAACAGATAGCTCGTTGGGTAGAGCCGGATACGGTATTCCGCGACTTCGTTGCGCTCCAGAAGCTCCGGGCGGGTATCATCGTTGCGATAGCGTGCCCGGATGATCCCTTCTGAAATGTTCATTGCGTACCCGTTCGGGAAGACATCAATCAACTTGACGGTGAAATCCGTGTCTGGCGCCGAAGAGGCCGCGTAGAGCACCATGTCCAGCGGTCCGGTGACCTCCATCTCACGCTCCAGCGGCCGGCTGGTATAGACCAAGACGTCATCGCGCCGCTCGATCGGGCGCTGGTCAATTGGGCCGGGGATGATCGGCTCTTCCGCCCGCTGCGCCCAATGCTGAGTCGAGTTGTTCCCTCCCACGCTTGGCACTGGCCGCTCTGGATCGTAGTCGAACCGGTCCGGCGGCTCGGCGCCCGGCGGTTCGGGAGAGAGGCTGCCGTCGCCAAACAGGGAATTCGCTCTCCCGCCGCTATGCAGGTACCAGGGTTGGATCTGAGCGCGCGACAGCGGCCACTCGTATTCGTCGCGCCAGACGTTCTCGCCCATGACAAAAATCCGCAGTGGCGCGTCATGGTCAATTCCGGTATCGATGCCCTTCAGCCAGTAATCGAACCAGCGCCGCTCCTCTTCCGCGATCTCAACGTATGCGGCCGGCCCAAAGTCGATCTCTCCCAGACGCGTCCCGGTAGGCACCCCGTGCGACCAGGGACCCATCAGTACTTTCTGGTTCCGCCGGGCGCGCTCCGAAGGCGCCTGGCTTGTCATCGCCTGCCAGTGCCGCAGCGTGCTGCCCGGATAGGCGTCGTACCAGCCTCCCTGCTGAAAGATCGGCACGTCAATGAGGTGGTGCTTGCCAACCGCGCTGATCGCTTGCCAGTAGGCATCGTAGCGGTCGTGGAGCAGCCAATCGCGCCAGAACGGGATTTCGCGGCCGATGGCGTTGACATCCATATCAATGAGCGGCAACTGGCGCATGAAGCGCGAATTGTTGAACAGCAGAGCGCTTCCCTCTTGCGTGATATCAACATTTGTCGAGAAGCAGACGGCGGCCATGAGCGAGAGCGTCAGTTGGAACGCCCCTCCCACGTAGTGGTAATCACGGAAGTAATCGTCGTTGATGACATGAGGCGCCATGCAGACGAGGTTTGGATGGCCGAGCGGACCGAGGAGCCATTGGGTCAGCCCGCCGTACGACCGGCCCCAGGTGCCGATCTTGCCGTTGCACCAGGGTTGCGCGGCGATCCAGTCGAGCGTGTCGTAGGAGTCATACCCGTCGTGGACGTAGGCGTAGAAGACACCTTCCGACTCGAACTTGCCCCGGCAATCTTGCACGACCACGGCGTACCCGTGCTGCGCCCACCAGATCGCCCAAGTGATCCACCGTTCCCAAAGGCTTTGATAGGGCGTGCGCAAGAGGATAGCCGGGAACGGCCCTGGCGCCTTCGGAAGATAGACTTCGGCGGAGAGCCTGACACCATCTCGCATTGGCGCTTTCTGATCGTACAGAACGCGCACCTCGTGCAGGGTCTCACCCGGTTTAGACCAATGAGTCTGGCTCATATCCTTCGACCTCGTACCACCCTTCTCTCCATATCTACTGGCTGTGGCAGCGCCTATTGTCTCCGAAACGCCGGTCCGGCGCGGGACTGAAAACCACGATGCCTGCTTTGGACCTGGTTGCGAAAGAGGGGCGCTCCAGCACGGCAGCGCGGACCGGGTGAGATTCCTCACCGCGCTCGCGAGGACCGAGCGGCGGCAGGCGATTATTGTGAGCATGCCATCCTGCTCCCCGGTTTAGGAGCCGGGAGAGCGTCCAAGCAGCCGGGAAAGCAGGTGCGTTCGCCATGCCCAGCGGAGCGCGACGGCCCAGCCAGCGCAGGCAAGCCCGGCGACCACAAGCTCGCTCCAGGTGAGTGGCGACAACTCAAACACCTGCCGGAATTTGGGGTGCTCCAACCCGATGAGCAGCGCCAGGAGAAGCAGCGTACCAAGGATCGTCGGGCGCCAGTCGCCGCTGAGCTCATCGCCGCCAACCCACGCCGGAGTGGGTGGCTGCACGAATGGGATGAGGAGCACGCCCGCGACAGTGGCTGCGACCGTCAGGATCGTCCGAGCCAGGGCCGCATCACCCGTTGCGTGCCACCACGCGAGGTAGAGGGTTAGCGCCACCGGGGTAAACAGGAGCACGGCCGGGATGACAAAGGGGAGCACTTTGCGCAGTAACTGCCCGCTGTCGCGGGCCGGTTTCGACCAGGCTGCGAGAGCTAGGGTGGGGATGCCCACCGTGAGCAAGGCCAGCAGGGAATTGTGCTTAGGTGTGATTGGGAAGGGCGCACCGGCGAGGCCAGCGCCGAGAATGAGGCCGAGCACCGATAGCGAGCGCGTAAGAAAGAGCGAAACGATGTCGCGCATGCCGCCCATGATCCGCTGCCCCTCGTGGAAGGCAAGGGGAAGCACGGCGAATGAATCGTGGAGCAGGATGAGATCAGCGACACCGCGGGTGGCAGCGCTGCCGCTGCGCATCGCGATACCCACGTTCGCTTGTTTCAGCGCCAGGACGTCGTTGACGCCGTCACCAACCATTGCCACATACGATCCCCGATCGCGGAAGGCGCGGATCAAGCGCTCCTTCTGCTCCGGGGTTGTGCGGCCAAAGATCGTCCCACGCTGTGCAAGCTCTGCAAACTCCCGCTCATCCGCCCGCTCCAACTCCTCGCCGGAGACAATGCGGATTGCTTCGGGGAAGCCGGCTTGCTGCGCCAAGGCGGCCACCGCGCGCGGGTCGTCTCCGGAGATGAGCTTGAGGTGAATCCCAAGCGCGGCGAAGCGCTCCATCACTGCGCGCGCCTCTGACCGGAGAACATCGGCCAGCACCAGCAGCGCCAGCGGCTCAAGATCGAGCGGCACTCGCGGCTGCCCATTCTCGTCGTGAAGTGGAACGCCCGCTGCGCGGCGCGCAAAGAGGAGGACGCGGCGTCCTTGCTTGGCCCAGGCTTCGACCCGGGGCTGCAAATCCCATCCCGGGCGTAGCGCGGAGGCCAGCACATCCGGCGCTCCGAGGACGAACACGCCAGACAGTGCCGCGTCGTCGAACGCAACGGCGCTCCATTTCCGCGCGGAAGAGAAAGGTACAGCCTCGACCACGCGCCGGGCCTGACCGGGGCATGCCGCGGCCAGCGCCTCGCTAGTCCGGTTGCGGTCGCCTTGGCTGGCGACGACATCGCCCAGAAGGCGGCGAAGCTCGTCCGGCGATCCGGTCAGCGATTCCAGCGTCTCCAGCGTTAGCTGATTGGAGGTGAGCGTGCCCGTCTTGTCCAGGCACAGGAGGTTCACATGGGAGAGTGATTCAATCGCATTCGCGCTCTGCACCAGTGCCCCGCGCCCAGCGAGCCGCAACGCTGCCGCGGCGTAGGTGACGACGATCATCAGCGCCAGACCCTGCGGCACAAGAGCGACGACGACAGCCGCGGCGCGAACGATCTCGCGCGCTGAATATCCCTCGTATGCGTGGTCGAGCGCGGCAGAGAGCGGCTCATTGAGCGGCCCAAGCCAGTGTGTGATGACTTCCACAAACCGGACGGCTAAATCAATCATCACTGGCCCGGCGACGAGCACGACGACGATCACCATCACCCGGATGATGAGCTCGATATCACGCTGGAGCGGCGTCTTTTCCTGCCGGAAGGAGCGTGCCCGGATCGTCAACTGGCTGGCGCGGCTCTCCCTGCCCACCCGCTGGGCCACGTAGACTCCGCTCCCGGCAACGCAGAAGCTGCCGGAATACACCGGATCACCCGCTCGCTTCGTTACTGGCTCGGACTCACCCGTCAGGAGCGACTCATCAAGCTCGAGCTCGCCGCGCACGATCTGACCGTCGACGACCAATTGATCCCCCGGCGCGACCTGGATCAGATCGCCAACGACCACTTCGGCTGGATTGATCGCCGCCGTTTCACTATCTCGGATCACCGTGACGGTGGGTCGAGTCAAGAGGGCGATGTGGTCCAGCTTGTGCTTCGCGCGCCCTTCTTGGGCGACGGCAATTGCGACGTTGAGCAGCACCAGTCCGGCTGTGACCAGAGCATCCCCATACAAGCCCATGCCGACGAGAACGCCGCTCGTGACATAAAGCACGACATTGATGAAGGTGAACGCATTCTGCCGGAGAATCTGGCGGTAGGAGCGCGTGGTTTCGAGGCGGATGTCGTTCCCGAGCCCGGCCGCGCGCCGCGCCAGCACTTCATCCCGCGTGAGGCCGCGCAAGGGCTGCTCAACGCGAGGCGCGGTGGAAGTCTGGTGTACCGATGCGCTCACGGTGCGGGTCTCCCTTGCGGCCGGAGATGCCTCAAGCGTGGCAGCATCGCTCCTGCCCTCGCGGCCACGGCCATCATGAGTATCCCCTTTTCGACGCGACAAAGACGATAACCCGAGCCGGGAGACCGTCGCAGCATCATGACATCCATGTGTTTGACGGGGGCCGCTGGCGATTGGAGAATGCCCTGCCAGTCAATGCTCGTTGGCCAGCGCGATGGAGGAGATCATGGGCACAACGCTCTTTTCGGCCGTTTCTGGGTCCGAACTCGACCGGCATTTGCGCGCGATTGCACGCGTGGTCCGTCTGTCTGGCACCCCTGAAGAGCGGATCGCCTTCGACTACATTGAGCAGCACCTCCAGGGTCTCGGCTTTGCCATCAATCGGTATGAGAGCGACGCGCTCATCGGATATCCGAAACGAGCATCGCTGACGGTCGTAGCTCCGGAGCCGTGGACGCTGGAGGCGAACAGTTACTCGCTCAGCCCGAGCACCGGTCCCGGTGGCATTGAAGCAGATGTCGTCGCTGTCGGCGCCGGCATGCCTGCCGATTACGAGGGCCAGGACGTGCGCGGCAAGATCGTTTTGAGCGACGGGCTCGCTATGCCCGGCAAGTCCCTCGCGGCGCAGCAAGCAGGCGCGGTCGGTCAGATCCACATCAACGACGAGCATATCCACGAGATGTGCATCTCTCCGATCTGGGGCACGCCGGTGCCAGAAACCGCTGATCTCCTCCCCTCGGTGCCGGCTGTCGGCATCACGCATGCGGATGGGGAGCGTCTCAAGGCTCTCCTCAGCCGCGGTCCGGTGCGGGTTCGCCTGTTTGCCGAGACCTTCCGGCAATGGGTCAAGATCCCCACGCTGACCGCCGATCTTCCCGGCCAGGCGGAGGACAGCTTCGTCTTGTTTAGCGGCCACGTTGATTCCTGGCACTACGGAGCAATGGACAACGGCACGGCGAACGCGACGCAACTTGAAGTTGGGCGCCTGCTGGCCGAGCACAAAGGCGTGTTGCGGCGGGGCATCCGGCTGGCGTTCTGGTCTGGGCACTCCCATGGCCGCTACGCCGGCTCTACATGGTATGCCGATCACGCCTGGCACGATCTGCACGACCGGTGCATCTGCCACGTCAACGTCGATTCGGTGGGGGCAGTCGGAGCGACGGTGCTGGAAGAGGCTCCTACCATGGCCGACACGTATGCCTTTGCTCGCGAGGTGCTGGCCGATACAGCCGGCGTCCATCTCGATTACCGCCGCATTAGCCGGTCGAGCGATCAGTCGTTCTGGGGGCACGGCATCCCCTCAGTGTTTGCCGCGCTCTCCGAGCAGGCGCGCGATGCGTCCGGCGTTGGCGCAGCGCTAGCGCAGCTTCTGGGAGCGGGTGGCAAGGGTGGCGGACTTGGCTGGTGGTGGCATACCACTGAAGACACACTGGACAAGATTGATCCACGGAATTTCGTGCGCGACGCCGGCATCTATGCTGAAACGCTCTGGCGTCTTTGCACGCTTGAGCGCATTCCGTTCGATCCGGCGGCGGGAGCCGACGAAATGGCAGACGCTATCGCGATGTATCACCAGCAAGCCCAGGGGGCGATCGACCTGAGCGGGACGGCAGAACTGGCGCGGGAGACTGCGCGGGCGATCCGGAGCGCGCCGGAACTGGCTGACAGCGAGCGGGCGAACCGGCGCATACGCGACCTGTGCCATCTGCTGATCCCGGTCAATTACACGCGATCGGGACCCTTCAACCATGATCTCGCGCTTGGGACCAAGCCCGTGCCAGGACTCTCCGATGCCGCTCAGCTTGCAGCCTTGCCGCACGGATCCGATGCCTTTCATTTCCTACGGACGCGGCTCGTTCGCGAGCGCAACCGCGTTGAGCACGCTCTGCGGAGCGCAATGCGATGCATCGAAGTTGCATAGTTCGAGCCGCTCCAGAAGGCGATGCTGCCGGGGGTGGCCAGTGTTGGTGAGGTGTGCAGGGGAAGCAGTGGAGGAGGGGCGAACGTTATGGCGAATTCCTCGTCTATGTCAGTCGTGCCATCCCCTTCTTCATGAATGCAAAGCTGGATCCGCCTGACCAGACTGGGAATGCGTCCGAGTCGCCGCAAGAGCGCATCAATCGCTTAGTCGCTGAAGGGAGGTTACCTGGCTCGGCTCTCGCTGAAGCAGAGGCGATTTAGCTGGACCGGCTATGCCACGGAGTCCCGCTGCGGATCGCTATTGCCTGTAGAGAGATGAAATCGCGGGTGGCGCGTTCGTGCCAGATCCGCTCGACGGCTACCCACCCGCATCACTGCTCTTGGAGCGCGATGCTGCCGGGCGGGAAACAGGTCGCATCGCCGGGTTGGAAGTGCTAGGGTTTTTGGAATTCGACCGGTGGGATGCCCTGCCAAAACATTGACGTACTCTGGCAGCTTCCGGGGCAGGAGCCGCTGCCGCTGGAGGCACTCCTGAGAAAGGAGCGGGCGCGGCTCCGCCAGCATGCGGCCGCGCAGGCTCGGAAAGCCAGCGCAACCTGAATCCACTGGATCGTTCGACGGGCGAAGGCCTGGTGAACGCTCCTCCAGAATGAGCTTTGATGAGTCGCGAGGCTTTGGCGCAAATTTCACGACCCGCGCCGCCGTGACCAATCCGGCTGCATCGGCCGGTCACCACGCCGGCGCGAGCGGCATCTGGGCATCATCCAGGTGAGCGCATTGCCCCAGCGATGCACTACGTCGAATCAACCAGCCCTGATGGTCATCTCGTTTGTGGCAGCGCGGGGCACGGAGCAAGCGATCTCTCCCATCTCCGCGCTGGCAGCCCGCGCTTGCCGGCGCTGCAAGCGCTCGCACGTGCCGCTTCATGGCTCAGCGCAACCGCTCACAGCCTGGATCCGATCCGATAGCCTTACTTCGCGAGCTGGCCGCGCACTGCGCCAGCCGGAAAATCGACCGTATGGACGTTGACATAGTGAGCCGCGGGGTGCTGCCGGATCGCTTTGATCAGATCCGGGTCGGCGCTCGTGCAGCCGCTGGAGAACCCGCTGGCGTCCGGAGCCGATAGCGGAACGACTACCGGTCCGGCAATACCGGCGGGCGCGGCATGGATGTGCGCGCCGGTGGCTGGCAGGGTAATGTTGCTCACCGAGATTTCCCAGCAGACCTCACCTTGTCCCTGGTTGAGCGTGATCACCGCCGACCCTGTGCCATCCGGATCGCCTGGGCCGGGTACCTCGGCGGCGCCAGTGAGGGTGGCACCGAGCGGGCGCCCGCCGTGGTCGGAGTCCGTCAGCCGCTCAGCGCTGGCCGGATGCGCCAGAACCGCGATCCCCCCGAGTAGCAGACTGAGCATGAGGGCTACGAGCGCTGATTGCCGTGGTGACATGAGCCGGCCTCCTTTGCTATCCCACCGGGAGACTGCCACGACAATGCGTGGTGGCCCGGCAGGCGTGCGATAGGCTCGCCCCGCTGGGGCTTATTCTCCTTACGCGCATGGCCGCGCAATGGATGGTCGCTTGAGGGACTTGAGAGCAGAGGCAGGATGGCTAGTCCTTGAAACGAGACCAGCCATCCCTCTATGTGGGCGAGCGCCGGCGGCTCGGGCTCGCCCCTTGCCCGTGAAGAGCCTGGAGTGTCAGTGCGCCGCGGCCGCGTGCGCTGGAGCCGGCAGGGGCGACATCACCGCATTGGGATCGAGACGGCGCAGCAGGTCGAGCCCAATCTTTGCCCGGCGCAGCCGCTCGCGCGTCAGCGCCACCGCCGTCGCCTCCAAATGCGTTCCACTCGGGTAGATATTCGGCGCGTTCCGGAGCCCGAACTTCAAATACACGGGTGCAGCGACGCGGACGATTTCGGCAATCTCGTAATGCCGGACGAAGCCGCCAACATCGTCCGGCACTTCGATATAGATATCGAGTGGCATCGTCGTGGCCGCGCGGATAGCGGCAAGCTGGGCGAGCGACAAATCGGTCGGCACGTTGAAGGTGGTCAGGCCGTTTCGCTCCAGCAGCGCGATGGAGGCAGGGTTGCTTGCGCCGAGCATCACCGAGCCTTTGAGAATCAGATTGGCTGGCAGCTCGCCGGCGCGCTTCATCTCGTTCAGCACCCAGAGCAAGCCTTCATCGGTAATGAGGACGCTTGTGATGCCGTGCTCGCAGGCACGCTTGACGTCTTCAACGGCCTGAACGATCTGTTCCATGCCGCGGACCTTCGGCGCCACGATCCGGCCTGCCGTCGAATAGGCCATCGCTCCCGTATCCCAGCCTGCCCGCGGCCCGACAAACAGTCTGATCTCGATGCCGCGTTCCCGGCCCAGGGAGGCCATCTCGTCCAGCTCGCTATCGGTTAGGAGCATCACGCCGCTGCCCTGACTAACCCGGTGCACTGGAACGCCAAATTCATCGGCCGCGGCGTAGACCATCCGCAGCGCCGCTGGACCTTCGACCGACGGAATCTCGACGCGCCACTGGCCACCATCCGGGAACCGCAGGGGGGACGATGGAAGCGCATGCAAATCGCCTTCAGGCAATCCCAATTGCTTCACGAATTGCCGCGTTGCGTTCATACCGCTCATCCGTTGCCTCCCGCTCGCTACCTAATTACCTGGTCCTGGGGTGCCGCCTTCACGGAGGTTGACGTCACTCAACCCACGGAGCGTCCTTTCAGCCTCGCGCCTGATCTCCTCGACGATCTCAACGGCTGGCTGCACGCGCCGCGCGAGCCCAACGCCTTGCCCGGCATACAGGCACATCGCCTCGATCTGCCCGCTGGAGCCCGCTACCGGGGCTGTCGAGTCATACCGTGGCACCGGCTCCCCAAGCTCGTTGTGCGCAATGATCTCACCTTCACCGGGCCGGTTGCCGCGTGGCGGCCGCCCAGCGGCTTCCCACGCAACGACGGTGCTGTTGCGCAGCGCGCGCAGCGGGGCATCGGGCCAGCCGCCGTCGAAGAGCGTGCCGTACACGGTGCCGGTCGCGCTGGCCGCGATGATCCGCTCCCGATAAACCGGATGTGCGGCCGCCTCTTCTGCCAGCAAAAAGCGCGTGCCCAACCAGGCCCCTGCTGCACCGAGCGCCAGCGCGGCCGCTAAGCCGCGGCCATCGGCGATGCCGCCCGCGGCGAGCACCGGCGCCGGCGCCACCGCATCCGCCACCTGGGGGACAAGTGCCAGCGTGCCGACCTGCCCCCATACGTGGCCGCCAGCCTCCCACCCCTGAGCGACAACCACGTCCACGCCGCTGTCCACGGCGCGCTTGGCTTCGTCCGCGCTTCCCACTGTGTGGATGACGAGGCCGCCGGCCTCATGCACGGCGCGCACATACGGAGTGGGGTCTCCCCAGAAGAAGGAGACAACGGGCACACCCTCTTCCAGCGCGATTGCCAGCCGTTCGGCCGGATCCCAGGCCAACACCAGGTTGACTCCGAATGGCCGCTTGGTCAGGCGTTTGGTCTCGCGCAGGAGGGCCCGGAGGCGGTCCGGATCGCGCCAGGTGATGGAGAGCATGCCAAGCGCGCCGGCATTGCTGACCGCTGCGGCAAGCGCGGGTGTCGAGATGCCGCCAATCGGCGCTTGCACGAGCGGAACAGTCAACCCGAGAAGGCGGGTAAAGGCTGTGTGGATCATTGCCGCGTGCTCGTCCCTAGTGGGCAGGGGCGACCGACCGCCGGTGCCACAACCATCGCACGTACTCCCAGCCCACGACATAGTGCAGGCCCCACGCAGTCAGCAGGGTTTCAGCGGCCGCGCGCGAGCCTGCGGTCCAGACTCCGTACGCTCCAATCCCGATCAAGCCAAACTCAATGACGAGGCGCACTGGCCCGGCCACCGGGATGAGGGCGCGACCTGCCCGATCACCCGGAGTCCGGAAGATGGCCCAAATGCCGCTGCCCAGAACCGGGAGCAGCCCAGCCAGCATCGTGCGGCTGTAGGCGCCATCGCCAAGGCGCCAGCCCCACCAGCCGTAGGCTGCCAGCATGGAGAGCTCCAGCGCGAAGCGCACCGCCAGATGGAGCGGTGCTTGCCTGGGGGCATTTGGTGGGAAACGATCCAGGCTCATACCGGTACCCGTCCGAGCACCAAGCAGGCGTTTTGCCCGCCGAGGCCGAAGGAATGTTTCGTCATGACCTCGAATGTCGCTTCCCGCGGCGCGCCATGCACGATGTCCAACCCGATCGCTGGATCTGGCGTGCGGTAGTTGCGGGTCGGCGGGATGCGTTGCTCCGCGATGGTGTAGACCGCAAGGACGGACTCGATCGAGCCGGCGGCGCCCATGCAATGCCCCAGCGCACCCTTGAGCGAGGTGACTGGAATCTGGGCCGCCCGCTCCCCAAACACCGCTTTGATGGCAGCGGCTTCAGCCGGGTCGCCGACCGGCGTCGAGGCAGCGTGGGCCTGAATGTGGCCGACACGGTCAGGATCGACACCGCCGTCGGCCAGCGCAGCGCGGATGGCGCGGGCGGCCCCTGCGCCGTCCGGATGGGGGGCGATGGGATGATAGGCGTCATTGGTGGAAGCGAAGCCGAGGATTTCGGCGTAGATACGCGCTCCTCGTAGGAGGGCATGCTCCAAATCCTCCAGTACCATCACTCCAGCCCCCTCGCCCAAGACAAAGCCAGCGCGATGGAGATCGAACGGACGGCTTGCTTCCTCCGGCCGGTCGTTGGCATCAATAGCCAGGGCTTTCATCACCTCAAAGGCGGCAATGAACATCGGATGGCTGTCCGACTCCACGGCGCCAGCAATCATGAACGGCGCTTTGCCGTACTTGATCGCGTGAAAGGCTTCCCCGATTGCCTGGGATCCGGTCGCGCACGCGGTAACGACCGTATTGCTTGGGCCTCGGAGGCCGAACCGCCAGTGAACAGAATAGGCGGCGAGGTTGTGCGGGAACTTGACGTGCAAATGCGGGGGGACGCGGCTCAGCCCTTTCTCAAGGAAACCTTGAAAGGCTGGAAGAAGATCGTCATGTGTTCCACCCACGCAGGTGCCGATGACGACTCCGCCAGCTTCCAAGTCTTGGGTTGGAGCCAGATCTGCGCCAAGGAGCCCCGCATCGATCAGGGCCTCGCCAGCCGCTTCAACCGTCCAGCGGGCGAACCGGGACGTGTTGCGCGCGGTTTTGGGGTCGAGAAACCGGTTCGGGACGCAGGCATCGTCCACATCGCCGCGCACGAGACACGGATGCACGTCTGGATCGAGGTTGGCCGCGCGGCGAAGACCGCTTTCGCCAGCGAGGATGCGCCGCCAGGTCTCCGGAGCGCTCGGCGCCAGCGAGGTAATGGCGCCTAACCCCGTAACGACCACGCGCCGCGGCTGCACAGGCGGCGGCCCGCCAGCGAGGTAATGGCGCCTAACCCCGTAACGACCACGCGCCGCGGCTGCACAGGCGGCGGCCCGCCATCGAGTGGTGCGGCGCACTGCATACAAAACCGGGCGACGGATGGATGAGGCTGCCCACACCGTGGGCATTGCTGGCTGCGATCAGATGTCTCACTCATTGAAATCCCCTGTAACCAGGTCCGCCGGACGCACACGATGAGCCTCAGGTTGTGCGAGCGCTGTCGTCCCGAGCCGTGACCTTTGGTACGACTCCGCGAAGTATAACGGGCTCGCGGGGGTGGCTTGCCTGATCGCGCGAAGGCCATTCGTGCGGTACTAGCCCATTCGTCTTGGGGAAACCTGGACTGAGGTCATGCCCGGAAGGGTGGAGACTGGGACGGCCAGAGCCTAGAAGTGAGGTATCTGCCTGGGCGCCAAGTCATGGCTGGCGGGCAGTTCGTACTGAGGCTCAAGGAGACCCCGCAATGCTCAAGCGCAGGATCATGATTGTCGACGACCACCCACTTTTTCGTGCCGGACTCCGGCGCGTCTTAGAGCAAGATCCTAGGCTCCAGGTGGTGGCGGAAGCTGCGAATGGCCATGACGCTTTGCACAAGGCGGACATGCACAAGCCGGCGCTGGTGATCATGGATGTGCAGCTTCCGGGAGTGACCGGGCTGCATGTCGCGTCGGCGTTGCGCCGCGAGCGGCCGAACACGGCGATCATTTTCCTCTCGATGCATGTTGATGATGACCGCCTGTTTGCAGCAATCCGGGTCGGAGCCGCCGCTTTCTTAACGAAAGACCTTGACCCGGCAAAGATTCTCGATACGGTGCACGCCGTGCTTCGCGGCGAAAATCTCTTGCATCAGGCAGTCCTGTCCAACCCCAATCTGGCCCGGCGCGTGCTTGGAGAGTTCCGCTCGCTCAGCGAGGGGCAAGCGCCGGGAGCGCCCGAGGTGACCCTGTCACCCCGGGAATTGGAAGTTCTCGATTGCTTGGTCATGGGGCACTCGAACAAGGAAATTGGCGACGCGCTGTTTATCACCGAGCAGACAGTCAAGAATCACATGACGTCGGTGTTGCGCAAGCTTCAGGTAGATGACCGGGTTGCTGCGCTGCGGTATGCCGTGCAGAAAGGCTGGGCCGAGATTGGCCCGCAACCGTACGCCGCGGTGGAGCGGGCGGTTGCGGGCAAGGGGGGAGCGGCCGATTCCTCCGGCTCAAGCGCATCTGCCTGAGATCGCGGCCCATCCCCGGCGGAGGCAACAACCGGCAGCATGGATTGAGGATTTCAGGCCCCTCGCAAACGCGACACTCTGGTCTGGACCGCCTCGCCCCGCCTGGCATGCCAAGCGGAGCGAGGAGCCTCGCGCTGTGCCTCGGAGTACGGCGGTCCAGACAGACCCCGGTCGACGTGGGCCTAGACCCATTGGGCTTCAACCCCGCGAAGCTAGAGTCAACGCCTCATCGATAACCCAGGTCAAACCTCTGCATGAATGACGCTCAAAGCCGGTCCCCGAGTGGAATGGGTCAACGAGGCGAACAATCCGCATTTTGCCCTTGCGATGGCGACGGCACGGGGGATTTTTACTCATCAGGTGGTGGGTATGAGGGGCGCCCCTTGCCGCGAAAAATGCGCAAGATTGCGCTTGTGCTTCGCTCGTGCTTTTCCTAGATTGAGTGCCAGGCGGCAGAAATCATCGAACCGCGGTAACGCGAACGCGCAGCGCGCACTTTGCCGGCAGTGTGAGCTCTGGCAGGTCATGTGGTGCTGCGGTGTCTCGTGCGCTGGGACGATGTTTGCCAGCCCATGGATGGGTTGACCGGTTTCGATCGACCGGGCGAAAGGAGGAGATCGGTGGAACCTCACAACGACTCAGCTCAGTTGTCTCGCCGTGCGGCACTCGCGCGTATCGGGACTGGTGCTGTCGTCGTGGCCGCTGGCAGCATGCTTGGGCGGACCGCCTTCGCGGCTGCTGCGCCACCAGCGGAGCCAAAGAATTTCGGCGAGTTTCAGAAAGCAATCGCGGCGCTGGCCACTCACCCCAAGCTTCAAGCGGCGCTCGATGAGCTCCGGAGCGAGCCAGAGCGGAAGAAGGCGAAGGGAGATCCCCAGGGGTTCCTCCGCAAACACGGCATTCAATTGCCGGAGTTCCTGGAGGTCAAGATTGGTGAGGAGTCGCCAGAGGAGAGCGCCGCAGGAACGGTGCGGGCGCTCCCATCTGCGGCAGTTTCCATTGCAGGCAGCATCACGATTTGTGCAACGATCAAAGGAAAGACGTACTGCCTAACCTTTTCGGCCCAGTAACGCATCTCTCGCCTAGCTCACGTGACTGGGATAGCCGGCCTGCTCCGCGGGGCAGTGCGCGGTGCTGGGATGACCAGGAAGGGCGACGCAGGCTTGCTGCCTCCGCTTGGAATGACCTAACGAACGCCGCCAGGCGCAGCAAGAGAACCGAAGCCCCCTCTCCCGGATCTCTGGGGAGGGGGCCTCGGGTTGAGGGTGAGGACAGCTCAGTCTGCGGCCCCCTTGGCTTCAACTTCTTCGGGCGTGGTCGCTGCCAGCAGCAGCGTCGCTCGCGGAATCACTTTCCACGTCGCAGCCAGGGTCTCCTCCCAGTTGGTCAAGAGTGACTTGGCGTGCTCGCTGCCGGTCAGTTCGACGTGGCGCTCGATGAGCGCACGGAGCTGATGGGCATCCTCGGCGCTGAGTCCGCGCTCGACCAGTACGGAGTCGCCGTTGATCTGGCTGTCGAATTCTCCGGCCGGGTCATAGACGAACGCGGTGCCGTTGGTCATCCCAGCGCCGAAGTTGCGGCCAGTGGGACCGAGGACGACGACCGTGCCACCGGTCATGTACTCGCAGCCGTGATCGCCGACACCCTCGACGACCGCAGTCGCTCCGCTGTTGCGGACGGCGAAGCGCTCTCCGGCCCTGCCAGCAAGGTAGAGCTCGCCACCAGTGGCGCCGTACAGAATGGTATTGCCGGCGATGACTTGCGGATCGTGGAACGGCGCCTCCCTCGGTGGTCGGACCGCGATGACACCGCCGCTCATCCCTTTGCCGACGTAGTCATTGGCCTCGCCTTCCAGGATCAGGCGCATGCCGTCCACCAGGAACGCGCCGAAGCTCTGGCCGGCGCTCCCAGTGAACCGCGCCACAACCTTGCCCATTCGCTGGCCGTTGTTACCGCGCAGGAGCGCAAGCTCGCCGGCAACCTTCGCGCCGACCGTGCGATCCGGTGTGCCGATCCGGTGTTTGATGCTGACCGACCTGCCTTCGCGGATCGCGTCGCCCACGGTGTCGAGTATCCAATCGTCAATGGTGGGCCGCGCATCCTGGACATCGATCGTCTTCCGGCGCTCCGCATCGGGCGCTGGCGCGGCAAAGAGAGCCGACAGGTCGAGCATCGCTGCGCGGCCCGTGAGATCGGTGCGCTGGGTGAGGAGGTCGGAGCGCCCAACGATCTCGTCAATCGTGCGCGCGCCGATGCTGGCCAGCACCTGGCGCACGCCCTCGGCCAGCAGCAGGAAGTAGTTGATGATTTGCTCGGGCGTGCCGGCGAACCGTTTCCGCAGCTCCTCTTTTTGGGTAGCGATGCCAGTCGGGCAGGAATTGAGGTGACACTGGCGGGCCATGTCGCAGCCGATGGCGACCAGGGCAGAGGTGCCAAAACCAAATTCCTCGGCGCCGAGCATGGCGGCGATCACGACATCCTCCGGCGTCTTGATCCCGCCGTCAGTGCGAAGCCGGACGCGCGACCGGAGTCCGTTCATGACGAGCGTTTGCTGCGTTTCCGCAAGGCCGAGCTCCCATGGGCAGCCAGCATGCTTGATTGACGCCAGGGGCGAAGCGCCGGTGCCGCCGCTGTGGCCGCTGATGAGGATGTAGTCGGCGCGGGCCTTGGCAACGCCAGCGGCGATGGTCCCAACCCCTGCCTCGGCAACCAGCTTCACCCCGATTTTCGCCCGCGGATTGCACTGCCGCAGGTCATAGATAAGCTGTGCCAAATCCTCGATCGAGTAAATGTCATGATGTGGTGGTGGCGAGATCAATGGGAGACCGGGCACGGCGTGCCGGATGCGGGCGATGAAAGCCGTGACTTTGTGCCCTGGAAGCTGCCCGCCCTCGCCTGGCTTGCTTCCTTGGGCCATCTTGATCTCAAGTTCCTCGGCCATCGCCAGGTAGCGTGCGGTCACACCGAAGCGTCCTGAGGCGACCTGCTTGACCTTCGAGTGCGCAACGTCCGGCCCTGGCTCGTCGTACCAGTTCGGATCCTCACCACCCTCGCCGGAGTTTGACCGCGCTCCGAGCCGGTTCATGCCGATAGCCAGTGTCCGGTACGCTTCCGGACTTAAGGCCCCGAGCGACATGGCGGTGACCACGAAGCGCCGGACGATCGCCGCCGCGGGCTCGACCTCGTCTAAGGGAACCGGCGCCCCCAGCGGCTTGATCGTCATCAGGTCGCGGATAGCAGTCAGGGGATGCTGCTTGACCAGCTCCCGGTAGGCGTCGAAATCGGCCAGTTGCCCGCTAGTCGCGGCCGCTTGCAGCGCCTTGACGGCGGTGGGATTGAAGGCGTGGTGCTCGCCATCTTTGCGGAACCGGACGAAGCCAGGGTCCGGGAGCTTGGCGGCTGGCTCGCCGAAGGCTTCGCGGTGCCGCCGCAGCACATCGGCCTCAATTTCGGCCAGCCCGATGCCACCCAGCCGTGACGGCGTGCCCGTGAAATACCGGTCGATCACCTCCTGGGACAACCCAATAGCCTCAAAGATCTGCGCTCCACGGTATCCCATGGCGGTGGAAATGCCCATCTTGGAGGCGACCTTGAGGAATCCGTGCTCAAGCGCCTTGATGTAGTTGCGCTGTAGATCTTCCGGCGTCTTATCCTCGTGCCCGCGGGTTCCGGCAAGCTCGCCAGCGGCCTGGAGCGCAAGATATGGATGGACGGCAGAGGCGCCATAGCCGATCAGGCAGGCCAGGTGATGCACATCCCAGACTTCGCCCGTCTCACAGATGAGATCGGCCTGCATGCGCAGTCCCTTGCGGCTCAGATCGTGGTGGATAGCTCCCACTGCAAGGAGCATCGGAATCGGTGCGCAGCGCTCGCTGACTCCCCGGTCGGACAACATGAGGATCGACACGCCCTCGCGGACTGCTGATTCGGCCTGAGCGATCAGGCGATCGAGGGCGAGTTGGAGGGATGATGCCGCGGCCGCCTCCGGCCGGGTATCGCTCCCTGGTACCTCAAAAAGCGTAGACAGCCACCGCGCGCGCAGGCGGCCCTGGTTCAGCCCCGCCAGCGCCTGAAGTTGGTCCTCCGAAAGCACGATGCTAGGGAGATGGACGAGCTCAGCGGCCTCGGGCGTCTCAATCAGGAGATTGACGCGCGGGCCGACGAATGCATCGAGAGCCATGATCTTCTTTTCGCGCAGGGAGTCGATCGGCGGGTTTGTGACCTGAGCGAACCGCTGGCGGAAGTACGCGGAGAGGGGGCGCGGTCGCTCGGACAGCACGGCCAGCGGCGCATCGTCTCCCATGGACCAGGTCGGCTCCTTGGCTTCGCTTGCCATGGGCTGAATGATGAGCCGCGCGTCCTCCGCCGAGTAGCCGAATGCGCGCTGCACCGGAATCAGGGGGTCAATCTTCGTGACGGCTGGCGCCCCGTCGCCGGTGGGAATCGTGACGCGGCGCTCGGCAAGCCATTTGCCGTAGGGGGCCTTTGCAGCGATTTCGTGCTTGATCTCGGGGTTGCGGAGGACCACGCCCCGGCGCGTGTCAACAACGATCATCTGGCCGGGACCTAAGCGGCCCTTTTCAATAACGCGCTCCGGCTCGACTGCGACAGTGCCAGCCTCTGAGCCAGCGATCAGCAAGCCGTCGCTCGTCACTGCGTAGCGCAACGGGCGCAGGCCATTGCGGTCAAGCGTC
>FWPU01000335.1_pt1 | contig 152369 bp, 131 predicted proteins | sample 2228361 | NCBI WGS metagenome assembly FWPU01 (sample SAMEA103939777, study PRJEB20133) | metagenome | reverse complement strand
CGCCTGCCAGGTCGAGCTTCAATGGGGCCGCGACCGATAGGTCGCGGAAATCTCGATTCGTCCAGGATCAGAGCATACTCTACCCAGCGCTTCAATGGGGCCGCGACCGATAGGTCGCGGAAATAATTGCGTCCATGATGATTGCGCTGGTGCAGGATCCGCTTCAATGGGGCCGCGACCGATAGGTCGCGGAAATAGCGCCGCTCGCGACAATAGGATCCGCGGGGGTCCCGCTTCAATGGGGCCGCGACCGATAGGTCGCGGAAATCCGGTTCCGGGGTTTCATCAGCTACAGGAGGTGTGATTTGCTTCAATGGGGCCGCGACCGATAGGTCGCGGAAATGATTATCGCCGCCTGTATAGATGCTCGCAATTTCCTGCTTCAATGGGGCCGCGACCGATAGGTCGCGGAAATTTAGTGGCCACTTGTTATACCGGTTTATTGTACGCCGCTTCAATGGGGCCGCGACCGATAGGTCGCGGAAATGTCCGAAGCCAGCGAGTTAATTGACCAACTTATTGAAGCTTCAATGGGGCCGCGACCGATAGGTCGCGGAAATCGCTCTAGCCCGATCCTATTCAGTTTTCAAGGACCTACGCGGCCAGCCGCGAGCGGCCGGCCGCGACGGACGTCTCCCGCTTCCTTCCCCTGCCATTGTCGCTCGAAGCCGCTGAAAATGCAAGGCCAAACAGGGCGCGAGCGCCCCCGGACCTTGTTGCGTCAGCCAGCCGCTCGCGGTTCTCATCGCGTCACGAACACGGGGTAGCTGTCTATCTCCCCCTGGATCCACTTTGCCAGCAGCCGGGTCTGGATTTCGAGCAGGCGTCGGTAGCTGACCCGGTAGTCGAACCATGGGTGCGTGATCAGTGTGTCCATCCGCAATTCGTAGGCTCGAAAGAACGCTTTGCGCCCGTCGGGGGTCAGGGCCACGGCGTTGCCCACCGAGAGGAAATCGCGGGATGTCACCATCCTGGTGTTAATAGCGCTGATGACGGCGGAATCCGCGATGAGCGGGCGGAAGGGCTCCATCAGGTCCAGAGCTAGGGCTGGACGGCCGAACCGGGGTCGGTGGTAGAACCCCATCAATGGATCAAAACCTACGGCGTAGCAGGTGATCGTCAGGTCCTTTGCCAGCAAACTGTATCCCAGCGACAGCAGAGCATTGACCGGGTCGCGCGGCGGACGTCGGTTGCGCCCGTTGAAATCGAACCGAAACGTCTCGGGCGCGTCTACGTCGGCTTCGACCTTGACCATCCCGGCGAACTGGCTGAAATACAACCGGCCGGCGTTCCCCTCGATCCCCAACAGTTCGTCCAGGTCCGCAGCCCGCTCGGCCCGCACGGCCATCTCTTTCATTTCCCGCAGAACAGCCTCGGGCGGCTCGATATGGTTGCGCAGCAGCAACGTCCTCTGGTTCCGGATTTTCCCGGCCACCAGCTTGCGAGCCAGTTGCAGGCAAAACCAATCTTCCTCCGCCAATCGGAATTGCGCCCGGCGCAGAAAGACGTTCTTCGTATTCAGGCCCGTAGTGATTCCATAAAACCATCCACCTTGTGAAAAATAGCAGATTGGCACTTCGGCTTCACAAAGCGCCTGAACGGCTTGCGTGCTCACCTGAATGTTACCCATCAGGTTGAGCTGACAGATCTCATGGATCCGCACATCTTGCTTGAGCGCGTCTTTCTCCCGAACTTGCAGGACACTTCCGGAGCGGCCCACTCGCAATCCTTGCGTATTCAGGTACAGGGGGCGGAGGTCGTCCCGGGGCGTTACCAGACGGCGCGTCTCGGAGGCAGGAGGCTTTTTGGGCGCGTCCTCGAACAGTAAAAGCTGTCCTGTCTCATCCTCCGCGGGGCAGGCCTCCAACCACCGCGTTTCATCCGGCAAGCAGATGGGCGCTAATGAACAGCCGGGGCACTTGGGCGAACCTTCCAGCGGCGGAGGAATTCGACCTTGCGCCGCGGTCTCCCAGGCCTGGCGGACGATGCTGAGCGCCTCCTGGATCAACTGATCGTCAAACGCCACACGGACCCGCTGTCGGGTCTGTGCGTAATAAACGATGCCCTCCTCGCAGCGGTATCCCAGTTCGCGGAGGATGATGGCCTGGACGGCGAGCTGGATGCGGTCCGTGGGCCACAACTCCAGACCCTCCTCGCCCTGCCGCGGCCTGCCTCGCTTGTAGTCCACCGGGGTCACCAGGCCGTTGTCCACCTCCAGTAGGTCTATCCTCGCGATCAGCCGGTGACGGTCGCTGGCCAGCGTCACGGAGCGCGAGTGGATCCGCTCCTCGCCGAGTTCCTCGGCCGCCGGCAACTCGCTGCCCTCCCGATCCACGCGGCGGTGCACAACCTTCCCCTCCTCGGTGTCGGCACTCTCGCGGAATAAACCCTCGACCCACTCGTAGTAGAACAGTCGCGGACAGTAAACAAACTCATTCACCATGCGCGCCGGCAGATAATCCGGCAGCGGTTGGCGCGCGGCAGCGGCGGCAATCGAGGTCGCCATAGGCTACACCACAATGCACGGCGCGTCCACACTGGTGTAGGGTTTGCCCAGCGCAGTGATCACGCGGTCGCCCCGACCCTCCGCGGGACCCAAATCCACGAACAGCACTTGATCCTCGGCATGATGAATAATACGGCTCAATTCATCCTTGAGACGCACCAAATCACGCGCCGTCAGGGCGCATTCAAAGACCGAATATTGCAAGTGATCGCCATAATCTCGCATGACCTTGAAAACTCTCCTCAGCCGTTTCTCATCACAGATGTCGTAACAGACTAAGTAAGAGTTGCGCATACTTCAATTTACCTCAATCGTGCGAAAATGCCAAGTCCGCTATGGCGGCCCACGCCCAACGACAGCGGTCCCGAAATCATACTTCGGAAATGTATCCAGACATGCCATGCGGGCCAGTTCTTCAAGTGCGCCGGCGCACGCCCGTAGAGCGCCACGTGATGCGAGCCCGGCCAGAACGGAGCTTTGGAAACCAGAAACTCTTCGACCACATCCGGCGGCATTCCCGCCTGACGAAGAGCCTTCACCAGCAACCGCTCGGCCTTTCTCTGGTCGCCATCGTCGAAGCCAGGGAGCAGCACCGGCGTCACGGTCGCCTAGATCGCCCCGCGGTTCACATACCGGCAGAGCACAGAATCCTCCTCCCGAACAGCCGAAAGGACGGCTCGCACACGCGCCTCGGTGTCTAGCAGCAATGCCCCGCTCAAGCGTTGGCGTGCCCACGTCGTATGTCGGCCGTCGCCGCCCCGATGCTCAGCCACAATCACCCGCCTGATTCTACCGTCGGCATGAGGCCCCCCAATGCTCGGTAGAGGCAGGTACGAAAAGCGCGGGGGAGAGGCAGCACCCTCGGCGTGCCCCGCCACATAAACTTCTGCGCCACCCTCGAACCGATGGTCATCACCCTTGGCCGCCTCGCAAGCTTGGTGTCGAAGCATGGCGGCAACCAGTGTCACGTCACGCTGGGGAAAGCTGCAACGCCGCCCGCTGCGGTCCCGCAACTCGAAGGCCGCGTAATGTCTCACGGGGATTTCGGCGCGAGGAATGTAAGTCATTACACGGTACACCACCGGGCGTGGCGTGGGCCGGTACCTTGCGCCTGCCAGACGCTTCAGGAAGGCCCTGTGCACCGCCTCCAGATCCGAAAGCGTGCCCTGCATTGGAACAGACAGTTCGACACCCTCCGGATGATTGTGTTGAGAAGGTGACCACCGTTCACCCGGCAACGTGCGAGCTTCACTAGCTGTGATGACCCTGCCGTCACCCACCACGAAATCCAATCCCCAACCCACCGCCAGTAACCGCCTGGCCTGCACACACAAGATCTCGGCAATCGCGCTTTGAGGATTCCACCCCTCGGGTAAACTCCATAAATAGTGAACCACGGGATCACCCGTCAAATAGTGTCGTGCCACGGGCTTTTGAGTCAACCGCTTCTGCCGCTCAAACGCCTTGTCGGCCTCGTTGTTCGGCACTGGCATCTGCAAGCGCCGGCACGGGTACGACCGGGGCGCAACGATGATCGGCGGTTCCAGGCTCTCCAGCCATCGAAAGGCATCGGTCAGTTGATCGGACCACCACCTGTGATTCGCCCCCGCACGCGCGCCGGCCACAAGCGCTTGAAACACGCGGAGTGGAGAAGGAGGCCATTCACCCTGCCGCCCGTCGCGAGTCCGTCCGTGAAAGAACCGATCCAAAAACGTGATCGAAAGGCACAGGTAGTGCGCCATAGGCATCACTCGTCGAGCTTCACTTGACCCGCCCGTCGCGTCGCCTTGCGCTGTTGCTTCGTTAGACCGAGCGCCTCCAGGGCCTTCTCAGCTTGGAATTCGCCCCGTCGCGCTTGGCCCACGCCAAAGCCCGCCGCAGCCTCTCTGGCGTACGCCAGCGCCTGATCGTGGGGCAAACTCACCGCCTCGCGCCGACCGTCGGTGTAAACCAGTTCCCACTCCGCCGGGTGCTCGGGATCGCTCACCAATTCACAACCCTGGCGCAGGTACACTTCTCCGGGCGCGGTAAGAGCCACTAAGCCGAGAGCCAGGACATACCGGCGCAGCGCGAGGGTCCTTGTTTCAGAACTGCCCGCCAACGTGCGAATCGCCGTCAGCGAAAGCGCCCCGTCCCTTCGAATCGTCCCTTCCACCACCACACCGCCGTGGGTCCAGGTGGCGGGAGCGTGAGAAAGTCCCAACTCCGATCGGGCATCCTGCTGCGCTTTGTCTTCAGCCGGACCCAACAATCCCTCGGCGACGTAATCCACCGGAGGGATATAGACTGCCGAACGATGCAGCTTTCGAACTCCGTAGGCCCGGATGACCGACCGGACAACTCGAGGCAGCTTCGCCTGTGTGGCTCTGGAATCCCACGCGCCAAAGACCAACGAGGTCGGCGCGATCTGCGCCATGGGCTCCGCGTTGCCGCTCTCCAAGAACGCACGGAACGCTCGATCGAATTCGGGTTGCAGGGTGGAAAACCGAACGATCGCGTCCGCCGCGCGGTGGCCGGCATCCAGGAGGTTCACTTCCCTGGAACCCGCCTTCACTACCACCTGCGGCGCCAGCTCGTCGTACGGTTTCCGCTTGAACACGGACTCCATCCGATTGGCCTGTGAGCCCACGCTGTCAATCTGGCAGACGCTGGTTCCGTCCGGGAAGAAGTCAAGATTGTACGGCACAGGAAAGTCGGTCTGCCCCTGCGGGGCTGGGTACGTCGGAGGGAAAATCACCGCATCCCGACCCTCGACAGGCACCAACCACTCCCGCATCACCACAGCCGCGGGACCCGGCTCCTTCAGCCAATCATCGTAATGCTGAATCAATAAGTCATCACTCATGCATTCCTCCTTTCTCTTGTGCGTAAGAGAACCCCTTGTAGCGGCCTCTTCGATCCCTGTTGTAAAGAGAAAATTGATAGGTGCGGCGGCGCCCCAATGAGATCGCGCCGCAAGCCGCCGCCCTGGCCACTGACGGCGGACAGGGCTTGCCCCACGTGGAATAAGAAAATTGCGAACCTTCCCTGACGGGACGAAATCGCTGCAATCCCACCAGTGCCAGTAACTCCACAGCAGGGCGCGTCTCGATACTCAAATCCAGCGCATCCGCAGAAAAGCCGGCATCGAGCGCCGTCCAGGCGCGCCGGGCGTCGAAGTAAAAAGGCTCATTCGAGGTCGTACATGCATACTGAAGCAGACGGCAACCCCGACGATCCGCGTCCCGGAGCGCATCTTGCATACTTCGAGCGATCACGAAAGCGGACTGCTGTCCCGCCCACGTCTTCAAAGCCCCTGCATCCTCTTCGTCGTTCCACCAATCCAATCGAAGTTGGAAAGGATCGCCGAGCAGGATGGGGGCTACCCTCTCCCGGCTCTGTAATTGACCGAGTCTGTCTTGCTGCTCTTGCGTGCGATTCTTCTTGGGAATGCCGGATAGCGCCGCCAGCTCGGATCGCTCGCCCTCCTCCATCAGGACACCCAGCGAACATCGCGCCAGATCATCACAGAGCTGCTCAACAGGACGCAGGTGTTGTCCCGGTCCGAGCATCACACAGAAACCATCAGGCTCGTCAGCAAACCACGCCTCAGCTCCGGGCCACAGCCGGTCCGCAAGTTCGAAAATCCCGCAGCAGGCGAAAAATTCCCCCGGATTCAACAGATCCACCTTCATACAAAAGCTGGCAGCGGGCACTGTCATGACTCGCCTCCGACTTCGTCTCGGGAAGCCAGGGCATCCGCGCAACGCACAAGCGCCTCCAGCCACGCCAATCCCCACCAGCCGAAACGCCGCTGCAAGCGAGCGAAGCGGCACATGGCCTCCCATACGGCCTCTTGGTTGTCCCCAGTGCTATACCGCTCGCTGTCCCAGGCCTCGGGCTCGAACTGCGGTCGGGCTCGGCCGTGGTGAGCGGCAATGAGGTGCAGAATCAATTCCCGCTCCGGGTGAGCGTGCAGTTCCGGGGCGCGGTGGGCGTCCAGCAGCGATCCGAGCTCGTGACGATACCCGGCCAGCAAACCGGCAATCATGCCGTTGCCGCCCGGCTTGGCCCAAGGCGCCTCCCCCGGATTGCCCGCGGCGCGCTGCCAGCGAGTGCGGTCCTTGCCACGGTCATGCCATCGAGCAGCCTCCACGACGGCTGCTGCCAGGGACTCCGGCAGAGCCAGCGCCCTTGTGATTCGCTGCGCCCACTCGACCACTCGCCGCGTGTGCTCTTCGAGAAGCGGAGGCTGTCGGCTACTCGGGATCCCCGGTGAGAGCGCATCAGGAATCCGTCGCCTGAGCAGCAGCAGATGCCATCGCCCAACCCCTTCCTGTTCCTCCTCGTTATCCGGACCGATGGGGAATAACCCCTTGCTCGCCGTTTCCTCCTGCTCGGCCAGTTCGTTCACCAAATCCTGCAACTCCGCAGGGGTAGACGCTTCCTCTCCTTCTTCCAGCAATCTCCTGTACCGACACTCGCCGTCGGCTTCGTGGATCAAGTATCGAACCAGCGAGCCGTCCACCTCGGCGACGTCCATTTGCGAAAGCGGACGGTTCGCGGATGGATCGAAAGCCCCTGCCTCATCCAGCCCGCCGAGCTGAGCGGGCAAGACGAGAGTACTGTATTGCAATGCGGCGCTTGACCGTAAAATCTCCCTCAGTTCAGCGAGCCTGGCTTCCCCACTCGGCTCCAGCACCACAGCCGGAATTTCCTCACCAGCTCTCCGCCGGGCAAAGTCGTCCAGCTTCCCAACCAGTCGCTCGGTCGGCTCCCGTAGCCGTTCGCGGCTCAGGATCGGGCAACTGTCGAACCAGGCGCGCACCTGCCCGACAGTGGCCTCGCGTTTCCAGAACCACGCGACTTCTGCACGCCAGGCCAGAAATGTTTCGGGTGGATCTCCACCAATGCCGTGAAGCCATGCTGCCACGCGCTTGCGGCCGGGCAGTTCCTCCCGCAGACTGGTCAGACTCCAAGCGTCCAGGTCAATGTCCCGTAAAGGCGCCGCAGCAGCCGGCGGCGTTTTGCCTACGCCGAGCTCCCCCAGCTCCCGAAGCGCCCGCGGACTGGCGTCATATCCCCCATCAGGCAGCTTGCGAAGCCCTCGCAATTGCTGCTCGGTGATCGTTAGAGCTCGCTGATAGTCGTTCTTAACATCCGCCCCCTGCGTCGGCCGCGGTACCACTATGTCAACTTTCGCCGCCCTTCGACCATAACGATTGACACGCCCCAGCCGCTGGATCATGGAATCCAGGGGCGACAAATCGCACACCATGTGGTCCGCATCCAGGTTCAAGCCCACCTCTCCGGCCGAGGTGGAAACCAAGTACACAGTGGCGTCCAGCGACTCGGGTTCCTCGCGAAAAGACCTGAAAACCTTGTTTCCTTCGACCAGCAGGTCGCGCTCATACCCTCTCAACGTGCCGGTGAGCAGCGCTACCCTCCCTTCTCCAACCCGCCGCACCAGGGCGGTGTGCACCTTTCGCGCGATCTCAGGCTGGCACGCATAGATTAGGACCCGACACTGCCGACCCTCGTGGGCGGCAGCCAGCGAGGCGAGCACCTCTGCGAGGGCCTCCGGCCGCGCCTCGTGAAAGTGAAGCCCCTTGCGGGCTTGCAGACGCTGGCACACGCGTGGGTCGTCGAGATCGCTCTGCGACAAGCTCAGGACATCCGATCCTGAGGCCGGCGTGGCCGACAAATCCGTCACCCAAATCGGGCGAGGCTCTCCGCCGGTTACCTGGATGGTTCGCACCTCCCTCAACAACGCGGAAAACGCTGGGACGAGATGAGCTTCATCGTGCACGAACCATGCGTCTTGCCCTATCAGCCCCGCATGGTGGGGCCGCCGGCGAAGGCTGTCGCCATAGCCGGAAAACAGAAGTTTGCTGCCGATCATGTCGATCGTTCCGATCAGGATCGCCGGACGCGACGGATCCAGCTTCCATTCGGCGTTGTCCGCCAGTTCCCCGCGGAGCGTGCTGATGGCCAACAAAGGCCCTTCATGGAATGCACTCGCCGCAAGGAGACGGTCCCGAATCGCGCCCAGAATCTCGGCATCCTCCGCCCCGACTTCGACGAAGCGGCTGAGGCGCGCCCGCAACCTCATGGCCTCGTCGGTAGCCTGATCCACAACGGTCCGCCGGTTGACGATGTAAATCAGACGCCGTGGAAAGCTCGCCCCACTACCTTCCGAGAGCCGGTCTGCCGCCGCAATGATCCAGACGGGGATGACCGAGGTCTTCCCGAGTCCCGTCGGGATGTCACAAACCTGCGGTATGTTTCCTTGAAGCAAACGCAAATAGAGCTCGCACTGCCAGGGAAAAGGCTCGTAGCTTGTAAGGGCGCGAAAACGCCGGGGAAAGGGCGTGTGGATGCTCGAAACCATCTCGCCGTCTCCTCGGACTCAGCAATGTTTGCCTCCAACCGGCAAGCCTGGCCGGCACGCACAGGCTTGCACAGCCGCGATTCCATTAAGACCCTGATTTTCTCCGGCCATCCGTTACAGAAAATTTGGCGAGCCGGCGCGGATTCCGAATGCCGCTGCGGCGCCTCGCGCGCCGCCGCTCCTGCCCTGTCCGCAGCTCGCCCGCCGCGTGGTCCTCCTTCTGCGGTCCGCAACCCTGGCCCCCACCCCGGCCGCTTGCTACACTGAGCATAGGCGAGGAAAGGTGGACGGGTCATGCCTAAGGGCTATGTAGCCATCAATGTCGAGCGGTGTAAGGGCTGCGGCTTCTGCGTCGAGTTCTGTCCCACGCATGTGCTGGCGATGTCGTCAGCCTTCAATTCCAAGGGCTACCACCCGCCGCACGTCGTCAATCCGGATAAATGCACCGGATGCGATTTGTGCGGCATGTACTGTCCGGATTTTGCTATTTATGGCTGGAAGCTTCCGGAATCGAAGAACGGAGCCAGGAAAGATGCCGCACGCTGATCCGAAGGGTGTCCTCACGGGCGTCCATTTCCTGGACGGCGATCACGCCACCTGCGAGGGAGCGCTGGCTGCGGGGGCCCGCTTCGCCGCCGGTTATCCGATTACTCCCTCCACCGAGGTGGTCGAGCGCTTCGCCGCTCGCATCCCCACCGTCGGCGGCGTTTTCATCCAGATGGAGGACGAGCTGGCCGCCTCGATCGCCATCGCGGGCGCGGTGTGGGCCGGCGCCAAGGCCTTCACGGTCACCTCGGGCCCCGGCTTCTCTCTGATGATGGAACACATCGGCTTCGCGGTCATGACGGAGACGCCCTGCGTGTTCGTCAATGTGCAGCGTGGCGGACCCTCCACCGGTCTGCCCACCTTGCCCGCTCAGGCCGACATGATGCAAGCCCGCTGGGGATCCCACGGCGATTACGAAATCATCGCCCTCTGCCCCAACTCTCCGCAGGAATGCTTCGATCTGGCCATCCGGGCCTTCAACCTGGCGGAAGAGTTCCGGGTCCCCGTCATGCTCATGCTCGATGAGTGCGTGGGCCACATGACCGAGAAAGTCGTCATTCCGCCGGCCGAGCAAATCGAGATCTATCCCCGCCGTCACACGCGTCTGCCTCCCGAGCAGTACAAGCCCTTCGCCACGGGCGAGGATCTGGTGCCGGAGATGGCTCACGCCGGAGAAGGCTACCGTTTCCACGTCACCGGCCTCACCCACGACGAGCGCGGCTATCCCTCCATGACCGCCGCTGCTCAGGATCGCCTGGTGAAGCGCCTGAAGCGCAAGATCACGCAGGCCGCCGATCGCCTGGCCTGCTATGAAGAGGAGGACGTGGACAACGCCGACGTGATCGTGGTCTCCTACGGCATCACCTCGCGCGTGGCGCAAAGAGCTGTGGAGCTGGCCCGAGCGCGCGGCCTCAGGGTGGGCCGCTTCCGTTTGATCACCGTGTGGCCCTTCCCTGTCAAACGCATCCGGGAACTGGCGCGTCGCATCAAAGCCTTCGTGGTTCCCGAATTGAACCTCGGCCAGATTTCGCTGGAGGTTGAACGCGCAGCCGCCGGACAGGCCGAGACGCGCCAGGTGCCTCACGCCGGCGGCGGCGTGCATCGTCCTGAAGACATTTTGGAAGCCATCGTGGAGGTGCTCCGATGAACACTGAGTTCAGCGATCCCGACCAGTCCGCCGTCGCGGATCAGGCGGAAATGCTCTGCCCCGAGTGCCCCAATCCCCCTGAGAATCCCGTCGAACAGTTCTTGCGTGTGGACCGCATGCCGCACATCTGGTGCCCGGGGTGCGGCATCGGCACCACGGTGAACTCCTTCGCCCGCGCCCTGCTGGAGTCTCAGGTGGACCTGGACCGCGTGGTCGTCGTCTCAGGCATCGGTTGTACGGGTCGCGTGGCCGGGTACGTACGACTGGATTCCTTCCACACCACCCACGGACGCGCAATCCCGTTCGCCACCGGTATGAAGCTTGCCAATCCGCACCTCACGGTCGTGGTTTACTCCGGCGACGGGGACCTGTTCGCCATCGGCGGCAACCACATCATCCACGCCGCGCGTCGCAACATTGATCTCAAGGTGATCTGCGTCAACAATCTGGTCTACGCCATGACGGGAGGCCAGACCGCGCCCACTACCCCGGTTCAGGCGGTCACCAGCACCGCTCCTTTCGGTTGTTACGAACCCGCCTTCAACTTACCCGCTTTGATGGATGCGGCCGGAGCCGTCTATGTCGCGCGCTGGACCACGTTTCACGTTCGCCAACTTACTCGATCTATGGTGGACATCTTCAAGAAAAAAGGTTTTTGTTTTATCGAAGTTCTCTCCCCCTGTCCTACCTTGTACCAGCGCAAAAACCGTATGGGCGACGGCCTGGACGCCATGAAGTTCTACAAAGAGAAAAGCAAGATCCGCCATGGCATCCCCACCAGCGAAGTGGCCTTGACCAAGGACGGTGACATCATCGTGGGTAAGTTTGTGGACCGCGAGCGCCCGGAATATATGGACCTGATGCGCAGCCAGCTCATCGAGCAGCTCGGCGATCGCTATGTCGAGACGGAGCACTTAGTATGCCAGTAACGGAAATCCGCATCGCCGGCTTCGGCGGCCAGGGCGTCATGCTTTCGGCTCTCATCATCGGCAAGGCGGCCGCCATTTATCAGAACGCGTACGCCACCATGACCCAGAGCTTCGGCCCTGAAGCCCGCGGCGGGGCCGCCAGCGCGCAGGTCATCCTTTCCGATTCTCCTGTGCTCTACCCCTACGTCACGCGTCCCGACATCCTGATCGCTATGTCCCAGGAGGCCTATACGCGCTTCGTGCCCGAGCTAAAGCCCACGGGACTGCTGCTCGTGGAAAGCGACCTGGTGCGAATTTCCGAACTGCCCGCCGGCGTCCGCGTCCACTCCATCCCCGCCACCCGCCTGGCCGAGGAGCTCGGCCGGCGCATGGTCCTCAACGTCGTCATGGTGGGCTTCTTCGGCGCCATCACCGGCCTGCTGGAACCCGACGCCCTGCGCAAGGCGGTGGTGGATTCCGTCCCCCGCAGCATGCAAGACCTCAACGTGCGGGCCTTTGAAAAAGGCTTCGAGTACGGTCTGACCACCCTGCACGCCGAGCATCGTCTCGAAGCCGAACACCCACCCGCCCCCCTGGAAGCTCACGATTGAGGCGCAGCTTCAGCCGGCGGCGGTCACCTTGCGAGCAAAGGGAATGATTTCGGGCTTCACCAGGCGTTCAAAATCGCGGAACCGCATGTGCACCAGGTCGCGGTGGGTTCCGGCATTGAAGGCGATCATCTCCTCAGCAGCCAGTTGAGAATCCACGTACACCGGCAATCCGAACAGGTTGCCCAGCGGAGGCATGGCCCCCAACTCGCAATCCGGAAACAGTTCGCCTAGCTCGGCCTCGGTCGCCAGGCGCAGTCGCGTCAGCCCCAGGTCCCGCCGGAGTTGTTCCAGGTCCACCACGCAGTCCGCACACAGCACGGCCATCCCGTAACCGTTTTCGCTCAAGAAGACCACCGTCTTGGCCACCTCCTGCGGCGGAATATGCTCGACGGCAGCCACCTCGCGCGCCGTGTAGGCGGTGGGGTGCACGGTATGAGTGTACTGGACCCCGTTCTGGTCCAGGAATTCCTGCAATTTCCTGAGCATCGCCATGGGAATCCCTCCTTGCCGGGCGGCGGGCGGCTCACCCGCACGTCCAAGCCGAATGTAACCCAATTCCGGCAGGGATTCAATAGTTTTCAGCGCCCCGCCCCCAGTCCGATAAAAGTGATCCCCAGCAGGATCAGCGAGATTCCCACCACCTTGTTGCGCGTCAGAGGCTCGCCGAAAAACAGCCGCGACCAGATCAGCGTCCACACGTAGCCCAGCGACACCATCGGGTACAGCACGCTCAGTTCCCCCCGCCGCACTCCAAGCACGAAAAAATACGAAGACAGCAGAAACAACCCCACGCCCAACGCCAGATGGTAGTTCCGAAGCAGGTGCCAGAGATTGATCCGCATCCGGCTGGCCCCGGATTTCAAGAACACTGCGCCGAAGGACCCCACAAAGGACGCCGTCAGCACCAGCAGCATCGAAGACAGCGGCGTGACGTTCATCGCTTCCCGTCCCGACCCAACACGCTCACGCCAACCACAATCGTCACCACACCCGCCGCCTTCGCCCAATTGAAGCTCTCTCGGAACAGCCAAACCGAAAGGCCCGTGACCCACACGTAAGTCAGGGCAATGATCGGATAAAGAATGGACAGCTCTTCGTCCCGCAGCGCCACGACGAACAAGGCGGTCATCAAAGCGTACAACACGTAGCCGCTAAACAACAACGGATTCGTCACCATCGCTACGGGACTGGTGCTGGCGCCCAGTTGCACGGCGCCCAGCTTGATCAGTACCTGCCCGCCGGCCCCCAGCAGCGTACACAGCACCGTAATCCCCACAGACTGCTGCCGGCTCAAGCGGATGCGCGCTGACAAGTTTCCTCCAAAGCTTGCCATGATAACCGATGCCGGACCGGCTGCGCCCGCCTCACTTCGGCTTTGAAACCGGCGGCTTGCGGGGCGCGGGAGCTGACTTGGGCGGGAGCGGCGAAACGGGTTCCGGAGCCTCGGCGGGCGCGGGCGGCTCCGGTGGAGGCTCGGCCACCGGCGTTTCCGCTTCCCTGCACTCACCCACGTGGACCAGGAAACTGGCCACTGGCCGCCACTTCGGATCGCGGCGCTCCAGGAGGTAGGACTTCGAGGCATCGTCGGCGCGCAAGCGCCAGTCCGGATTCCGAGTGCGTTCTCCTTGCCTGGCGATGGGTTGATCCGCGATCCGCCGGAGCATCCAGCTCTCGCCGCCGGTCATGGATTCGTACAGCTCGTAACGACCCGCATCGCCTTGCGAGACGCGGTCTATCCACAACAGGCCCTGCCGGCGGCTCTCGAAGTGAAAATGCTCGATGACGCCGATCTTGGTGTCTGACCAGATGGGGCGCCGCCTCCAGGTCTTGCCGCCATCGCTGGTGATCAGCAGGAACGGGTCGCGCGGCAGCGCGTGCAGCAGGTAACCGGCGATCCAACCTACCTCCAGATCGTAGAATTGAATCTGATCCAGCGCCGCGGAGCGGATGCGCTCGTGCGGTTCATACCAGGTCTTGCCGCCGTCGTCGCTGGCCAGCAGGACTGACATCAAGGTCGTGGATTCGGTGTGGAGGTTCCCGGTCAGAAAGATCTTTTCGCCCACCCGCTCCATGTCGGCCAGCTCCAGGTAAACCGGGCACGGATGCTCGGGCGGGCACGTCAACGCCAGCGCGCGAATGTCCTCTTCCGTGCACGGCGAGCTGATGCGCATGGGTTGACCGGTGTTCTCGAGCCGCCCAGGCCTGGCAGGTTCCTCACTGGGAACCACCTGAGCCTGCATCATGGCCGCCGCCAGCACGATGCCCAGCCGCATCGCGCGCCTCCTCGCCTCAGTGCAGCCAGTGGTGCAAGCCATGCTGCAACAGAGCGGCCCCGCAAGCCCCCACCAGCGCCGGCGCAAAAGCCGGAACCGCGCCCCGGTTTCGCCATTCCGCGTGCACCGCGTGATAGGCCAGGTACAGGAAGCTGCCGCCCGCCAGCGCCAGCGGATAGCTGACCCATCCCCCGGCAGCCTGCGCCGCCGCCAACGACTCCGCCGCCGCACCTAACAACGTGGCCGCTTGCACCGCCGCCGTCCATCCCAGCACCGCCCACCGGGAATTCAAAGCAGCCCACAGAATCACTCCCAGCGCCACCCCCTCCGGAATCTTGTGCAGGCCGACTCCCACAAGCACCGCCGCAGCCAGCCCGCTCGATCCCTGCTCCCCGGCCGCAGCGATACTGACGCCGTCGAAGAAGCTGTGCAGAGACGCCGCCAGCACCAGCGGTAGCGCGAACCCATGCAGTGAGGCCGCGCAGTTGGAATGATCATGCGTGTGCGAGCACGCCGGGCAAATGGCGTAGACCCAGCGCCCGATCACCCACAGCAGCACCAAGCCGCCACCCAGCAGCAGAGCCGCCCCGTAGCCGCCGTGACTTTCCGCCAGCTCCGGACCAATGCCGAACAGCGCGATTCCACCCAACAATCCCCCGCTGAAAGGAACCAACGCCCGTGCCGTCCGCGGCAATCGGCTGAGCCTCACCCCGGCCGCCGCCGCAAGCACGGCCACAGCCGCCGCCACCAGGGCAGGAACCAGCCAGCGCGCTTCCAAGTCAGGCGTCAAGAGTCTCGTTGCAACCTATCTCACTCTAACTGCCCGCTCCGCCGCGGAGCAAGCGTCATCCTCGCTCGCCGTCTTCCGGCCCGTTCCCTATTCTTCCTCTTCCTCCTCCACGCCCGCCTTCGCGGCTTTGGCGGCGGCGATGATCTTCTCAGCCTGCTGCTGCGGCACGAAGTCGTAGTGGCTGAGCTCCATCGTGAAGGATGCCCGCCCTTGCGTCATCGAGATCAAGTCAGTCTGATAGGTCAGCATCTCGGCCATGGGAACCTGCGCGCGGATGATCTGCGTGCCCCCGCGAGTCTCCATGCCCGTAATCCGCCCGCGCCGTCCGTTCAAATCGCCCATCAGATCGCCGGCGTACTCCACGGGAGCCTGAACCTCGACATTCATGATCGGTTCCAGCAGCGCCGGCTTGGCCTGCTCCATGGCCGCTTTGAACGCCTTGCGCCCGGCCAGTTTGAAGGAGAGTTCCGAGGAGTCCACTTCGTGATAGGACCCGTCGTAAAGGATCACCCGAAAATCCACCACCGGGTAGCCCGCCAGATAGCCCTGCTCGGCAGCTTCCAGAATGCCTTTCTCGACCGCCGGAATATACTGCTTGGGGATCGCCCCGCCGAAGATCTGGTTGACGAACTCGAACTTGGCCCCTCGCGGCAGCGGCTCCATCCGAATGCGGCAGTCGCCGAACTGGCCGTGACCTCCGGTCTGCTTCTTATGCCGCCCTTGCACGTCCGCCGTCCCGCGAATGGTCTCCCGATACGGAATCTTGGGAGCCTTCAGCGTCACGTCCACGTTGTATCGCCTCTTCAGGCGGCTCACCACGACCTCGACATGTTGCTGCCCGCTGCCGGCCAGCAGAAACTCTTTGGTCTGCGGATCCCGGTAAAAGCGCAGCGACGGATCCTCTTCCAGGATGCGCTGGATCGCGTTGCCCATGCGATCCTCATCCTGCCGCGAGCGAGCCTCGATGGCGTAGGCGATCGAGGGCTCCGGCAACACCACCGGCGGATAGCGGATCGGAGCGTTCTTGTCGCACAGCGTGTCGCCGGTCAACGTCTCTTTCAGCTTGGCGACCGCGCCGATGTCTCCCGCGTGCAGTTCGGTCACCGGCGTAATCGTCTTCCCCATCAGGCAGCCGATATGCGAGAGCCGTTCCACGGCGCCCGTGCGCGGGTTGAAAAGGTTCGCGTCGTTCTTCACCACACCCGAGTAAACCTTGAAGTAGCTGACCCTCCCGGCGAACGGGTCGGCCACCGTCTTGAATACGAAGGCTGAAACCGGCTCCTCATCCGAGATGCGACGCTCGACCTCCTGCTCACCCACGAGGCCTTTCACCGATCCCCGCTCCATAGGCGAAGGGAAAAAGTCCACGATGAAATCCAACAACCGGTCCGATCCCGCGTTACGCAACGCCGAGGCGCACAGCACAGGGAACAGTCGGCGCTCGCGCACCGCCTCGCGCAACCCTTCCAGCAGCCGTTCCGGCGATAGGGTGCCCTGCTCGAAGTACTCTTCCATCAGAGCCTCGTTGCCCTCGGCCACCATGTCAATCAGGGCTTCGCGCGCCTTCCCGGCCGCTTCCGCCATCTCCGCGGGGATCTCCGACGGCGCGGCTTTCCCGTCCCCGTCCGGCTCGTACAGGTAAGCCTTCATCCCGATCAGATCCACCAACCCGCGAAAGTCGCGCTCCTGGCCGATGGGAAGCCACACCGGCACTGCCGACCGCCCGAAATTGGCGTGGATGCTCTCCAGCGCGCGCTCGAAACTGGCGTTCTCGCGATCCAGCTTGTTCACGATCAGGGCGGCAGGCTGCCGGTAGTGCGCCGCGAACTCCCAGACCTTCTCGGTCTGCACTTCCACTCCCGCCACGCCGTCCACCAGCACCAGGACCGCATCGGCAGCCACCAGGGACGCGCGCGTGTCATTGATGAACGTGTTGAAGCCCGGCGTGTCCAAAAGGTTGATCTTGTTCTTCCGCCACTCGATGAAAGCCAGCGCCGTAGAAATCGTCACCCGGCGCTGAATCTCTTCCTCGTCAAAATCGGTGATGGTGTTGCCCTCGTCCACACGGGTCAGGCGATTCGTGACACCTGCCGTGTAGAGCATGCCGGCGGCCAGCGTCGTCTTGCCGCTGTGGCCGTGCCCCACCAGTGCGACATTTCGAATCTCTTTGCCTTCGTATACCTTCACGTGTATCTCCTCGATTTACGACGAGCAAGTCTCTCAGCAGCGCGGTGCGTCGCCGGGATCAGGCCGTTCAGCCCTCCCGGCGTTGACACAACCCGCTCAGGACCCGGCTTCCACGCGGGCCTCCGAGGGCGCGTCCGAAGCCAGGTCCTCGAAGCTCTCCGGAGGATTGTAATACAGGATCCGCCCGCAGCTCTCGCAATACATCACGCTGTCGCCGCGGCGTAAGTCCTGATAAAACTGCAACCGCAAAACCAGATGGCAGGCCGTGCAGCGCCCGTCTACCACTTCAGCCACCGCCACGCCCTTCCTCTTCTTGCGGATGCGTTCGTAGGCCGTGTACAGCTCCCGGGGCAGCGCAGCCGCCACCTGCTCGCGTTCCTTCTGGGCTTCCTCCAGCATGCGCTGGTTCGCCGCCGTGCGCTCCCGCGCCCGTTGCTTCTCTTCTTCCACCTGCCGGCGTTCCTCGGCCAGAGCCGCCTCGGACACTTTCAGGCTCTGTTCCAGGCGTTCGGACTCGCCCATCAAGTCCAGAATCCGGTCCTCGAGCTTCCGAATCTGTCCCTCGTGATACTGGATCTCGCGCTGGAAGGCCCACAACTGCTCGTTCGTCTTGGCCTGCATCGTCTGATCCTTCAGCCGAGCCAGCTTCTGCTCTTCCGCCTGGACCTCCAGCTCGAGCTGCCGCCGATCGCGCTGATTGGCGGTCAGGGCGGCACGATCCGCCTCGACCTTGCGCACATGCGCTTCCAGCGCCTTCTCGATCTGCGCAATGTGTTGGGGAAGTGCGACGATCTCCCGCCGCAGTTGTTCGATCCGGTCGTCCAGCTCTTGGAGCCGGATCGCCAGCCTTACCTCGGGAGCCATTCTTTGTAGATTTTAACACGCGCTGCGTCGCCCGCCGGAGCCCGCCGTCAGTCCACCCCTGCGCGAACCACGCGCCCCGTGCCCGCCCCGAACCTCAACCGAATCTCGACCGCCGGCCGACGGCCAACCGCCGTTGACAATCTCTCAGCTCCGACAGGAAAGCCTGCACCTGCGGCTGATGAAACGAAGCTTGGATGACCCACTCACCCCTTGCTTCCGGCGTGCGGGGATCGGACTGCCACGGCGCCCGCCAGACGCTGCAAACCGCGGCCCCGATCAGAAACTTGCCCAGGCATGAGCCCGGATGCCGAAGGCGCAATCCTGCATCAGCTCGCCTTCCACGCCTTCAGTCGGCGACCCAGCGGCGCCGCCAGCGCCTGCGAAGCCGCGTCCAGTTCCCTCACCCGCAACAGCCTGCATGCCACATAGAAAACAGCCATCCCCAAAGGCGCCCCTACTCCCAGCTCCGCCAACCGCGCCTGTCGCGTCTCCCCCCACGCCCCCTGGATCCGCTCACTGCACACAAACACCGCAGCCCCCATCACCGCTGACGCCGCCGCAATCTTTGCCAGACTGACCGCCAGCCGCGGCCCCTCCAGTCCCCCCAGCCGGGCGCGCATCTTCCAGAAAAGCGCTGCCACGGAAAACAGCATCACCGTCGAAGTAGCCAGCGCCAGCCCGGTGTGCCCCATGCCCGCATAGCGCGTCAGCGTCAGGGCGGCCCCATAGTTGACCAGGATCGAGCTCAGGCTCACCAGCATCGGCGTGCGTGCGTCGCCCAGCGCGTAGAAGCCCGGCGTCAGCACCTTCACCGCCGCGTATCCGGCCAGCCCCACCGCATACGCCGAAAGCGCACGCGCCGTCTGCATGGTGTCGTACGGCGCGAATTTGCCTCCTTCATAGATGACCCCGACCATCGCGCGACCCAGCACCCACAAACCCACAGAGGAAGGCAGGGTAAGAAGAAACACCATGCCCAGCGAACGCGCCAGCGTGGCGCGAAATTCTTCCAGCCGTCCCGAGGCCGCGCTGCGCGAGATGGCGGGCAGCGTCGCCGAGGCGATCGCCACGCCGAACAGCCCCAGCGGCAGTTGCATGAATCGGAACGCGTAACTCAGCCAGCTCACAGGACCGTCCGCGCCACGCATCGGATCCACCACCATCGAGGCGAAGTTCGTGTTGACCATCACATTGATCTGCACCGCGGCGCTGCCCAGGATCGCCGGACCCATCAGCCGGATGATGTGTTGCACTCCCGGATGCGACCAGCTCAGCCGTGGCCGATACCGGAATCCACGCCGCCACAAACTGGGCATCTGCACGCCCAGTTGCAGCGCTCCGCCCAAGACCACCCCGTAAGCCATCCCCTCGATCGGCATCATCCCCAGATGCGGCCCCAGCAGAAAACCGATCGCCAGGCCGAATCCCAGCGATCCCAGGTTGAAGAAGGTGGACGCCGAGGCCGGCAGCCCGAACTGATTGCACGCGTTCAGAATCCCCATGGCCTGCGCCGCCAGCGCCACCAGCAGCAAAAACGGAAACATCACGCGCGTCATCTTCACCGCGAGGGCGAATTTCGAAGCATCCGCCGCCCAGCCCGGGGCCAGCAGCCATACCAGCGCCGGACTCAGCAGAATGCCCGCCAGGCACAGGCCGCCCACGATGATCATCAAGGCCGTCGCCACCAGGTTCGCCAGCTCGGCCGCCGCCGCCTTGCCCTTCTTGGCCAGATACTCGGTGAACGTAGGAACGAAGGCCGAGGACAACGCGCCTTCAGCGAACAGATCGCGGGTCAGATTGGGGATCCGGAAAGCCAGCAGGTAGGCGTCATACGCCATGCCCGCGCCGAACAACCGGGCCATCGCGATCTCGCGCAGCAGCCCGCTCAGGCGACTGCCCAGCACCGCCAGCGACACGATGCCCGCCGAGCGGACAATGTTCTCCTGCTCCGCGGTCGCCGGTTCCATCACTGCCGCCCGGGCCCTGGGACCCGGACCATCAGGCGCTCGCGCCGTAATCCTCCAGGAAGCGCGCCACCGTGCGAATGCCCAGATAGAAGTTTTCCAACCGGAATTTCTCGTTCGGCGAGTGCAGCCCGTCGTCCGGCAATCCAAAGCCCATCAGAATCGTGGGGATCTTCAAATGCTTTGCGAACTCGCCCACGATGGGTATCGAGCCCCCGGATCGAATGAACACCGTGGGACGACCGAAGACTGCGCCGAACGCCTCCGCCGCCAGACGGATCGCAGGATGGTCGGGATTCACCAAGACCGCAGGAGAGGCGCTCAACACGCGCACCTGCGTGCGTACCCCTCGCGGCGTGTGTTGGGCCACGAACGACTCCACGGCCGCAATCACGCTCTCGGGCTTCTGCCGCGCCACCAATCGCAGGCTCACTTTGGCCGTGGCCCGCGCCGGAATCACGGTCTTGGCGCCGGTCCCCGTGAAGCCGCCTGCGATTCCGTGCACTTCGAACGTCGGCCGCGCCCAGATGCGCTCCAGCACCGAGTAACCCGGCTCCCCCGTCAGCTCCGTCGAACCCACCTCCTTCATCAGAAACTCGCGCTCGTCGAAAGGAAGCTGCTCCCAACTGGCTTTCTCCGCAGGCGCCGGCGGCTCCACTTCGTCATAGATGCCGCGAATCCGGATCACCCCTTCGGCGTCCTTCACCTTACCGAGAAGCTCGATCAGCGCGAAAATCGGATTCGGCGCTGCCCCGCCGTAAAGTCCCGAGTGCAGATCGCGCGCAGGACCCTGCGCTTCCACCTCCAGATACACCAGGCCCCGCAGCCCGATGCACAGCGTTGGCATCCCCTCGGCGTACATCGCCGTGTCGGAAACCAGGGCCACGTCCGCTCGGAGCTTCTCCGGATTCTCCGCCACGTACCGGGCGATGGAAGCCCCGCCCACCTCCTCCTCGCCCTCGACCAGGAACTTGATGTTCACCGGCAGCTCGCCGTGCGCCGCAAGCAGCGCCTCGACCGCCTTGACGTGCATCAGCATCTGACCCTTGTCGTCGCAAGCCCCGCGGGCATAAATGTTGCCGTTGCGCAGCGTGGGCTCGAACGGCGGACTGAGCCACTCCTCCAACGGGTCCGGCGGCTGAACGTCATAGTGCCCGTAGCACAGCACCGTCGGTTTGCCCGGAGCCCCCAGCCACTCCCCGTAAACTAGCGGATGCCGCGCCGTGGGTATCACCTCCACGCGCTCCAGGCCCGCCGCCGCCAGCGCCGCAGCCACGAACTCAGCGGCTCGTTGGATGTCGCCCGCATGCTCGGGCAACGTGCTCACGCTCGGGATGCGCAGAAATTCGAACAATTCCTCCAGAAACCGTTTCCGGCGCGATTCCACATACTGATCCGTCTTCGCGGACATGCCTCCTCCTGCGGAAAGTAACATCCATTATAGTTCGGACCGCTTACAGCTCCTTCTCCGGCTTCATCACCGCGATGTAGCCCAGGTTGCGATACAGTTGCTTGTAGTCCAATCCGAAGCCGATCACGAAGCGGTCCGGAATCTCGAAGCAGCGGAACGCCACCGGCACCTTGACGATGCGCCGCGACGTGCGATCCAGCAGCGTGCACACCGCCAGCGAATTCGGACCCCGAGCAGCCAGCGTCTGAAGCAGGTAGCGCGCCGTGAAACCCGTGTCCACGATGTCTTCCACCAGAAGCACGTCCTCGCCCTCGATGCTCTCGTCCAGGTCCTTAGCGATGCGCACCACGCCCGGCGCCGAGGGGCGCGTCGAAAAGCTGGAGATCGAAAGAAAGTCTATCTTCACCGGGATCTCGATGGCCCGCGCCAGAGCGGTGAAGAAGAACACCGCTCCTTTCAGCACGCCGATCAGCTTCAGGTCCCGGTTCCGATAGCGCTCGGAAATTTCAGCCGCCACTTCACGGATGCGGCGCTCGATCTCCTCCTCGGTGAACAGAATGCGTTCGATCTCCGGCGGCGGCGCGCTCATCGCTCTCCTCGCGCCGGGGATTCAGGCGCCGCCGGCGGGGCCGAGGGCGGCGCCGTCCTCGCCGGCCGTGCGGATTCGCTCAATCCGTATTTGAAAATCAAGTTTTCGAAGTCCCTCTGATAAAATACCTGAATGTTGATTTGCGGATAAATCTGCCGCAGCAGTTTGATCTTCCGATTTTTCTTCGTCACCAGAGACTGCTTCATGGTGGTCAACTCGACGTAGAGATCGAATTGCGGCAGATAGAAATCCGGAGTGAAGGCCTCCAGCACGCGACCGTCCTTATCCCACTGAATCGGGAAACTGCGCGGCTCGTACTCCCAGGCCACCCGATAGAAATCCAGCAGATTGGCGAAAATCTCCTCGCTGGGATGGGAAAACGTGCGCGGTTTCCAGTTAACCTTTCCCGGCGGCGCGATGCCGTACCGCGAAAGCTTCAACCGCACCTGAAATTGCAGGTGCGCCTCGGCCGCAGCCGAAAGCAAACCCTGCTCGGTGAGCGCGCGGGCCCCGGCCGCCGCCGCCACGACCTCGGCCACTTGCTCGGGCTCCAGCAGCTCGGTGTTGCATACCAGATCGAACCATTCCGGCCGCATCGAGGCCCGGCCGAACCGACGTCGCCGCCGCAGCTTCTGCTCGTTCTCCAATTTCCGCAACAACTCTCGCGCCGCCGGCCGCTCCAGCCCTTGCTCCAGCATCAGCACGCCGATGCGGCTGGATTCCGGCGCCACCACGTGCACTCGCAGCAGGCCGGGAAACTCACGGAACAGCAGCTCGGCCCCCTCGGTCGATACCACCAGGTGGTGCTGCGTCGCCAGCCGGGCGATGATCGAGGTGACGACCTCCGGATAGGCTCGCTCCGGGATCGGCGCCTCCCGTCCGAACTCCTCTTCGATCAACGACGCCAGACGGGTCTCGCTCACCAGCTCGAATCCCAGCCGCTGCGCGATCAAACGCGCCGCTTCCTGATGACGCGAACCCGGCGCTCCGCTGACGCTGATCAGCCCCATGGTCTTACCGGCGAACTCGCTGCGGCCGGTCCGTCTTTGCGCACCATCGGTTACTGCCCATAATAACCCACACGCTCCCCTGCCGCAGCCCACAGGCCACCACAGCCGGCTGCGTTCCATGCCGTTTCCACACTCGCGCGCCGCCCCACTACCAACTGCGGCAAGCCGTGTTCAGGTTACTGCGCTGCCTCGCCCAGCTCACAAGGTCCGAAACGGCGGATTTTCAATTCGCCCTTGACCTCGCAGCCGGCTTCGGATAAGCTTAGGGCAGATCGTCTGAAGGGGGCTCAATCTCTGGGGCAGGGGGGCGCCACAGCGCTTAACGTCGCAGCAGTGCTGCGGACGTCGTCCGCTCTTTCGCCTGGCTCCCATTGTCCGCCTGCGCGCTGCCCGACTGCCGCAACCGGTCCTGCCAGTACGGCCGCGCGCGGACAGCGGCTGGTTTGCCCCGGCTTGCCGGCCCACACGCGTGCCTCCGCGGCTCGCGGTCCCATCGTCGTATCGCTGGGGGTGCGCCGGTGGCCCTTCCCAGCCCGCAGCGGCCCGCTTACGGAAGGGTCGCCCGCAGGTCAGCACACCGGCCGGAGAAACGTCCCGGCTGGATCTGGTCGAGTTCGACCGCAACTTGAGTACGAAACTGAACCGGAGTTTGGGAGCCGCGGGTGTAGACCCCGGCCCCCGAATCCCGAAGGAGGACAGCAACCATGAGAGTAGGGTTCGGATTACCGATCATGCTGGTTCTGACACTGACGCCGCTCGCGGGGCAGAATTTTCACGCCACGCTGGACGGCTATTCGGAAGTTCCTGCGATTTCGACGCCGGGCAAAGGCGCCTTCCGCGCCACACTCAGTGCCGACGGCGCCTCGCTCACCTACCAGCTCGAATATGTCGGTCTCAAGGCCCCTGCGACCGCAGCCCACGTGCATTTCGGCAAACCGGGCACTGCCGGCGGCGTAATGTTCTTTCTGTGCGGGGGCGATGGCAAGCCCGCTTGCCCGGGCCTCGGAGGCTCGGTTTCGGGAACGGTCGTCGCTGCGAACATCCTGGGGCCCGCCGCGCAAGGCATCTCCCCCGGAGATCTAGCCGCTGCGCTGGCCGCCATGCGCGCGGGAGCCGCCTATGTCAACGTGCACAGCACGATGTTTCCCGCCGGTGAGATCCGCGGCGAGATCGAGCCTGGTCCCGGCCCCGGCGCCGGCCAGGGCCGGCAGAAGGTCAAAGTCTGCCAGACCTTCCACGGTGGGCACACCGGGACCACGATCGAAGTAGCCGTGCCCTCTCTGACCGCGCACCTGAAGCATGGCAGCTGCCTGGCCAAGCCCACCGACGAGGTCGGCCGGCCCTGCACGTGTCCGTAACAACGCCAAGCGACGGCAGGCTTCGCTCGCCGACTCGAGTCGGTCCGTGACCACAGCCGGACGTATTCGCGCCGCGCAGGCGCCGTACAGCTCGGTGAAGACCCAACGGTGATCGCAGTGCGCACCCGCCGACCTGGGCATCGCCCCGCGGCGCCGGCGCGTGTCGGGACCAGGTGAGGGGCGAAATCGCCGCCCGCGACTTCGACCCACCGCGCGGGGGCCTCCCTGAAGGACCCACCAGGGATTCCCGAGATCCCACAACAGCCGCGGTCCCCGGCGGGGAGCGCGAGCGCCCTGTTTTGTCCAATCAAACATTTCATCTACCTCTTGGTTTATTCAGGGCGAATTGAGCTGATGACGATTTGCGCCCCCACCCCGACTGTGCCTGAGCGTTGCTGGCGCCGACCCCCGTCCGCTGGTTCTTCGCCCCCGGCCGTGCCCGCGGTCTTCAGCACGACGTCCCTCGCCGAAAACGCCCCCATGGACACGAGCGGGCTGCCGAACGAACTGCCGGAAGGCCCCATGTGCGGGCTCTCAGCGCAACCTCGGAGATTCCGAAACGCTCGGTGACCCAGTCGTTGGTTTGACATCGTGCCGGGGTTGCAGTAGAGTAGTCATATCCGATATTGATATCAATTCACGATATGGAGGCCTTCCGATCCTCATGGGTAGACTTTATCGAACTGCACATCCTCCATCACGCGTCCGAGCAGCCGGTCTACGGCGTGTGGATGATCGAAGAGCTCGCGCGGCACGGCTACCGCCTCGGCCCCAGCCAGCTTTACCCAAGGTTTCATCGCCTGGAGCGCCAGGGCTACCTGAAACGCCGCGCGGTCGTCACGGCCGGCAAACTGCGCAAGTATTACCGCATCACGCCGGCCGGTCGCAGCTACTTTCGCCGCCAAAAGCTTCGTCTGATCGAGCTTGCAGCGGAGGCCCTGACTCCCCAGGATCTCCGCCGCCTGCTACGACGACACGCCGACACCAAGCGTGGGAAGCGCTGAGGGAAAGGATTGAGGCATGCGCCTTTCAACAACCACACGCGGCATCGTGACTCTGCTCTGCGCGGCCGCGCTTCAAGCGCAAGCCCCCTCTCGGCTGACCCTCGAACAGGCGGTGAACCTGGCCAGGAAGCACCCCTCGATTCAGGCGGCGCTGTCCGGCGTCCAGGCCTCCGCGGCGGGCGTGGATCTGGCCCGCACGGCCTACCTGCCGCGAGCCGACTTCTATTCGCAAGTCAACCGCGCCACCCGTAACAATGTCTTCGGCCTGATCTTACCCAACAGCGCGATCCCCGCCATTTCCGGTCCCGTGCGGGAGACGGCCACATCGGCCAGCACTTGGGGCAGCGCCGCAGGCCTGCTGTTTTCCTGGGAGCTGTTTGATTTCGGCCTGCGCAAAGCCAACGTATCGCTGGCGCAGATGCTCCAGCGCCAGGCGCAAGCGGGCCTCGCCGCCACCGAGTACGAGGTCATCCTGGCGGTCGTGGACAGCTTCGTCACGGCCCTCGCGGCCCGGCAGGCAGTCGAGGCCGCCCAGGCGAATGTTGCCCGGCTCGAGGTCTTCCATCGCACGGTACGCGCCCTGGTGGCTAGCGAGCTCCGGCCGGGGGCGGACGAGTCCCGGGCGCTGGCCGAGCTCGTGCGGGCGCGTACGGAGCTGACGGCCGCTGAGGGACAGGAGCTGGTGGCGCGCTCGGCCCTGGCCGAATGGGTGGGATCGGTTCCCGAGCAGCTCGATCCGGGAGCATTGTTGACCGAACCGCCGGCCCAGGTTGCCGGCGGCGATGTTACGCAGCACCCGCTGGTGAGGCGGCAGACCGCTGCCATCGAAGTGGCCAGGGCCAGGCAGCAGGTGCTCGAAAAAGCCTGGAGGCCGCATCTCGAAGTCCTTTCCGCCGTCTACGGGCGCGGTAGCGGAGCCAGGCTGGACGGAACCTTCCAAGGGGGCGCCGCGGGTCTGGCACCCTCGACAGGCAACTGGGCGGCGGGGCTGAGCGTGAGGTTTCCGCTCACCCAATACAAAGAAACCCAGGCGCGTCGCTCGATCGAGCAACACCAACTGCGTTCGGAATCCTCGCGCCTGGAGGCTTTGCTCCTGCGCTTGCGAACGGAAGCCCACAAAGCGCGCGCGCAGCTTGAGGCCGCGCGCCGCATTGCCGCCGCCGCGCCTCTCGAGGTGGCTGCCGCGCGCACGTTGGTCGAGCAGGCCGAAGCGCGCTACCGCGCGGGTTTGGCTTCGGTCGTCGAAGTGGCGGAGGCGCAGCGCCTGCTCCGCCAGGCGGAAACCGAGCACGCTCTGGCTCGGCTGAGCGTCTGGAGAGCGTTGTTCGACCTGGCCGCGGCCGAAGGCAATCTGGAGGAAACCCTGCGGCGCAGCAGCCGCTGAAAGGGAGCCGCTATGTGGTTGATCCACGTCGCGATGCGCCGACCCATCACCGTTTTGATGGTGATCTTGGGCGTCGCTCTTTGCTCGATCCTGGCGCTGCGACGCATGAAAGTGGACATCTTTCCGGATCTCGGTGCCCCGGTGATCTACGTCGCCCAACCGTACGGCGGCATGGATCCCGCCCAGATGGAAGGCTACTTGGTCAATTACTACGAGTATCACTTCCTTTACATTCGCGGCATTGATTACGTCGAGTCGCGCTCGATCCAGGGCGCCGCCATCATGTCCCTGCACTTTCACGAGGGCACGGACATGGCCCAGGCGATGGCGGAAACCGTTGCCCAGGTCAACCGCGCGCGCTCGTTCATGCCGCCAGGCACTGTTCCGCCGTTTGTGATGCGCTTCGACGCCGGCAGCGTCCCGGTAGGCTACCTGGTGTTCTCCAGCCAGACGCGCAGCGTAGACGAAATCTCGGACTTGGCCTTGTTCCGCGTCCGACCGATGTTTTCGCGCTTACCGGGCGTTTCGGCCCCTCCGCCGTTCGGCGGCTCGGCGCGCACCCTCGTGGTGCGCGTGGACCCCGACAAGCTCCGGGCCTACCGGATGTCCCCGGATGAGGTCGTGCAGGCCATCGCGCAGGCCAACACCCTGGCCCCCTCGGGCAACGTCCGCATCGGGGATCTGAATTACATCGCCCCGTTGAACAGCACGGTCCGCGAGGCCGCCGAACTCAACGACGTGCCGATCCGTCGGGGACCCGGCCCCACCGTCTATCTCCGCGACATCGGCTATGCCGAAGACAGCGCCGACATCCTCACCAGCTACGCTCTGGTCAACGGCCGCCGCACCGTCTACATCGCCGCCACCAAGCGGGCTGACGCCTCGACGCTCGAAGTCGTGCGCAATATCCGCCGCGCCCTGCCCTCGTTTCAGGCTGCGATTCCAGAAGATATCCGGGTCTCCTTCGAATTCGACCAGTCTTTCTATGTAATCCGGGCGCTGCGCGCGCTGCTTCAGGAAGGACTGCTCGGAGCCCTGTTGACCGGGCTGATGATTCTGATCATGCTCCGCAGCCTGCGGACCTCGCTCGTGGTAATGACCACGATTCCGCTGGCGCTGCTGGCCGCCATCGTGGCGTTATGGGCCGCCGGACAAACGCTGAATCTCATGACCCTCGGCGGCCTCACGCTGGCGATCGGAATCCTGGTGGACGAATCGGTCGTTGCCGTCGAGAACATTCATACCCATCTGGGGCTGGGCAAGCCTGTGGCCCGCGCGGTGCTTGAAGCCGGCCGCGAGGTCGTCGTGCCGCGCCTGCTCGCGATGCTCTCGGTGGTCTCCGTCTTCGCGCCATCCTTTTTCATGACGGGCGTGGCCCGGGCCCTCTTTGTGCCTCTGGCCCTGGCGGTGGCGTTCTCGATGATCGCTTCCTATTTCCTGGCGAGCACGCTGGTCCCCATCCTCGAAACCTGGCTTCAAGTGCCGCGCCACCCCACAACGACCGGACGGCGCCCCGCCGGCTTCGAGCGCTTCCGCGAGCTCTTCGCCCGCCTCTCCAGGCGCCTGATTCGCTGGCGCTGGGTGATCGCGTCCCTCTACCTGGCCGGCACGGCCGCCGTCATCTGGCTCGCGGGTGGCAGCCTGGGCGCCGACATCTTCCCTCACGCCGATACGGGACTGTTGCAGATGCGCCTGCGCGCCCCCACCGGCACGCGCGTCGAGCGCACCGAGCGCCTCGTTCAGAGCGTACTGGAAGAAATCCGGCGTCAGGTCGGCGAGCAAAACGTCGAAAGCTCTCTGGCTTTCGTGGGCGTCCAGCCCTCCAGCTTCCCGGTGAACTTGATTTTTCTCTGGACCGGCGGTCCGCACGAAGCTGTCCTCCGGGTGGCGCTGAAGCCCGGCGCGGGCCTTAAAACCGCCCAATTACAGGAACGCTTGCGCGAGCGCGTCCCTCAAATCGCTCCCGGCGCGACAGTCTCCTTCGAAGCCGCCGACTTGGTCAGCCAGGTGATGAGCTTCGGCGCGCCGACTCCGGTCGAAGTGGCGGTGGCCGGCCCGGATCTGGCGGCCAATCGGAATTATGCTCAGCGAGTGGCGGCCGCGCTGGCGCGGCTGGACGAGCTGCGCGACGTCCAAATCGGCGAGCTGCTCGATTATCCGACCGTGGACATCCGCGTGGACCGGCAGCGCGCCGCGCAGCTCGGCGTCACCGTCGCCGAAGTGGGGCGCTCGCTGGGGCCGGTCACTTGGTCCAGCCGTTTCACAACCCCGATTTACTGGGCCGACCCGAAGACCGGCATCGCCTACCAAGTGCAGGTCGAGCTGCCCCAGGCGCGCATTGCTTCCCTCGAGGATCTGGCCGGCATCCCGGTCAAGAACCAGGGCCATGCGACGACGCTCGTGCGCGACGTGGCCAGCCTCAGCGAAGGTAAGATGCTCGGCGAGTACCACCGCGTGAACATGCAGCGAATGATCACCGTCACGGCCAATGTCTCCGGAACGGATCTCGGCACGGCGACCTCGCGGATCTCGTCCGCACTGGCGAAGCTGCCGCCGCCCCGCGGCGTCACGGTGTCCCTGCGAGGTCAGGTGGCGCCCATGAAGCTGATGGTCGCCAATCTGCGCCTGGGACTCGCGCTCGCCGGCATCGCCGTCTTCTTGCTCCTGGCAGCTTATTTCCAGTCCATCCGTGTCGCCTTCGTGGTCTTGTTGGCCATCCCCTCGGTGCTGGCGGGCGTCGCGCTGGCCCTCCAAGCGACGGGCACGACGCTCAATATTCAGTCCTTCATGGGCGCCATGATGGCCGTGGGCATCTCGGTGGCGAACACCATCTTGCTGTGCACCTTCGCCGATCAGTACCGCCGGGGCGGCGCGCCCGCTGCCGAGGCGGCTGTCGAAGCCGTCCGGACGCGCTTGCGGCCCGTGCTGATGACCAGCATCGTCATGATTGCCGGCATGCTGCCCCTGGCATTGGGCGCCGCGCAGACCGCGCCGCTGGGAATCGCCGTGATCGGTGGGCTGGCGGCGGCCACGCTGACCACTCTGCTGGCTATCCCTGCGGCCTTTGCCATCATTACGGCGCGCGCGGGAACCGTTTCGCCTTCACTCGATCCCGACGATCCCTCCGGCTCTCACTACGATGGCGCTCCCTTGAAGTGAGGACCCCCATGATGAGCTTCTTGATCGCAGCGTTACTTGTTGGCGCGATGGTTTCCCCAACGCCCGACTCGCGAGCCCGCGCCGTAACCGCCGAAGTGGTCGAGGTGGTGGCCAAACCCCTGTCGGGGAGGATGGCGCTGCCGGGCGAGTTGCGGCCCTTTCGAGAGGTGGACGTCTACGCCCGCGTCTCCGGCTTCGTCGAATCGGTACCCGTGGACCGCGGCTCGCGCGTCCGCCGGGGCGACTTGCTGGCCACGGTCACCGCTCCCGAGCTTGATGCCAGGCTCGCCGAGGCAACGGCGCGCGTCGCCGCCGTCCAGGCCCAGTACCTGGAGGCTGAGGCCCGTCTGGCCGCCTCGGAAAGCACGCTGGCCCGCTTGCGACAGGCTGCCGAAACGCCTGGCGTGGTGGCCGGCAACGATCTGGTGCAGGCTGAAAAAGCCGTGGCCGCCGAACGCGCCCGCGTGGCGGCTGTCAAAGGCAATCTCCAGGCCGCCCGAGCGGCGGTCGCCGCTATTGAGGAGATGCGCCGCTACCTGCGCATCACAGCCGATTTCGATGCGGTCGTCACCGAACGCCTGGTGCACGAGGGAGCCCTTGTCGGGCCGGAAAGCAAGAGCGCGACGCCGCTGTTCCGCCTCCAGCAACTTGACCGCCTCCGGCTGGTGGCGGCGGTGCCCGAGACGCTGGTCGGCTCGATCCGCAAGGGCGCCCGCATCGCCTTCTCGGTCACGGCGCGTCCGGGCGAAACGTTCACTGGCTTGGTGGCCCGTCCGGCGCTGTCACTCGATCCGAAGACGCGCACCATGCCGGTGGAGCTCGACGTCGCCAACCCCGACGGCCGCCTGGCGCCGGGCATGTACGCCGAGGTCCTTTGGCCGGCGGGCCGCGGCGGGACAAGCCTCCTGGTTCCGACAACAGCCGTCAAGGCCACCACAGAGAAAATCTTCGTCATTCGTGTCTCACGCGGTGTGGCGGAGTGGGTCGAAGTACGCCGTGGCGCCACCGAGGGGAAACTCGTGGAAGTCTTCGGCGACCTCAAGCCTGGCGATAAAATCCTGCTGCGCGCAACCGACGAGATCCGGCCGGGAACGCCCATTCAGCCCGTATCAAATTAGGACGAACTCCTCGCTGTTCGCTCCGCGCGCCGTCTCATGGGACTCACCACCAACTGCACGATGCCCGGCACAATAGCCCCCTGGCCTGCTTGACAGCGCCTCGCGCCATCACGTACAGTTTGACTTTCACGCGAACGTGAGATCGCGCCCTTCGCGCCAGCAACAGGAGAGCAAACCCCATGCCCATACAACCACAAGCCCCTGCCGCCCGGCAGCAGCCGGCGGCGCCGCCTGCGAAGCCTTCCCCGCCCCGTCTGCCGGAGATTCCTCCCGAATTCAAAGCCGAGGCGGTCATCAAGCAGGAGCCTTCCAAACTGATCTCGATCCTCGAGGATCCTGCCTCCACGGTCTTTCAGAAAGCCAAAGCCTGCCAGCGCTTGGCCGTGGTGGGCGACAAGCAAGCCGTCCCCGCCCTGGCCGCGTTGCTCACGGACGAACAACTCAGCCACTACGCGCGCTTCGGGCTGGAGCCCATCCCCGATCCTTCCGCCGATGAGGCGCTGCGCGGGGCTCTGAAGAAAGTCAAGGGCAGACTGCTGGTCGGCGTCATCAACTCCATCGGACAACGCCGCGATCCCGCCGCCGCGCTTCCCCTGGCCAAACTGCTCTACAGCGCCGACACCGCCGTGGCGGAGGCCGCCGCCGCAGCGCTCGGACGCATCAGCGGCGCACAAGCGGCCAAAGCGCTCCAGGACGCTCTGGCACGCACCAAGGATCCCGTGCGCACCGCGGTGGCGCGCGCCGCGCTGGTCTGCGCCGAAGGCTTGCTGGAACGCGGCCAGCGCAAAGAAGGGCTCGCACTCTACGACCGGCTGAGCCGGCCCGACATTCCCAGGGTCGTGCGCCTGGCGGCGATGCACTCGACCATCGCCGCCGAAACTTCCTTGAAGCGGCCTCGATGAGGAGAAGCATCCCATGCTAACCACAACTTCACTCTCTCGCCGAGCCTTCGCCAGGAGCGCGATTCTCGGCCCCATGATCGTTCCCTCCTCCGTGCTCGGCCGGCGCGCCGGCGCAGTCCCGCCCAGCGATCGCATCGTGCTGGGCGGCATCGGAATCGGCGGGCGCGGCACGCACGATTTGCGAACCTTCCTCCAGAACAAGGACGTGCAGTTCCGCGCCGTCTGCGACGTGCGCGAGGAACGCCGCGAAGCCATCAAGAGCATGGTGGACAAATTCTACGGGAACTCCGACTGCGCGATGTACGGCGATCACTTCGAGTTGCTGGCCCGCCAGGATATTGACGCCGTCTTGATCGCCACCGGAGACCGATGGCACGCGCCGCTTTCCATCCTCGCCGCGCAGCATGGCAAGGATGTCTTTTGCGAGAAGCCTTGCTCGATGACCATCGCCGAAAGCCAGGCCCTGGCCGCCGCTTTCCGCCGCTACGGCCGCATCTATCAGGCCGGCACCCAGCGGCGCAACGGCGGCAACTTCGTGCTCGCGGTCGAGATGGCTCGCAGCGGCAAGCTGGGCAAGCTCCGCACCCTGCATGCCAATGCCGGTCCGGCCAAAAGCTGGCCGCCCATCCCCAGCCATGACTGGCTGCCCGCCGAGCCGGAGCCCTCGAAGCTTGTGGTGGACTGGGATCGCTGGCTCGGACCCTGCCCCTGGCGGCCCTACAATCACCTCTACGTTCAGGGCCGCTGGCGCAACTTCTTCGACTTCCACGGCGGCGGCATCCTGGAATGGGGATCGCACACCCTGGACCTCTGCCAGTGGGCCAACGACGCCGACGACACCCAGCCCATCGAGTACGAACCCGAAGGCTCCAACCAGGGACCCTACTTTGTCCACTGCCTTTACGCCAACGGCGTGCGCGCCGTCTTGCGCGATGACGGCTGGTTGGGCCTGGGATCGTGCAGCATCCGCTTCGAAGGCGATCTGGGTTGGGTGGAGACCGGCGACACCAGCAAAATGGAAAGCTCGGAAAATTTGCGCGCCGACTTGCGCCCCGTGACCACCTACGATCGCGCTCTGGCCAATCACGTGCGCGATTTTCTGGATTGCATCAAGACGCGCTCCCAGCCCAGAGCCAATGCTCAGGCGGCCGCCAACACGCACATCGCCTGTCACGCCGCCTACATCGCCTTCCAGCTCGGGCGCAAGCTCACCTGGGATCCCGTCAAGGGCGAGTTCGTAGGCGACGAGGAAGCCAATCGCATGCGATCCCGCGCCATGCGCGAGCCGTGGCGGATTTAAGTCCGACGCGCACGATCGCCCCGCGCAAGGAGATCTGCTATGTGGCTGACGCTTTCTCTGCTGATGTGCTTCACGCAAGCGACGCCGCAGCCGGCTCTAGCCGCCGCGCCCCAACAACCCGGCCCCGGCCGCCGCGCGCCCGTCCCTGACGACGATGCCGGCTTCCAGCCCATCTTCGACGGCAAGACTCTCGAGGATTGGGACGGCGATCCCGTCTTCTGGCGCGTCGAGAACGGCGCCATCGTGGGCGAGAGCACGCCCGAAAAGGTGCTCAAACAGAACACCTTCTTGATCTGGAAGGGCGGCAGGCTTGGCGACTTCGAACTCAAGCTCGAGTTCCGGCTTTCCGAGGCCGCCAACAGCGGCGTTCAATACCGCAGCGTGCGCCTGCCCGACGTCGGCCCCTGGGTCATGAAAGGCTATCAGGCCGACATGGACGGCCGGCACACCTACACCGGCATGGTGTACGAGGAGCGGGGGCGCGGATTCCTGGCCCCGCGAGGACAGATCGCCCGCGTCAGCGAGGATGGCGTGCGCAAGTTGATCGGATCGCCCGGCGAGCCTGACGCCCTGAAAGCTTTCCTCAAGCCCGAAGATTGGAACCAGCTCCACATCATCGCTCGCGGCAACATCCTCATCCACGTCGTCAACGGCCGCTTGATGAGTTTGCTGGTGGATGAAGACCCCAGGGGCCGCTCCATGGAAGGGCTGCTCGGATTGCAGCTCCACGCCGGCAAACCCATGCGCGTCGAGTTCCGTAACATCCGCCTGCGCAAACTCTGAGGCCTCCCGCCGCACCGTGGGTCAACGTAGCGCGGCCTCACCGGCGCGCCGGACCGGCGCCATGCCTCACCGATAGGACGCGTAAACCACGTACCGCGCCAGCGTGCGGTAGCCCAGCTTCTCGTAGAGCCGCAGACCCGAGGCGCTCGATTGCAGCACGCTGCGCTCCAGGCCGCTGGCGGCTTGCGCGCGAGCGATGGCGTGCCGCACGACGGCCTCCGCGCAGCCCTGTCTTTGAAACGCCGGCAGCGTGCCCACCGCATAAAGGCCGATGACCCCGCCGGCCACACGCGTGGCCGCCGTCGTCACCGGGCAGCCGTGCAGATACCCGACCCATCCGGTCAACCCCTCCTCCCAGGTCGCCTCCTGGCCGTAAATCTGGTGCGCCACCGAGTAGGGAATGCCGAAGCTCGCCGCCATAACCTGCTCGAACGCCCGCCGCGTAGGCTCGTCGCCGACCGGCCGAAACTCAAGCGGCGGCAAATCGCGCGTCGCCGGCCGCAGTCGTTCGGCAGCCATGCCCGGCATCTCCGTCAACACGTGCATCCCGACCTCTTCCAGCACCCGCCGTGCCCTTCGTCGCACCCGCTTCTCCAGCCATTCCTCGCACAGCCACACCGACCAAGGAAAGCCGCGACGCTGGAAATAGAGAGCCGCGATCTCGATCCGCTGCCGCAGCTCGTTCGCGGTGGCTGCCGGAGCCGTCAGCAGGGCTGCGTTGAACGTCGAGTACGGAACCGCCGCGCAGATGGCTGTCACGCCGGGGTAGTGACGCACCTCGCCTTCCTGGCGCGCTCGACTGAACACGCTCAGAGTGGCCCGCAGGTTCTCTTCCAGGATGCGGAAGTCGAACGCATCGAAAAGCGTCACGGCCCGTCTGTCCTTACCCAAGCAGAATCCGCGCACGCGCCTCGATCGGCGCAGCGTCCGAGCATCACAGCAAGCTCACCGGATCCACGTCAATCACCAGCGCGGTCGCCGGCCAGTTCTGCTCCTGCGCGAACCGCCGCACTCGTTCGAGCGTCTGCGCCAGAGCCCTGCGACTGGCGGCTTTGATCAGCAACTGGTAGCGGTATTCTTTCTTGAGCTTCGGCACCGGCGCTTCCGCCGGACCCAGGATTTTCAGATGTTCCGGAGGCGGCGTGAGGAACCGCCCCAGCGCTCCGCTCAGCTTCAGCGCTTCCTCCTGTCGGCTGCTCCGCACCAGCAGGTTGGCCAGCGCGGAAAACGGCGGATAGCGCATCATGCGCCGGAACTGAAGTTCTTTCTCATAGAACCCTTCGTAATCCTGCGCCGCCGCGAAACGGATGGCGTAGTGATCCGGGTTGATCGTCTGGATGAGGACCGTGCCCGGCCGCTCGCCGCGTCCCGCGCGTCCGGCCACTTGCGTCAGCAACTGGAAGCTGCGTTCGGCAGCCCGAAAATCCGGCATCCCAAGGCCCACGTCTGCGGAGACTACCCCCACCAGCGTCACGTTCGGAATGTCGTGTCCCTTGGCGATCATCTGCGTCCCGACCAGAATGTCGAAGGCCTGATCGCGAAAGGCGGCCAGGATGGTCTCGTACTGGCGCCGCCCGCTAACCGTATCCCGATCCATGCGCGCGATGCGCGCCTTCGGAAAATGCCGGTGCAGCTCCTCCTCGACGCGCTCCGATCCCACGCCGATGAAATAGAGGTGCTCGCTCGAACACTTCGGACAGAGCGGCGGCGGCGGCTCGGCGTAGTTGCAGTAGTGGCACAGCAGCCGGTTGTCCCGACGGTGATAGGTCAGCGTGACCGCGCAGTTCACGCATTCCACGCGGTGCCCGCACGCCCGACAGGCCACGAAGCAGGAAAAGCCGCGGCGGTTCAGCAGCAGCATCGCCTGTTCGCCGCATTCCAGACGCGCCTGAAGCTCCTCCAGCAAACGGCGCGAGAACGTGGACTGCCGCCGAGTCTCCAGAAACTCGACCCGCATGTCAATGATCTCCACCCTCGGCAGCGGGCGCTGCTCGATGCGCTCCGGCAGCTCCAGCAGCGTGTACTTCCCGCGCGCTGCGTTGTAACGGCTCTCCATGCTGGGCGTGGCTGAACCGAGCACCACGCAGGCGCCCGCGGCCTGTGCGCGCACGATCGCCACATCGCGCCCGTGGTAACGCGGCGTTTCCTCCTGCTTGTAACTGTGATCGTGCTCCTCATCCACCACGATCAGCCCCAGCTCCCGGACGGGAGCGAAAACCGCCGAACGCGTGCCCACCGCCACCGCAGCCGCCCCGCTGCGGATCCGCCGCCATTGATCGGCGCGCTCCGTCTCGCTGAACGCCGAGTGCAGGATGGCCACCCGATCCCCGAAGCGCTGGAAGAACTGACTCGCGACGGCAGGCGTCAAAGCGATCTCCGGAACCAGCAGCAGCGCCCCGCGCCCCATGGTCAGCGCGGCCTCGATGGCGTTCAGATACACTTCCGTCTTGCCCGAGCCGGTGACCCCTTTTAACAAAAACGTGTGAAATTGTTTTGATTCCAGCGCCTCCCGAATGCGCTCGAAAGCCGCCTGCTGGTGAGCGTTCAGCACGTGCCGCGGCCGCGCCGGATGCGACGCCGCCAGCGGACTCTCCATCCGCACGCGCACCAGACCTCGCCGCGCCAGCGATCGCGCCGCCGAACCGGCGTGCCGCACCGCCTGCTCGACCTCACGCAGGTTATGCGAACCGGGATGCAACTCCAGATACGCCAGCAGCTCGCGCTCCGGCTTCTTGAACTTGCCTTCCGGCCGCGCTCCGGTCAGCTCCACGCGCAGCCGCTGCGAAGGCGACCGGAACGGATCCCGCAGCGCCTCCACATCCTCGGCCTGAATGAAGCCCCGGCGCTCCAGCGCCCGGATCGCTTCCCTGGCCCTCAGCAGCTTCCTGGCGATGGTGGCCTCCGAAAGCGGCCGGAACTCCAGCATCCTCAACAGCTCGACCGCTGCTCCCTCGTCCGGGCTCGGCCGCCCCAATCGCCGTAACGCGTCCCGACCGGCCTCCGTCAGCGAGTAGACCTTGCTGCGGCGCAGCTCGCCTCCCAGCGGCGCCATGCCTCGCAGCACCTCGCCCAGAGGCGCACAGTAGTAGCCGGCGACCCAGCGCCCCAGCTCCAGCAGCGCCTCGTCCAGCACCGGCTCCTCGTCCAGCAGCCGTAAGGCCTCGCGCGGCGGCTTTTCCGGAGGCTCGCTATGGCAGCGCAACACGAACCCCACGAGCTTGCGCCCGCCAAACGGAACCAGCAAACGACACCCCGGGCGCACGCGGTGACGCAGCGTCTCGGGCAGCAGGTAGGTGAAGGGCTGATCGAGCGGCGCCGGCACGCTGACGTCGCAATAGAGGGGCGCGTCCGCCGACGCCGGAGCCTGCTGCCTGGTTTCGTGGTTTAATTTCATAGGGAGGTCAATGACCCATGAACCGAGCACTTCCCATCCTAGCCCTCTGCGCGGCAGCCGCGTGGCTGTGGGCAGCCGCTTCCATTGACGGCAAGTGGGTGGCTAAGATCGAGCGCCAGGACGCCCAGAAGGGCACGGTGGTCACGGAATTTACGCTCGACCTCAAGGCCGAAGGCGACAGGCTGACGGGAACCGTGACGCGCACGGGCGGCCGGCGGCCCCTCGTGCTGACCATCGAAAACGGCAAGATCCAGGGCGACCGCTTCTCGTTCACCACGGTGCAGAAGGGCCGCCAGGGCGAACAGAAGTTCCTGTGGGAAGGTACGGTTTCGGGCGCCGAAATCAAAGGCACACGCACGGCCGAAGGCCGCCGCCGCGGCACTCCATTCACCGCCAGGCGCAGCCAGTGAAGACCCCATGGACTACCGCTTCATCCAAGATCTGCGCCAAGAAGCTTCCGTGCCGCCGGACGGCATCCTGAGCCGCACCCTGCACAACGACGAGCGACTGAAGGTCGTCCTGTTCGGTTTCGCCTCCGGGCAGGAGCTCTCCGAGCACACCGCTTCCACGCCCGCCGTCATCCACGTGCTCGACGGCGAGGTGGAGCTGAAACTGGGTGAGGATCGGCGAGAGGCTCGAGCAGGGACCTGGGTCTGGATGCCGGCACAGCTTCCACACAGCCTTCTGGCGCGTTCGCCGAGCGTGATTCTGCTGCTGTTGCTGAAAGGCGGCGCCTGATCCCGCTACCGATCGCTCTCCGGCGGCAACAACTCCAGCCGCGCGGCGATCGGCCGGTGATCGGACGCCACCGCCTCCTCCGGAACCCAGACCTCGAGCACCCGCCAGCGGTACGCCGGCCGAAACAAAATGTAGTCAATTTGTCTTTGCGGGTCCCGGGCCGGAAAGGTGGGATGCGCCCCGGGCTCGCCTGCCACGCTCCAGCCGGAGGCCAGCAGCCGCGCCATCGGTGCGCTGCCCGGCAGCGCGTTCAGATCCCCCAGCAGCAGCGTCGGCGTGTCGGGCTCCTCGGCCACCCAATCCGGCAGCGCTTCCACCGCCTTCAGCCGATCGGCTTCGGCGACGTCCAGGTGGGTGGCGAAGACCCGGAACAGAAAGTGGCCGCTTTCCGTAGGCCCGGTGTAGACGTGCAACTGCAGGACGCCGCGCGGCTCGCGCCCCGGAGTGAACGGCAGCGCACGGTTGGCGAAGCCGTTGACCGGCATCCGCGTCAGCACGCCGTTGCCGTACATGCCGCCCTGATAGTCTATCGTGCGACCGAACACGGGCTGCATTCCGAGCAGGCACGCCAGAGTCTGCAACTGGTCAACGCCTCCCGTCCGCCGCGTCGCCCGGTCCACTTCCTGAAGCGCCACCAGATCGGGCGACTGCGCGCGGATCACGGCTGCGATGCGCTCCAGATCCACGCGCCCGTCAGTCCCTTCGCCGTGATGGATGTTGTAGCTGAGCACGGTGATCGGCCGGGGCGCCTCCTGCGCGCCCAGACTGAGCCAGATGGCCGGCAGACACAGCCAGGAACGGCGAGAGCAGTTCATCGGGACCCCTTTATTCAATTGTTAATCTAAGTATCGTGAGCGAGTGCTTCGGAAACGTGTAGTCGAAAGCGTTCCCGCGGAGGGCGACGTTCACCGTCCGGGTCGTCGGACGTACGCGATCGTCAGCCCCGAAAGTATGGGTGACCTTCAGGTCCGTGTGGTACAGCTCCCAGACCGCGACGGCGGGAGAAAGTCGGCCCTCGACGTTGGCGATGCGCGTGGGGATGTCCATCTTCTCGCTTCGATTCAAGACGTTCAAGTAGATCTGCCGCGACTTCGGGTTATACGTGGCCGAAACATCCAGGTAGCCTAACGGACGTCCCGCATCAGGTTTGTACTCCGGCGAGTTGACTAACACGTCGAGCGCCAGGTTATTCCGTTGCTTCGCGTATTCGGCGATCGGAAAGTAAATCGTCTGCAAGAACAGACCCTGCGGGTTGGTGAAGATAGGCGCGATGACGTTGACGAGCTGCGCCAGGTTGGCCATTTTGACGATGTTGGCGTGGCGGATGAAGGAATTCAGGAACATGCCCATGGCCAGCGCGTCTTCGAAGTTATAGATCTCCTCCAGCCGCGTGCGTCCCGTATCATACTCGGATCCCCCGCGAGCCCGATACCAGACGTTCCATTCATCGAAGGCGATATAGATGGGACGCGCGCCGGGCAGGCCGCTGCGCGCGGCGCGGATCAGTCCTTCAACGACCTCGATGCGCTCATCAATGTCGCGGGAAGCGGCCAGGAAGCGCTCGAAATTGTTCTCGCGATTTCCGATGTAAGTGTGCAGTGAAATATAGTCAATCTCGCTGCGCAAATACTGGAGCACGGTGCGATTCCAACCGATCCAGTCGGCCCCGCGCCCGAAGTTGGAAGAACCGGAGGCGATCAAGCGGATCGAGGGATCGGCGCGGCGCATGGCCTTGGCGGCCTCCAGAGCGAATTTTGAATAATCCTCGGCGCTCTTGTGGCCCAGTTGCCAGGGTCCGTCAATCTCATTGCCCAATCCCCAGTACTTGACTCCCCAGGGCTTGTCGCGGCCGTTCTTGCGGCGCTGCCGCGCCCAGTAAGTATCGCGCGGTTCGTTGCAGTACTCGACCCACTGGCGCGCGTCCTCGATGGTTCCCAGACCCGCGTTGATGCAAATGTAGGGTTCGACTCCCAACCTCTCGCAGTACAGCAGGAACTCATCGGTTCCGAAGCGATTGGGTTCCAGGTCGCCCCAGGCATGGTCGGGGCGCACGGGTCGGAACTCGCGCGGCCCGATGCCGTCCTTCCAGTTGTAGCCGGAAGCGAAATTCCCGCCGGGCCAGCGCAAGATGGTGACGCCCAGACGCCGCACGGCTTCCATCACGTCCTTGCGGAAGCCGTCGGCATCCGACAGCGGGCTGCCTTCCTCGAACACGCCGCCGTAGATGCAGCGTCCCAGGTGCTCGATGAAGTTGCCGAACAGGTGCGGATGAACTTCGCCGATCACGCGCTCGGTGTCAATCTTGATGCGAGCCGGGGGCTGCGTTTGGGCGATCAAAGGCCGGTGGAAGGCAGCCACGCCCAGCCAGAGCAAAGCACTCGTCAGCACTCTTCGTCCATGCATCAGGCAGCTCCTGTTGGGGTTCAGTCTATCGTAGCAAGCAGGGCCTCTCACGCGACCCTGCCGCCACCTATAATTGTGCATATGAAAATTGCGGTCTGCGGCTTGGGTTTCATGGGCAGCACTCACCTGAGGGCCTGGCAGAAGATCCCCGGAGCGGAACTGGTAGCGGTGGCCAGCGACATCCCGCACCGCCTCACCGGAGACCTGAGCGACGTGGTGGGCAACATCGGCGGCCCGGGCGAGCGCATGGATTTCTCCAAACTTCGCAAGTACTCCGACGCCTACGAGGCCGTGCGTGACCCGGAGGCGGAGGCAGTGGACCTGTGCCTGCCGACGCATCTGCACGCCCCGGTGGCGATCGCCGCGCTGGAGGCCGGCAAGCACGTGCTGGTGGAGAAGCCCATGGCGCTCACGGGGGAGGATTGCGACCGCATCATCGCCGCCGCCCGTAGCGCCGGGCGCGTGCTCATGGTCGCGCAAGTGTTGCGCTTCATTCCCGCCTACCGGGTGACCGCGGAGCGCATCCGATCCGGAGGCCTGGGACCCATCCGCGCAGCGATCTTTCGGCGCCGCTGCGCTGCTCCGGCCTGGAGCGCCTGGCTGAGCGACAAGGCAGCCAGCGGCGGCGGCGTTTTCGACTTACTGATTCACGATGTGGACTTCATGCTTCAGGCATTCGGCCCGCCGGAGGCGGTCTCGGCGGTGGGTTACGAAGACATGCCGCGCGGGGTGGACTGGATCACGGCTACGTTCTATTATTCCGACGGCGCACCGGTGGTGATCTCCGGCGGGTGGCACCATCCCAAAGCGTTTCCCTTCTCGATGGAATTCACGGTTGTCGGGGACGCCGGGACCATCGAATACAGCTCGGATCACAAACCCGTCACGCTGTATCGGGCCGACGGCGAAGCCGAACCGCTGGAGGCCGCCGGGCCGGAGGACTGGTATGAGGCCGAGCTCCAGTATTTCCTGGAGTGCGCCCGAGAAAATCGCCGACCGGAGTTCTGCCCGCCGGAAGAGTCCGCGCTGGCGGTGAAGCTCGCCAACCGGATGCTGGAAGCTCGAACGCGGAACGGAGAAAAAATCCCATGCAAGCTTTGAGAGAGTTGGAAATCGGCGTGATGTTCTGGGCCGGCCGCGATCCGGTCGAGACCCTGCGCGAAGTGAAATCCCTGGGCGTGCGCTGCGGCCAGCTCGGCGTGCCCGGCTCGCTGCCTCTGGATCAGGCGACCACCGCGGCCTGGAAACAGGCTCTGGAAGCCGAGGCGTTCACTCTCGTGACGGTGTTCGCCGCTTACGAGGGCGAGAACTATGCGGACATTCCCACGGTTCAGAGGACCGTGGGCTTCATTCCGCCGGCGACCCGCGAAGAGCGCGAGGCCCGCACCTACGCGGTGAGTGATTTCGCAGCCGCGCTGGGCGCCCCCTCGATCGCCTGCCACATCGGCTTCGTGCCCGAGGATCCGGAAAGCCCCGACTACAAGGCGGTCCGCGAAATGGTGCGACGGGTGGCCGATTACGCCGCGCGATACGACCAGACCTTCGCGCTGGAGACCGGTCAGGAACCGGCGCGCGTCCTGTTGCGGTTCATCGAGGACGTGGCGCGGCCGAACATCCGCATCAACTTCGATCCCGCCAACATGATTCTTTACGGCACGGGCGATCCGATCGAGGCCCTGGATCTGCTGGGGCCTCTGGTCATCTCGGTGCATGCCAAAGACGGCGACTGGCCGCCGCGCGATAAGCCGGGCGCCCTGGGCACGGAACGGCCCTTAGGGCGCGGCTCGGTGGGCATGGAACGGTTCCTTCAAAAGCTCAAGCAGATCGGCTACCGCGGCACGCTGAACATCGAGCGGGAAATCGAAGATCCGCAGCAGCGGCTGGCCGACATCCGCATGGCCGTGCGGCTGCTGGAAGAACTGCGGGGATAAGTTCGCGGGCCTGTCAGTTCAGATCCGGCAGGTCGTAAGCGCCGAGTTGGAGCGGATAGCGTCCGTGGCGGCGTACGAGCTGCACCACGAAATCGTAACTCGGGCCCGGCACATTGCCGGGAACCGAGTGATCGGACTGAAAGATGTAACCGCCGCCTTTGGCGGCGTTGAGCTTGCGTAAAACGACGGCCTCCAGTTCCTGCTCGCCGGCCTCGGCCCACACGCGCACGTCCATGTTGCCGCAAAAGGCGATGCGATGGCCGTAACGACGGCGCAGCTCGATGACGTCCAGGCCCGCCTTCGCTTCCAGCGGATTGTAAGCGTCCACGCCGATTTCGATGAAATCCTCGAAAATGCGGTTGACATTGCCGCAGCCGTGATAGATGACAGGCAACTCGTGCGCGTGGCAAAGCTGAACCAGGGCCTCCACCCCCGGCTTGAAGTGCTTGCGCCAGTAATCGGGCGAAAAGAGCATGCCTTTGCGGTAGGCCACGTCACCCCAAATGACCATTCCGTCCAGCAGTCCGCCGGCGGCACGGATCTGGGCCCGGGCCAGCTCCAGGTTGAAGACGTGGAGACGCTCGATGACGCGAGCCAGGCGGTCCGGATAGAGACCGATCCACAGCAATACGTTCTCGGAGCCGATGATGCGCCACAGCATTTCGTGGGCTTCGCACACGCTGCCGAAGACCGGGAAGTCGGGATGGCGACTCTTGACGGTCTCGATCCACGGCGGAGAGTTGCGTTCGAAGGCGTCGCCCACGCCGGCGATTTGATTGTCGCCGGCCGAGAAGAAGCGCCGTTCGTCCCAGGGGTCGTCGAACCGGAAGGCTTCCAGTTTTTCGATCGTGTCGGTTTCGAACGCCAGGAAGGCGGGCATGGGGTAATCGCGCTTCTTGCGGATCACGGCTTCGAAGCCCGTGCGCACGATCACCTCCTCGGGCGTCTCGCTGAGGATCTCGAACGGCTTGATGTGCGGATCCATGTTGGGGATGGTCACCACCCAGTCCAGGTCGTAGTAGCGGTAGATGTCGGTGTCGGCCGGCAAGTCGAGTTCCCGCCTCCAGCGTTCCAGAAAACTACTCCAGAAGAAGTCGCTGATGGGAACACAGTCGGGTTCCTGATGCCGCAGAGCTTTCCTCATGCGTTCCAGCTTGGCCAGGCAGGCAGGGCTACGCTCCATAGCTATGAGTGTAGCAACGCGTCGCGCGCTCCCCCGGCAACCAACAACCGCCGACCCTCGCACAAGCCCCGAGTGGCAGCAGGCGACGATGCTGGGACGTGGTGGGGCCTGCGGCTTCAGCCCGGTTCGGCAGCCACGTGAAATCTGCGCCCCGCAAGGCGGGAGGAATCGGGCGATAGAATGAATCCCATGCACCGACGCGGCTTTCTCGCTTCGACGACGGCGCTGTCGCTTGCGGCGTTCTCGCGAGCCGAAGCACTGCGCAAGCAAATCAAGATCACCGGGCTGGAGACCGACCTGCTCCGGTTCCCGCCCGGCCGCCGCTACTACGACGCCATCCACGAGTTCGGGGCGGGCAGCGGGGGCGTGGTCCTGCGACTGCTCACCGACGCCGGAATCACGGGCTGGGCCTACAGTTCGTTCGGCACACTGGAGGGAGGGCCGCGTGTGGTCCAGACGATCCTGGAGCACGAAGTCAAGCCGCTGATCGTGGGCCAGGACCCGGCCTTCCCGCGACGCATTCGCGCCCTGTTGTGGCGCGCTCTGGAGTATCACGGCGTGATGGGCGTGGTTCAGTTCGCCATGGCCGCCGCCGACATCGCGGTGTGGGACATTCTGGGCAAAGCAGCCGGCGTTCCGGTCTACAAGCTGCTGGGCGCCTGCCGCGATCGCATGCCGGTCTACTCGATGTGCGGATGGTATTACGAGAATGACCGGGATCTCTCCGAGTACAAGCGGGCGCTGGAGACCGCGTTCGCACAAGGCTACAAGGCCGTCAAGATCAAGGTAGGTCGCGGACCTATCGAAGACGACGAGCGCCGCATTCGGCTGGCGCTGGATCTGGCCGGAAGCGGGCGGCGGGTGATGGTGGACGCCAACCAGGCTTTCAACCGCAACGAGGCCTTGCGGCGCGGACGGCTTTATCAACAGATGGGCTGCTTCTGGTACGAAGAGCCGCTGCCGCCGCACGACATGGAGGGCTACGCGGAACTGGCGCGCGAGCTGGACATTCGCATCGCCACCGGCGAGAATCTCTACACCAAGTATCAATTCGCCGACCTCATCGCACGCCACGGCGCCGACGTCGTGCAGCCGGATAACCGGCGCGCGGGCGGCGTCTGCGAGTGGATGGAAATCGGGGCGGTGGCGGACGCCTTCGGTCTGGAGCTGGCCAGCCATGGCGGGGGCTCGGGCAATCTGAACATGCTGCTGGCCATGCCGAACGCCATCTACATGGAAACCAGCGGGCCGCACAAGCTGGTGGACGGCGAGATGCCCGCCCCGGAGGCCCCGGGGATGGGAGTGGAGATCAGCGCCGAGCGCATTCGCAAGTACAAGGTCGGTTGAAGGCGGCCAGACGGGACGTGCGGGGCTTGAAACGGAGCGCGCCCCGGGCCCATCCTAAAGAATGTGAAGGGGGTGCCATGCGCCTACTGACCCTGACAGCCCTCATCGCCTTGCTCTCGCCGTGCGCGGACCAGAAGGAGCCGTCGGAGGCCGAGATCCAGGCCATCATCCAGAAATTCGCGGCCAAGGAGAGCGAATTCGCCCGCGCCCGAGAGAACTACACTTACCGGCAGACCTTCCGGATCGAGGAACTGGACGAGGCGGGCGTGGTGCGCGGCCGCCACGAGATGGTCTCCGACATCATCTTCTCGCCCGAGGGCAAACGCACCGAACGCGTTGTGCGCGCGCCGGTCTCCACGCTCCAGCGCATTCAACTGACGCCCGAGGATGAGCAGGACCTGCGCAACGTCCAGCCTTTCGTTCTCACCACCGAAGAAATCAGCAAGTATCACGTGCGGTATCTCGGCAAGCAGAAGGCGGATGAGATCCCCTGTTACGTGTTTGCCGTCAAGCCCAAGAAGCTGGAGCCAGGGCAGCGCTATTTCCAGGGCATCATCTGGGTAGATGACCGCGACTTACAAATCGTAAAGACGTACGGGCGTGCCGTCGGACTGTTGAAAAAGGGTTACGACAACCAATTCCCGAAGTTCGAAACCTATCGGGAACAGATAGACGGCAAATACTGGTTTCCCACCTGGACGGGGGCCGACGACACGTTGTATTTCGAGAGCGGCCCGCAAAGAATTCGCATGCGCGTGCGCTACGAAGACTACAAACAGTTCAAGGCTGACGTGCAGATTCGCTACGGCGAACCGATTGAGACGCCGAAGAAACCGTGACCTCTTCGGCGTGGGGTTCGCCGCCGTTACGCCGCACGCCCTCCCAGCGGCGCTTGAAGGAGAAGAAGCTGCCGATGTACTCGCGCGCCAGTTGCGGCCAGGTCTTGTCCACATAGGAACGGATGGAGACGTAGCACTGGTCGCAGGTGTTGGCGCGTGTGAACTCGCGGATCATGCGGCCGCGCTCTTCCAATTCGTAGCGCTGGAACTGCATGGAACAGGGCTGGAGCCGGCCGTCGCAGGTCACCACCAGGAAGCGCAGTCCGGCCATGCAACCCGGCGTGCCGCCGTTTTCGAAGTAGCGGCGCGTGGCCTCGATGGTCGTGGGAGCATTGACGATCCAGTTGGTGGCGTCGCGGCGGGCCTCGATGCGATCCAGTTGTCGGTTGAGTTCCGCCAGTTGTTCGGGACTGGTGAGGAAGTACTCACGGGAGCCGGTGCGCCGGGGCGAATAAGCGCTGTAACAGATGTTGACGCCCCACTGGCGCGCGCGGTCGGCGATGGCGTTGATCTCGGCCACGTTGGCGCTGGTGATGCAGGTGTTCAACACGATGTCGTCATAGCCCAGAGCGGCCAAGCGCGGCACCAGACGGCTCAGTTTGCGATACAAGCCGGGATGGCGGCGGAATTGGTCGTGTCGTTCGTCGGGGAAATCCAGGCTGACGGAAAACTGGTCCACGCCCGCCTCGCGCAAGGCGAGATACCGTTCCTCGGTCATCAACGACCAGTTGGAAACCAGGATGGTGTAGGGCAGCCCGGTGGTCGGATTCTTGATGGCGCGCACGATTTCGACCAGGTCGGAACGCAGCAGGGGCTCGCCGCCGGAAACCTGAGCGACGCAGGGGCGCAGGGCGCGCACATAGCGGCGGTACTGCTCGGGCTTCAAATTGCGGGAGTCGTCCTTGGGCCCCCCGTGATCGCAGTGCCGGCACCAGCAGGTGCAACTGTCGGTCACCTCGAAGGAGACGACGATGGGGCGGCCGGTGAAGTAATTGACGGTGCCGCGAACAATGACGCTCAGGGATTGGACAAAGGGCGTCCTGCGCATAGGATAGGTCCGCTTTGCACAGCCGGGCGGAAACCCTCGGAATCTGGATGGTACCAAGGGCCGCGCGAAGGGTGCAAGTCTCGCGCAGCCGGCGGGTTCCAGGCGATTTGAGCGGCGATTCCGGACGGCTGAGCTGGGACTCTCATCCGCTGCCGGCGCGGGTTCGGGCCTCCAGGAGGCGTACGTACAGGATGCGCAGCGTGGCCAGAACCGGCACCGAAACAAACATGCCGGGCACGCCGGCGACGGCCTCGCCCGCCAGCGCTCCGGTGATCACCAGCACAGGGTGCAACGCCAGGCCTGCGCTCATCAGATGGGGTTGCAGCACGTAATCCTGGAAGAGCCGGTAGATGCCCAGGAAAGCCAGCACCGCCAAGAGCGATCCGTGCCCCGAGACGATGACCACCAGAGCGGCGCCGATGGCCGCGGTCAGGGGACCGAGAACCGGAATAAATTCCAACACGCCGGCGACCGTCGCCAGAAGCACGGCATAGGGAATCCCCATGAGGGCGAAGGCCGCTCCGTAAGCCAGGAAGGTGGCCAGGGCAAGCAACGCCAGGGCGCGGATAAACTGGCCCAGCAGTCGGTCCACGTCATGGAGCACGTTGTCCCAGAGGGCGCGGCGCTCGGCGGGCAGGACTGCAAGCAGGCGCTCTTTCAACTCACCGCCGTCTTTCAAGAGAAAGAAACTCAGCACCGGCACGATCACGAGGACGATCAAGCCGCCCACCAGCGACACCAGCCCGGCGGTCGCCTTTTGGATCAGCGGCAAGGCCTCCTGTCCGATGTTCTCCAGCTTGGCGCGCAGCGCCTCCAGCAGGGAGCGGCGCAGGGCGGCCCACCAGGCCGACTCGGCGGGCTCGGGTTCGGCCGCCAGCGTTTGGATCCAGCCCGGGAAGCGCGCCGCCAGCGCGGAAGCCTCTTCGCCCACACGGTTGCCTAAGACGGCGCCCAGGGAAACTAACAAGCCGATGAACACCAGGTAGACCACTGCCAGCGAGAGCGCTCGCGAAAGCCGGCCCCTCGAGAAACGCTCCAGCAGCTTGAGCACCGGCGCCAGCAGATAGGCAAGGAGCACCGCGGCGAAGACCACAAGCAGCACGCGACGCACCTGGTAGAGCACGAACAACGCCGAGAGTACGGCCACCACGGTCCAGGCGGCGCGCGCCGCTCGCGCATCAAAGCCCAACATGCTGCCATGCTAGCAAAGCGGCCCGGTTACGATGAGAGCCGCGGGAGCGGCGCGATCGAGACTCGGATTTGAGGAGGAATCGAGGACGGCGCAGCAAAGGCGTGGCTTGCGCCTCGAGCGCGAGGCGAGGGCTTCAACCGCGGTCCAGTTCGCGCTGCGCGGCCTCGTGTAGTTCCTCCAAGATCGCGCGCGGAACCGAAAGGTTCCCGTTGCGCCCCGTGCCCAGCATCACGCCGGGTTTGGTGTCGCCGTGGAAATCGCTCCCTCCGGTCACGGCCATCCGATAGCGGCGCGCCAGGGCCAGGAAAAAGGCGGTTTCGGTGCGCGTGTGCTCACTGGAGTAGACTTCCAGGGCGGCCAAACCATGCGGTCGCAACGCCTCCAGGACGGCCTCGACATCAATCTTCAAACGACCCGGGTGAGCCAGGCAAGGCAACCCGCCCGCTTCGCGAATCCTCCGGATGCCCTCGGTTGTCGAGACGCTTTCGCGCGGCACGTAAGCTTTCCCGCTTTCTCCCAGGTAGCGACGAAAAGCTTCCTCGGCGCTTTGCACGTAACCTTTCTCGACGAGCAATCGCGCGAAGTGCGCGCGCCCGGTGAGCCGTCCTCCGCGAGCCGTCACTTCCTCCAGCGTCACTTCCAGCCCCAGTTCTTGCAGGCGCCGGGCCAGGCGAGCGTTTCGCAAGCGCCGGCTCTCGAGTTGCTGATCGAGCCAGTGTCGAAAGCCGTCGCCCGGCAGATGCAGTGGGAAATACCCCAGCAAGTGCACGCTGTAACCGCGTGGCTTCGCAGGATGCGGCAGCCGCGTCGAAACTTCCACCGCGCAGATCAGCTCGATGCCGGCCTCGGCGGCTGCCGGTAGAGCCTGATCGTATCCAGCCAGCGTGTCGTGGTCGGCGATGGCCAAGGCCTCCAAGCCGATCTCGCGCGCGGCGGCGATCAATTGGGCGGGCGTCAGCGTGCCGTCGGATTCCGTGGTGTGGGTGTGCAGGTCAATCACGCAGCCGATCCGCCTTTCTCAGGTTCCGGGCGGGGATTTAGCAAGCATCGGGTTTAGCGCGCCTCCCGCGGGGAAAGCTCGCGCAGGCCGTCGCGGGACAGCCCGCCGATTTCCACTTCGATGATTTGATTCGGGCGACGGGGCTCGGCCAGCGTAACCTTGAGATAGTTGTCGCTGAGGGCCATTCCGAGCTGCCCGAGCGTGACCACCGAGAGGCGACGGCCCAACATACGCCGGCGAAATTCCAGGTTCTTACGCGCGGCCAGCTCGCGCAGGCGCCGGTTCCGCTCCTTGCGCACGGCCATGGGGACCTGATCGGGCATCTCGGCCGCCGGGGCGCCTGGTCGAGCGGAGTACGTAAAGACGTGGAGGTAGGTGAACGGCAGGCTCTCGATGAACCGGAAGCTCTCCTCGAATTCCTGATCCGTCTCGCCTGGAAAGCCGACCATGACGTCGGCTCCGATGGCGGCATCCGGCATCCAGGCGCGGGCCTTCCAGATTCGATCCGCGTAATGACGGGCCCGATACCAGCGGCGCATGCGGCGCAGAACGGCGTCGCATCCGCTTTGCAGGGGCGCGTGGATGTGGCGCGCAATGCGGTCGGAGGTCGCCACCAACTCCAGCAAGTCGTCGCTCAAGTCCATGGGTTCGACCGAGCTCAACCGCAACCGCTGGACGTCGGTTTCCGCGAGCAGGCGTCGGAGGAGGTCGGCCAAACGGAGGCGCTGCGGCAGATCGCGTCCCCAGCGGCCGAGGTTGATGCCGCTGAGGACGATTTCGCGGTAGTGGGCGCTCAAGCGGCGGACTTCGCGCACCACCCAATCCGGCGGCGCGCTACGACTGCGCCCGCGCACGGCGGGGATGATGCAGAAGGAGCAATGAAAGTTGCACCCGTCCTGGATCTTCAGGTTGGGGCGCGTGCGGTCCCAAGCGGTGGGTTCCACAGCCGCGGCGAAAAAACAAGGCGCGGCATTCATGTCGCCGACGTAAATTCCGGGCTCACACGGGGCGGCGCCATCGTGCGAGCAGAGCAGATCGGGGATCTGAGCCTTGTGGGAGTTCCCCACCACCCAGGTGACGCCCGGCAGCGCGGCCGCGTCCTCAGGTGCGCGCTGGGCGTAACAACCGGTGATCAGGATGCGCGCCGCGGGATTCTCGCGGCGGATGCGACGCACGGCCTGGCGCACGTCCTGATCGGCGGAAGCCGTCACCGTGCAGGTGTTCAGGATGACGAGTTCGGCTTCCCGAGCCGGAGCGGCGACGTAGCCGCGGGCCGCCAGCTCGGCGGCGATGGCAGCGCCGTCGGCCTGCGTCGCGCGACAACCGAAATTTTCGAGGAAGAATGTCCCCACCTACTCACGATTATACGGGGCATCGGGCGCGCTCCGAGCGCCCCGCGGCACCGGCGCCGGCGACGGGATGAAAGGATCCGCAGGGCCGCCAGCCCGGCCCTCGCGAAACACTTACTTGACGTGAGCGGCCGAGACAGTCACCCTCGGTGAGAGGTGAAGCGCTGCGGCCTCGATCGCACGCAGGCGTTTGGACGCACCAAGCCTGGCACTCATTTGCGCGGCCCGCCCGTTCCGGACCAGCAAGATGCCGTCGAAGATCGCGGGGCCGGAAATCAGGTCAATGCGGGCGCCGCGCAGCGGTCCCGTCACGAAGCACGTTCGATCTTCATCAACTGACAAAAGGTCCGTAAGTGCCCGGCGTGCTGACCGTAGAAGAGGCACAGATGATGACCTCTCACCTGTGTGGCGTCGTCGAGCTCGTCCACCGCGATCTCGACGTTCGTTCGGCAGCCGCCGCAGGGAGGGTTGTCAAGGCAACCTTGAATGGTTCCGCCATAGATCAGCATCCGGGGAGTCTGGCCGGAGAGGTACTTGGCGAACGTAACTTTCTGCCCGGCCCGGAAAAGAACTTGCGGCACGCAACCCCAGCCGGCCTCGGCGTGGTTGCGCAAGATGTAAGGCTCGGCCGGGCCGTTCGGGCCGTGCATCCGTGAGGGGCTGGTGCAATGGGCGCCGAAGTATCGGTTCTTCTCGGTGTCCATGGACGGGTTGTGCTGGAATGCGGGCTTATCGAACAGGTATTGGATGATCATCATAGTCAACGTGGCGTCGAGATCGGCCTCACATCCGGCGGGGATGCCTTCGTCGCGAAGCGTCATAAATCCCATGCAGGGCGGCACGTGCTTGTGCGGCCGCCTGAGGCCGGGCAGACAATTCATCATGATGGCGTCGGCGCCCTCACGCTCCGCGATTTGCTTCAGCACAAAGTAGGTTTTCGCCGCCTCCAAGACGTCCTCGGGGCTGGGTTCGACGCGCTTGATCGCCGTCTTCCAATACCGTTGAGCCAGGGCCTGGACCTCGGGAGTCGCGCCCGTGCGCGCGAAGGCGTCATAGAAGACCTGGTGCGGGACGGTAATCACGGTGGTCCCCAGGCTGGGGACGATGGCTTCACCGCGCTGCGCGCCGTCTATCTTGACCAGCCTGCTCTCCCGCATCCGGTGGGCGGCCTGGATCATCTTCAGGCCCATCCGCAGGGCTTCGAAATTGTCCAGGGAGTTGATCAAATAGACGCCCGCCCGCCGGTTGACTTTCTGGATCTGAGCATTGAGCAGGATTCCCTGGTGGGCGAAGATAACAGCCGGCAGGCCGGCTCCGTCCAGAATCCGCACCACGTGATCGAAATGGCTCTTCTTCAGGGGGACCAACACAAGACCGTCGAGCCCGGCCTGTCGTATGGAAGCCAGACAGGGCTCCACTTCGGATTCAAGATCGAGTGCCTGTTTCTGCACTTCGATGCGAAGGTTGAGTTCGCGGCCCATTTCCTCGAGCCGTTTCGTGTATTGAGCCTGGCGCCCCTCGGCATCGAAGCCGGACCCGGGCCAACTGTAGTAACCCTCCTGCTGTAACCTCGCGCTCGGAGGATACGCGAAGATGACCTTGACGCAGGCGGGTGTTTTCGGCCCAGCGGATGGGACGTTCGACACCGCTCCCGAAGCGGCGGGCAGCCCGGAAAATCCGGAGAGGCCGCCGAGGACGAGACCAAACTCCCGCCGGCTAACGCCGGCGTCACGATTTTGCGCAGACACGATATTCCTCCTTTCCCGAGTTGTCATTCTGATTCGCGACTTACGGCAAGTTAGTAACTCCGATCGCCGCGCTGTCTTTTGTATAGATCACTTAGTTACTCTCGACCAGTTCGTACACGGCGCCTCTGGCCGACAGCACGAGTCACCAAGATACGGCCATGTTCATGATGGGACCGAGTGAAAGATCTGTTGAGGAAGGTTCTGCCCGGCAGCGCCGCTCCGTGCCTCCGACCACCGATTAAGGTTCCTGGTGAGCAACCGCGCCTCCGGGCGGACGGCTGCGAATTGCAAGAGCGTGTTGTCAAGGTGCACGACACTGATAAGGCCGGGAGCACGCCGCGATTCATCGAGGTCGCGAGGCTGTCAGAACAGAACCCGTAGTCCGAACTGGATGATGCGGGGAAAAACCGCCACGCTGCTCACCGAGCCAAAGGCCGTGCTGGTGGGTGTCGTGTTGGGAGCCCCGAATTGCGTGTGATTCCAGGCGTTGATGAATTCGGTCCGGAATTCGACGTACCCCTGTTCGCTGAAGTGAGTGTTCTTGATGACCGACAGGTCCCAGGTGTTGATGCCGTCGGCCCGAATGCCAGAGAAGCGCGAGGGCATGGTCCTGATGTTCCAGGCGAGCTGTTTCCTGCTGTCGCGCTCGAAGTCAGCCGTGTTGAACCACCGTTGCGGGGTCCGCTGACCTTTGGGGAGAGGGACGTTTTTAAGGTTTCCGTAGAAAATGGCGTTGCCGAAGCCCAGAGGAGCGCCGCTCTGGCCCTGGTAGATGCCTGCGACCTGCCAGCCGCTGATCAGCTTGCCCGGCAGGCCTCGTGTGGAAGCCAGCCAACGCCTTCCTTTGCCGAAGGGCAGCTCGTAAATGCCGGTGGCCACCAGCCGATGCGTGCGATCCTGATCGGAAATGACACGCTCGCGCTGCGGATCGGTCTCGTTGAGGAGGCCGGTGGCCTCCATGAATTTCGCCCAGGTCCAGGAGAGCGAGAACGTGTAGCCGGCGGAAAAGCGTTTCTCGAAGCGAGTCTGGAGCGAGTGGTACCAGGAGTAACCCTCATTGGTGTTGTAGCTGATGCCGGTGAACTGCGGGTAGGGGCGCAGCAACTGCGAGCGCGCGACCGTGGCGCCGGCGAGGCTGGTGCCCGGCAGCAAGGGGTAGAAGGGGTTCGGCACAGCCGCCGTCATGTGGTCAATCCGGGCCTGGTCGCGATACGGCAGCGTGCTGTAATACTGGCGCGGCACCGGATCTAACTGTCGCCCGGCCCGCAACCTGGTTCCGCGGCTGGCGACGTAAGCCAGCTCCAGGGTCGTTTCACGAACGAGCTCGCGCTGGACGCCGAACTGCCAGCGCTGCACGTAAGGCGTCAGCAGGTCCGGGTTGAAGAAGCTGATGCTCTGCCCGGCGTTGGTCATGACGCCCAGGGAAGCGCCTGTCGGGCGCTCCCAGCCAGTGGGGAATGGATCCGCCGTGCTGGCGATGAAAGTCAGGCCGTTATCGAGCGTGGGGACCAAGTTGGTCCTCCGGCTGAAGCCGATCTGGTTGACGCTCTGGCGATCGAGGTCGTAAAAGAACCCGTAGCCGGCTCTGACCACCGTGCGGAGGTTGATTCGGTAAGCCAAGCCCACGCGGGGGGCAAGGTTGGTGAGGTTGGCGTTCCAGAGGGTCCTGGGCTGGCCGGCCACGCCGGCGAAAGTCAAGCCGCCGCGCACGCGGAACTGTTCGACGGGCACCTCGGGGATCGGCTTGTTCGCGTAGTTGCTGCGGACCGTAGCCTCGATGGGCAGGGGAGTGGAGGCGTCGAAGCCTCGCACGGTTCGGTTGAAGCGTTCTGTCAATGGGAGGTCAATCTCATAACGCAGGCCGATGTTCAGGGTCAGACTGGAGGTCACCTTCCAGTCGTCCTGGATGTAGAAGGAGGGGACCGCAGCCTGCTGCGCGAAGGAGTCGTTGAAATCAATGTAGCCGCCGGTGGGCAAACCCAGCAGGAAGCTCGCCAGTCCTTGACCCATGGGAGCAGCGGGCGAGTTATCCAAGGGGCCGCGTGTCCAGTTGGTGCTGAAGCTCAGGCTGCCGGAGCCCCTGCCGAGACTGGCGTTGTTGTTGCGGTAGATGCGGTGCTCGGCGCCGAATCGCAGCGTGTGGCTGCGAATCATCCGCGTGAAATTTCCGGCGAAGGCATGGATTTCAGCGTGATTCGCGGCCCGATTGGAAGAACTCAGGGCGTAGTAACCCGCCGGGGCAATTTCCGGCAACTGGAGGCGACGCGGATCTTCGCTTCGGATGCGGTCCACGAACTTCTGCGAGAACCCGTAAGCGGTCGGGTCCCAACCCGAGGTCACAGCGTCCACCGGCTCGTAGTAACGGGTGTAGCTGTAGCGCAGGTTCATCAGAAACTGCGGGTTGAACACGTAGACGTTGTCCAGCAGGGCGCCCCGGTTCTGCCGCCAGTTGTTGGTGCCGTTGGTGGGAGGCAGGCCCGTGCCGCGGAACTGGTGCGCGGTGCGCTGAAAACGCCGGTTGGCGTTGCCACGGAAGAAGGCCCGATGTTTCTCGCTGAAGTTGTGATCAATACGGAAGACCTGGCTCCAGAAGTCGTCGGTGTCGGAGTTCGGCGTGGTGTAGTTGTTGGTGCCGTCGGTCGTACCGGGCAGGTTGGGCTTCGGATAGAAGGGGAGGAGCTTCTGGGCCACCGGGTCTATCCGGCTGGCGGGGATGATGTTGCCGGGTAACGGCTGGCGGCTCGTGCGGCCGCCGGGCGCAGCCTGGATGGTCAGCGGATCGTAGATCTGGTAGATCGGCCCGATCTTCAACAGATCGGAGAAGTCCCCCTGCCGCTGCTTCTCGGTGGGCACGCTGGTGGTCAGCGTCTCCCGCGGGAAGTAGTCCGCGATCCCTTCGTAGCCGTACATCCAGAAGGTCCTGTTCTTGCCGTTGTAGAGCTTGGGAAGATAGACCGGCCCGCCGGCTGACGCACCCCAGCGGTTCTGCCGGTTGATGTCGCGTGGCCTCCCAGCCATGTTCGAAAAGAAGCTGTTGGCGCACAGGGCCGTGTTCTGGACGAACTCGTGGAGCACGCCGTGCAACTCGTTCGTGCCGGACTTGAGGCTGACGCTGACCGCCGAGCCGGGGGCGTAGCCGCTGCTGGCATCGAAGGTGGCGGTCTGCACCTTGAACTCCTCCACCACGGCGGTGGGGGGTATGTAGGCCACGTTGCCGTTTTGCGCGCCGGTGTTCGGCGCTCCGTCCAGGGTGTACTCGTTTGTGCCGGTGCGCGTGCCGCTGGTGGCCATCGAAGAGGCCGTCGCAACGTCGAAGGGGCGCGACCAGGCCAGGGTGCCGGTGAAGACCACACCCGGGCTGAGCATGGTCAACATGACCGGGTTGCCGTCCTTCAGCGGCAGCTCGGCAATCCGCCGCTGGTCAATCACCGAACCCAGCGAAGCGCTGGCGGAATCCACCAGGGGGGCCTCGGCTACCACCCTCACCGTCTCGGTCACGGCGCCCAGTTCGAGCACCACGTTCAAGGTCACTTTGGAATTGACGCGCACCGTGATGCCTTCCTGAACGTAGGTCTTGAATCCGGGCGCCTCCACGGAAAGGTTGTAGACTCCGGGAAGCAAGAAGGGTAAGACGTAATCGCCGGTTTGATTGGTGGTGGCGGTGCTCTGGACCTGCGTGGCGGTGTTCACCGCCCGCACAGTCGCCCCGCTCACGACCGCCCCGCTGGGGTCTGTAACGCGTCCCAGAATTTCGCCTCGCGTTTCCTGGGCAAATGCGCTTGGACTCAGGACCGCCAGAATCCATGCCAACTTGACAATTCTTGCGACCGCCATGGCTATCCTCCGCGATTGCTTGTTGGTTCCCTGAAGCGGGCCGCCGTCCGTGTTTCAGAGAACAGAAGGCTGCGGTTTTGAGGCGCACCTGATCCCGCACGAGCCGGGTAGGCCCGCCTCCATCCAGTCCTCGAAGCGCTGGCCATTGCAGGATATTCAGGCCTTTAACTGCCGACCGGGTCCATTATATGCCGGATTCCCTTGAACCATGTCAAGCCGCGCAGCCGGTTTCCAGAGATTGCCCAACTCTGCCGTGTCCGCCGGTTGGGGACCGGGAAATGCGGGGCGCGGGTGTTCGCCTTCTACCCCGGCAGCAAGAGCCCGCGGTGGTTTTCGTAGCGCGGAGGATGGCCGGGCGCCTGGCTCCATGCGCGGGAAGGGAGAGGGTCAGGGTCCCTTCTTGTAGGTCCCGTACATACAGGTTCGACGGGTTGACCACCTCGCGCGTCAGGCGAGGCTCAGGGTCGCTTCTTGTAGGTCTCGTACAGGTGGAGGTGCCTGTTGTTCAGGTCCACAGCTCGGCCCTGAATGAAGACCTGCTTGACCTGCGTGCGCGTCTCCAGGGGATCGCCGTCGGTGACAATCAGGTCCGCCAGTTTGCCCTTTTCGATGGAGCCGAGCAGATCGCCGACGCCCCAGATTTCAGCCGGGTAGAGAGTCAGCGCTTTGAGAGCCTCTTCGTGCGGTAGGCCGAAGGCCACCGCCATGGCGGCCTGATAGGGCAGGTTGCGCGCGAAGGAAGTCGAGAAGGAGGCGAAGGCGAACTTGACGCCGGCCTTGTGCAACACGGCAGGCAGCGCGTAGGAGCGATCGTAGGGGTCGTCCTCCTCGAGCGGCAGCGCCAGCGTGGGCCCCAAAATCACGGGGATGTTTTTCTCCTTGAGCAGCGTCGCGACCTTGTCGGCGTCGCGCGCCTCGGCCAGGATCAGACGCACCTTCTGGCTCTCGGCAAAGGCGATGGCCTCGCGGATGGCGCGCTCGCGAACCACGCGCGCCACCAGCGGCAGCTTGCCTTCGAGGACCGGGAGCATGGCTTCCATCCTGACGTCGGTGCGGAAGCCCGGCGCGGCGGCCTGTTTGGCCTTCTGATAACGGCGGGCCTGTTCAAAGAATTCGCGGAGCTGTTGAAGCTGCCGCTCGTAGCGGCGCTTGGCCTCCGAATAGGGCGTGCGAGCACGGGCCGCGACGGCGCGCGTCCCCGCGGTCTGAATGACGGGGAATTGAAGGACCATCGAAACCGGGGAACGGACCTGCATCTGCTCCCAGGTCCAGCCGTCCAGATGGATGAGAGCCGCCTGCCCGGAAATCACGCCTCCGGCGGGCGCGGTCACCACGGTGGTGATGCCGTTGGCGCGTGTGACCGGGATATGCTCGCTGGCCGGATGCACGGCGATGATGGCGCGAAGCTGCGGGTTGAAATCGCCGATCTCGACGGCGTCCACCGTCTCACGAACGGAGGTGATTTCCGCCAGGCCGATTTGCGTGGCGGAGTCAATGAGGCCCGGGTACACGTGCAGTCCTCTGGCTTCGATGACGCGCACGCCTCTGGGCGCGGCGATCCGCGCGCCCACCTCCGCGATGCGCCCGTCGCGGACCAGCAGCATGCCGTCGGGGATCGCAGGGCCGGAAATCGGGTGGATGGTCGCGCCGCGCAGCAGGAAACTGTCGTCGTTTCCCGCGGCCGGCGCCACGGCGCAGAGCAAACCAAGGATCAACGCTCTCATGAGGGCCTCCTGCGGGCGGCTGGGGCTTGCTTTTTCTCGCGCTCGCGAGCTTTTTCGAGCAAGGCCTTCTTGCGCGCTTGGCGTTCGGCGCGTGCGCTCATGTCGCGATCGCGATCGAAGTAGAACTCTCCGTCAATCATGACGCGCAAGACCTTGGCGTAGTTGGAGAGGGGGTGCTTGTCGAAGATCACCAGGTCGGCGTCCTTACCGGGTTCGATGGAACCGACCCGCTTCTCGATGCCGAGCTGGCGCGCGGCGTTGATGGTGATCAGCGCCAGCGCCTCATCTTCGGTGAGGCCGCCGTATTTGACGGTCTTGGCGGCCTCCTGATTGAGATGCCGCATCAGCTCGGCGTCATCGGAGTTGAGAGAGACCAACACGCCTTTGCGCAGCATGAGCGCGGCGTTGTAGGGGATGGCGTCATAAGCTTCCATCTTGTAGGCCCACCAGTCGGTGAAGGTGGTGGCTCCGGCGCCGGCCTCGGCAATCTCGCGCGCCACTTTGTAGCCCTCGAGGACGTGGATCAACGCGGCGATCTTGAAGTTGAATTCCTGCGCCAGGCGCAGGATGGCCAGAATTTCGTCGGCGCGGTAACAGTGGACGTGGGCCAGCCGGCGACCCTCGAGCACCTCGACCAGCGGCTCCAATTTCAGGTCGCGGCGCGGCGGCAGGGCCGGCTCTCCGCGGCTTCGTTTGGCCTCGTATTGACGCCAGGAGTCTCGATAGGCCAGGGCCTCCAGGAAAGCCTGCCGCATCACATCCTCGACGCCCATGCGGCTGGCCGGATAGCGCGGCGGCGTCTCGGAAACGCCGGGGAACGGCGAGGGCGTGCTGCCGCGGCGCTTGGGGTTTTCGCCCATGGCGAACTTTAGAATGGGGGGTGCGCCCTCGAACAGAAGCCCGCGTGCGTCTCGTCCCCAGCGCAGTTTGATGGTCGAGCACTGACCGCCGACGGCGTTGGCGCTGCCGTGCATCACGGCGATGGTGGTGACGCCTCCGGCCAGTGCGCGGTAGATGGCGATGTCCTCGGGGTTCAGCACGTCCTCGATGGCGACCATGGAGGAAACCGAAATGCTGCCCTCGTTGGTGCTCTCGGAGGCGATGTGGGAGTGCGGGTCAATGATGCCCGGCATGACGTACTGGCCGGCGGCGTCAATGACCAGGGCGTCGGGCGGCTCGAGGACTTTGGGTCCCATCTCGGCGATCTTGCCGTCGCGAACCAGAATGGAGCCCTGGAAACGCCCTTTGGTCACGGTCAGGACATTGGCGTTGCGGATGACGACAGGCGGGGCGGCCAGTGCTGCGGCGGCCGCCAGCAGGATGCACAATCGCATCATCGGATCACCTCCTGGGATGGCTCCGGCCGGCCTTCCTCCGGCGGCGGCTCGGGCAGCGGCTCGTATTTGATCCCGTCAATGAAGACGTATTTGACGCGGGTCTTCTCCTGGAAAAGTTCGCCGTCTGTAACGATCAAGTTAGCGATTTTTCCCTTTTCGATGCTGCCCAGACGGTCGGCGACGCCGTAGATTTCGGCCGGGCTCAGGGTGAAGGCGCGCACGGCGGCCTCCGGCGTGAGGCCGGCCTCCAGGGCGCGACGCACGGCGCGGACGAACTCGCGCGCGCTGGTGAACCCCTCGGTGTAAAAAGCGAAGCGCACGCCCTCTCTGGCCAGCGCGGCGGGCGTGGCGGGGGCCATCTCGCGGAACTCCAGCACGCGGAGGCTGTCCACCTGCTCGGGGTCGGCATCACGGTCCCGCTCCGGCCACTTCAGGCTCACCAGCACGGGGGTCCCGGATTTCTTCAGCCGCGCGGCCACCCGGTGGGCCTCATGCGCTCCATAGAGCACGGCATTGAGCTTCAATTCCTCGGCGAAGCGCAGCATGCGGTCAATTTCGACCGCCCGCGAGGCCGGCAGCAACACGCGCGGGGCTTCCAGGACGCCTTCCAGGGCGCGGTCGTACGCGGGGCGCTGGTTGCCTGCGGGATGGCGGGCATAAAACTCTTTGGCCATGCGGTAGTGCTCGGCGTCCAGGTAGATCTGGCGGATGTAGGCCAGCACGCCCATCAGCGAGCCCGGGAAACTGGTGAAGCCCGCGGTGCTCAGGGTCAGGTAAAGGCCTGCGGGCGCGCTGATGACCATTTGTCCGGGACGCTCTCCGGCCAGTGCGATGACTGCGCCCTGCCCGGCGAAGATGCCTCGCTGGGGAAAAGTGACCGCCGTGGTGAAACCGGCGCTGCGGGCCGCCTCGAGCCTGGAATCCGACGGGCTAATCAGGTCGGCAGCGCGCAACCAACTGGTGTTGGAGGGACGATCCTCCGGTCCCCGGGCGGGACGCGCTTCCTGGCCAGGGGCGGGCCCAAGCGAGGGAGCAGGTTGTGAAGGAGTGGTTCGCGCAGCCGCCCGCGTCCCGGTGGTTGGCGCGGCGGCGGCCTCCGGCAGGCCCAACGAACTGAGCGCGTCTATCAGGCCGGGATAGACGGTAAGTCCGCGACCCTCGATGACCCAGGCCTCCGCCGGAATCGTGACGTTGGTTCCGACGGCCTCGATGAGGCCGTCGCGGATGAGGACGGTTCCTCCTTCGATGACCGGACCGCTCACGGTGACCACACGCGCGCCGCGAATGGCGAACACGGAAGGCGGCCCGGCGGCGGGCGATCCGACGGCCAGCAGGGCGAATACGCACAAGACCCTCTTGTTCATACGCCTCCCTTCGGGCGTGATTACCGATAGTAATGCAGAAGGCCGGGGCCGGGCAACAGCGCCGAGGGCCATGGTCTCGGTCCCTTTAGGTTCGTGCGAGCTCCTTTGGCCGGGGCCGGGTTATTATAGAGAGTTCGCGCGGAGAGCACGATGAAGGGAGTGGTGCTGGCGGGCGGCACGGGGAGTCGTTTGTACCCGCTGACGAAGATCACCAACAAACATCTGCTGCCGGTCTACGACAAGCCGATGATTTACTACCCCATCGAGATGCTGGTGGAAGCCGGAATCCGCGACATTCTGATCGTCACCGGAGGCCGGAACGCCGGGGACTTCCTGCGTTTGCTGGGCAACGGAAAACAGTTCGGCCTGTCGCACCTGAATTATACGTATCAGGAAGGTGAGGGAGGCATTGCCGACGCTCTGTCGCTGGCCGAGCACTTTGCGGACGGCGGCAAGATCTGCGTGGTGCTGGGAGACAACCTGATCGAAGGTTCGATTCGCGACGCGGTCCGGCAATTCGAACAGCAGCCCCGCGGCGCGCGGCTCCTGCTCAAAGAGGTGCCGGACGCGGAACGTTTCGGAGTGGCGGAAATCCAGGGCGACCGCATCGTGCGCATCGAGGAAAAGCCCAGGCATCCCAAGTCGCATTACGCGGTCACAGGCATTTACATGTACGACGGCACGGTGTTCGACAAGATTCGCCGCTTAGTGCCCAGCCAGCGCGGAGAACTGGAGATCACCGACGTCAACAATCTCTACATCGAGGAAGGCACGCTGGAGTTCTCCTTCCTGGAAGGTTGGTGGACCGACGCCGGCACGTTCGATTCCTTGCTGCGGGCGGCCAACCTGGTCGCCGAGCAGCGGCGCAAGCAGCAGGCGACGGTTATCATGACGGCGGACGTGAGTACACGAACATGAGCGCAAGCGGGGCTGCGGTGCGGCCGGAGCGGATTGCGGTGGGCGGCGGACTAGAACTCTGCCGTCCGGACTGCGAGCGGGGCATCGGCGCGGTAATTCAAAGTCCGGACTCCTGCGAGCTGATTCACGGCGTGCGCGTCTCCCCGTACACCCTCTTCCCGGACGACCGCGGGTACTTTCTGGAGATCGCCCGTTTGGGGCACGGGCTGGTGGCCGAGTTCTGCCCGGCAAGCAGCCAGGTTTCGGCGTCCCTGAGTTACCCGGGCACCATCAAGGCCTTCCATTACCACTTACATCAGCACGATTGCTGGACCGTGGCGGCCGGCATGCTGCAAGCCGCACTGGTGGACCTGCGCGTGGGATCGCCGACTTTCGGCCGGCGCAACACGTTTTACATCGGCGCGCTCCGGCCCTGGCAATTGCTGATCCCGCCCGGGGTGGCGCACGGCTACAAGGTGATCGGCGAATCGGCCGCCCTGCTGGTCTACGTCACCGATCGTTTTTATAACCCCGAGGACGAAGGGCGGTTGCCTTACAACGACCCGCGTATCAATTACGATTGGGAGTTACAATACAAGTAAGTCGCTGAAGCGAAATCGCGTCATGAAACTACTGGTGACAGGAGGCGCAGGATTTATCGGTTCGGCGTTCGTCCGTCTTATGCTGGCCGGCGAGAAGGTACGCGAGCTGGTGAACCTCGATAAGCTGACTTACGCCGGCAACCTCGAGAACCTGGCGCCCGTGGCCGGGGATCCGCGGCATCGCTTCGTCCGCGGGGATATCTGCGACGCGGCTCTGGTGGAGGCTCTGCTGGCGGAGAGCCGGCCGGACGCCATCGTGCATTTCGCCGCCGAATCGCACGTGGACCGGAGCATTTTTTCGCCGGCGCCGGTTTTCGAGACGAACTTGCGCGGGACCTTCGTCTTGCTGGAGGCCGCCCGCCGCCATCGCGTGCCGCGTTTCTTGCAGGTTTCGACCGACGAGGTTTACGGCAGTCTACCCGAGCCTCTGGAAGCCGACGAGAATTTTCCGTTGCGGCCCAGCAGTCCTTACTCAGCATCCAAGGCCGGAGCGGATTTACTGGCGCTCTCTTACTTTACGACTTACAAAGTTCCGGTCATTGTGACGCGGGCGTCGAACAATTACGGTCCGTATCAGTTTCCGGAAAAACTGATCCCGCTGATGATCGCCAACGCGCTGGAGAACCGGCCGCTGCCGGTGTACGGCGACGGAGGGAACGTGCGCGACTGGCTGTACGTGGAAGATCATTGCCGTGCGCTGGCCGCGGTGCTGGAGAGAGGGCGCGAAGGCGAGATCTACAACATCGGGGGCAACTGCGCGCTTCCCAATCTGGAGGTCGTGCGGAGGATCCTGCGCTTGCTCGGCCGGCCGGAGAGCCTGATTCAGTTCGTCGCCGATCGTCCGGGACATGACCGCCGCTACGCGCTTTCGAGCCGCAAGGTGAGAGAGCAGACGGGATGGGTTCCGGAAGTGGATTTTGAAGAGGGCTTGCGGCGGACCATCGCCTGGTACCAGACCAACGCGGGCTGGGTGGCGCGCGTGCGCTCCGGCGAGTATCAGCGGTACTACGAGCAGAACTATGTGAACCGGGAGGCGGAGCTGGAGCGCCTGACGGGGCGCTGAAGCCCATGCGCGTGGCCCTGGACGCCACTGCTCTGACGCTCTCGAGCGGCGGACTGCGTCGTTACGTCAGCGAGCTGAGCCGAGCTCTGGCAGCCTGTTTCCCGGAGGACGAGTTCCTGCTGATGTCGGATCAGCCTTTCCGGATGCCGGAGCATTGCCCGAAAAATCTGCGCGCGGCGGAGGGACCGCGGAACGCTCTGGAGCGCCGTTGGTGGTCGTGGGGCGTCAGGCAGGCCATGCGGCGCTCAGCCGCGCAGGTTTTTCATGGCACGAACTTCGAGGTGCCCTACCTGCCGGTGACGCCCAGCGTGATGACCCTGCACGATCTTTCGCCCTGGATGGACCGGGCCTGGCACGGGGAAGCCGGCCGGGTCCGCAGGCGCGTCCCGGTGCTGCTGCGGCTGGGTCTGGCGACGCTGGTCCTGACGCATAGCGAATCGGTGCGACGGCAAGCCATCGCGCGCTTCGGCCTGGATCCTGAACGCGTCGTTGCGGCGCCTCTGGCGGCGGCCTCGCATTTCCAACCGGCGAACGGCGCGCCGGCCGCGCGGCCGTACTTTTTGTTCGTGGGCACGCTGGAGCCGCGGAAGAATCTGGGCCTGCTGCTGGAGGCCTGGCGCGAGGTTCGCAAGCGTCATGCGGTGGATCTGGTGCTGGCCGGTCGTTGCCGCAGCGATTATTCACCGCCCCCGGAGGAAGACGGCCTGCGCCGGCTCGGTGAAGTGTCGGAACAAGAATTGCCGGAACTGTACACACGCGCGCTGGCCTGCGTGTACCCTTCGCTGTACGAGGGTTTCGGCCTGCCGGTGCTGGAAGCGATGCAGTGCGGGGCGCCGGTGATCGCCTCGCGCGATCCGGCGATCGCGGAAGTAGCGGGCGATGCGGCGATCCTGCTGGACGCTCGCGACGTGCGGGCGTGGATCGAGGCTCTGACCGTGGCCGCCGCCCATCCGGAGCGGCTGGCGCCGTGGCGTGAGCGCGGCCTGCGTCGCGCGCGCCAGTTCAGTTGGGAGCGCACGGCGCGGCTGACCCGAGAAGCCTATGAGGAGGCGCGACGACGGTTCGGTAGATAAGCCGCGCGCCCTGGTGCTCAGTCCCGAGGCGCCCTATCCGACCATCGGCGGAGGCGCAATGCGCACGGCGTCGCTGATCGAGTATCTGGCTTCCCGCTATCAGACCGACTTGATCGTGTTTCGCGAGCCCGGAGCGCCTGATCCCCGGGCCGCCATGCCTGCGGGCTTGCTGCGAGACATTCTGGTTGTGGATTTGCCCGCGCATGGCCGCAGCCCCGCAGCACGGGCGCTGCGCAACCTGCGACGTCTGCTCCGCGGAGTCCCACCGTTGAATGACCGCTTCCACGGCTTCGAAGCCCAGATGCGCCGGTGGCTGGACAACCGCCGGTACGCGCTCGCCGTGGTGGAACACTTCTGGTGTGCGCCTTACGCCGGCCTGCTCCGTCTTCACGCGGATCGCTTGATCCTGGACCTGCACAACGTGGAATCGGAGCTGCACGAGGGATTGGCCCGGAGCGAACCGCCGTTGCTGCGACCGGCATACCGGCGCTTCGCGCGCTGCTGCCGGCGACTGGAGGCTCTGTGGCTGCGGGAGTACTCTCAGGTGCTGGCGACTTCGGAAGAAGACGCCGCTCGCGTGCGCGCGATTGCGCCCGGGGCCTTAGCGGTGGTCTATCCGAACGCACTCCCGCCGGTTCCCCAACCTCGCGTGCCCGAGCAAGAAGCGATCGTTTTTTCGGGGAATCTGGAATACCCGCCCAACGTGGCGGCGGTGCGTTTCTTTCGCCGCGAAGTCTGGCCGCGATTGCGGGCGGAGCGTCCGCGACTGCTGTGGCGGGTGTTTGGGAAGAATCCCCAGGGCGTCGCCAGGTATCTGCGGGGCGATCCGCAGATCGAGCTGATCGGGCCGGTCGAGGACGCCATCGAGATGCTGGCCCGGGCGCAGGTGGTGGTAGCGCCGCTGCTGGCAGCCAGCGGAACGCGTTTCAAGATTCTGGAAGCCTGGGCTGCCGGGCGCGCGGTGGTCTCGACCACGATCGGGGCGGAGGGGCTGGGCGCGCGCCACGGCGAGCATCTGCTGGTTGCCGATGAGCCGCGCTCCTTTGCGGCCGCGATTTCAGCGCTGCTGGATTCCGCGGAACGCCGCCGGGCGCTGGGCGAGGCGGGACGTTCGCTTTACGAGCGGCGCTTCAGTTGGGAGGCGGCCTGGTCACGGCTGGCCGAGGCAGGGATCTAGCGCCGGCCGGCGCTGACCGAGTTTTCGAGGCTGTCGGATGGCGAGCAGGACTGTACCGCCCGGGCGCCACTGTGGTAGGGTAAAAGTTCGTCTGCTAGGAGTAAGCGCGATGGAAGCTCTGGGATTGATCGAGACCAAAGGGCTGGTTGGGGCCATTGAGGCCGCCGACGCGATGGTCAAAGCTGCGAACGTGATTCTGGTCGGCAAAGAATACGTGGGCGCCGGCTACGTGACGGTCACGGTGCGGGGCGATGTGGGCGCGGTGAAGGCAGCTACCGACGCCGGGGCAGCCGCCGCCCGACGGGTGGGGGAACTAATCGCCGTGCATGTCATCCCGCGGCCGCACGAGGAGGTCGAGAAGATCCTGCCCGGTCCCAAGAAACAGGGTTGATCTCCGGGCGGTTGAACGAACGGGCTGCGTTCCATGGCGCAAGAACAGGAACAGGCTTCCGTTCAGGAAGCCCGCGACAAGGTCAACCGGGCCTACGCCGCCTTTCAAAAATACGGCCGGTTCAACCAGGCGCAGATTGACGCCGTCGTAGAGGCCGTGGCGGAAGCCGGGCGCGCGAACGCGCGGCGGCTGGCGGAAATGGCGGTGGAGGAGACCGGTTACGGCAACGTCAAGGACAAGATCGCCAAGAACCTGTTGAACGCGGATCTGCTGGCGCGCACCATCCGCGGCATGAGGACCGTGGGCGTGCTGCGAGAGATCCCGGAAGACAAGGTGATCGAGATCGGCGTGCCCTGCGGGGTGGTGGCCGCCATCGTGCCGTGCACGAATCCAACCTCTACGGTGATCTACAAGGCGCTGATCTCGCTGAAGGCGGGCAACACGGTGGTCATCAGCCCGCATCCGCGGGCCGTGCGGTGCACCGTCGAGACGGCGGAACTGCTGCGGCGGGCGGCGGTTTCGGCGGGCGCGCCGGAAGATGTGATTCTCTGTCTGTCGCAGCCCTCGCTGGAAGCCACGCAGGCTCTGATGCGCCACGAGCACACGGCAGTCATCCTGGCCACCGGCGGTCACGGTTTGGTGAGGGCCGCTTATTCCAGCGGCAAACCGGCCTTCGGCGTGGGTCCCGGCAACGTGCCCGCCCTGGTGGATACCAGCTTCCCGGTGCGAGAGGCGGTGGCGGGAATCGTGGAGGGGAAGGCGTTCGACTACGGCACGGTGTGCTCGAGCGAGCAGACGCTGGTGGCCGAGCAGAGCCTGCGCGAACCGATTCTGGCGGCGTTGCGAGCCGAGCGCGCTTACCTGTGCAACGAAGCGCAGAAGGAAGCGCTGGCCAGGTTGCTCGTGCGTCCCAATCTTCAGATCAACCCCGACTGCGTGGGTCAGGCGCCCGGGAAGCTGGCGCGCATGGCGGGCTTCGAGGTTCCGCCGGAAACCTCCATTCTGGCGGTGGAGCTGGCGGGCGTGGGCAAGGAGCATCCGCTCTCGGTCGAAAAGCTTTCGCCGGTGCTGGCGCTGCGTTTTGTGAAGAATTTTGCAGAGGCGCTGGATACCTGCGAGGCTGTGCTGCGCTTCGGCGGGTTGGGGCACACCTGCGTAATCTGGTCCAAGGACGAAGCGCGGATTCGCGAGTTCGGCGCGCGGATGCCGGCCTTCCGCGTTCTGGTGAACACGCCCGGACCTCACGGTTCGGTGGGAATCACGACCAAGCTGATGCCTTCCATGACGCTGGGCTGCGGCGCCATGGGCGGCAATTCGACGGGCGACAATGTAGGGCCGCAGCACTTGATCAACGTGAAGCGCGTGGCGTGGAAGGTCCGGGAAGCCGCGGAGGCCTTGCCGCTCCCGTCATTCGAAGAGGCGGCTGTGACGCGCGCACCGTCGGTTCCCGCGCTGGATCGTGCAGCGATTGCTGCGGCGGTCGAGCAGTACCTCCGGGAGCGCGGCCTTCTGGCGGCGGTTCCGTCGCAGGCCTCGGCGCCGGCGGCTCCCGCAGTGGGGAACATCGCAGCGGCCGCGGCGGAAGTGGTGGATCGCTTCTTGAGCACGCGAAGCAAGACAGCCGCCACCTGCCCGCTTCAAGCGCCGGTATGTCCTGCGCCCGCCGCGCAGCCACCAGTTGCGGCGCCGGAGCCCGCGCCGCCCGCGCCCGCGATCACCATCGTGGACTTTGTATGCGAGAATGACGTACGGACCGCCATCCAGCAAGGACGCAAGATCTACATCGGCCCCAAGACGATCGTCACGCCGGCGGCGCGGGATCTGGGCGAGCAACACGGCGTCCTGGTGATGGCCCAACGGTAAATGACGCTGAATCTGGACCAACTGAAAGACGAAATCCTGGAGTATCTGGAAGCCGAGGGCTTCGTCATCTTCCGCGGGTTTTCGCGCCTGGCGGACGAAGGCGCCTTCGTGTATTGGGACACGGAGCGCCACCCGGATTACCGGCAGTTTCTCGAGGCGGCGCGCCATCTGGGCGTCAAGTTGATCGTCTATAGCTGGCGCACGTTCTCACGCGATCTGGCGGACCACGCCCTGGAGCGGCTGGAAGACGCCGAGCTGGATCGCGAAGACCGCCGCCGTATCGAGCGACGCCTGCGCGAGCTGCGAGCCTATGACGGCTTCACCAGCAGCCTGGAGCTGTCGTTCGACTACGAGGCGCGCACGTACCTGTTCCACCTCGAAGCCGACTGGTACGTAGACTACCTGGAGCTGCAAGACGAGATCCACGCCGCCACACCGGAAGATGCGGACGAAGAAGACGACGAGGGCTCGGTGGGCGGCCTCTTCTCGCGCAACTGATGCGGGCCTTGCGGACTCCCGCACGCTGGAAGCTCCCCACGACGCAGCCCGAGCAGATCGGGCGGCTGGCGGCGGCGTTGGGCGTCAGCTTGCCTGCGGCGCGCGTGCTGGCTGCCCGCCAGTATCGGGATCCCGAGCAGGCACGGCGCTTTCTACTGGCTTCGCTCGACGATCTGCACGACCCTTATCTGCTGAGCGGGCTGGGGCCGGCGCTCGAACGAATAGAGCGGGCCATCGCGGCGCGTGAGGCGATCCTGCTCTACGGCGATTACGACGTGGACGGGGCCACCTCGGTGGTCATGCTGCGCAAAGCCATCGAGCTGTGCGGCCATCAGGCGCGATTTCACATACCGCACCGGCTGCGCGACGGCTACGGCCTGCACCTGGACGCCATCGAGCAAGCCGCCGCGCAGGGCGTTCGCTTACTCATCAGCCTGGATACCGGCGTGCGGGCCGTCGAGGCCGTTCGGCGCGCCCGCAGCCTGGGCCTGGATGTCATCATCATTGACCATCATCTGCCGGAGGCCGAGCTGCCGCCGGCGCTGGCGATTCTCAATCCTCGACAAAGCGGCTGCCGATACCCGGAGAAGAATCTGTGCGCCGCCGGCGTCACCTTCAAGCTGGTGCAGGCGCTATTGAGCCGGCAGGGCTGGCCCTCGGCGAAGCTGCGCCGGATGCTGGAGTCCTTTCTGAAACCGGCGGCCATCGGAACGGTGGCCGACCTGGCGCCGCTGACGGGCGAGAATCGCATCATCGTAAAACACGGATTGGAAGGCTTGCGCGCAGTGCGCAATCCCGGCCTGCGGGAATTGCTGAAAGCAGCCGGCTTCAGCGAGGGTGAGCCGCTGACGGCTGCGCAGGTCGCCTTCCGCCTGGCGCCGCGGCTGAACGCGGCCGGACGGATGGCGGACGCCATCGAGACGGTGAATCTGCTGCTCACCGAGGATCCCGAGCAAGCCCGGCAGATCGCCACGCAACTTCAAGAGTGGAACCGGCGCCGCCAGGACACGGAGCTGGAGATGATCCGCGCCATCCTGGAGGAGTGCCTGCGCACGCCGGTGACCGACCAGCAGGCGGCCCTGGTTTTTTCGGGGAGGCAACTTCATCGGGGCGTCGTGGGGATTGTGGCCAGCCGCCTGGTGGAACGGTTTCATCGTCCGGTTTTCGTGCTGGGCGAGGATCCCGAAGAAGAGCTGGCGCAGGGATCGGGTCGGAGCATCCCGCAGTTTCATTTGCTGGAGGCGCTGGAGGCGATGTCCGACCTGTTCTTGCGCTACGGCGGCCATCGGCAAGCGGCGGGAGTGACGCTGCGCGCGGACCGAATTGCGGAGTTCCGGCAGCGACTCAATGCCTACGCCGCAGAGCGCCTGCGCCCGGAAGATTTCCAACCCCAGTTGGAACTGGACGGCACGTTGGAGCTCGCGGAGATCAGCGGGCGCAGCGTCGGCGACATCCTGCGTCTGGCGCCCTTCGGTTACGGCAACCCGCCGCCGCTGTTTGCGGTGCTCGACGCCGAGGTGGCGGGCGCGCCGGCCGTGTTCAAGGAACGGCATCTGCGCGTCAGCCTGCGGCAAGGCCGGCGCGTGCTGTCGCTGAAGGGATGGGGGTTCGCGGAACGCGCAGAGGAGTTGAGGCCCGGGACGCGTGTGGACGCGGCTATCAGCTTTGAAGCCGAGTCGTTCGGGGCCGGGCGCGATGCGGGCTGGAGCGCCACTCTGGTGGACGTCCGCCCTGCTCAGCCCACGACGTAGGGGGGAGCGAATTCCGGCGCGCCGGCGCGCCGCGTCACCGTCCAGCGCAGAAGATAGACCATGCGTGGATCGGTCGTGCGCCGCAACAGCTTGTTGGGGACCACCTCCAGCAGAGCGTGAGCGGCGGGGTCACGATAGTAGTCAATATCGGGCTCCACCATGACGCAGTCATCGCCGCCGACTCGCCGGCGCGCGTCCTCGTGAAAGGTGAGTTGCAGATTGGCGAAGGGGAAACGGATCTCCTTGAAGCTGGCGGTGGCGCCGGGGTGAAACAAAGAGGGCAACAGGGTGCGAACAAAAGCGCCTTTCTCGGCTGCTTGCCTGACCTGCTCCAGCAGCTCCACGCGCGCCCAGGCGAAGAAACGATCGGGGGCAGGCGCCGGATCCCAGATCACTTCCCTCAGCGAATCCATTGCCGGGCCGGCGTCCAGCGGGGTCTGTTCGAGCGCGGTCAGGAGGTTGAGCAAGCCGGCCAGCGCTGCCGGACGCTGCTCCATGAGCTGCTCGTAGCGGCCGCGATCGAGTCGCGCCGTCCAGTGCGGGCGCGCCGATTCGAGCACACTCCATCTGGCCTGGTGAAAACGAAACTCGCCGTCGCGGGGCAGCAACATCAAGTCCAGCGTGGCCGTTCGCTCGGGCGAGAGCCGCACCGGGCCGTAGGCGGTCGTGATGTGGCGCCTGGCGGAGACGATCACGGTGTAGTCGTCCGCAAAGTTGTTTTGAAAAGGTAAGTCGGAAAAGTAAATCGAAGGGCCCCGATGATGCTTCCTCCAAACCATGCGTCCCGCGCCGTCTCGGAGGCGGACCAGTAAGGGCAGCGAGCCGGCGATCGGGCGCCGGGATCCATCGAACACGTTCAACAGCAGAGAAGCCGTGCGACGGGGCATTGCGCCCACAGGCTACAGCGGCAGACGCCGGCGCCGACCGCAGGCGGACAGTAACTTCGTGGCAGCGTTGAGGTATTGCATGGAAAACCAGCGTCACCGGCCTCTGGGGAACCAGCGCCTCTTGCCGTCGAAGGGCCGCGATTGCACGATCCGGGCAGGTGGCTTCGGGGATCTTCGCACGAGAGAACGCACGGCCCTGGCTACGCGTCAGGCCACGGGCTGGTGAGCGAGCGCACCAGGCAACCGCGCGGCGCCGGAACCGCGCGAAAGCCGAGGGCCATGATCTCGCAGCCGGGGATGTCGCCCGGCTCCGCGTCAGCGATCCTCAGGCTGCCGGGGGCGAATCTCGACCAGGCCCCGGTCGGCGTCCACGACCACGTAATCGCCGGTGCGGATGCACTCCAGCGGGTTGCGCTCCAGATCCGTGATCATCGGGATGCGGTTGACGATGGCCCCCAGCGCCGCCAGGCTGTCCACTTCCAGGTTGATGAAAGCCGCGGGCGCCACGCCTTCCAGAGCCGCCAGATTCAGGACCATGGGGGTGGCCGAAGATCCGCGGGTGGAGCGGATCACCAGCACGCGGCCGGCGAGGCACTGGCCCTCCAGCGGATGGCCCCTACCGATAACTTTACCGCTAACCGGGTCCACCTCGCCCCAGAACGAGAGCGTGGCGTCGGCGACCAGGGCGGGGCCCTCGGCGCGCCCCCGGACCACCGGCCGCCCGCGAAGGATCAACGTTTCAGGCATCGCCCTGCCACCTCCCGACCAGTGCGGCGCGCAAACAGGCTTCGGTGCTCGCCACGATGACCTCGGCGCCCGTCATCCCACGGGCGTAGTGCGCCTGCTTGAAACCGTCAGTCGCCAGGCGCCGACAGGGGATGCGCATGTTGGTAGGGCAGGTGTCGCAGAGAATGCGTCCCCCGGCGGCCTCGATGATTTGGGTCAGCCCCATGGCATCGGCGGCGCATCGGGTGGCGCGCGCGGCGTTGATCCACAAACGCACGCCGGGCGCCACGCGTCGCCCCTCCAGACGGCGGGCCACCTGGGCCAGCTCGCGCAGCGAAGCGTGCGGACATCCGAGAATCACGGCGTCCAGCTCGTCGCCCGTGGCGTTGCGCAGGGAATCGTAAGTCTCCCGCAGGGATTGCGCGGTGAAGACGACGCGTTCGTGGGGCGGACGCCCGTGAAAGGCCGCCTCCAGGCTGGGAGCTTCCGGCGTGACGCCCGCGATGTGACACATGGTGACGCCGCCGGAGGTGGCCAGGGCGGCGCAGAGCTGTTTGGCTTCCTCTTGCGAGGGGCGGCGCAAGTTCTCGAACACGGGAATCCCCAGGCCTGCCAGACGCCCGGTGAAGTAGCCGAGCGCTCCCCAATCGGTGGGATGGCGCAGTTCCACGGCCACCTCAACGCGCAACGTCCCGCGGCGATTCTCATCCAGCAGAACGCCGAACTCCGGCACGACGCCCAACAGCGAGGCGGCGATGGCGCTTTCGTTGCCGTGCCGCGTGGTGCGTGCGCCCAGAATCGAGTTGGCGTAGACCACGGCGGAGGATTCCGTCCAGGCGCAGATTTCGCCCTTCAAGGGGACGTTGCCCACCAGATATGGAGCGCAGGTGAAGGTCGTCAAGTAGCCGGCACGCGCCGCCATGCCTGCAATCTCGCGCTGAAGGCGGACCTGGTCGGGATCGTTTTCGGGCACATCCAGCTCGTCCAGGGTGACGAACAGCGTGTGCACGGTGGCCAGGCAATGCGGCGCCACAGGATGCCGGCAGGCCTCTCTGAGTCCCTCGACAAAGGCCTCCAGCGTGCGCGGCGACGCCCCGCGCGCAACCAGGTTGGGCACAGGGAGCAGCACGTGCGTGTTCTCGCAGCGGACCAAACGCCGGGCCCCCATGACCTCGCCCCACTCGACGAGCCAGCGCATGCAGGCGGCCAGGTAGGGACCGCGGGACCCTTCCAGCACGGCGCGCTGCTCGGGTGTGAGATCCATGGGGGCGCCCCCTCACTTCGCAGGATAGCCGACCGTCTGCGCGAGTACGATGCGCTGGTCCGGACGCAGCTTCATGCGGGCCGCCAGCTTTTCGCGATCTATCGAGGCGCGAACCACCGTGGCGAGGCCCTCGGAAGCACAGAAAAGGTAAACGTTCTGAGCGATGAAGCCCGTATCGGTGGCCGAGTAGAACAGCTTGGCCTCGTCGGCGCGCTTGCCCATGCGGGAGTAATCCGCCACGTAGACCAAATTGAGGGGCGCCTGGCCGACGAAGGGTTGCGTACCGGTGGCGGCGCGCAGATCCTCGGCCACGACCGGTTCCAGTCGGTGAGCCCTGGCGTCGTAGAGGTACAAACCCTCGGGCAGCGCCACATAGATGTCAATCTCCTGCATGTTGGACGCCGAAGGCGCGGTGCGACGGCCGTCGGGCCGATTCACGCCGAAAGCCGCCCAGAGCAGATTCGAAAGCGCCTGCGGCGGGAGCTTTTGCGGGCTGAACTCCCGCGTAGACTTGCGCTCTTTGAGCGCCTGCATCAGCGGCTTGCCGCCTTCGGTCTGAGGCTTGGGCAGTTCGAGGGGTTTCAGTTCTTGAGCGGACGCCAGCAACGGAAGGACCAACAAGGACAGGAACGTCAGCCTGTGCATGAACACCTCCCCGGCAATTGTATGTCAGTCGGGCGCGCCTTGCTTCAGCGCAGGCGCACGGGCCTTCCGCCCTGCTCCTTGCTGCGCTGGGCGGCGTCCATGAATGCGAACAGCTCGAGGGTCTCCTCGTTGGGCACCGGCGGCGTGAGGGTTTGAAAGAATTTGACGATCTGGACCACCAGAGGCCGATAGCCGGTTTTCATCTCCGGCGTGCTGCGCAGTGTCTTCTTGGGGCCGAAGACCACAGCGCCGTAATCGGAATACGGCCGGATGGCCCGCACGCTGCCGATTCTGCCGTCCTTCCAACGCCCTACGATGAGATCCGCGTTGGCGCCGGAGATGCGCGTGACCTCCTCAGCGCCCGGTCCCATCAGCGCGTAGAGCATTTCGATGGGATGGATGGCGTACCAGCTCAACTCCAGGTAGTGATGTTCCTCGAAGGGCCCCGGCCCCCAGGTCATCACTCCGGTGGCTGGTTGCGACTTGAGGGCCGTGACGATCTCGCTGTAACGCAGGCTCGAGGAGCTCCACCAGGCGACGCCCGCCTCGCGCGCCAGCCGCGCGATCTCGCGTGCGTCCTCTAAGGTGGAGGCCAGGGGTTTGTCAATGAACATGGGCTTGCGGGCGGCGATGATCTGACGGGCCTGAGCCAGGTGGACCCTGCCATCCACGCTCTCCAGCAACACGCCGTCCACTTTCTGACAGAGCGTCGGGATGTCGGGCACGATTTCGATGCCCCACTTGCTTTGAAGTTCCTGGGCGTATTTGTCAACGCGCTCCCAACTGGCCTTCAAGTCCGGGCTGCCGCCTTTGAAGGCGGCCACCACGCGCGCTCCGGGCACGTACTCCGGCGAATCGGCGTCGTTGAGCATGCGCGTGAAAGCGATGACGTGCGAGGTGTCCGTGCCGACGATGCCGAGGCGCAACTCAGCCGCGGCGGCGGTCAGGATGGGCAACAAGAAACAAAGAGCGAGTCTCATCCGCAGCATTGTACCGTAGCGACGTTGTTCGGGCGGCGAGCCTTCCGCTATACTTGGGGAGTCGCCGAAGAGGCGACCCTCACCAGCGGGCGAGGAATGAACGGGAAGGCGGTGAGAATCCGCCACTGCCCCGCAACTGTGAGCGACCGCTCGTAGGTCCGCGCGGTCACTGCCTTCGGGTGGGAAGGCCGCGCACCCGGCTCCGGGAAAGACCTGGTCGCAAGTCAGGAGACCGGTTCCTCGCTCGGGATTCGCGGCGTCGAAGGACGGCGTCGCGGATCGCGATGAGTGAAACGTTCCGAGGGAGAACGACTCATGCGCATCTCGAACATTTTCCTTTCGATTTGTTTGATCCGGCCGTTGGTCGCGCAGGCGCAGCCGGCCGGAATTCAAGGCGTGGTGGTGGATCCGACGGGGGCGGCCGTGGCCGGCGCGCGCGTCGAGTGCGACGGCCGGGAAACGCTCACCGGGCCCGACGGCCGGTTTCAACTGCCGGGAGCGACGCGCTGCCGGGCCAGGATCGAGGCTCAGGGTTTTGAGACAAAAGAAATAGAAATTGTTTCACCGGGACCGGCGCGCGTCGAGCTGGCCCTCCAGGCGCTGGCCCAGCGCGTGGTGGTCTCGGCGGCGCGGCGACCGACGAGCGTGGAGGAAGCGGGGGTGGCCGGCGACGTCCTCACCCGCAGCGATCTGGCGCTCCGCCAGTTCCCTTCCCTGGCCGAGCCGCTGCGCGAGATTCCGGGCCTGCACGTGACGCGCTACGGGCGTCGCGGCAGCCTGACCCAGGTCTTCACGCGCGGCGGGCAGCGCACCGGCACGCTGGTGCTCGTGGACGGCGTGCCGGTTAACGATCCCGGGGGAGAGCTGAATCTGGCGGCTTATGAGACCGCGTTCCTGGAACGCGTCGAAGTGGTGCGCGGACCGGCGAGCGCCCTGTTCGGAGCGGAGGCTTCCTCCGGGGTGATCCAGCTCCTCACCCGGCGCGGCGATCCGGAACGGCGGCTGCCCGGCGGCGCGCTGGCATACGAGCGCGGCAGCTTCGGCACGGACCGCTGGACGGCGAACCTATCAGGCGGCTCGGGCGCGCGCCTGGACTACTTCCTGGGCGCGCAGCAGTTCCACACGGCCGGCGAGTTCCCGAACGACTTTTTCCGCAACACGAGCGGCACGGCGAGCCTGGGTCTGCGGCTCTCGGAAGCCGCACAGCTTCGCGCGCTGGTGCGCGGATTCGACGCCGCGGCGGGAACTCCCGATCGGGTGGGTTACGGCATCATCAACTACGACGCCCGTCAGTTGAGTCGCGATTGGCTGACGGCTGTGCGTTTGGACGATGTGCGCAGTCCGCACTACGCGCAACGCTTCGGCTTCGGCTATCACCGGCTGCGGGACACCTACATGGACAACGGCGTCGGCGGTCCGTACAACGTGGCGGCGCTGGTGCGCGACGTGCAACATCCCGTGCCGCGCGTTTATCTGGTGCGTCTGGTGGATCCGAACTTGCCGTCCTCGGAGATTCCGCCCGGCACCCGACTGGTCAAACAGAACGTGATGTTGTTCGCCTCCGATCCCTATGTGTGGCGGGCCGAGCGCAAGAGGATCGAGTACCAGGGCACGCTGACGGGAGCCGGCGGGGCGGCCATCTTCGGTTACGAATATCAGCGGCAGGAAGGTCTGGTGACCGGGCTGGACGTGGCACGCAATAACCACGGGCTGTTCGCCTATCGGCAGCAGGATTGGGCGGGGCGCGTCTTCGTTTCGGGCGGTTTGCGCGTCGAGCGCAGCAGCGCGTTCGGAACCAAGATCGCCCCGCGGGGCGCGGCCAGCTTCCGGTTGGGGAGCGCGCGCGGGCCGCTCGACGACGCCTTTCTGCGTCTGAGCGCAGGTCGCGGCATCACGGAACCGAGCCTGCTGCAAAACTACGCCCGCGACCCGTGGTTCGTGGGCAACCCGGCGCTGCGTCCGGAGAAGACCGCCGGCTTCGAGACAGGCCTGGTGCAGTCGTGGTTCAACCGTCGGCTGCGCACCGAGGTCTCCGTGTTCGACAACTATTTCCGCGACCTCATCGTGTTCGTCTTTCTGCCCTTCCCGGAGCCTTCGACCTGGCGAAACGTGGAAGCCAGCCGTGCGCGCGGCGTGGAAGTCTCGGCGCAGGCGCGCCTGCGGCCTTCGCTGATGATATCCGGCCACTACACGCGGCTGCGCACGCGCATCACGCAATCCAGCTCGCCGAACTCGCTGTTCACGGGAGTGGGACAGGAGCTGGCCCGGCGGCCTGGCAACTCCGGGGCGCTCACGCTCTCCTGGTCGCCGCACGGCTTTTGGTTCCAAACCGGGGCCGTGCTGATGGGGGAGCGGCAGGATAACGATCTGTTCGGCGTCACGCGGAATCCGGGCTACCAGAACGTCTACGCGGCCCTGACGCTGCGGCGCTTCGGTCGCTGGGTTCCCTATGTGCGCGTGGAAAACTTACTCAACGCACGCTATCACGAGGTGTTGGGCTACAGCAATCTCTCCCGGAGCCTGACCGGAGGCTTGCGTCTGGAATGGTGATCGCCCTAGTGGTTGCGGCGGCGCTGTTGGGTGCGCCGCCGCAACGCATCGTCTCGACGGCGCCGAGCATCACCGAGATGCTTTACGCGCTGGGGCTGGGCGACCGTGTGGTGGGCGTGACGACGTACTGTCGCTATCCCCCGGAGGCGGCGCGCAAGCCGAAAATCGGCGATTACCTGCGGCCCAATCTCGAGCTGATCATCGCCGCGCGGCCGGATCTGGTCATCCTGGAGCGCACGGGCGTGCGGAACTGGAATCGGCTCTCGAGCTCGCGCTTCCCGGTGCTGGAGGTGGACGACGCGACGCTGGCGGGCATCTTCGACTCCCTGGAGCGCATCGCGCGCGCCGCAGGCGTGCCGGAGCGCGCCGCCGCGCTGAAGGCAAAGATCGAGAAGGAACTGGACGCGGTGCGACGACGGGCGGCCGGAAGGCCGCGGCCGCGCACCATGTTCGTGCTGGGCCGCACGCCCGGACGCCTGGAGGGCATCGTGGTAGCGGGCCGCGGCACGTATCTGGACGAGCTGATCGAGCTGGCCGGCGGGAAAAACATTTTCTCCGATACTGTTTCGGCCTACGCCAGGGTTCCGCTGGAGGAGATTCTGGCCCGGGACCCGGAGGTGATCCTGGACATGGGCGAAATGGCGGACCCTGAGGCGGTGGACGAGCAGCGGCGCCGCGCGGCGAGAGCGCTGTGGAACAGCCAGCCCACGCTGTCGGCCGTGCGGCGCAATCGAGTCTACGTGCTGGCCTCGGGAGCGTTCCTGATTCCCGGCCCGCGCGTGGCGGAGGCGGCCCGTGCGCTGGCGGAGATGATTCATCCGGCGCGGTGAGCGACATGTACCGCCTGTGCAGCGTGGGCTTGAGTTACAACGGCAGGCCTGCGCTCCAGGATGCGACGCTGGAGTTTCACGGCCCGCAACTGGCGGCGGTGGTGGGACCCAACGGCGCGGGCAAGTCCACATTGCTCGCCATCATGGCCGGCCTGCGCCCGGGCTATTCGGGCCGGTGCCTGTACCGGGAGCGCGAAGTGCGTCGCTGGCCGCGGCGGGCCTTTGCGCGCGAGGTTTCCTATGTGCCGCAAACCGTGCGCGTCGAGTTCCCCTTCACCGCCGAACAGGTGGTGCTGATGGGCCGCACGCCGCACGCCGGCGGGTTGTTCGAGTCGCCCAAGGACGCCGAAGTCGTCGAGCGCGTCATGCAGCTTACCGACACGCTGGCCTTTCGGGGACGCGATTTTCGCTCCCTTTCGGGAGGCGAACGCCAGCTCGTGATCCTGGCTTCGGCGCTGGCGCAAGAGCCGCGTGTCCTGCTACTGGACGAGCCCACCGCCTTCCTGGATCTCAAGCACCAGATCGCGATCTATCGCCTGCTGGCGGCTCTGAGCCGAGAAGGACTGCTGGTCGTCGCCGCGACGCACGATCTGAACCTGGCGGCTGGTTTTGCCGACCGCATCGTGGCCCTGCGCGCCGGTCAGGTGCGAGCAGACGCGGATCCGGATACGGTGCTGTCGCCCGAGATCATCCGCGAAGTCTTCGACGTCGAGGCCGAAGCGGCGCAAGGACCGCACGGGAGGCGATGGCTTTTCTATGGCGCGTAGGTGGCGATTTCGGGCCGCGGTCGGGCTCTCGGCGGGCCTCCTGTTAGCGGCGGCGATCGTGCTGCCGCTCATCGGCCCAGCGCCTCTGGATTTGCGACGCGCGTGGGCAGGCGTCTCCCCGGATTACGAAATCCTGTTCGAGGCGCGATTGCCGCGCGTGCTGCTGGCGCTGCTGGCCGGGGGAACTCTGGCGGTGGCGGGAGCGCTCTTTCAGGCGTTGCTGCGGGACGCGCTGGCGACGCCGTACACGCTGGGCGTTTCCAGCGGCGCTTCGCTCGGCGCGGTGCTGGCCATGTCGCTCGGCTGGCAGGAGCTGGCGGGTTTACCAGCCGTGTGGGTGGCGGCGTTCGCGGGCGCGGCGCTGGTGTTGTTTCTGGTGATGGGCATCGCCTCGGAAGGGCGGCGGATGTCCTCCTTCACCCTGCTTCTGGCCGGCGTCACGATCAACAGCATTTGCCTGGCGCTGATCCTGCTGTTGCAATATCTGGCCGGGTTCGCGCAGTCCATCGCGATCGTGCGCTGGCTGATGGGAGGCATCGAGGCGGTGTCCTACGCCACGCTGGCGGCGGTCGCCGCGGCGATCCTGCCGGTGCTGGGTTACATCTTCTGGAAGGCCCGGGAATGGAACTTGCTGGCGGTGGGCGAGGAGTGGGCGGCGGCGCGCGGTGTGGCGACCGAGCGCTTGCTGCTGGCAGGTTACCTTCTGGGATCCTTCGTGACCGGCTCGATCACGGCACTCACCGGGCCGATCGGATTTGTCGGGCTGATCGTGCCGCACGCCCTGCGCCTCAAACTGGGCGCCGATCACCGCATGCTGATCCCGTGTTGCTTCCTGGCAGGCGCCCCGTTTCTGGCGGTGTGCGACACTCTGGCGCGGACCGCGCTGGCCCCCACGGAGGTGCCCGTGGGCGTGATCACCGCCATGCTGGGCGGGCCGTTCTTCATCTGGCTTCTGCGCAGCCGGCGGCGAAGCCTGTGGCTGTGAGGCGGCCGGATCCCGCACGCATCACGGACGGCAGCGCGCGACGTCGGCCGCCAGCAGTGCGCGCCGAGACGAAGGCGGAGAAGACCCCGATTCGGCGTGCTGGCGCGAGCCCGGCGGCGCCGTCCATAATAAGGAATTGGTCAACAAGTTAGTTCTCGAGAATCTCAAACACCGCCCTGTTCGCACCGCTCTGAGCATCGTCGCCATCGGCCTGGAAGTCACCATGATGCTGACCCTGGTGGGGCTGAGCCGCGGCATGCTGGAGGACGTGGCGCGGCGGGCGCGCGGCGTGGGCGCCGACATTGTGGTTCGTCCGCCGGGCACCTCGCTGATCGGCCTTTCCTCGGCCCCGATGTCGGAAAAGATGGTGGACTTTCTGCGCCGCCAGCCTCACGTGACGCACGCCGTGGGCAGCATGACGCACCCGCTGAGCGGAGTCACCACGATCACCGGAATCCGACTGGAGGAGTTCGATCAGATCAGCGGAGGCTTCAAGTACCTGGAGGGTGGCCCCATCCGCGGTCCTGGAGAAATTATCGTGGACAACTATTACGCCCGGCAGAACAATCTGCGGGCGGGCTCGACGGTGCACCTGCTGAATCGCGATTGGCGCGTGGCGGGCGTGGTGGAAGAAGGCAAGCTGGCGCGCCTGGTGCTGCCGCTGGACGTGCTCCAGGACCTGACCGCCAACACCGGCAAAATCAGCCAGGTGTGGGTGAAGGTGGACGAGCCGGCCAACGTGCCGGCGGTGATCGCCTCGCTGAAAGCGCAGCTCAAGGATTACCCGATTTACTCGATGGAGGAGCTGACCTCGCTGATCTCGGTGAACAACGTGCCCGGGTTGCGCGCCTTCATCGCTGTGATCATCGCACTGGCGATCGTGGTGGGATTTCTGGTGGTGTTTCTTTCCATGTACACGGCCGTGTTGGAGCGCACGCGAGAGATCGGCATCCTGAAGGCTCTGGGCGCATCCCCGGGCTACGTACTGAATCTGCTGTTTCGCGAGACGCTGCTGCTGGCGCTGGGCGGAACCTTGCTGGGCATCCTGTTCAGCTACGTCACGCGCTGGGCGGTCAGGACGTGGGCCCCGGCCTCTCTGACGCAGGTGATCGTGCCGGATTGGTGGGGCATTGCGGGCGCGATTGCGCTGGCGGGCGCGTTGCTGGGCGCGAGTTATCCCGGCTGGCGGGCGGCGCGCCAGGATCCCATCGAGGCCCTGGCTTATGAGTGATCCCATCATCCGCGTGCGCGACCTGCGCAAGGTCTTCCGCGTGGGCGAAGTCGAGGTGCACGCCCTGCGCGGCGTGAACCTCACGGTGCCGCGGGGCGAGTTTCTGTGCGTGGCCGGCCCGTCGGGGTCGGGCAAGTCCACGCTCTTTCACATTCTGGGAGGCCTGTTGGCGCCCACTTCGGGTTCGGTCGTGGTGGGCGGGCACGAGCTGGCGAGCCTGTCGGACAGCCAGCGCACCGCGCTGCGCCGTCGCATGGTGGGTTTCGTGTTCCAGAAATTCAATCTGCTGCCCACCCTGACCGCGGCCGACAACATCGCCGTCGCGCGGCACATCGCGGGCCGCGAGCGGGAACAGGACGGCTGGTTCCGGCAGGTGCTCGAGCTGTTGGGCATCAGCGATCGGCTGAATCACAAACCTTCGAAGCTCTCCGGAGGCGAGCAGCAACGGGTGGCCATTGCGCGCGCGATCGTCAACCAGCCGGCGATCCTGCTGGCCGATGAACCGACCGGGAATCTGGACTCGCAGAACGCCGCGGCCGTGCTGGGCATTCTGCGGGACCTGAACGAGCGGCTGGGGCAGACGATTCTGCTGATCACGCACGACGCCGAGGTGGCGTCCTACGCGCACCGGGTGGTGCACATGCGGGACGGACGGCTGGTGGACGTCGAGGAGTAGGGGACCTGCTTGCTACGAATATAACAAACGTGCTACCATCGCGCCTGAGGGTTTTCTGGCGTGAACTTCGCTCGGTGCATTCCCTTCCTCCCGGCCATCCTGACCGCTCAAGCGCTCGAGGTACGAGTTCTGGATCCTCAAGCCGCCGCCATCCAGGGCGCCCGCGTGGAGTGCCTGGCGAACGCGACGCGCGCGCTCACCAACATCGAGGGTCTGGCGCGCCTGGATTGCGCCCTTCCGGCCGAGATCCGCGTGACGGCGGCGGGTTTCGAGCCCGAAGGACTGCGCGTGGCGAGCGGCGGCGGGGAACCGCTCCTCGTGCGTCTGCGCCCGGCGCCCCTGCGCACCACCCTGGAAGTCGTGGTGCGTGAGACGCCGGAAGCCGGTCCGATTTCCGGCAGCCGCGTCGAGATGGACCAGCGCGGGGCGCGCACCGTACTGGACGCGGTGGAGAAACTTGCGCCCGGCGCCTTCGTCACGCGCCGCGGGGTGATGGGGTACGGAATCGCCACCAACGGCACGGGCGTGGTGACCATTCGCGGAGTAGGAGGACAGCCGAACACCGGCGTACTCATCCTGGTGGACGGGCGTCCGGATTATCAGGGTTTGATGGGGCATCCCTTGCCGGATTTCTACGGGTTGGCGGATGCCGGAACCGTCAACGTCGTCGAGGGCCCGGCGTCGGTGCTTTACGGCAGCAACGCCATGGGCGGTGTGATCGAGATCCGGTCGGCGCCGCCGCCGGAACGCATGGAAACACGCCTGAGTTCCACGCTGGGTTCCTTTCTGACGGGACAACATCGCATTGCGAACGGGGCGCGCCTGGGTCGCGGATTCTACACCGCAGCGGCCGGCCTCTCGCACACGCGGGGAGAGCGCGAGCGCGCCGCGTTTCGCTCCAAAGAGGGATCGCTGGCGGCGGGCTATGAACTGACGCCGACCTGGAAGGCTGCCTTGCGCGGCCGCTACGGCCACTTCCATGTCGAAGACCCCGGTCCTGTGTTCGCGCCGTTAGCGAACAGCTTCGCGCGCGTGGGACGCGGCGGGGCCGGCCTCTACCTGGAGAATGCGACCCGGCGCACCTGGGGCGAGACGAGCGTCTTCTCCAACCACGGACGGCACATCATCGCGGACGGCTTCCGTTCCGTGGATCGCACAACGGGAGCGCGCGTGCATCAGCATTTTCTCCTCCATCCGGGCTTGATGGCGGAGGCCGGAACCGACGTGGTCAACTACGGCGGTCGGGCGCACAACGTTCTGACGCGTGTGAATTATGGCAGCCATGAACTGACCAGCGGCGCAGGGTTCGGCCGTTTGAACTGGATGCCGATGGGAGCCGTCCGCCTGTTCGGCGGCGCTCGCTATGAAACCAACTCCGTCTTCGGCGGCATCGCGGCGCCGGAGGCCGGCGTGCGCATCAGCCTCCATCCGGACTATTCGCTGGCCGCCTCGATCTCGCGAGGTTTCCGTAATCCGACGATCCGCGAACTGTATCTGTTTCCCGCGCCCAATCCCGCGCTGAAACGGGAGCAGCTTTATAACTACGAGCTGAGCTGGTTGGCGCGCCCGGTCGCCAACCTCGAGGCTACGGTCTCGGCCTTCTACGCCGACGCCGACAATCTGATTGTCACGACCGGCCGGTATCCGAATCTGCGTTTGGAAAACGCGGGAGCGGCCATTCACCGAGGCGTGGAAGGCATGCTGCGCTATCGTCCTGTGCGCGCGGTGCGTTTCTCCATCGGCGGCCTGCGCATGTGGTCCACCAACTTAGCCCCCTACGTGCCCGGCGCCAAAATCAGCTACAGTTTGGACGCCGACCTGAAACGCGTTTTCGTCAACCTGAGCGGAATGGCGGTGGGGCGCATGTGGGTGAATGCGCAGCGCACGCGCCAGATGGGCGGCTATCACCTGGCTACGTTAAAGCTGACGCTGCCGGTCCGTGGACGTTACAGTGTGTTCGCGCTGGTGGACAATCTCTTTGATAAACGTTACCAGGTGATAGACGGTTATCCCATGCCGGGCATCAACGCCGCAGGCGGGATTACGCTGAGCTTCTGATGGACCTCCGCTCGATGGTGCTCAGCGCAGCCATGGCGGCGCTGGCGTTGACCTTGCCAATCGGCTTCCACGCCGTAGGGCTGGGCAGCCAGTTCTTGCCGATGCTGCTTCCGCTGCTGGTGAACGGGTTTTTGTCGAGTCCCGGGTGGGCGGTCCTCACCGGACTGCTGGCGCCGGTGGCGTCGTCCCTGGCGACCGGCATGCCGCCTCTTTACCCGCCGGTGGCTCTGATTGTGGCCCTGGAAGGCGCGACGTTGGGCGGCGTGGCGGCGGTGATCTGGCGCGTGAGCCGGCCGCGGATCTGGCCCGCGCTGCTGTGCGCGGTGGTCTGCGGCAGGCTGCTCACGTTAGCGCTCACCTGGGCGCTAGCGGAGCGATTGCGCCTGCCCGGCGCGCTGACCTCCTGGGCCGCGCTGGCGCACGGACTGCCGGGCGTCGCCTTGCAGCTCAGCGTGACGCCGCTGGCAGTGCGTTTGATCGCGCGGCGGAGGAGTCCCCTGTTCGGCCGTGAACTTTAACGATAAAAAAAGCTATTTCGAGGAGCTGGCGAAGAGCTGGGACACGCTGCCCCAACCCGAGGACCATCCGCGCAAAATCCGTGCGTTCGTGAGCCGGGCCATGGAGGGGCCCGTGCGCCGGATCCTGGACGCGGGCTGCGGGACCGGCATCCTGCTGCCCGCGCTCCTGGAAATCTGCCCGGCGGATGCGCGCATCGTGGAGATGGACTTCGCCTGGCGCATGCTGCGAGAGAACCGACGGAAGTGCTGCGATCCGCGGGTGATGCGAGTGTGCGCCGACGCCGTCCAGCCGCCCTTCCCGCCCGCCAGCTTCGATCTTGTCCTCTGCTTCAACATGCTGCCTCACGTCGGCGACCCGCAACGCGCCCTCGCGCCCTTGCTCGCCGCACTCGCCCCGAGCGGCACGCTGGCCATCGGGCATCTGATGAGCAGCGAGGAGTTGAGCGCCTTCCACGCGCAACTGGAAGGCCCGGTATCCGAGGACCGCCTGCCGCCGGTCCCCGCCATGGCCTCGCTGCTCGAAGCCCTGGGTACGGAGGTGGAGTGCGCTGAAGAAGCGCCCGGTTGGTACTTCGTGCGATGTCGCAAATCGGGAGGCGAGAGATGAAGCGTCTGGCGCTAGCGGTTGCGGCGGTGGCTGCGGCCGCAGGCCCGCCTGAATCCGTTTGGGCGGCCGTTGGCGTGGGGATTCTCGTGCGCGCCCTGACGCTCAAAACATGGCGGAGGGCGGCGCTTCCGGCCATCCCGGTCGTGCTGTTCGCCGCGCTGTTAGCCTTGCTGGAATACGCGGCGCAGCAGGAAGTCTCCATGCTGGGGTTGAGAACCCTGGCGGTGTTCCTGCTTTCAACAGCGGCCTTTCACGGGATCTCCGGCGCGCGCTGGGCGCTCGGGAGTCCGCCGGAATCCCTCCGGCAGCGCATGGCGTTGTACGGTCTGTTCGTGACGCATTTCACGCGGATTCTGGGCGCTGAGGCGCGCCGCGTCTTGCTGGCGAATCGGCTGGCCGCGCCGCGACGCTGGGGTCCTGGCTGGTTCGGTTCGCTGACGCACGCTCTGGCCGGGATATTCCTGCGTTCGCTCGCGCGCGCCGAGCGCTTCTATGCCGCGCAGTGGTTGCGGGGGTTGGGCCAGTGACGGCGGCCGTCGAAGCCGAGGGGTTGAGCTTCGGGTTCGAGCCGGGGCGGCCCGTCCTGCGCGGGATTTCCCTGCGGGTCAACGCGGGCGAGCGCGTCGCCATCGTGGGGGCCAACGGCGCAGGCAAGAGCACTCTGCTGTGGTGTTTGTTGGGTCTCTACCGCGGCGAGGGTCGCGTCCGGATCTTTGGTCTTCCACCCGCCGAGGCCCGCTCGCGCGTAGGCGTCGTGTTCCAGAATCCCGAAGATCAGCTCTTCATGCCCACGATCCTCGAGGACGCAGCTCTGACGCTGGTGAACCGGGGTGTACCGAGAGCGGAGGCTCTGGAACGCGCGCGGGCGGCCCTGACCTGGCTCGGCCTGGCCGCCCAGGCGGAGCTTCCCGCACGCCGCCTGAGCATCGGACAGCGCAAGAGAGCCGCCATCGCGGCCGCGTTGGCCGCGGGCCCGGAGCTCCTGGTGATGGACGAGCCCACAGCCGAACTGGATGGTCGCTCCATCCGGCAGCTTTGCGCAGCCCTGGAAGCGATCCGCGTCACGCTTCTGATCGCAGGCCACGACGTGGAGTTCCTGTCCAGGACCACGACGCGGGCCGTCGTCCTGGAATCCGGCAGCCTGGTCGCAGACGGGGAGTCCTCGAAGCTGCTGGCCGACGCCGGCCTGTTGGAGCGGACGGGGCTGCGGTAGGCCCTCGGCGCCGCACGCGAGCGGCCGTTGCCAACCAAGTCCCGGAGGAGGGCCCCGCCGCCCACGAAGAGTTCTAGAACCGGTTGTAGATCTCCCCGTACCTGCGTTTCATATACAGCGGAAGTTCACCTTTTTCGGTCTTGACGCGCCCTGTCAAGCTGCTACCCTCAAATTGGACCGACGCTCCCCGCAGAAGCCGGCCCATGAACCTCCATGGAGGGAGCACTGTGCGGGGGTTGAGCCGCCCAACGGCCGCCATGAGAAAGGCCATCGTGCTGTGGCCGGCTGTCAGCCTGCTGGCCTCAGGACCTCCGGCGCCGGAAACGAATCAGCGCCCGGACCGATGGACTAGCGCGCCCCAGGAGCAGCGACAGATCCACGGCATGCCGGGCCACCGATGGAAGCTTCAAGTTGACGGGCTAGTCCGTGAGTTGCAGCGGGCCGAGACTCCCAGGCGACTGGCGACACTGCTGGAAGCGGCCGCGCTGGCGCGTGCCGTCGGCGTGGGGGCGAAGCTGGATGCGGCGATGCAGCGCGCTGCCGCGGCACTGGCGCGGGACGCGTCTTCTGCCGCGCGCGAGAGCGATCTGGATCTGTGCCGCCGTCGGCTGTCCAGCCTTCTGACGTACTATGAGGCCACCGGGAATGGAGCAGCGCTGGCTGCCGCGCGGAACCTCGGTGACGCCCTCAGCCGCAACCCACACCCAGTGGGTCCCGCAGATTTGGGCGCCGCCCTGCTGCTGGAGCCGGCCTGCGTGCTGTTCCGCCACACGGGCGAGCGACGCCAGATCACACAGGCGGTCACGCGCGGCCTGGATCAGCCGTCGGCCCCCCGCATCCTGGTCCGGCTCCTGGAAACCGGCAGCGTGTACCGCGCCGGCCGCGCGACAGCGGAAGAAATTCTCGCCAGCCTCTCGGGACTGGTCGAACTGCACAGGCTCAGCGGCGATCCGACGTTTCTGAAGCCGGCTTTATTGGGCTGGGAAGACATCACCGCGCGCAGGTTGTATATAACCGGGGCCGTGAGTTCCGGCGGTTACTTCAAGGACGACGGGATGCTACCGGGCGAGAGCGGCGCAGCCGTAGGTGACGCGGGCGCGGTCGCTGAGTGGCTGCGGTTGAACTGGCAACTCTTCCGTCTCACTGGCGAGACGCGCTACGCCGATCAGATCGAGCGTACCTTCTACAACCACTTGCCGGCGGCGCAACATCCCAGCACAGGGGCTGTCGCGCGCTACGTCCCGTTGCTGGGCCGCAAGAGATTCGAAGCTGAGCCTGGGGATGCCTGGGCGAGCCACGCGTTGGCGATGAGCCTGGCGCTGAGCGTCGTGTGGGGAACGCTGGATGGCGCCCCGGCCCTCGCTCTCTACGTTCCGGGTGAAGCGCGTGTGACGGCCAACCACAGTGACGGTCCCCTTGAAGTTCGGTTGAAACTGGAGACGCGCTTCCCTGAAGAAGGCTCGGCAACCCTGGCGGTCAATCCTTCGCGTCCTGCACGTTTTCCGCTGCACCTGCGGGTTCCCTCCTGGTGCGGCCGCTTCACGGCGAGCGTGGCGGGGATCAGCTTCACCGGACAGGCAGGCCGGTGGCTGAAGCTGGAACGGAGCTGGCAGCCGGGAGACCAAGTTGCCATCCGCATGGAGATCGCCCCGAGCCTGGCGCCTGGGACCGGTACCTACGAGAACTGCGTCGCGATCGTTCGCGGCCCGCAGGTGCTCGTATTAGAACGCGCCGTGAACCCGGAGTTGCCTTCGCTGCATCGTGCGGCGCCCGCAGCGTTGAATCCGGTGCGCCTAACGGAAGCGCCGGGCCGTCTGCCCCGAGGGTGGCCTGGAAGGCAGGCGTACACGCTGGAGGGCATCGCCTCGAGCGGCAACGGCGGCAGGCAATCGGTCACCAAGACGCGCTTGGTCCTGATCCCCTTTGCGGACGCCACAGAGCATCGGGTGTGGCTGCCGCGGCCTGACCGCTTCCCGGTCGGACCCGTTGCCGTCACGGCGTTTGGAGAGGAGAGCTGGTCGGATGCCGGCGAAGCGGAGGGATCCTTCGCGGATGAGCGCGCGGACACCTACCGCACTATCCGGCGCAACGGCGCAGGCGAACACTGGTACGCGGTCGAGATCGAGCGGCCCGCGTGGATCCAACAAGTGGTCTACCGTCATGGAAAGCTGCTCGCCAACGGGGGGTGGTTCGATACCTCGCAGGGCAAGCCGCGTATCCAGATCAAGCGCACGCACGACGGGCCGTGGGAGACAGCGGCGACCCTGGAAAGTTACCCCGAGACCACAGCGGCACGTGCTCCTGAGCTTTACGACGGGCAGCCTTTCGAAGTGAGATTGCCCATCCCGGTCGAGGTTGTGGGCGTGCGGATCGTTGGGCGTCCGGCCCGAGCGTTTTCAAGCTGCGCCGAGCTGGCGGCCTATGCGCCGCCGGCGGGCGCCATCACATCCCTGCTCAAGCCCTCTGGCGGCGGCGTTCGCATTGCCGAGATGAAGCGCTGAAGCGAGGTGAGGGGCGCACAGCCGCCGAGCGTTCCACCACAGTCGGTGGTCCTCGGGTTCCTACGTCCGCGCCGGCCCGTTGCGATTATGCTGGAGAACATGCTTGCGGCTGTTCCTATTTGTCTAATGCTCGGTGTTGCCGTAGCGCAGAGTCCGGACCGACGGCGCGAGGACCTGAAGACGCTGCTCGAGCTGTTGATTCCCAGTCGGAGGCCGCCCACCGGGCGAATCAACGCGGTGGACAAGAGCTGGGAAGACTGGGTACGTCGCACCGGTGAGTTGCCGCCGGATTTTGAAGCGTTGCCCTCGATTCCCGAGCCGCCGGATCCGCTCCTGATTCGGGATGGCGACCGCACCATCCCGATCAGGACCGTGGCCGAGTGGGAGAAGCGCAAGCCCTGGATCCGCCGGCAGATCGAGCAGTGGGTCTTTGGCCGCATGCCGCCGGCGCCCGATAACCTGCGCGCTACCGTGAAGAGCTCGCGGCGGGAAGGGACCACGACGGTGCGCGACGTGCTACTTGAATTCGGCCCCGAGCACAGGGCCAAGTTGCGCCTTCAGTTAGTGATCCCCGAGGGCAAAGGCCCCTTCCCGGTCTTCCTGACCAACCACGGGCGGAATCGCCCCTGGCTTTATACAGCCGTGAACCGCGGTTACATTGCCTGCTACTATGCCGCGGCCGATCCCACCTACGGTGACCAGGACGATTCGGACGGCTATATCGAGGTCTACCCGGGTTACGATTTCTCGTGCCTGGCGCGCTGGGCCTGGTCGGCCTCCCGCGCCGTGGATTACCTGATTACGCTACCCGAGGTAGCCAGGAATCACATCGGCCTCACCGGCCACTCGCGCGGCGGAAAACAAGCTCTGCTGGCGGCCGCCTTCGACGAGCGGATCGGAGCCGTCATTCCATCCAGCGGCAACACCGGAGAGGTCATCCCCTGGCGCTACAACACGGATCCCTTCGCCATCGAAAGCCTGGAGTTGCTCACCGGCGCTCAACCGCACTGGTTCGGCCCGCGGCTGCGCTTCTTCGCCGGACGGGAACATAAGTTGCCCGTGGACCAGCACCTGTTGGTGGCGATGACCGCCCCGCGCGGGCTGATGATCTACTCCGGTTACGCGGAATCGGCCGCGAATCCGCTGGCTTTCGAGCAGGTCTACCGCTCGGCGCTCAAGGTCTATCGCCTCTACGGAAGGGAGCAAAATCTCTGGTTGAACCTGCGCGAAGGCGAGCACGACACGCGCGTGGAGGATATCGAAACATTCATCGACTTTTTTGATTCGGTTTTCGGACGCAAGCCGCGTCCCAAAACGGAGACCTGGATCTTCGGTTACGACTTCGACGCCTGGCGCAAACTGAGCGGCGAGAACATCCCTCCCGCTTCGTATCCTCCGCGTAAGCCGGGCGACTTTTTGGTCAGTTCCGCCGCGCAGTGGGACCAGGCGAAGAACAAGATCCGCGAGCGCCTTTTGTGGGCGCTGGGCGAAGCCCCGCCGCAGGTTCCCTTCCAGGGCATGCGGAAGCTCTCCGATCGCCCTTGGGCAAGCGAGGGCTGGATGGCCACGCTGTTCAATCGCCCGACTGCCGAGCGACACTGGCAGGAACGCCTGCGCGTCAACGGCATGGGCAGCGGGACGGTGGCGTTCGGCGACGGATTGGCGGGCGTGCTCTTTTATCCTGTGGAAGCCGACGGCAAGCCGAAACGCGGGCCGTGGCCCGTGGCGATCTGGCTGCATCCCTATGCTTACGCCTACGGGTGGTCGGCGCGATCGCCGTGGAATCCCTCGGTGGCGAATTATCTGGCCAACCAGCGGCCCTCGTTCGATTCGCTGGTCCGGCGGGGCCTGGCGGTGTTCGCCTTCGATCAGATCGGCTTCGGCTCTCGCCTGCGCGAAGCCGCCCGATTCTACGAGCGCTACCCCAAGTGGTCGCTGATGGGCAAGATGGTGGCGGACACACGCTCCGCCGTCGAGGCTCTGAGCAAACTGGAGGAGATAGACGGCTCGCGCATCTATCTGATGGGTTACTCGTTAGGCGCTAAGGTAGGTTTACTTACGGCGGCGCTGGATGAGCGCGTCAAAGCCGTCGCCGCGGTTTGCGGATTCGAAGCGTTGAGGCTTTATGATCCACAGAAAGGAACCGAGGGCCTGCGCCATTATTCGCACTTACACGGGCTGATCCCACGGTTCGGTTTCTTCCTGGGCCAGGAGGCGCGTCTTCCGTTTGACTACGAAGAGGCCGTGGCGCTCATCGCGCCGCGACCGGTACTGATCGTCGCGCCCACGCTCGATCGCTATGCGCCTGTCGAGGACGTCAGGCGTTCGGTGGCAGAGGTGCAAAGAGTCTACCGGCTTCTGAGTCGGGAGGACGCTCTTGTGCTCGAGACGCCGGTAGACTTCAATCGCTTCACGCGCAAGACGCAGGAGAGAGTTTTCGACTGGCTGGCTTCCCGCTGATCGCGATCCGCGCCGGCGTCGCCGCTTGCGGACCTGGGGATGTGTCGGCCCTGTACCGGCGCGAAAGCCCTCCCGTCCTGCGCAGGGCCCGCCGCAAGCGCTGCGGGGCACGGATGCGATCCGGTTCTGTCAGCCTCCGACCTCCACGGAACGGGCGATGTTGCCCGTACGCGTAGGCACGAAGCGGACCGTCACCTTCTGGCCCACGCGCGAGGAAAGATCCGCGGCTTTCAGACGCTCCTTGCCCGCCGTGATGCGGGTCGAGCCGGTCAGCACGAAGCTGTAAGTAACCTCGGCAGCGCCCTTGACGATGAGCAGCTTCTTGGAGGCGTCCACCATCGCGATGGAGCCCGAAAGGGTCTGGGCGGGGGCCAGTGCGCCGGGGACCGCCGCTTCCTTGGGCGCCGGCTGCGCTTTCTCCTCCTGGAAGCCGAGTACGGGCGCAGCAGCGCAAACCAGAGCCAGACCGATCAACAGAGGAAGAATCCAGTTGCCAGGTGCCTGCTTCTTCATCGCGACCTCCTCCGGGCTCTCATCTTAGCGCCATCGGAAACCCCTGGGAGAAGGCGCGCGAACGATCTCAACTTGGGTGCGAACAGGGTTCGTGAGGCCTTCTCAGGCGCTTCGATGCAACCGGGTCAGGACGAACTCGCGGTGGCCCAGGGTTTCGGCGCAGGTGAGACGCCCGTTCGCCACGCGGATCATCATGTCCCAAAGCCGGTCTCCCGCCCCTTCCAGGGTATACTCGCGCTGAAGTAAGCCGGAAACATCCACGTCAATATGCTCGCTCATGGATTGGACCGTCAGGGGATTGCCGGAAAGCTTGATGACCGGGACGATGGGATTGCCGATGGTATTACCCTGGCCGGTGGGGAACAGATGAATCACGGCGCCGGAGGCCGCCCACAGGGTCACCGCTTCGGCCGCCGCCGAAGAAGTGTCCATGAACCACAAGCCCGGTCCGCGGGGGGCTTCAGCCGGCGCCAGACACCCGACAAAGCGACACTTGCGACCGATCTTCTGTAAATTGCCGAGGGCTTTCTCCTCGATGGTCGTCAGCCCGCCGCGAATATTACCCTGTGTCGGCTGCGAGCCGAGCAGATCCACGCCCTGCGAAAGAATGAATTCACTGTAGGACCTGAACATGCGCAGAAACTGCTCGGCGACTTCGGGGGTCGCGGCTCGCGACGCGCAAATGTGTTCGGCGCCGGTAAGTTCCGAGGTCTCGCCGAAACTCATGGTGGCCCCCAGCTCATCCAATCGGTCGAAAACCCATCCCACCGTGGGACAGGATGCCAGCCCGGTGGTCGTGTCGGATTCGCCGCATTTGGCCGAAACGTACAGCTCCCGCACATGACACTCTTGGCGCCGCAACTCGCTGGCCCACTGTAACAGTCGCTGGGCCCTGCGGGAGACCGCCTCGATGATCTTCAAGTCGCCGTGCCCCTCGATCGAAAATCCCTCCACAGGCTTGCCGCTCTGCGCGATGCCTTCGACAATTCGCCGCGTCCACTCCGGCTCGATGCCCACCACCAGGCAGGCCGCCACGTTGGGGTTGGCTCCCGTCCCGATCATAGTGCGGAAGAACAGCTCCAGATCTTCGCCGAACTGCAAGCGCCCGTAAGCGTGAGGCAAGGCCAGCGTCCCTTTGATGTTGGCCGCCACCGCCTCGCAGGCCGCGCCGGAAATGTCATCTACCGGCAGGATCACCACGTGGTTGCGGACGCCGACTCTTCCGTTCTCCCGCCTGTATCCGTAAAAGGTCTCCTGCCTCACTGTCACCACCTCGCGGATTTCAAGTTATGAATATGAACGTGGCGGCCCGGCAAGATATCCGCCGTGGCGTTGCCGATAGGTTGATTGTACTTGACCACCGGCTGGCCGCGACTTATAGGTTCGAGCGCAATCTTATGGCCCAACGGTATCGCATCGTTCGCTATGATTTCAATGGTCTCGTCGGTTTCCATGTTCCATCCGGTCAGTCTCTGCCCGCATTCTGCGGCGCGAACTAACACACCGACGTTGTCCTGTTTGCCGTGAACGATAAAGTCCGTCATATTTGCTCCGATCGTGCCGTGGCCGGCAACGATTCAAGAATCTCCGACTGCCAATCGCACTCTCACCGCGGCGGTCGTCGCCGCGCTGATGGCGATCGTCGCGACGCGGGGTCTACTTCTCCGGACGGCCCCATGCTATGAGGGCTCCCTCAGGATGAAGCTGCGTAACGACCGCTGCGCAGGGTCTCGTCCCACATGGCCAGCACGTTCTCCACCGGAATCGCGGGGTGAATCTCGGTGCTGGATCCCAACCACAGTTTTCCCTCAGCTCCGGCATCCTGCAAAGTCCGCCGCACCGCGGCGCGCACCTGCTCGGGAGATCCGAAAGCCAGCAGTTCGCTGGCGTCTATGCCGCCCATCAAGATCCATTCCGGATAGCGCTTCCGCACCTCCCCTGCGTACATGCCTGACAGCGGCTCCAGCGGATTCAGACCGTCCACGCCCGCCGCACGGAAGTCATCCAGGACACTCCACAGGTTGCCGTCGGAATGGAAAATCACGCGGATGCCGTGCGCGTGCCAGGCCTCCACCAATTTCCTCAGACGGGGGAAGAACTCGCGCCGCAGGAAAGCGGGCGAAAACAACGGCTGGTTCTTATCCGCCAGATCCGCGTAGACCAGGGCCACCGGGGAAAGCGAGGCGTCGGCGCTCTCGTGCACCCGCTGGATCTCGGCCCAGTTCAGCGCCTCCAACCAGTTCGAGACCAGCTCGGGATCCTCCGCGTAGGCGTAACAGAAAAGCTCCAGACCCGCGCGGATATATGCTGTGTCCAGGCCCACCGGGCTCTCGTAAGGGAACAGGACCGTATTGTCACCCACTTTCTCCTGGAGCTTCAGGAAGCGCTCGCGCGGCGATTCGCCGCTCTCGCCCCATACGTTGGCCTTACCTGCAAAGGTCCACATCTCTCCGGGCCGGCGCGCGTGAAGCTCCTCGATATTGCGCCGGATGTATTCGAGCAATCCCCTGACGTCGCGGAAAGGTCTCTCGACAAGCCAGGTCGTCCACCACTCCTGCCGGTAAACGAATCCGTCCTCATGGCGGACAATCTTTTCCTCGGCGGGCGCCGCAATGCCGCGCGTAATGTCCAGACATTCGCCGATGGTGCGACAGAGTAAGTCCAGACCATTATCCGGCGTGACTTTGCAGCCGGTGACCCGCTCGATCAAGGGGATATTCTGGATCAGGTCGAAGATCGGCGTCCGATCCGGCAGCTCGCCTCGCAGGGAGGCTTCGATGCGTTGTCGCGCCGTCATCCAATCGTCAGGAAGTTTGCGCATGGCGCCTCCGGCTGCGGGTGCATTTTGCGCCGTTCACGCGGCATCGCTCCGCCGCCGAAGAGACCGCACCGCTGACGGCGCATATGCGAATCGCCGCCACCATTGCGATCCGGCAGCGTCCTCAGTCCGCGACGGGATCGGCGCCGCCTCACCGGCCGACTCGCTTCATGACGTTGCGTACCGCGGTGAGCACCGTGCTCTCGACCTCGGGCGTGAACGGTCCGGGCATACCGTAATAAATCATGCTGTCCACCGGTTCGTAACCGCCCTCTGCAATGATGCGCGCCGTAGGAATGTAGCACATGACGTCATTGCAGTAGCCGGCGACAATCACGGGCCCACTGGCGGCATACTCCTTCTTGATCTGGAGTTGGTAATCAACGACCACCTCGCCCCCCAGGGCCACCAGAGTCAGATCGCGACCGAAAGCGACGGCCTGCACCGGGAACGACGTGCTGCGGATGGGCCGCCGCTCGTCGTACGCCTGCAACATCAAGCGGGCGTGCCGCACGCGGTGGGGATTCGAATCCTGTAAGCGGGCCTCGAAGTCCTGGCGCGTGTGCGGCGCGAACTGAAGCTCGATAACCTGGAAAGCGGCGCGCAGCGGTCCGCGCACCGGCTTCAAGGAGCCTTCTAAGACGCGGCCCACCTCGCCGGCCAGCGATCGGCCATGACGTTCGGCCAGCTCCAGCGTGCCGCGCGGGTTGGGATTCTGATCGCCGCCGCAAAGTTGCAGGAAGATGGCCGTTGCGCCGGGATGGGTCTTCTCCAGCTCCAGTTGCGCGAAGCCGGCGTAGTCTCCGCTGATGCGGTAGAAATCAGGCCCCAGCGTCGTGTTATGGCAGGCGTAGCCGAACACCACCGCGCGCAAGGCGCCCTCGGGCGAGACGACTTTCAACACCGGGACAGAATGATCGGTGGGGCCGGAGGGATTCACACCCAGGCGAATGCCCTTGGGCGTCGGCTCGCGACGGTTGATGGCGAAGCTGCCCTGCCCTTCGCCGTAATACAAGGCGGCAGGTTTCAGATCCCCGAGCGCTGCGCCGACGGCGTTCACCAGGCCCTCCACGATCACATCGCCGTAGGCCTGAATACGGCGGGCGTTCTCGGGATCCAGATCGTACATGGCGGCAAGATTCGAGCGGACGACCGGACCCGTGTGCGTATGCGTGGCGTTAAGCACCAACCGCGAGCGCTCCAGCCCGTACTGCTTCTGCACGCGGGCGGCGACGACGTCGGAGATGGCGCGGGGCAAACCGATCAGATCTACGCCGACCAGCACCATGCGACCACCGCGCCGATCCTCCAGCGCCAGGGCCTTGATCCAGAGATCGTGCACCACGCCCTCCGAGGGCCGGTTGCGCGCCGCGTAGCCTGACAGCCAGATAGGCTCGCTCGGTGTGATCTTCACGCGTCCGACGCCTGCCTTGAACTCGGGCGGCTGTGCGGCATTGCCGGACAACGCGCCGAGCGCTACCGCGCAAGCCAGGCCGATCAACGAGAGCTTGCTCATGATTGCGCCCTCCGGTCCAAAGGGATAGTATAGGCTCAGAATCGGCGCCGGGTGGGCGGCCGCTTGGCACATTCGGCGCAACCGATCAACCGACGGTGACGTAAGTAGTTTCAGAGGAACCGCAACCATGAAGACGCTACAAATCGCCATTCTGATCCTGCTGGTTGTTGTGGCGGGGCTGCTGTACATGATCTACCGCGGCCAAACCACCCAACCGGCAGTCGCTCCGGCTGCCTCCGAGACGGCGTCAGCTCCGGCTGCGCCGCCGTCCGCACCGGCAGCGCTAGAAGCGCAACCTCCGAGTGCGCCTGAGCAGCCGGCCGCCGCGGCGCCCGCCGTAACGCCTCGACCTTCCACCAAACGACCGTCGCCCACAGCCGAGCGACGCACAACCGCAGAGCGTGCCGCTCAAGCTCCGCCTGCGGAGATCGCGCAAGCGAGCGGCCCGAGCACGGCTCCGGCGCAACCGGGGGCCGCAGCCGAGGCTTCGGGAACGCAACCAGCGCCCGCAGCAAAAGTTCCGCTGACGCCGCCCAGTGGCACACCAAGCAGCCCGCCTGCGCCGCCCGCACCCCGTAAAGTGACGGTTCCTGCGGGAACCCTGCTGACGGTTCGCCTGACGGAAGGCCTTTCGAGTGAGAAGAACCAGGCCGGCGACACGTTCACAGCCACGCTGGATCAACCGCTGATCGTCGAGGGCCTGGTGCTGGCCGAGCGGGGCGCGCGCGTCGAGGGCCGCGTGCTGGAGGTCGAGCGAGCCGGACGCGTGCGCGGCCTGGCTTCGATGAAGATCCATCTGACGCGGCTGCACACCTCCGATGGCCAGGTGGTGGAAATCCGCACCGAGCCGTTCGGCAAGACGGCGGAAGCCTCCAGGGGCGATGACGCCAAAAAGATCGGCATCGGCGCCGCGGTCGGCGCAGCCATCGGGGCCATCGCCGGCGGCGGCAAGGGAGCGGCCATCGGCGCGGGCGCCGGCGGGGCCGCGGGAACGGGCACGGTCCTGGCCACCCGAGGCAAGCCTGTCGTGTTGGCCAGCGAAACCCGGCTCAGCTTCCGCCTGCAAGAAGCCGTGACCCTGGTCGAGAAGGTCAAGTAAAGACCGCTGCGCGCGATGCCGGACCGCGTGTATCTGTCGCTATGGCTGGAGGACTTCAACGCCGAGAACATGCTGGAGCGGTTCCGCGTGCTGCTGGAACGCTTCCCCTTCTCCCAACTGCGTCCGGGCATCGGCGCTTTGCGAGTGCAGGCCCTGTCGGAAAGTGAGCCGCCGCTTCTCGAGCACGCTTTCGCCGAGCCGCCGGCCGTCGAGCGAGTGATCGAGCTGGCAAGCGAGTTCCGCCATCCCGACTGTGCGTTTCTCATCGAGGGCTGGTGGGAACTCTGGCAGTGGACCGAAGGGTGGCGCCTGCTGCCTTCTCCCGTGACGCTGTTTTGCTTCGGACCGTTGTTCGACAACGAAATCGGCGACCACCTCCGCGTGGAGCTGGGAACCGAGGCGCAGTTTCTACCCTGGGTCCCGCACCCGCAGGCCGGGCGCATGGCGCGCTCCAATCTGCGGAGCGTCGTCCGGCTGGCCGAAGATCTGGAGAAGTCGTTGAAGCTCCGGCAGCGACAGCTTTGGTCGGAATCCGGCGAGAATCTCGCCAGGCAACTGGAAGCCGCCCTGACGGAGAACGATTAGGCTTCGGCGGAGCGCCCGCGGCGGGCCACTTCTTCGAGCTCCCGCACGGCCTCGGCGAGCATCTGGGGCGCGAAGGGCTTCGCGAGGTAGCGGACGCGCTCGCGGTACTCCTGCGGCAGGCCGGCAGCTTGAAAGGGGACGCCGCTGCAAACCAAAACATAGAGGTCCGGGTTGGAGTTCAACAAGGCGAGAATCAGTTCGCGACCGGAGACCTCAGGCATCAGGATGTCGGCTAACACCAGCCAGTAGAGGCGCGGCTGGTCCTTCAAGCGCTCGAGCGCCTCGGCCCCCGTAGCGCAGGCATCCACCTTGTATCCGAGCCGGCGGAGGTACTGCTCCATCAACGAGCGCAAAGCCGGCTCGTCATCCACCACCAGAATGCGCTGCTCAGCAGTGGCATTCAACGCGCGTCACCAAAGGGCGAGAGGGAATTCGCCCGGGCTGAAGGTCAGGCCCGCGGAGATGCGATAGCGAATCCGGCCGAAGCCCGTCCCCCCCAAATTGTACTTGTGTCCGTCCACACGGGCCATCAGCGATAAGGGTCCCGCCAGCCGATAGGTCAAGCCGGCGCCGGCGCGGTAGCTGCGATGTCTCCCCAAGGTGTTCGCCAGGCTGGTGAGTCTGGAGTAGCCTGCGCTGGCCGAGAGATGGAGTCTGCGCGTGCCCGTGTAACCCACGCCCACGCCGGCCGACTCGCGCGCCGAAGTGAGGTAAAGACCATTTCCGGCCGAGATGCCGCGTTGATAGTGAGCGTGAAAGCTCGCGCGGCGGAACTGGCGGCTGAGGCTGGCTTCGAAACCCGGCACGTAGATGATGCGGTGAAACACCTCGATCCCGAAACGCTCTCCGATGATAGCCGCAATCACCGGATCAAGCCCCACGCGCCGCAAACCAACGGATTCGACGCGGTAGCCCCCTGCTCCCAGCCCCAGAGTCCAGAAGCGCCCTAACAGCCGCGAGTACTGAAGCATCGCGCCGTGGGCTTCCGCGTTGCCGAAAGCCCGTGGGTACCAAAAGTGGTTGAAGGTATACACGACGCCGATGGTCTGCGTGCGGGATAAGCGGTAAGCCACATCCCCGCCGGCGCCCGCCATTCGCGCTTGAAACAGAGCGCGCGAGCGAGGCTCGATCATCAAGGCGTTGCCCGTAGCGCTCAAAGACAGCCGCGCGCTTTTCTGGAAAATCATCCGGGCGGTGCTGGCCAGCAAATGGGTCCGCGTGTCGAACAGTAGGTCTTCGGTCGCCTGGGTAAACTCCGGATTGTACAGCGAGGCCCCCAGCAGCCCGTAGTAGCCGCCGTGACGAGTGGCGGCGGCTTGTTGGATCTCGAAGCGCACACGGCGGCTAGCCTGATGGCTCACGCCCACAGCCACAGCTTGGTTGAGGCCGCTGTAATACGTGCGCCGACTGTAGTGCCGCGTTTCGCCGTGGTAACTGAGGCCCAGCGTGGTGTGCCTCCAACTGTGATAGCCCAACGCCCCGAAGGAGACGGAAACCCCGTAGGCATCTTGACCGGGCACCCGACCCTGTTCATCGGTGAACACTCCCGTCAACCCCGTGTCATAGATCCCGGTCACGGCGGCATAAGGGCGCAGCCGTAGCAGCTCGCCGCCCTGCCCGAGGCGCGGACTGCCCCCGCGGCTCAGGATCACAGGACCTTCGTACTCAGGTTGCGGCGGGGGGCCTTCGGAGACCTGACCAAAAGCCGGCGTAACCCAGCAGACAGACACACAGATCGCTACCAGAATCGCACGCACACAGCTCCCCAGAAATCGAAATCATGTGGCAACCCTCAAAGTGTGACTCTCAATGCCCTGCCCTGTCAAGCACGAGCCGGTGTGAAAGATCCAGCGTTTGGTCCGAACGTTGCCGCCAACCGCAAAACCCGCTCGATGCGCCGCCGCCTGGGACGGGTATAATTTCTGTTTTCAGCACAGCGGTTCGTTATGCCGATCAAACCCAGCGAGAGAGAGGAAGAATATTTTGCGCGTCAACAGGCTGAACTGAAACGGAAGCTGGCCGAGGAAGCGCGGGCGCGCCTGCAAGCTGAAGAGCGGGAACGCGCCCGGCAGTTGCATTACATGAAGTGCCCCAAGTGCGGCATGGACCTTCAGGAAATCGTCTTCGGCGACGTGCGCGTGGACAAATGTTTCAGTTGCGGCGGGATATGGTTGGATGAGGGTGAGCTGGACGCGATTTTGGGAAAAGAGTCCGGCTTCTTGGGGAGGCTCCGCAACCTGTTCCGCTGAATCACTCCACCGCGGTTTCCTGCGCCCCGGCGGCCGGGATCTGTTCAGGCAGCAGAAATCCCCGCAAGATCAGGTCGCGGATCAGCGGCAGGCACTTGGGCACGAGACGCTCCGGCTCGACGCCCAGCTCCACCGCCAGGTGCACCAGCAGATCGCGCAACGGACGCCGACCGTCCAGCCGCGCCAGCAAGCCTGAAAGTCGGGAATCCAAATTGCCTTCCCAAGGTAGTCCGCGGCGCAAGCGGATTCGTGTAGATGTGGATCGCCAGCGCCCATCGCGCGCCTCGCATTCCTCGATCAGGCGAACGTCGGGCGAGAGGCGCAGCTTCTGATCCAGTAGAGCTCGATCGTCGGCGTCTTCCAGAAAGTCTTTGAGCAGAAATCCCTGGAGCACCCAATCTCCGATGCACCCCACGAGCTGCTGGGGCGCCTCCTCGACGCGCAGCCAGTGACGGGCGCGCGCCGAACGGCGCAGCGCGATCAAGCCGGTGGAGATGGCCTCGATTCCCTCGCGCTCGAAATAACTCACCCAATCGTCGAACAGGCGCGCGGCGGTCTCGGGTTGTTCCGGCTCGGTGTCGCGCACCCACATGTAGGCGTAGGCCGCGGGGGCGTGCCGATCGAGGCGCAGCACCCAGGCGTCGCACCCGGTCTCCTGGAACCATCCCGCCAGACGTTCGCGCCAGTCCTGGCCCGCGTATTCCGCCCAATCCAGCGTCATCTGGAAGAAGCCGCCCTCTTGAAGAAACTCGGGCGCCTCCTGAACCAAGCGACGGCAGAACGAGTCGCCCGGGAGGCCGCTGTCGCGGTAGAGATAGCGGGGGGCGGGTGAAATGGCGAAGGGCGGGTTGACGAGGATCAGATCGAAACGGCGGCCGAGGACGGGCTGGAAGGCGTCGCCCTGGATAAAACAAATGCTGCTGATATTGTTTAATTGGGCGTTGAAGCGCGCAAACTCCAGCGCCCGCGGGTTCGTATCGGTAGCCACCACCTGGCGGCTGTGCCGGGCGGCCAGGAAGGCCTGCACCCCGCAACCGGTTCCCAGATCCAGGGTGACCCTAGATGGTCGGCGCACCGTGAAATCCGCCAGGGCGGCAGTGCTGGCCGTGATCCCCATGACCTGATCGGCCCGCGCCGCGACCTCGGGCCGCGCCGGTTGGTCGGCCGCCAGCAGCAGTTGCCGGTACGGTAGCAACCGAACCCTCGCGCGAACGTCCTCTGCGCACCGTTCCAGGAGGCCCCAGCGCAGGCAGGACTCCAGCAACGCTCCCTCCAGCGCGCCCGCAGCAGCGGCTTGGGAAACGGGCAGGCCCAGCAGGAACAGGCGCGCGAGAGTGTCCAGCGCGCGACCCTGGCGCGTCAGGTGCCGGAAGTGAGCCATTTCCTGCGTCGGCCGCAAAGGTAAGCCCACCGGACCGAACAGCTCGAGCAGGCCCTGCTCCGTGTAGCCGGCCCGTTCGCAGGCGTTGCGCAACGCGTCGAGTTCTTCCGGGGCGGCGGGGCCCAACATACCCTTTTCCAGGCTGATGCTAGCAAAGAAGCCCGCACGGTTGACACCGGGTTGCCCAGGGCGCGATCATCAGCAGGCGATGATCACCGCAACCCTCTTCCCAGGTCGCTATATCCAAGGGGCGGGCGCCATCGAAGAGCTGGGCGCCGAAGCTGCACGCCTGGCCTCTCGCGCTTTCGCCATCGTGGACCCGTGGGTATTCGATGCGCTGCTCGATGGGTTCCGCCCATCGCTGGAATCACGCCTTGAAGTGCGCTTCGCACGTTTCGGAGGCGAATGCTCGGACGAAGAAATCGAGCGTCTGAGGCGAGAAGCCGAAGGATCGCAAGCCGTCATCGGCATCGGCGGGGGAAAGACGCTGGACACGGCGAAAGCGGTGGCGCATCTGCGCGGCCTGCCGGTGCTCGTTGCGCCTACGGTCGCCTCGACCGATGCGCCCACCAGCGCGCTGGCCATCATCTACTCGAGCGAAGGGGAATTCAAACGCGTCCTGAGGCTGGCCTCCAATCCGAACGTGGTTCTGGTGGACACCGCAATCATTGCGCGCGCTCCCGTGCGGTTGCTGGTCTCGGGGATGGGCGACGCCCTGGCGACCTGGTTCGAAGCCGATTCCTGCCGGCTGAAGTCGGCTCCCAACACCGCAGGTCGTCCGGGTTCCATGACAGCGTATGCGCTGGCGCGGCTGTGCTACGACACCATCCTGGAGTACGGCTTGCTGGCGAAATCCTCATGCGAAGCCGGCGTCGTGACGCCCGCGCTGGAGCGCGTGGTGGAGGCCAACACCCTACTCTCCGGACTGGGTTTCGAAAGCGGAGGACTGGCGGCGGCGCACGCCATTCACAACGGGCTGACGGCGCTGGCCCCGACTCACCACTACTATCACGGTGAGAAAGTCGCGGTGGGAACCCTGGCTTCCCTGTTCCTCACAGGCAAACCAGCAGCCCAGATCGAGGAGGCCTATCGCTTCGCAGAATCGGTGGGGCTGCCGACCACGTTGGGCGCCATCGGCCTCGACGGAGTCTCCGACGACGAACTTCTGCGCGTGGGCCGCAAAGCTTGCGCCGAAGGCGAAAGCATCTACAACGAACCGACGCCCGTAAGCCCGGAGGCCGTCGCCGCGTCACTGCGCGCCATGGACGCCGAGGGACGCCGTCGGCTCGCGCTGCGTCAGCCGCGGGATGATTGACCGGCTGCTTCAAGGGCGCAGCGCACGGGCAAACACGGCCACTTCGTCCAGGTAGCCTTCGAAGCCATCTCCGATCACGATTTCTTCAGGCGCCGAAAGGGCCGCGTCCGCAGCCATCGCGAGCTCGCCGTTCAGGTACACGCGTGTCCGGCCTCTCTCATGAACTAGAGCGAGGTTGTGCCATTTCTCCAGCGCGGCCGGCGCCGACGCCACAGCCTTTTGAAGGGGAGTTTCCAGGACGAGCCTGCCGCTGCTATCGAGCACGAGACGATGACCGTGGACTGCGGCCAGAAGGCCGCCAGGCGCAAAGGCGCGGAACCACATCGTGAGAGACCACACGTTCCGTAAGCCCGACAACTTCGCCCGCAAGCGACCTCCGGCGAAGTACGGCCCCCGCCCCAATCCGGGAGCGCCTGCCAGGTGAAACGCCAATCGGCCCTCGTAGCCGGCGTGGCGGCCGTGCCCGCTGGAATCCCGCGCCAGGGGACCGCCCAGCTCCTCCAGCCGCCACCAGGCGAAGGGGCGCTGGGAAGCGATCTGGCGGGCCGCAGGCGAGGGCGTCCCACGCGGCCTGCGGCGTGGCCTGCCGGAAACCTGCTCCAGCAAGGCCAGAACGCCTTCCACAATCTTCGGCTCGGCCTCCACCTCCAATCCCGCGGTGCGTGCGGGCCAGGTGGTGTATCCGCCGAAAAGGTGCTGCTCAGGCGGAGGGATGTAACCCTCAGCGCCGTTCGCCAACTCGATGACGAAGGTGGGCGTCAGCGGACTGGCGGCTTTGATTTTCAAACCCGTGACGCCGAACACCTCACAGGGGATGGCGGCGATGCCGAGCTCGCCGATGCGCAAGGCCTGCAATCGGAGCGTGCGCTGCGGCTCGGCGTCCAGAAAAATCTGCTCGCGAGCGTAGACCTCCTGCTGATTGCGCGGCGCGCCCTCCATCTGCGCCACGATGGCGCGCGCCCAGGCCACCCTCTGGGGCGAAGGCGTGCGCCGCCGTAGTTCGAGCGTCGCTTCCCGCATCTGGAGAGACACAGCTTCGCGGTAGCGGATCCGCCTGTAAGCCGCAAAAGCCCGTTGCGCCAGCGCCGCGGCGTAGGGCCGCGGTTCAACTTGTTGCTTGGGGCGACTGTAATCCATCCAGTGTTGATCGCCCGAAGTTCCTTGAGACATCATCGCGACGAAGTCGGGCCCGGCCCCCACAAGCCGCGCCATTTCGTTAGCGAAGTAACCAAAGTAATCCGGCGAGATCACTTTCCCGGACACGCCCACATAGTGCATCGAGTAATTGGCGAGTAAGGCCAGGGGCTCGCCTTGCTTGGTCTGAAAGGCGACGATGGTAAGTTGAGAATCCACAGGCCCGGCAGGGCCGACGAATTCCGGGTTTTGATAGCCCGGATGCATGTTCGCCCGCACGGTAAGTTCGCCGAACGGATCCTTGCGCACTCGATCCGGCCGCAGGATCCAGCGGCGGCAGTGCGTGAATTCGGGCACCGCGATCACGCTCCAGCCCACGCGCGCGGGGCGCAAGCGCGCAACCGCTCCTCGAATGACTTCCACCAATCGCCCGGCGAGGAAAGCGGCGTAGGCGGGTTCCTCATCAGTGCCCAGGGCTCCCATGACGGGTGGGGCCGAGTGCGTGTGGGTGGCGGCGATGAGCATTTGATCCGCGGGCACGCCCGTGGCGCGCCAGGCCTGCCGCTTGACGCGATCCAGCAGCTCGCGCGGCATCATGAGCGTGTCGGCGATCACCAGCACGATGCGCCGCCGCCCGTCGTCTACCGCCAGAGCCCGGGCATAAAGAGGCGCCTCCAGTCGTTCGCCCACCGCAGCCAGGAAGCCGCCGCTGCGACGGATGGGAAGCAGGGGTGGTGAGATGTCCACCGCGTAGGCGCCCGCCTGGAAGACGGCTGCGGCCGCGGACGCCGCCAGACAGAGCGCGGCCGCTGCACGGAAGGCCCGACTCGCCATGGCGTCAGGCGCCCGCTGCTTGGGCCGCCAGCAATGAGTTCAGATGCGCCAGGCTGCGCTCGGCCTGTTCCGGCGTCCCGCATTCTACAGAGAGCACGCCGTTGAACCCGTGCTTGCGCAGGATCGCGATCACGCGCGCCCAGTCAATGACGCCGTCGCCGCAAGCGCAACCCACTGGCGTTCCGGTCACCTTACCGCGCTCGGCTTCCGAGTGCTCGATCGAGATATCCTTGGCGTGCATATGCACCAGGCGACTGCCGATGCGATCCAGCGCTTCGTAAATATCGGCCCCCGCCAGATAGGCGTTGCCCGTGTCGTAGTTGATGCGCAGCAGCGGATGATCCACCAGGGTGGCGATTTGGAGCAAGCCGTCGGTGGTCTTGGAAATTTCCTGGTGCGGCTCGATGCCGATCGAAACGCCGTAGCGCTCGGCCACGCGCAGCACGGTCTTCAGCGTATAGCGCATCAGCGGCCAGACTTCTTCGTCGCTGATCCACGCCGGGCGATAACTTTCGTCGGTGTTGACCACGGGCGCGCCGAGCACGGCCGCGAACTGAATGGCGCGCTGTAGGTACATCACGCTGACCTCAGGCCTCATCAGCGGGCAGTGGGCGCTCAAAGCCGAAGCCTTCACGCCGTTCCGGTCCAGAATGTCCTTGATGAAATGCGGGTCTTCCTCCATCGAGACCGAATGATAGTAGCCGGCCTCGCTCATCAACTCGCGGCCGGTATGCACGAGCGGTTCGACATATTTGTAACCCATGCGCGCCGCCAGCTCGACTCCCAGAGCGAAGGGCTTTTCCGAGCGGCGGATAAACTCCAGGTTCAGTCCCGGTTCGATCGCCATGTTCCTTTCTCCTATGTGCGCCTGGCGCGTACCCATTTATACGCCGAAAGGCGGCGGCGCCGCAAGAAGCCGCGTGCTCTTCAGGCTCGGGAACGGAAATGATCCCAGCCTCCCGGTTCGAGCGTCCGGCCGGCGAGCGTGATCAGGCCCGCGCGACCGCGCAGGATCCGCCCGATGCGCGTCAACGGCAGGCCTGCATAAGAGCGCGGCACTTTGATGCCGGAGGCGACGGTGAACAACAGCTCGTAGTCCTCTCCACCGTGCAGCGCCTGATCCAGCGTAGCGCCCGGAAACACAGGGATGCTCGGTTCAAGCTCCGCCGCCACTTTGGAGGCCAGGCAGAGCCGGTGCAAATCCAGCGAAAGGCCGTCGCTCAAATCCATGGCCGCGGTGGCCTTCAAGCGGCGAAGGTAACGGCCGAGCGCCAGGCGCGGCTGAGGCTTCAAATGATGCCGCCAGGCGTGGCCGCGACGGGTGGCCAAACCCAAAGCCGAACCGCCCAACCGGCCCGAGACGTAAATCTCATCGCCCGGTCGTGCTCCATCGCGCCGCAGGGCTTGGTCCTTCGGCGTCGTCCCCACCACCACGATGTCGCACGCCAGGCGATCGGCGCGCGCCAGATCACCGCCCGCCAGAGTCACGCCGGTCGCGCGCGCCAGCTCGCGGAAGCCACGCAGGAAAGACTCGACCCAGCGACGCGTGGTCCAGGGCGCCAGAGCCAGTGACAACAGGCACAGGCGCGGCTCGCCTCCCATGGCGGCGATGTCGCTCAATCCGCGCGCCAGAGTCTTCCAACCTACGGCCGAAGCTGGGTGCGTCTCCGGCCGGAAGTGCACGCCCTCGATCATCCAGTCGGTGGTGAGCAACAAATCTTCGCTGGCGCCACGAGGCCGGTAAATGGCGCAGTCGTCACCGATGCCCAGGATCAAACCGGTCGCGCGCCGGCGGACGCCGGAGCGGATCTGCCGGATCAACTCTGCCTCGCTGATGCGCATCAGGCACCGGAGCCGCAAACCAGGCCCGCGGGCAACTCTTCGCCGAAGAGCCGGTCCAGCGTGCGCGCATCCAGTTCCTGTTCGCCCTCCAGCACCGCCAGCAAACGCTCGGCGTCAGGGCGCGAGGCCAGCGCTCGCCGCACCTGTTCGAGGATCACCGGATTCAGGTCGCGCACGGGATCACCCGTGCGACGCGCCATCGCGGCCAGCGCCTCCGCGGCGCCCGGATGCGGCAACAAAGCCGTAATCCATCGCGCGACGGTAGCGGGCGGCAAGACCTGATCTGCCGGGCCGTAGAAAAGCTGACGCGCGCCCAGGCGAGCCAGACACCAGAAGCGCGTGGCCTCGGGAAGGTCCTGCGTTTGGCGCACCAGAGCTTCCCCGAGTTCTGTGCGCGTCTGGAGCGGCAGCAGCTCCAGGCTTGACGCCGTACGCCACAGCTCACGCCAGAGACTGGGGTTGACGCGGGGCTTCTTCGCGCCGCGCGGAAACAAGGTGCGAGAAAGCCGCTGGTACAGGTCCACCTGCTGGTTGCGGTTCAGCCCCCCGGCCACGCGGCCCCAGAAAATCCACCACTCGATCTCGTTTTGGATCTGATTGGGGAAAACCAGACCCTCCGCGTACACGCGGCGCGCCTGCTCGATTCGCCAATCATCGCCCGGGAACCCGAAGCCGGGACGCAAGCAGAAACCCGTGAGATTTAACCAGCGGCATTCGAAAGCCGGCGCCAGACGACGGCCGGCCGCGGTCTCCAACAACACATCGGCCAACCGACGAATGGCGCTCAGCGGCCAGGAATTGCGGCCCAGCGAGAGCGCCTGCTCCAGGCGAGCGGGCAGCTCTTCCGGCTTCAGAGACGGCGCGCGGCTGCCAAAAACCTCGCGGATCAGCCTCTCGGCCGCCTGAAGCGCGTCCTCACTGACAAGGGCTGCCGGCCGCCGCGGCTTCTCGGTCTCGTCAGCCTGCTTGCGCAACTGGAACTGCAAACGCCACCGGTGCTCGCTGATCTTGGACCGGCACCAGATCTCCAGCGTTCCCACTTCGGTCAAGCGCACGCCCAGTTTGACCGGGATGAGCTGTTCGGTCCGCTGGCCGAAGCGGATCACCGCGTGCAGCGGCGCGTGCTGGTGGAATTCTCCTTCCAGATCCTGGGGACCGAATTCAACCAGCCGGCCCAGTTCGTCTCCGGTGCGCGTCAGCGAGCTGTAAAGGCGGAAGGACACGGGGCGGTTGGCGACCAGTTGCAGGCCCTCCAGGTCCACCTCAAATTCCGTGCCCTCTTCGGCGCCCCGGGGCACGAGGCACACGGCGCGTCGGCGCTCACCGTCCCCGGCCACTTCCAGGTAATAGGCGCGCGGCAGGCCGCCACGCACGAGCACGCCCGAGCCGGTCGTGCGCACGTAGGCGTAGTAAGCTGCGCCCACCGCCACCGCCAGATCCAGATCGCGATTTTCCAATACCAGCGGATCCCGCCCGTACCAACGGCGCACCACCTCGGCGACTCTTCGGCGGCAGACATCCGGAATGAAAAACCCACCGTTGAACAGCAGCGCGTCCACACCGTCGCCGACATGTTCGGCGGAATCCGACAGGAAGGCCGCCAGATGGCGTGTGATCGCCGGGTCGGTCTCGTAAGGCAGCCCTAGCTCGCGGAACGGGCTGTGCTTCTCTTGTTTCGGACGGTCCCAGAGATTGCACACCGGCAGGAAGCCTTCCAGGGCCAGCTCGAGCGCTTCCTCGCGCAAGATCTCAGTCTTGCGCGCGCCGCCCACCAACGCCGTCCCCGCACCCACCACCGTGATCTCGACCTTCTCCAACTTCGGATCGCTCAGCAAGCGCTCCTTGGCTGTGGTGCACTGTCGGCGCACGGCGTTGCGTTGTCGCAGGGAAAGCGGCGTGCCGAGCTTGTGCTCGACCAGCCAGGCCAGCGTCAGATCCAGATTGTCGCCGCCCAGGAGCAGGTGACGGCCGACCGCGGTGCGCGTGAAATCCACACGATCGCCCTCGCGATGCACGCGAATCAGCGTGAAGTCCGAGGTGCCGCCCCCGACGTCCACCACCAACACGGTCATGCCGTCGCGCAGGCTGCGCCGGGATTCAACAAGGTGATTGGCGATCCAGGAATAGAACGCCGCGGCGGGCTCCTCCAGCAGCGTGATGCGCTCCAGACCGGCCTGAGCCGCAGCTTCGACCGTCAGCTCCCGAGCCTCCTCATCGAAAGAGGCCGGAACCGTCAAGACCACCTCCTGCGCGGCGAGCGCTTCACCGTGCGCGCGCTCCCAGGCCTGAGCCATGTGCGCCAGATAACGCGCGGAGACCTCCACCGGCGAAAGGATGCGCCCGGTCTCCGGAGAATCCCAGGGAAGGATTTTCGCGGTGCGATCCACCTCGGGGTTGGAAAGCCAGGATTTGACCGAGTGCACGAGTCGCGCCGGCACCAGAGCGCCCTGGTCGCGCGCGTAGACTCCGATGTATTCCTGATCGCCGAGGTAGAGGAACGACGGCAGCGTTCGGCGCGCTTCGATCACGCCCGGCGCGACGTATTGCGGCACTTCCAGGATGCGAACCGGCGGGAAGTCCGCGTCGGTCGCTTCTCGCGGGTCCACGAAGGCCACCGCGGAGTTGGTGGTGCCCAGATCAATGCCGACCTTCATAGCCGGTTCCGCAGCCGCAACTGGATCAACTCTGCTGCTGCCTCACTCGATCTCGATCTCCGCGGGAGCGATCATCGCGGCGTCCTCGTCCGGGGCCGGCTTCGGCAACTCGATCCAAGCCGCGCGCCAGCCCTTGTGGCGCAGCACGCCGCCCTCAGGCTTCGCGCCGATGGGAACGTTGCCGATCAGTTTGACGTGGCGGGGGTCCGGAGCGGCATCCAGCCGGGTGTAGGTCCCCTCCACGCCGTCAATCACCGGCGCAAGACGCACGTAGCGCTCCAGCGACTGCCGGCACTGCTCGTGCAGCGTGCGCACCGCCGCCCCAACCTGATCATCCGGGTAAGCAGAGATATCTTCCATGAGAAAGTCTATAAGGCGGGCGTCGCGCTGAAGGATTCCGAGCATCTGAAGCGCTCCGTCAGCGGCGGTCTCCGGATGCTCAACAGTAGGCGCCTCCGGAGCTGCGGGTTTCGGCGCAAGGCCTAAGGCCGCCGCCAGCTCCTCCGACAGGCGGCCGGTGAACAAGATCGAGAACAGGGCTCGGATCGCCACAACGATTCGTCGCACGGAAATCCTCTTGAGACTTTCAGGATAACGTAGGGCCGCAAGGGGCAGCGGTCGGAGAACAAGGGGGTGCGTCCGAGCAGCTTTGCCGATGGCGCGTATCCGTGTACGCCGCCGCATCCTGCAAACTCGCCGCCCGCGGGCGGGAGGCGAGGGAATCGGGCTGCCGTTCGCGACGATAGCTCACTGAGCTTCCGTAGCCCCCGCGCGAAAAACCTCTTGGATCCGCCGAGCGCGGTAATCGAAGATCCTTTCCACGTCGCGACGGACTCGGAGACGGTGCACGAGCCGGCCGAGGATGCCGAACGGTAGCCGGTAGCGGACGATGTCCGTCATGAGCGTTCCACTGTCTTTGGGTTCGAATCGGTGTGCGTGATGCCAGAGCCGGTACGGACCGCGTAGCTGCACGTCAACAAAACGATAAGGCGGAATCCATTGCCGTATTTCGGTTTCCCAGCTCAGCGGAATCCCGTGCCAACGCAGACGGTAGCGGATTCGCGTCCCCTTAGCGATGCGGATCGGGCCTGGCGTCAGGATGCGAAACCGCAGCCAGCACGGAGTGATCAACTCTAAGTTCCCGGCATCCGAGAAGAAGGCGAACACTTCATGGATAGGCCGGGGTATCCATTGCCGCCGCCGTAACGTGTGAAACCGGTGCAACCGTAAGCCCCTCTTTATTAGCTTACGCCAGATGAACTACAGTGCGATCCGACGGATGACTTACAGCGTGAATCGCTCTGGACCCGCACCGCGTTTCGGAACGCGCCGATGCTGTGCACCAATAAGGCGCCGCTTTCACAAGCCATAGTCTCCTTGCTTCCGCCTTTGCCGACCGCGTGAGCGGCTGCGGGTGAGTTTGTCCGGGAAAGAAGGTCGAGATCGCGCCAGGGATTCAATCCTCCAACGACGGCCCGGTTTGCTCCGGCTGCGCGCAATCGGGGCTGTCGGCCCGAGGACGCACTGACGGAGAAGCTTCCGCCGGCGCAGCTAGAAAAGAACCGGGAAGAAACAGTCGGCAGTTCGAAAACCCCGCAGGCGCGTCGCGACTCCAACGCCAGACCTCCCCGGCAAGCCGGGGCGGTCGAACCGTTCCTGCGCCCGCAACCCTGATCTCAGCAAAGCCGTGGTGGGCCCGTGGCGACTCGAACGCCAGACCTCTACCGTGTCAAGGTAGCGCTCTAACCAACTGAGCTACGGGCCCGTGATGAGGCAGAACCGATTGTAGCACACCGGCGCCCCCATCGCGCACTTGACGCCGACCGCCCGCGGGGCCTAAGCTTGCCAAAACCGCAGGCCGCGGGCCACTGCGCGCCGCGCCTGTTCAACAGATGACATGCAACAGCAAAGGGAGGAGAACATGCTGAAAGGATTCCGCGACTTCCTGTTCCGAGGCAACGTGGTGGACCTGGCCGTCGCCGTCGTCATGGGCGCAGCCTTCGGAGGACTCGTCAACGCGTTCGTGAAGGATCTGTTGACGCCGCTCATTGCCGCCATCGCAGGTCAGCCGGACTTCTCGGCTCTCAAGTTCACGATCCGTAACAGCCAGTTTCTCTACGGAGATTTTCTGAACGCCCTCGTTTCCTTCGTGCTGGTGGGCGCAGGCGTTTACTTCTTTGTGGTCGTACCGATGAACGCCATCACCGCACAACTGAAACGCGAAGCGCCGCAGCCCGCCCCGCCCGCCACCAAACAATGCCCGGAGTGCCTCAGCGAGATCCCGGCCGCAGCACGCCGCTGCGCGCACTGCACCGTGCTGGTAAGCTGAGGCCGCAAAGGCTGCGGTCACCAGCACGCCCTGCGCGCAGGATCTGCGCGCCGGCGGCCACTCCGGGCAGCGCAGCCGCCTTGTTTTCAGCGTCTTACGGCGTGGACCCGGTGTTGCAGCCTCCGGAGGCGGAGGTTGACAAACACCATGAAACGCACGATCCTGACGTTGGCAACGGCTGTGATGCTGCTGGCGGCATCCAGCCCGACCTTGGCTCAAAACGCACCGACCACGCCCTGCCCGAACTGCCCGACCGGCGGCGTCCCCAAGAAGGACGGCACCGGGCCCGGGTTGAAGCGCGGCAACCGCACCGGCCCCCAGAACGGGACCGGTCCGATCCACACGCCGCCCAACCAGGGGCGCAGGGCTGGACGGCGCTAGGCAGCGCGGCGGCGGGCGTCTCCTCGAGCGGACCGCCCGCCGCTCCGCCAGCATAGCCGACCCTCAGCGCTCGATTCTCCCCTCGGTTTGATTCAAACTAAACCTGATGCCGTCTCCACCGCTTTCGCTCTCCACGACTCTGCCCGGACGGCGCGCATCATCGCTGCTGGCCGTGGCGCTGGCGCTCTCGATCGGCTGGGGCGTGCGCGGCAACTGGGGCCACGAATACGGCGCCATGATCCCCGGAGCGCTCTCGGCCATGGCGGCGGCCATCGTGAGCGGCCGCGAAGACTGGCGGCGTCGGGTGGCCTACTTTGCTTTCTTCGGCGCGCTCGGCTGGAGCTTCGGGGGCTCCATGTCCTACGGGCGTGTATTGGGTTATGCGCACTCGGACTCGCTGCCCGACGTTCTCTACGGCTTCGCCTGCACCTACGCGATCGGCTTCTTGTGGGGCGCGATCGGCGGTGCAGGCCTTGCACTGCCGGCCTGTCTGGACCGCAAGCGCCTCACGGAATTCTTTCCGCCGTTGATCGCCATTTTTGCGGTGTGGGTTGCATGGGACTATGTCCTGCTCTGGGGTCTGCTCCGCAGCGACCAGGCGAAGCGCCTCAACTGGCACGGGGCTGATTGGATCGGCGCGGGATCCGCTCTGCTGATCCTGCTCGGTTTTCTGGTGAAACAGCGCCGCCCCAATTTCGCTGTCTCCTTGATGCTCTGGATGGCGGCCGGCTGGTGGCTGGGAATGCTGGCGCTTGTCGAAGGCCTGGGCCTGCACATGACGCCGCCTCGCAGCGACAACTGGGCCGGCTGCGTCGGGATGGCGGTCGCCATGCTCTGGTTCCTGCGCCGCAGAGGACTCGATGCCGCGATTTTTGCGGCGCTGGCCATCGGCCTGGCCGCGGGCCTCGGATTCGCGACCGGTCTTTTGATTCGCGTGGCCGGACACGCGAGCAAAATCCCCACCAACTGGCACAGTGTGATGGAACAGAGCTTCGGCTTCATCGCAGGTCTCGGCGCGGCGATTGTGATGGGGCATCTTTCAACCCGCCTGCCGCAGCTCGCCGAAGAACGCGACGACGCGCGATGGACGGAATCCTTCGCCGTGCTCTTTGTGCTCCTGGGGATTACCTACGTGAACATCGTGAAGAACGTGCTGGTGGATCCCTGGATCCCCAACCGCGTCGTTCCCGCAGAAATGTACGGCATTCCGGCGTACTGGTGGTTCAACTTCGCCTACCTGGCGCTGGCGGCTCTGACAGCAGCGTTGGTCCTTGCTCACCCGCGGCGCAACATCGCTGCCTTGCCGGCTACGGCGCTGGGCCGCGCGCAGGTCATGATGGTTGTATTCCTGTGGTGGATTGTGATCGGCAACCTCTCCCGCTACCTGCCGTTCCATCCTGTGCGGCTGGTAACCGAGGGTGTGATTCACCTGAACGCCTGCGTGCTCACCGGTCTCATGCTGCTTGCACCGCGGCAGGGCGAGGAACCGGCGCTCGCGGGAGAATTGCCGCGCGCCTGGATCAAGAGGGCGGCGTCGGCTGCGCTGGCCGCGGGCGTGTGCGCAGCGCTTCTGTATACGGCGGTCGTGCTTCCCTTACAGGAGGCTCCGGATGCGGCGGCGCGGTTCCGCTTCGGTGCTCGCGCGCTGGAGGGCTGGTAAGAGGCGCCGCACCGGGCGTGCTCAAGAGGCGTCGCTCATCAGCGCGTTGAACAGGATCTTGAAAGTCTGCCAGCTCTGCCCTCGATACTGCGGACGAAAGCCGAACAAAATGACGCGACCGCGTCCCAAAGGATACTCGACCAGCGCCGCTCGCCCGCTCAGATACTTCTCACCCAGCAGCCAACCCGAAGCCAGAATTCCGGCTTGAGGGTAGCGGGCCAGAACGCGCGCCGGCGAGCCTCCGGGAACCTCCCACGCCGGGCTTCCCTGAGACCAGATCGTGATCTCACGCGGAAGCCCGAGCGTCACCCGATGGCCTTGTTCCAGGCTCACGTGCAACAGCGAACCCGGCGAATAGAATTCCTGAGCCGGCGCTCCCGTTACCGTATCCTTCAGTTCCAGGCCCAAGCGTTCGACCGCGTACTGGCAGGATTGATTGAAGAACACGAGCGTGCCGCCGTCCAGGACGAATTGCCGCAACAGCTCCGGTCCTCTGGCGCCCAACCCGCCCGTAAACTCCTCGGGCATGGCGCCGGCGCGGTAACCGTTCTGGATGACCGCGGCCGGCTGGTCGGGGAAAACGATCACATCGAAGCGGCGTCGCAGGTCGCCACCCAAGATCTCCGGGTTGCGCAGGCTGGAGTAGGAAAAGCCGAAGTGATCGAAGACCCAGCGGGTCCAGCCCTCGTCCATGCTGGGAACGTAGCTCTTGTAAAGGCCGATGCGAGGGCGCGGCAGCTCGCGCAACTCTGGCGCGGCAGGCGCGGTATAGAAGTGGCCCGTGCGTGGGTCGCGCCAGACCTTCCCGCCCGAGCTCCACACGCGATTGACGGCTCTCCAGCTTTCGATGTCGGAAGCCGGCAGACCGCCTCGGGGCGGCGCCTCCCCCGCCAGATGAAAGCGGAATTCCTCGGCCCGGGTGAGCGGCACGCTGACCGGCGCCGGGATTTCGGCGACGTCCACACCGAGAAGCAGGGGAAGCGTGTGGGCCGTCACGTCGTAAGGCCGCTTCGGAGGGCCGCCAGGATAGAGCCGCAAGTCGGGATAACGCTGTCGCTCGAGGAGGGTCTTGGCGAAGCCGCTGTAGGGCTGCGCCATGCGGATCAGATAGGAGCCTGCCGCGTAGCGCCGTCCTGCGGACGAGAATTCCCGCTCGGCGCGCTCGATCTCGACCAGGCCGAACGCCAACGTCTCGAGCAGCTTGCGTGCCGAGCCGGGGTCGTGCTGCGCCGCGGGGATCACGAAAGCCCACGGCGAGCTGCGGCTGCACGCCCGAAGCCCGATCTGGTAGAAATTGCGCAGCAGATCTGGCCGGCGCAAGGCCGCCTGATACAGCAAGGATCGGTAGGCCACGAGCTGGTAATCCACGATGTCGCGCAACCGCCACTCGCCTCCGCTCCAGGGCTCGACGTAGTTCCAGGTCATCATGGGCGGCGCGCCGCCTTTGGGCGCGCTGTGGCGCTCCGTGCCGATCGGCGAAGCGATTCGCACGCTAGCGGATTCCGAAAGAATCCGCAAGCCGCCGTGATAGGCCTGGTAGTGACGACTGGGCGACCAGAAATCGTACATGGCGTTGACGATCACGCCTTTTTTGCCGGCGGCGGTCAGATCCAGCGCCATGCCCATGCCGAAGGCGTTGCATTGTTGCACGATGAGCGGGTCAATGTTGGGATCAATGGGATCCATCCAGGGAGGCACAAACATGCGAGGCCCAGAAGGTCCCATCTGGTGCACGTCATAAACGATCTGGGGACGCCAGACGTTGTGCAATTTCTCGACCGTGAGTCGGTTCTCCGTGAGCGCGAAAAAGTACCAGTCGCGGTTGTTGTCGTGGCCGGCGTACTTCTGGTAGAGTTCCGGCGGCGCGGTTCCCTCGTAAGGCGTGCCGAGCGTCTTGCGATACCAGCGCGTGACCAGATCCAGCCCATCCGGGTTCAGCGAGGGAACCAGCAGGAAGATCACGTTGTCGAAAATCGCCCGATGTTCGGGCCGATCCTCGGTGAGCAGCCGGTAAGCGAACTCCACCGCCGTGTGCGTGGAGGCGATTTCGGTGGCGTGGATCGAGCAGGTGATCATCACCACGGCTTTGCCTTCGGCGATGAGCTTTTCGGCTTCCGTGGCGGAAGTGCGCCGAGGGTCGGCGAGCTTTCGTTGAATCCAGCGGTAGCGATCCAGATTGCGCAGAGTCGCTGGGGCGGCGATCGTGACGGCGATGAAGGGCCGGCCTTCGGTGCTCTTGCCTAGCTCCTCGACCCGGATGCGATCCGAGTTGCGCTCGAGAGCGCTAAAGTAGGCCACCACCCGATCCCAGTCCAGCACCGTACGGTCCGCCCCCATGGGATGGCCGAAATGGCTTTCCGGCGTGGGAACGGCGGCGGGCGCCAGCAGAGCCGCAGTTAGCAGGAGCGTCGTTCTCAGCATGGGCGAATCAACTCCGTCCACAGGGCGCGGTACCAGCGCAGGAAGCGTTCGGGCTCTTTGCTCTCCTGAGCCTCGCACAGCGTGTAACGATCGTATTTGGTCTCTCGCAACAGGCGGAACAGCTCGCGCCAGGGATAGTGCGCAGAGGCCAGCTCGTTGATGTGCACGTTCTTCAGCCAGGGCCGCAGCAGGAAGAAGCTGTCGCGGATCGAGCCGTTCACGATGTCGGAGGGATTGGAGTTCCAGCACAGCCCCACGAAGTCGTGCCGCGTGGCTTTCATGACTTCGGCCATCACCGGCGGGGCCGAGGTCTCGCGCCCGTGGACCTCCAACCAGATTTCGACGCCCCGACCCTTGCCGTACTCGCCGAGCTCGCGCAGCGCCTCAGCGATGCGACGGATGGTGACTTCCCTGGGAACCTCCTTCGGCAGGGCATTGGGCCGCACCTTGACGCCCCAGGCGCCGGTGTCGTGCGCCAGATCCACGAACCGCTTGCCGATCTCGATCTGCCGCCGCCGTTCAACTTCCTCCGGCGAATGAAACTCGCACGTGGTGCCGTAGCTCAACAGACGGACTTTGCTGCGCGCGAAGCGCTCCCGGACACGCGCGCGTTCCTCGGCGCTCAGCGAAGGTTCCACCCCGTGCTTGTGTCCGGTGCGCAACTCGACCGCCTCGAATCCCGTTTGTTCGAGGTTCTTGATGATGGTCTCCAGATCCCAATCCTTCAAGACGTTGTAAGTCACCGCCCCAAGACGCATGCAACAATCCTCCCGTGTGGGCGAATGCTCATTGTAGCCGATGCGTGCGCTGTCAGCGGCGCCCGCGGCGCATGAAATGCCGGTCGGCGAACTCCAGATACTGATCCCAGTCGTAGGCCGTGACGTCGTGCTTGCCGGGTCGAATGTGGTAACCCAAGCCGCCCATCAGCGGTTTGCCGAGATCGGGCATCTGATCGGCGCCGAGATCGGGGCGTCCGAGCAAGCGGTAGACGGGTCCGGCGTGCACCGCCGCCAGAAACTCGCCACGGGGATCGGCCCAGCGATCTTCCTGCGCACTGGCGACGTAGACCGGACGCGGCGCGATCAGGGCGATGAGCATGTGGGCGTCCACAGGCAGCTCGTCCTCCCGGTAGTTGAACTTGCGAAAGTTGCGGCAGAACCAGTGCGGGAATCGCGTGTTCAGATGATGGACCCGTTCGCCGAAGCGGCGTCGCATGAGGGCCGCGCCGCCCTCGCCCGAGTTGTTCGAGATCGCCATGGCGAAGCGAGTGTCCTGTGCGGCGGCCCACAGCGCGGTCTTGCCCAGACGAGAATGCCCGAACACGGCGACGCGCTTGCCGTCCACCTCGCGGTCGGCTTCCAAGTAATCCAGCGCGCGGCTCAAACCCCAGGCCCACGCGCCGATGGCGCCCCACTCGTCCTCGGCAGGCTCCGTCTGCCCGGGACGGAAAAACAAGGGACGCACACCGTAACGCATGCCGCCGTCAAAGTCCGGCTCGATGTTGCCGTAGTAAATCGTGGCCAATCCGTAGCCGCGACTCAGGATTTTCTCCACCTGCCACTGCGCGGCGCCCATGCCCCGGGCCTTCTCTGCCGCCGGACGCTTTTCCCAGGCGTTCTGCTTCGGATCCCGCACCCAAACTTCACCCAACCGGATGCCGGGGTCCGGGTGCACCGCGTGGTTGCCGCTGAAATTCAGCCCCAGGAAAACGGGGACCGGCTTGCGCGCGCTCGCGGGCAGGTAGAGCAGCAAGTGCATCTTGGGACCGCTTGCGTCGCGCGAAAAATAGATCGTGACCTGCCGGCGCACCGCGCGACCTTCCAGAGCCTGCCGGTCGTCGGCAACCACGTCCCAGCGCAAGCGCTGTTTCGGCGCAGGGCACCGACCGTACATCCAGGTTTCAAACAGACGCAGGATCTCCGGCCTGCGCTTTTGAGTCCAGTCTTTCGCGGTGCGGACGCGCTCGCCGTTGGCGAACACGAGCGGATCGGGCAGCGTGTAAGAGGGGACCTTAGATTCGTCGTAGTTGACGTCGGCAGGTTGGGCCGCAACCAGGCCGGCCAATAACGCGGCGCAGACGGAAAGGCGTACCGGCGTTCGCATGGTCAGACTCGTCTAGCAAATATACACCTTCAAGGCGGCAGCCGATCAAGCATCTCGGGACAGCGGCGGCACGTCCCAGGCGGAGTTCCACGAAATGCGACGCCTCTGCCGCCATGCGAGGTTGCCCATGTGGCAGATGGCGGCCAGGTAGTGCGAGTAGACCACATCGCAGTTAGGCTGGCGGCGGCTGCGGACCGCCTCCAGGAAGTTCGCCAGGTGAGGAGGATCGCAGGGCCGGCCCTTGACCTCCACCGGCGGGGCGCCTTTTTCGGCCGGGCGAAAGACGTAGCCGTGGCGAAAGATGTTGAGCACGCCGCCCGAGCCGTGGAACTCGCAGTCTACGACGTCGCGAATGCTGGATTGGGTGGCGTCAAAGGTGACCAGCACGTTCTGCGGGTACTCGGCGAGAATCGAAATCGTATCCGGCGTGTCGCGATCCTCGGGAAACTCGTAGATGCCGCCGGCGGCCGAAACGGCCACGGGCGCTCTCAATCCCAACATCATGTGAGCCACGTCGAGCGTGTGCACCATCAAACCGCCCGGCTGGCCGGTAGAGTAATCGGCGTAGGAATACCAGCCGAAATAGCGCTGGGCGTCAAACGGTCGCCTGGGAGCGCGTCCGAGAAAAAGATCCCAATCCAGCTCTTTGGGATCGTACACGAAGTCTGCGGGCGGGCGACGCAGATAGCCACGATTCGCCAGCCACCAGGTGCGCACCAGAGCGACTTTACCGATCTGTCCGCTATCGAAAAACCGCTCCTTGGCTTCCAGAAAGTGCGGTCCGCTTTTTTGCTGCGTGCCCACCTGGACCACGCGTCCGGTACGGCGAACCGCCCTGACGATCTCGATCCCTTCCTCCATGCGGAAGGTCATGGGCTTTTCCAGGAAAGCGTCTTTGCCGGCCCGGAGGGCGTCCAGCAGGATGGGCGTGTGCCAGTGGTCCGGCACCGCGATCACCACTGCGTCCACATCGTTGCGGTCCAGCGCGCGCCGATAATCCTGCGCCACGTCGGCCCGCAGCGCCAGCTTCGCGACGGCCTGCTCGGCGCGGCGGCGCCACACGTCCGCGCAAACCGTGATCTCGACGTCGCCGCGGCGCGCCAGGATGCCGCCGAGGTAAGTTCCGCGTCCTCCGGTTCCGATCAGTCCGATGCGGATGCGATCGTTCGCTCCTGCCACGCGGCTCGCCGAGATAGCGGTCAAGCCCCCGGCCAGAAACACTCTTCGAGGATTCATCTCATCTCCTTCGGCACTACTGTAGCCCAGGGCAGGGTAAGGTGAAGAATCGCGGCCTCAGCCAGCGCGAGTGCCGCCGGCGCGGTCCATGACGATCACGGGGGGCTTGACGGCGGCTTGCGGCCCGCGGCGCGGTTGCCCGGGGTGAGCGAAACCGAGCTGAGCCAGGTTGCCGCTGCGCAAACCGTAAAGCGCGAGCTCGTAGCGGTCCTTCACGCCCAGCTTGCGGTAGAGCTTGGAGAGGTAGACTTTGATGGTGCCCTCGGAAATCGCCAGCGCGTAGGCGATCTCCTTGTTCTTGTAACCTTGCGCCAACAAGCTGACCAACTGAGCCTCGCGTCGGCTGAGAGGAACGACCTCGGTATCATCCAGTCGCGAGCTGAGGGCCTCCTCGAACCAGTATTCCCCCACCGCCACCTTCTTCAGGCACTGGATCATCACCTCGGGGCCAAGGGTTTTGCGCAAGATCCCATGCACGCCCAGGCGCATGGTTTGATAAGCAAGCTCCAGCGGAATTGCGCGCACCCACAAAATCAAGCGCACCTCGGGCGCGCGGCGCCGCAGCTCGCCCAGGGCTTCCAGAGTGATGTCTTCATTCAGATCAATGAGCACCAGTTCCGGCCTAGTGGAGACCACTGTGTCTGTCAACAGCGCAGAAGCGTAGCACACGCCGATCAGATCGAACTCCGCCACCGACGACATGATGGCGGAAAAACCCTTGGCTAAGACCGGCTGATCCGTGTACAGCAAGACACGCGTCATCGCCTTCCTTCCCGCCTGCCACGCCTCGGAAGGGCCACGAGCGCGCAGCCGCCAATAACCTGATCTTAACAGAGCCGCCCGTGAAATGCCAGAGGTTTTTCGCAAAAAGGGGATAAAAATTTTCCCCGTCTTTGGCGGGAGATTAACCTAGTACCTTAAACCATACTACCCGAGGTTATGGGTCTTCAGCGCCCTTGTAGGTTCCATGGGTACTAGGGGCCATATTAACCGAAATGAACCGCCGGACACGCGAGTACCATTGCCGGCAGCTTAGCCGACGGGCCCCGGGGTACTATCCAAACTTATGCATGATTTCAAGCACTTAGCGGCACAACACAGCATGCTGAAAAGCGGGCCCTGCCGGCATGATCGGGAGCCCTGCTCATCGCGGACCCAGCGCGAACGCCACGTCACCGCCAGGACCGAATGTGAGTCTCGTGGTACTAAAGTTTGATGCCCCCGGTTAGGAAACCCTCCAAGCCTTTTTCGGGGTTGGTTCGCGAGTTCTAAGGCTTTACTCTGGCTGGTGTACACGATGGCCGCGATCAAGAGGATAACCATGGGACCTACCTTGCCCCCCGGCATCGAGCGGCGTGGCCACCCGCGTCTGGCGCTGAACCTGCTGTGTCACCTGAGCGCGCCGGGTACGAAGGCTGCAAGGCTGTCGGCATGGACCGTGAACATCAGCCGCAGCGGCGTGCTGCTGAAGCTGGATGGACCGGGACCCTGGGGCGATCTGCCGCGCGTGGGGGCCGCAGTTCGTCTTGACGTCGAGCTGCCCACCCATCGCTACCTGCGTTGTCACGGACGGGTGGTCCGCGTTCAATCCGCCGAAAGCGAGCCGCCCCGCCTGGCGCTCTCGGTTCGGCGCATGGAGTTTTGCCAGAATCTGCGCAAGCCCGCCAGGGCGCAGGAAGCCAGGTGGAGCCAGGTCAAGGAGCTGTTGGTGTGAAGCAAGCCGGTTCCAGCCTCCTGGTGCGCTTGTTCCCGTCGCTGACCGACGTGGCTTTCCTGATGCCGCTGGTCTTTCTGTTTGCGCGGCTGGAGGGGGCCAGGACGTTGCTCGGCGACGGCGACACGGGCTGGCATCTGCGCACCGGCGAGTGGATCCTGGTCAACGGGCGCGTGCCCGATCGCGACATTTTCTCATTCACCAAAGCGGGCGAGCCCTGGTTCGCCTGGGAATGGCTCTGGGATGTGATCTTCGGCTGGCTGCACCTGAACTGGGGCATGGCCGCGGTGGTCCTCGCCAACAGCCTGGTCCTGGCGCTGACCTTCGCGCTGTTGTTCCGTTCGGCGCGCCGCGCTTCCAACCACGAGTTCATCGCCATCGCCGTCACGCTGGTGGCCTGCGGGGGTTCTTCTTTGCACTGGCTGGCGCGGCCTCATCTGTTCAGTCTTCTGTTTGTCGTCATTTTCTGTTGGATTTTGGAACGCGTACGCGAAGGACGCCGGCGGCTGCTGTGGTGGCTGCCGCCGTTGATGGCGCTCTGGACGAACCTGCACGGAGGCTTCATCGCCGGAGTGATTCTCATCCTCGCGTACGCGGCGGGCGAACTGGCGGCCTGGCTAGTGGAGGCCGATGAGGAGCAGCGCCGGGCCGCCCTCGCTCGCTCGAAGCCCTATCTTCTGACAGCGTCGGCCGCTCTGGCCGCCAGCATGCTGAATCCTTACGGCTACCAGCTTCACCTGCACATCGCGCGCTATCTGCGCGACCCCTTCCTGTATCGCCACATCAGCGAGTATCAGGCGATTGACCTCCAAAGTTCTGCCGCGATCTATCTGGAGCTGATGCTGCTAGCCGGCGGCATCGCGGCCTGGCGCAGCCTGCGCCGCCGCGAGTACGTGCACGGGATCCTGTATCTGGCCTGGGGGCAAGCAGCTCTCTACTCGGCGCGCAACATCCCGATCTTCCTGATCGTGGTAGCCCCCAACGCGGCCCGAGCCCTGGCGGAGCTGGCCGCAGAGTTGCGCACCGCGCCCGTGCGCGCGCGCATCCGGCGCTGGGCGGAATCCTTCCACGACTACACCGCGGAATTCGCGCGGCTGGACCGCGTCGCTCGCTGGCACCCCATCAGTGTGGCCGCCGCCGCGCTGGTGGCCGCGCTTTTGCTGGCCCCCAATCCGCCCGAACGCTTCCGCGCCCAGTATGACCCCAAGCGTTACCCCTCGCGCGTCATCGAGGCCCTCGGAGAGGAGGCCCTGGCCTATGGGGTCTTCACACACGACGAATGGGGCGACTATCTGATCTACCGGCTGTACCCGAAAGGCAAAGTTTACGTGGACGGCCGCAGCGATTTCTACGGCTCGCGCTTCGACCGGGCTTTCCTGGACCTCATGCAGGCTAAGCACGGTTGGGAGCGCCACCTCGACGACCACGACGTGCACACGGCGCTGCTGCCCGTGGACGCGCCGCTGGCCGCGACCATGAAGCTCGCGCCCCGCTGGCGCGTGATCTACGACGACGGCATGGCGATCGTCTTCCGTCGCGTCGAGGCGCCGCAAGCGAGTTCCATTGTCTCGACGGACGATGGAGCGGGCCGCGGTCGGAGGGTTACGCGGTCCGAAAACCTTGACCAACCCGAAACTCATTCTCGAAGGAGGAGAAGCACATGACAACCTTGAAGAACTTTCTGCGCGATGACTCCGGTCAGGACCTGATCGAGTACGCGTTGCTGCTGGCGTTCATCTGCCTGTTCTCGGCAGCGGTGTTCATCACCGTGGGCCAGGACGTGTCCCGAATCTGGAGCACCGCGAAGAACAAGACCAGCGAGGCCGTCAGCGCCGGTTCCTAGCCCTCACGGATAGGCATGATCGCGGTACGGCGCGATGCGTAGCGGCACACGGGGGCATGTCGCGGCATGCCCCCGATCGTCCGCAAGCGAAAGGAGCAAGAGCATGCGGGCTTTTTGCAGCGGGGACGACGGACAAGACCTGGTCGAGTATTCCTTGATCCTGGCGTTCGTCGCCTTGTTGGGCGCGGCAGGGATTCTGGCCGTGGGCCAGGACGTCAGCGCCATCTGGAGCATCGTTAACAGCCGGTTGGCGGACACCTCCTCATCCAGTTAGGGGGCGAGAGATGCGCCGCCGGCTTCGAGTGAGGAACCGATGAACAGGCGATTGGCTGCCGTGCTGATCTTCGCGCTGGGGGTCTCCGGCGCGGCCAGTCTCCTCGTGTACAAGCTGGCGGCGCAGCGGATCGGCGGAGAAAGGGAGCAGGCTGCGGCGCGCGTGGTGGTAGCGGAGCGTTGTCTTCCAGTGGGTTCGCTGATTCGTGAATCCGACGTGAGGCTGGCGACCTGGACCGCTCCGGTGCCGCAGCAGGCCTTGCTGAAGCTGGAGGACGCCTTAGGTCGCGGCGTGGTGGCGGCGATTTACGAGAACGAGCCGGTGCTGGAGGCGCGGCTGGCGCCGCGAGGCGCAGGGGCCGGTTTGGCAGCCACGATTCCGCCCGGCATGCGTGCGGTGGCTGTGCGTGTCAACGAACTGGTGGGCGTCGCGGGATTCGTGGTTCCGGGCATGCGGGTGGACGCGGTGATCGCCGGCAACCCGCCCAGGGGCGGGCAAGCGCAGGGCACACGATCGCGCACCATTCTGCAAAACATCGAGGTTCTTTCCGCAGGGCAGCAGATCGAAAAAGACGCCGAAGGGAAACCGGTGGCGGCCACGGTCGTCCATCTTCTGACCACGCCCGAACAGGCCGAGCAGTTGACCCTGGCGAGCAACGAAGGGCGAATCCAGCTTGTGCTGCGAAATCCGACGGATGTTCAGGAGGTCCGCACGCCGGGCTCGGCCCTGGCGCAGTTGTTCGGCGGGGCGCGCCCCTCGCCCATGCCATCTGCGCCGCCGCCCGCGATGGCGCCGCAGCGCGCCGAACCTCAGGAGCCACGGGCGGGCTCGCAGAAGGCGGAAGCGCCGCCCGTGGTGGTCGAGGTTCTGCACGGGGCCGCGCGTGCGGAGGTCAAGTTCCACTCAGAGGAGGCCGGCAAACCGTGACGGATGGCTTCATTCGCGGGACCATGGCGACATCCCTGGCCGGAGGCGGGAGGTTGGAATGCGTGCGTTGAGAGCCGGATTGCTGATGGCCAGCCGCGACCTGCTGGAGCCGGCGCGCAAGGCGCTCGAAGAACTTTCCGTGCGCGTGGTCTTCGAGCAATCCGTGGTGGTGGATCTGCGCGCCATGCTGGTGCGTTTGGCGCAAGCCAGACCCGACGTCTTGCTGGTCGAGATCCGCGAGCTGGGGCAGAACATGGAACGCCTGTTCCGCGATGTCAAAGCCATGTCCTGGTCCCCGGCTCTGGTGGCGGTGCACGATTCCGCGGATCCGGAAACGATCCTGGCCGCCATGCGAGCCGGGGCCTGCGAGTTCGTTTATCCCCCGCTCGAAACCAACCTGCGGCCGGCGATCGAGCGAATCGCCACGGAGCTGGCGGGCGAGCGTCGCGCCGGCGACGTGGGCAAGACGCTGGGATTCTTCTCGGCGAAGGGCGGCTGCGGGGCGACGACGGTGGCCTGTCATGTGGCTGTCGAGCTCCAGCGTCAGACGCCGCAAAAGATCCTGCTGGCCGACCTGGACCTGGAGGGCGGCATGATCCGCTTTTTCATGAAGGCCAAGTCGGAGTATTCGGTGCTGGATGCGGCGCACAACATTGACCGGCTGGACCACAGTTATTGGAAGGCCCTGATCTCCAACGGCATGCCGCGCCTGGACGTGATCGCCGCGCCCACCATCAGCGCCTCCATCGAATTGCCCGACGAGCAAGCTTTGCAGCGTGTCATCCGCTTTGCACGCTCGCTCTACGACTGGGTGGTGGTGGATCTGGGCCGGAGCCTCACCATGCGCTCGCTGAGCGTGCTGGAGGAAATTGACGAAGGCTTTCTGGTCACCACGCTGGAAGTTCCTGCTCTGTATCAGGCCAAGCAGTTGATCACCACGCTCATGGAAAGCGGTTACGGGAGCAACCGCCTGCGCGTGATCCTGAACCGCATGCCCAAACGCCCGGAAGTGACTCTGGACGAAGTGCAGGCCATGTTGGGCCTGCCGGTCTATGCGGTGTTGCCCAACGATTTCATGGCATTGTACGAGGCCTATTCCGGCGGTGAGCTGTTGGAGCCGGGCGGCGGTCTGGCCGCCCATTTCGCTCGGCTCGCCGCCAAGGTAGCGAATCTTCCCGAACCTCGCAAGAAGACGAGGTTCACATTGCTGGGGTGAGACAATATGGCGACTGCATCATGGAAGCACGAATTGCCGCCGGTGAGGCCGTTGCGGAGACCTGCTCCGCCGGAACACCAGGAGCTGAAGTTCACCTTGCACCGCAAGCTGCTGGATCGCATCAACCTGGAGGCGCTCTCCACGTTGCCCACCGAGCGGGCCCGCGCCGAGATTCGCGCCGCGGTGGCCCGTCTCATCGAGGAGGAGAAGACCCCGCTCAGCCTGGTGGACAAGGACCGGATCATCGAAGAAGTGCTGAACGAGGTCTTCGGCCTGGGGCCGCTGGAGCCGCTTCTCCAGGATCCGACGCTCTCGGACATCCTGGTGACCACGCCCAAGATGGTCTACGTCGAGCGGGACGGCAAGCTGATTCGCACGCCGGTGCAGTTCAAGGACGATCAGCACCTGCTGCGCATCATCGAGAAAGTGGTCTCGCGCGTGGGACGCCGCATTGACGAGTCCTCGCCCATGGTGGACGCGCGTTTGCCCGACGGCTCGCGCGTCAACGCCGTGATCCCGCCGATCGCCATTGACGGCCCGCTGCTTTCGATTCGGCGTTTCCGCGCCGATCGGCTTCAGGCCGAGGAGCTGCTGGCCAACCTGACGCTGACGCAGGAAATGCTCGCGCTGCTGGAGGCCTGCGTGAAGGCGCGGCTGAACATCATCATCTCGGGCGGTACGGGCGCGGGCAAAACTACCCTGCTGAATGTTCTCTCGGTCTACATCCCCGAGGACGAGCGCATCGTGACCATCGAGGACGCCGCCGAGCTCCAGCTCCGGCAGGTGCATGTGGCGCGCATGGAGACCCGCCCGCCGAACATCGAGGGTCAGGGCGCCATTCGCCAGCGCCAGCTTGTGATCAACGCGCTACGCATGCGCCCGGATCGCATCATTGTCGGCGAGGTGCGCGGCGAAGAGGCCCTGGACATGCTCCAGGCCATGAACACCGGCCACGACGGCTCGCTCACCACCATCCACGCCAACTCTCCCCGCGACGCCATCAGCCGTCTGGAGGTCATGGTCTCGATGGCCAACGCCAACATCAGCCTGCGAGCCATTCGCCAGCAGGTCGCTTCAGCCGTGGATCTGTTCGTTCACCTGGCGCGACTGAGCGACGGCACGCGCCGCATCACGCACATCACCGAGTGTGTGGGCATGGAGGGCGATCAGGTCACCCTGCAAGACATCTTCGTGTTCGAGAAGACGGGACTGGGACCCGGCGGCAAGGTCACCGGACGATTCCGGCCCACAGGCATCCGTCCCAAATTCAGCGAACGCCTGGTGGCTTGCGGGATCCACCTGCCGCCGAGCACGTTCCAAACCATCGTCGAGATTCAGTGAAGGAGGCGGCATGCCTTACCTTTGGGCGCTGATTTTCATCGTGATGTTCGCCCTGGTGCTGTTGGCCGTCAGTCTGGGCCTGCGGCTCCTGGAAGCCGAGCGCAAGAAGCGCGTGGCGGGCATCCTGCAAACCGTCGCCGGCCGGATCTATCCACCCGAGGCGCGGGTCCTGCTCAAGAAGCCCGAATCGGTCTCGCGCCTGGAGGCGGCATTGGAACGCTGGCCGGCGACGCGCTGGCTGGAAAAACGGATCCGGCAGGCAGGATTGAACTGGGCGCCCGCTCAAGTGGTGGCGGCCTCGCTGGCCCTGGCTGCGGCGGGAGCGCTGATCGGCACGCAGATTCGCGTCCTGATTCTGCCGGGGCTGAGCTCGGTGGCGCTGTCCGTGGCTTGCGGCAGCCTGCCCCTACTGCTGATCCACCGCCGGCGCGCTCGTCGCCTGGCGCTATTCGAGCGGCAGTTCCCCCAGGCCCTGGATTTTCTGGCGCGCGCTCTCCAGGCCGGGCACTCGATCAGCGCCAGCCTCGAAATGCTCTCCGCCGAAAGCCTGCCGCCGTTAGGTCCGGAGTTCCGCATCGTCTACGACGAGCAAAACCTGGGTGCCCCGCTGGAAGTGGCTCTGCGCCGGCTAGCCGATCGTGTCCCGCTCATGGATGTCCGGTTCTTCGTGTCCGCCGTTCTGCTCCAGCGGCAGACCGGGGGCAACCTGGCAGAGATCCTGCGCAATCTGGCGCGGGTGATTCGCGAGCGCTTCCAGTTGAAAGGCCAGGTGAAGGCCATGAGCGCGCACGGGCGGATCACGGCCGCCATCCTCACCGTGCTGCCGGTGGCCACGATGCTCGGCCTCATGCTGCTGGCCCCGGATTATCTGCGCGGCATGGCGCGCGACGAACACGGCAGGTATCTGATCGCGGCCGCGATTCTGGGGCAGATCACCGGATACTACCTGATGCGCCGCATCACGAACATCAAGATTTGAAGAGGAGAGCGCTATGGCAGGCATCATTTCCCTGGGCTTGTTCGTCTTGCTGATGCTGACCATCACCTGGTACGGCTATCGAATCTACGTCCGGCCGGGGCGATTCATCGAGCAAGTCGGCGGAGGCGGCGCGGCTTTCGAGACCGAGCCGCTCGAACCGCTGGGCAGCGCGCCCGGCTTCATCGTCCGCACCATCCGGCAAATCGGCGAACGCGTGCCCGTCTCGCCGCAGGAGGCGTCCCTGGCCCGGCGCGAACTCATGGCCGCGGGTTACCGTTCGGAAGCGGCACTCTACACCTACTACGGATTGAAGGTGCTGACGGCTGTCGTTCTGGTGACGCTCGCCTTTCTGCTGCGCTCGCAGATCACAGGCTACGGCATCCTGCGTATGGCTTTGATCGGCGGGGCGGCGCTCATCGGATACTTTCTGCCCACATTCATCCTGGAAAGGCTGGTGGCGGCGCGCCAGGAGCGCCTGCGCCACGCATTGCCCGACGCGCTGGACCTGCTGGTAGTCAGTACGGAAGCCGGTCTGGGCCTGGATCAGGCGATGCAAAACGTCAGTCAGGAGATCGCCATCGCGCACAAGGATCTGGCGGAGGAACTCAGTCTGGTGACGCTCGAGATGAGGGCCGGCAAACGCCGGGCCGATGCCCTGCGCAACCTGGCCGAGCGCACCGGGGAGAGGGAGATCCGCAACCTGGTGGCGGCGCTGGTCCAGACGGACCGCTTCGGCACCAGCCTGGCCGAATCGCTGCGAACCCACGCCGATTTCCTGCGCATCCAGCGGCGACAAGAAGCCGAGGAGCGAGCCAACAAGGTGGGCGTCAAGCTGGTCTTCCCGATCTTCTTCTGCATTCTGCCCTCGATGTTCATCGTGGTCGGCGGCCCCGCCATGCTCCAGATCTTCAAGGGCCTGCTGCCCCTGGTTCGCCAGTCGTACATGTAGGATGGGAAGGCTGGAACGTTTTCGAGGAGGAACCCAAGCATGGACAATCAAACGCTCTCGACGATCCTTTTCATCGCGGCCGGTGTGGTGCTGGTGCTGTACATCATGCGACGCCGCAAGCGCAAGATGGGCTGAGGAGCACGGCGAATCGGCGGGCTGGTGGAGGAAGGCGACGGTGGGCGGCCGTGGTGTGTGGCAAGCGGGCTGGCGTGCGGAGGCGGCGGTCAACGAGATCGCCGGGCCGGCCCGCGCCCACCGGCGCGCCCCGACGCTCGCCTGGGGCTCCGCCGTTCGCGGTGTTGTCGTCTCAGCGGCCATCCTGGTCCCTTGTTTTTGGCACTCCCGAATTCACGCCGGCGATCTCTCCAGTCATCTTTACAACGCCTGGCTGGCCGGACTCATTCGACAAGGAAAGCTCGACGGTTTGGCGGTCGTCCCGCAATGGACCAACATCCTTTTTGATTGGATGCTGCGGGGCCTGATGGGCCTGGGCGGGGCGCGCATGGCGGAGCGTGCGGCGGTGGCCGCGTGCGTGCTGGTCTTCTTTTGGGGCGCTTTCCGGCTGGTTTCAACTCTTGCGCGGCGCCCGGCTTGGCTTCTTGCCCCCTGCTTGGCCGTGTTGACCTACGGCTGGGTCTTTCACATGGGCTTTTTCAACTTCTATCTCTCGCTGGGGCTGTGCTGCTGGGCGCTGGCATCTTTTTGGAAGCGAGGCGTAAAGAGCCGAGCGGCATGGTTGTTGTTGATTCCGGCGACGCTGGCGCACGCGCTGCCGGTGGCCTGGGCGGTTGCGCTGGGCGGCTACGTCTGGGTGGCCCGACGGCTCAGGCCGCGGCGCAGGCTCATCCTGCTGGGGATCGCGTTTGCCGGCATCCTCGGCTTGCGGTGGGCGCTCAGCGCGAGCTTGGAGACGGACTGGCGGTTCCAGCAGATGGCGGCTGCCACCGGAGCGGATCAGGCCTGGGTTTACGGGAAGGCATATTTCCCGGTGTTCGTGGGGATGCTCGTTCTCTGGGGGCTGCTGCTGGTGAGGCGCATCAACGACCGCGGCCGGCTGCGAACGTTTCTCAGCACACCCTTTCAGATCACCCTCCTTACGAGCGCCGGGGTCTTTCTGATTCCCCATTTCATCTTGTTCCCCGGCCACACGCTGGCGCTCCAGTTCCTGGACAAGCGCATTTCGTTAGCCGCCGCCGTGCTGGTTTGCGCGCTAACGGCAGCCTCGCGAGCGCGCAGGCTCGAGAAGGTGTTGACAGCCGCCCTGACAGTCGCTTTCTTCGCTCTGCTGTGGGCTGACCAGAGGACCTGGAATCGCCTGGAGGATCAAGTGGAGCGGGCCGTGCGGCTCATCGGGCCCGGGCAGCGCGTGGTCAGCAGCCTCTGCCTGAAAGGAAGCCGCGTGGACGCCTTACGACACATGGTGGACCGGGCCTGCATCGGGTGGTGCTTCAGCTACGGCAATTACGAACCGGGCTCAGGACAATTCTCCGTGCGCGCGCTGCACCCCAACCCGGCGGTGGTTTCCGAACGCAGCTCCGCCTACGAGCTGGAGCGCGGCCTCTATGTCGTCCGGCCGGAAGAGACGCCGCTGTATCAGATCGAATGGGCGGCGGGCCGACGAGAGATCGCGATTCGAGCCCTCGCAGCAGGGGAACGTGCGGGTCAGGATAATTGCGTGGCGACGCTGCCCTGAGGAGGGCAATTGACTTTTGTGGAGGAGACGAACTGATGGCGGCATCGGAGCAAGTGGGGGACCTGGCCAGGGCCCCCGGCTCGCTGTATTTTCAAATTTTCGTCTACTTACAGTTGCTCGACGTTCTGACCACTCTGGTGGGCTTTCGGCTGGGCGCGCAAGAAGCAAGTCCTGTGGTGCGCGCGCTAACCTCGACGCATCCGCTCGCCGGGCTAGCGGTTTCCAAGGCAGCGGCCTTTCTGCTGGCGGCGCTGGCTTTGTGGACCGGACGTTTCCGTGTGATCCGTTGGATCAACTACTGGTTCGCGGCCCTGGTGGTATGGAACGTCTGCGTGCTGCTGTTGGTGGCGTAGTTCTTTACAGGCCGCGGGCGGGGCTCATTGCGTTGCTGGCGGCCGTGCTGCTGGCCCCCTCAGTCTGGATGGCCTGGCGTTACCGGGCCATGCCGCAGTTTGGCGTGATGGTGGACGACGGCACGCTCTGGGTAACTGCCAAGGCGCTAGGCGAAGGCCACGGCTACAAGCTCCTGTTTCATCCCGAGCAACCCTGGCAGACCAAGTACCCGCCCCTGTATCCCGTCTACCTCTCGCTTGTTTGGCGTCTCGACCCAGGTTACCCCGGCAATCTGCCGCTCGCCACCTTATTTACTTGGTTGTGGACGCCTCCGCTATTGGCGCTGGCCTTTCTCGTCTTCCGGCAATTCGGGCTCGACAGCAAAGTTTCCTTCCTGCTGACGGCCGCGCTGGCGGTCAATCCGCTTACCATCTACTTCAGCATTTCCCTCCTCTCAGAGGTTCCCTACACTTGTCTGCTGCTGGCTGCGTTGCTGTTGCTCGCAAAGGCGAGCAAAGAATGCACAAGCGCCGGCTGGGCGGTGGCGGCAGGCATCCTCGCTCAGGCCGCTTTTCTCACACGCACCGCAGGGTTCGCGCTGCTGGGCGCCGGCGTCCTCTGGTTCTTATTACGAGGGCAGGCGCGCCGCGCGGTGCTGTTTGCGCTGGGAATGCTTCCTGGCGCGGCAGCCTGGTTTTGGTGGATGCACACGCACGCCTACCGCGGCCATGATCTCTCGGCGATCTATCACACCGATTACATCCGGTTCTATCTGGAAACCGTGCGGCCGGTGGATTTGCCGCTGTTGGTTTGGGGGAATCTCGGCGGCATACTCATTCGCGGTGCGGATCTGGTTTTGCCCACGCCGGGCGAATCCGCGCCCGAGAGGATTTTCTCGATCGCCGTCAGCGTGCTGGCCTGGATCGGAGTCTGGCGGATGATCCGCCGGGCCGGCCTCCACCCCTATCATCTTTACGCCGGAGGTCACATCCTGTTGTTGATTCCCTGGAATTTCCCGGCCAACGGCAGATTGCTGTTCCCGCTGGCCCCGTTGCTTCTGGCAGGCTTTTACGAGGAGTGTCGCCACATCTTTCAATTGGGTCGCCAGGGTCTCCAGCGCGCCGCAGGGCCGGAACGCGCGGCCGGCGCTTGCTTCCTCGCGTTCCTGCTGGCTTTGCTCGGCATCGGCGCCTGGCTTTGGTCACGGCCGCTCTCGGAGCACTTCCCGCAGTTGAGCGAGGGCTTCGCGGAGCGGCGTGCGGGAGTTCAGCAAGCCTATCGTTGGATCAGGGAAAACACTCCGCCGGAGGCCACCTTCATGGTCTGGCAGGACAGCTTGCTTTACCTGAAAACCGACAGGTTTGCAGCTTCACCGGGATTGTCGCCGACGCCATTTTATCTGTCCGACCAGCGGAAAGCTCTCGAATACTACGTAGAAGAGGCGCCGCGGTTAGCGGCTGCGCAGCGACGCCGGTACCTCGTGGTCACCACCACGGAGTTCTTGATCGGGGACTCCGAGGAGCTGGCAAGCGCTCGGGGCATCCTAGCCGCCAACCCGCTGGTGCGCGAGGTGTATTCCTCGGATGACGCTGCGATCTACGAGGTCCTGCCTTTGGCGCATGGGCCTCGTGCTCGACCGTCTAGGAGCCGTGGCGGCTCCGACCAATAACCGACCCCGACCAGCACCGGGCACTCGCGGAGATCGTTTCTTTCGCCAACCGGGGCCCGGGAACGGCTATCATAGGAACAATGCCCCCAGTTAGATCAGCCCCGTGGATCGCTCGCACAATCAAAATCCTAATCGGGCTGATTCTTCTCGCGGACCTCCTCGTCGTGATCCCGCAAAGCCGCTACGTGATTGTCGCCTGGCTGCGGTACGAAGTGCGCTGTCCCCTTACTGCCGTGGCACGCACGCCGGATGCGGAGGCAGGGTTTGCCGCAGCCCAGGACCGGTTGCAGCGCGCGGTTCAGTTAGAGGGGCAAGAGGGTCCGTATCGCCTCTGGCGCACCCCAAAAGGACCAATCTGGATGCCGGCCGGCTCGGATGGTCTGGTCCCGTTTCTCCTCGCTGAGCAAGAGCTGCGGATCTACGAGGAGGGAGAGGTCCGGGTAAGGAAGGGAGATGTGGTCCTGGATGTCGGCGCGCACGTGGGCATTTACACTCGGGAGGCCCTCTGGGCAGGAGCTCGGCTCGTGGTAGCGATCGAACCCTCGCCCAGGAACCTGGAATGCCTGCGCCGTAACCTCGCCGCCGAAGTTGATGCGCAAAAGGTCATTGTGACGCCAAAGGGCGTGTGGGATAAGGAGGAGTACCTGACACTGGCCAACGTGCCGTATAACTCCGGTATGGACCACATCGCAGAACATCCCAACCAGCCTGGCGTACGCGTACCTCTGACGACCATAGACAACCTTGTCGCCGAATTGCAGCTTCCGCGAGTGGATTTCATCAAGATGGACATCGAGGGCGCGGAGCGGCGGGCGCTTGTCGGTGCGCAGAAAACGCTGGCGACCTTCCGGCCCCGCCTCGCCATCGCCAGTTACCACCTCCCTGATGACTCCGAAGCCATACCAAGAGCCGTGCGGGCCGCCTGGAGAGGCTACCGAAGCCGTTGCCGAAGCTGCCTTCCCGTCAACCGGACACTGGCGCCGGAGGTGCTTTTCTTTTACTGAGAGCGCCCACCGCCTTCTCCGTATCGCAGATTCCTTTGCGGGACCACCCCACACCGCAAACGATCCGCTTTCCCTTCAGGGTTGGTTCCGCTATCATAAAGGTTGAGCGGACCGGATTGGCAAGCTGCCTGCCTGGTGGGTGCGCACTCTGCGGCGCGCGGGGAAATCATGAGCACCAGCACGCAAGGAGGCCTCATGCCGTACCTGGAAGTCTTCGTCTACCTCCAGCTTCTGGACTTAATGACTACGGTCCTCGCCTTTCACTTCGGCGCCCAGGAGTTGAACCCTGTAATTCGAGGCCTGATGCAATTGGGACCGGTTACCGGCGTCACGCTGGCTAAAGTGGGCGCCTGCGCGTTCGCGGGCCTGTGTCTCTGGTTGAAGAAAGGCCACGTCGTGCGGTGGAGTAACTACTGGTTCGCCGCCCTGGTCGTCTGGAACCTGAGCATGTTGCTGCGGGCGGCCGCGAATCCATAGCCTGTGGCTGACGAACTCACCACGCTGCTTTCGCATCAAAATCCCGACGGCGGATGGCCCTACCGTCCTGAGGGCTCGTCCTGGGTCGAACCCACGGTTTATGCTCTCCTGGCGTTGGGTGACCATCCGCAAGCCGCTGAGGCAGTCGGCCGTGGTCGTCAGTGGTTAAAGAAGTTGGAGCGAGCTGATGGCGGCTGGCCGCCGCGCCCCGAGGTCCAGGAATCCACGTGGGTCACCGCGCTGGTCGTCCTGTTGGATGGCGGCCAGGGCGAGCTGGCGCCGCGAGGCGTCGAGTGGCTGCTCAATCAGACCGGACGCGAATCCACGCTCTTACACAGAGTGCGCATGCGGCTGCTGGGCGCTTCCTCCGAGTACGAAGCCGCGCCGCCGGCCTGGCCCTGGTATCCCGGGACCGCGGCCTGGGTGATCCCCACCTCGCTCAGCATTCTCGCGCTGCGCAAGGCGCACAAGCGACGCCCCGAGGCGCGCATCGCCAACCGCATCGAGGAAGGCCGCCGCTTCTTGATGGTGCGACGTTGCGCCGACGGCGGTTGGAATCACGGCTCCTCGCGCGCTCTCGGTTTCCAATCCAACTCCTATCCGGAAACCACCGGCGTTGCTCTGCTGGCGCTGGAGGGCACGCCGCCCGAAAAGCTTTCCTCCTCCCTGCTCACTGCCGAGCGGCATTGGCGAGAGTGCCGCTCGGGCGAGGGAACGGCGTGGCTGCTCATGGGGCTGCTGGCCCACAAGCGCCCCCCTCAGCCGCGGACCGTTCGCGTGGCCACCGTCATGGAGCTGGCTCTGCTGATGCTGGCGCGCCGGGCCGGCGAGGGCGTCAACGCTTTCCTGGAGTGAAACATGGCGGAGTGGAGACGGCGACAGTGGCTGGCAGGGTCGCTGGCTAGCGTGGCGGCAGCCGGATGTGCGCGCCGCCGTGTCACCGAGCCCGCACGCGTCTCGGTGGTGCGCGCGTTGAATTACTCGCAGCAACTTTACCCCGTGGTGCGCCGCTTGATCTCCGAACACGGCCTGGATGTGCGCGGCAAACGCGTGGTTCTCAAGCCCAATCTCGTAGAATTCGACCCAACCACCACGATCAACACCCACCCGCTGATCGTGCACGCCGCCATGGAAGCCTTCCGCGAGGCGGGCGCGGCGGAGGTGCGCATCGCCGAAGGACCGGGCCACCGCCGCAACACCCTGGAGCTGGCCGAAGCAGCCGGCTATTTCGGCGTCGTTCCGCGGTTCGAAACGCGTTTCACGGATCTGAACGTAGACGAAATCGCGCGTGTGGACCTGGAAAAGCCTCGCTCCAGGTTGCGCGAGCTGTATCTGCCTCGCACGGTGCTTGACTGCGACCTGCTGGTTTCCCTCCCCAAAATGAAAACCCACCACTGGGTGGGCGCCACCCTGAGCATGAAGAACCTCTTCGGGATCGTGCCCGGCGGCGTCTACGGCTGGCCGAAAAACATCTTGCACTGGGCGGGCATCCCGCACTGCATCGCGGACCTGCATCGTTTGTTCTCCGGACCGAACGCCGACCGCGCCGGGCGTCCGGCGCTTTTCGCCATCGTGGACGGTATCCTGGGCATGGAGGGCAACGGACCGATCCAGGGGACGCCGAAGCCCGCCGGAGTGCTGGTGGCAGGTCGCGATCTGGTGGCGGTGGATGCGGTCTGCTGCCGCATCATGCGAATCGAGCCGCGCAGGATCCCCTATCTGAGCATGGAGGCGCCGCCGGGCCGCCTCGATCCGGAGGGCGTCAAGCTGATCGGCGAGCCCATCGAGAGCGTCCAGACGCCCTTCGAGCTGATCCCGCAGTTCCGGAGTCTGCGCTTCTGAGAGCCGCTTTCAAGAACCTGACGGCTGCGCCGACAGAGGCTGCGCGAAGCCCGTCAAACGGAGGGCGGCTTCCAGACCGCCGGCCCGCTGGATGCCCGGAACGAAAAACCGTCGGCTGAAGTCTTCGTCGCTGCCCCGAAAATCGCTCAAATCGGCTTCCAGACGAAGCGGCTCCGGCCACAACGCTGCGGCGAACAGCGCCCAGACCGCAGCTTCTTCCAGCCCCACCAGGCGCAGCGACTTAGGTCGAAACAGATCGAGAAACAGCAATCCGGTCAGAATATCTTCCACGCGCAACGCATCGTCGCTGCGGTTGAACGTTAAGAAGTAACGATGCGTGCGGTCGCGCCCGGGACGGGCGGCGCCTGTCTGAAAGACGTCCAGCAACAGTACGGAAACGCCATCGCGCAGCAGACTTGCGACGGCGCCCGTCTTCCGCGCTGCGGCGGCGCCCTCCGGGTGAACGACGAGGGCGGCCTCGCCGCCTTTTCCAGGCAGCCAGAAGCCCGGAACTCTCTGCTCGGGACGCGCGCTCAGCGCGATGCTCTCGCCGTCGAGAATCGCTTCCACCCTCTCCGGCCGACGCGCTCCGATCGTAACTTCCAGGCGAAGCCGTAACTCCTCGTTGTCCATGGCGCGCGTCTGGCGCCGGGCGTTTTCCCTCCACCATGCAAACAGCTCGCTGCGAGTGACAGCCCCGTCCGGCAACGTAAGCTGCGGAGCCAATAACAGATCCTCCGCCGACAGTTCCGGCGCCTCGGTCTCTACGACAGGCGCGCTGACCGGGCGAGCCTGCAAATGTCGGCGAAAGAACCAGTACACCGCCTCGCGGCTGCGCTGATCGTAGTTATGTTCCGCTTCGAACTGGACCATGGATAAGTTGCGGGTCTCGCCATAAAGCCGGTAAATGCGGTAAATCTCCGGAAATTCCTCGCGCGGCGTGTTACGCGTCCAATCCCCGGTCGCTGAGACGAGTAACATGGGGCGCGGCGCTATGAGCGCGGCGATCTCCACATTACTGGTTCCCACGCGCAGGCCCGGCGCGTTCTCGCAAGCGCAGCCGCCCTGCATGATCGCGGAGACCATGTTCACAGGGGCTGAAACTTTCACCCGCTCGTCTACCGCCGCCAATAAGAAGGTCTGCGTGCCGCCGCCGGAGGCTCCCGTAGCCGCCAGTCTCTGCGGGTCCACTTCGGGGAGAGACTGAAGGAAGTCCAGGGCTCGAATGGAGTTCCAGAGTTGGAGTCCCAGAGGACTGAAGGACCACAATTGCTCCTCAGGCGACTCTCCGAATTCGTGCGGTGTCTGTCGGGTGTCGTTATACCCTACCATATCATAGGCGAAGGCTACGTAACCCTGCGCGGCTAAGTTCGCACCCAGACGAGGGACGGAGTAGGTATCCAGATCTTCGAGCCGCCCGCGCTTCCAGTGTCCGTGAGGAATCAACACCCCGGGAAACTTTCCTTCGCGGCCGACGGGCACGTACAAGTTACCCGCCAGATGGTAACCCGGCAGCGTCTCGATAAGTACCTTCTCCACGGCCCAACGGCCGTGCTCGCTGCGGCCGGCTCGGCGGATGTTCAACGGATTCCGTGGCGGAAAGGGCCACAACCCGGCGGCGGCCAGAATCTGACGCCGGAGCTCCGCGCTTCGAACCCGCCACTCCTCCAGAGTCCGGTAAACGGGCATCTGGAAGTGGGTCCTGGTGTGCGGACTCCGTTTGGCGCGAAGATCAGAAGGCGGGATCGCCGCCAGCAAAGCGGCCAGAGCAAACGCTGCACACCCAGTCGCCAATCCAAGCCCCTATTACCGAAGACGACGCCAGGCGGGTCCGAGGTTTCCCTTGCGTCATTCTGCGTACATGTGGGGATAGGCGCGACGCATTTGATCGGCGCGGCGCCGCGCGCTCTCACGCGAGATCACGCGACCGCGCCCGATGCCGGGGCACCATGCGGCGGTGCTTTTCCAGGCGCGCGGGTCCTCGAGCAATTCAGGCCAGAAGGGAAACAGACGGCACTGAGTCGGCTTGGCGGGATGAATGGCGCAGCCGTCCTCGTGGAGAAAGTAACACGGAGAAGAACGGGGTTTCCGCAACCGTACGGTCTTGCGGGTGCGATAGGCGTAGCGGGCTTCGAACTCTTCGACGCTGAGGCGCAAGAAAGCCGCTGCCCGCATGAGGTCCTCCTCGGTCAGATAAACGTAACCCTCACGGCGGCAGCAGTTCGTGCACCCTCGCAGGCAGGCGAAACGCAGCGCCTTCATGACCCGCTTACTACGATATCGCCGGCGGGACGCGGCAAGCGCAGCGCCGCTCAACCACACAGAGCCCCTGACTCACCGCGCACTCCAAGCAGACCTGTGTTGCGCCACCCCGCGCGCTGGGCCGCGGGACGGTTTGCTTCAGTCCGCCCGCGAGGCAGCCTCGCGCCGCTTGGGCGGCACGCCTTTGGGGTGGCAATCGGCGCACTTGACGAAGTGGATGTTGTGCCGGCTGGAAGGATCACGGAAGGTGGTATCCATGGTCTCCACATCCAAGCCGCAATTCGACATCTTGGGATGGCAGCCGGCGCACGAGGCCCGCGTGTTCTGGGTGTGTCGCTCGTGGCAGGCCAGACAGCTTATTCCCTCGTGCACGCCGATCGGCGTGCGATCGTCACCCGACGCCACTTCAAATCCGGCCAGGGGGGCGTGGCACTGGTAGCACAGCGCCTGGCGCGGATCGGGACTCATCCTCACCCGCCGTCCCCGCTCACGCATCTCCGGCAAGGGCAACAGCGACAACCCCACGGGCGTCATTTCGCGACGATCGAACAACGCCAGCGATGGCCGATGGAGCTCCTGGCGCACGCCGGGCACGGATCTCTCGACCCAGGGCCGCTTCAGGGGTTGTCCGGGTCGGTGCACCTGGTGGCACGCCAGGCAGGGCAGGACCGGACGCTCGCTCAGCTCGGCAATCTTGAGTCGCCAGGGACCGCGGTTGTCGAGCGGCGTCACCAACTCCCCGATGTGCCCCTCGAAATGCATGCCGTGGCAGCGCAGGCAATCGTCCATCAGAGCGCGCTTGCGGTTGTGCTCCTGATTGAGGAAGATCCGCGCATAGGTGACGCTGTGAGGACCGGATTGCCAGGCAGCGTATTCCCGCCGGTGGCAATCCCGGCAACGCTCGATGACCCGCGCCAGACTCATGTTGGGGATGCGAATCGGCTGGGCGTCGCGACCTCGCAGGTGCTGCACCAAGCGCCGTAAGTTGCCGACATGAAAGTCCAGGTCGGCCGTAAGCAAGCCGCCGTGACAGGCGCTGCATTCCACCTCGCGGTGGCTGGAAACGCGCCACTGTTCGTAGCTCCGCCGGATTTCGTGGCAACGGGCGCAGGCGGCCCCGCCGGAAGCCTGATAAACCACGGTAGCCGCCGGCAGCGCCAGCAGAAGCAGGGCCGGGGACGCCAGAATAAACCATTTTCTTCTTCTCATGTTTTATCTCCTCCGCGCCCTCTAGACCCTTCCGCGCCGGCCCCGCCATTCCCGCACCATGTGCGCCGAAGCCCAGTACGCGATGGCCATGATGGTCAGCACCGGATTGAAGCCTCCGTTGGTCACGTGCACGCTGCCGTCTACCACGTACACGTTCTCGATCTCGTGCACGCGGCAGTAGCGATCCACCACCGAGGTCTTCGGATCGTCACCCATGCGGCAGGTCCCGGCCTGGTGTTGTCCCCCGCTCAGGCCGGGGCCCGGAATGCGCTTCCAGGTTCGGATGGCCCCCGCCTCCTTCAACCACGCCTCGGCCTTGTCCGCGATGAAACGGCAGATTTCCAGGGTGTGGGGATGTTTGAAGCCGGACAGCCGCGCCACGGGGATGCCCCAGTAATCTCGCACCCTGGGATCCACCTCGACGCGCGCTTCGAACACCGGCATCTCCTGCACCGGGCCCTGCACCATGATGCTGCGCCGGTACCAGCGCCTCACGAAGTCCTTGTGGGCTTTGCCCCAGCGCGGCACATCCGGCGGCATGCGGCCCAGGAACTGGTAAGGCAAACGGATGAACTCGTTGGCCAGCATGGCGCCGCCTCGCAGACCGGGATTGCCGTGGTTGAAATCGCAGATCGCGATGGAAGCGCCGGGGCCGAGGTCGTCGTAGGTGATCTCATCGAAAAGTCCCACCGCCCCGCAGTAGGAGTGGCCCTGGAGATTGCGCCCCACCCAGTCGTAGCGGTTGCCGATGCCTTTAGGAAACAGGCGGCTTTTCGAATTCAGCAGCAGCCGGGCGGATTCGATCGCCGCGCAGGAGACCACCACGAAATCTGCCGTCTGGGTCTGCAACCGGTCGTCGGCGTCGAAATAGCTGACCCCCGTCGCCTTGCCCCGCGAGTCGGTGAGGATCTCCTTGACCACGCATTCAGTGCGCAGTTCGCAATTCCCCGTGGCCAGCGCCTTGGGAATGACCGTGTTCTGCGTGCCGTTCTTGGCGTCCACTTCGCAGACGAAGCCCACGCACCAGCGGCAGCGCATGCAGGCCGGCCGCCCGTTGTACGGCACGCTGTTGCGCAACATCGGAATGTCGAAGGGGTGCCAGCCGAGCCGCCTGGCCGCCGGCTTCAAGATCTCGTGTTCCCGCGTGGGAGGGCTGAGCGGCGGCATCGGAAGGGGCTTCTTGCGCGGGGCGTGGAAGGGATCGGGCTCGACATCACCCGAGACGCCGATCTCGTACTCGGCTTTCTCATAGTAAGGTTCCAGATCTTGATAGCTGATGGGCCAGTCCTCCAGCGTGGAACCCTCCGGACAACCGTAGATCGAGCGCATGCGGAAGTCCTGCTCCATGAAGCGCCAGGCCATGGCGCCGTAGGTGAGGGTTCCGCCGCCCACGCAAGCCGCGTTGTTGTGATAGCCGGGCTGCGAGGCACGGACGATGCGCTCCCGCCCGTCGGGCTCCACGATCACGCGCGGATGCCGCTCGTCGTCGGGTCCGGCGCCGTTACCCAGCACGGTGGTCCGCTGGTTTCGTAGATCGTCCTTGCGACAATCAAAGGCCGTCAACCACCTGCCGCGCTCCAGCAGCACCACGCTGAAGCCCGCCTCGGCAAGTTCCTTGGCCACGATGCCGCCGCCCGCGCCGGCGCCGACCACGACGGCGTTGACGTGCTTCATGACTTGCCTCCTTGCGCCGACGTCGCCGTCAGATCATAGTGCTGCCGCCCACGGACCGGGATCAGAGGAACGCCCAGCATCCGCCAACTCACGGCCTCGCGATTGCCGCCGTGCCGCGGGTCTCCGTAAAAGCCCTGCATCGTGTGTTCGATCACCAAGTGGAAAAACGACCGCAACTCTCCCTCGAGCCCTTCCAGGATCGCCGTCTGCTCGGCGAACGACAGGTGGGCGAATCGCTTCCCGTGGCGCTCCAGGCAAAGTCGGTCCAGGGCCGCCAGACCCCGCCGGTATTCCGACTGCAAATGCCGGAAGTGGCCTGTCAGGTGGCGATCTATGTAATGAATCACGCCCGCATCCGTGGCGCCCGGATCCTGATCGGCGGGAATGATCTGCTCACACAGTGCGATCACCGTTTCGGCCTCCGGCACGGTAAAGAAAAGCCAGGGACTGGATCGCGCGGTGCAGCCTGCCAGCGGAGCCAGCGCGGCCCCGGAGGCGGCGCGCAGAAAACGGCGCCGCCCGGCATCAGCCAATGCGTTCATACCCTTCACTCCAAACTCGCTATTGTTACCACAACCGGCGATTCCTCCGGGCTTCCGCGACGCGGCCGCAAGGCGCCCACGAGCGCCGCGCCGGATACAATGGGAGTTGAGCCAAGCCAACCCCCTGCTCGAAATCCGGTTCCCGGTTCCCTTCGATCAGATTCGTGCCGAGCATGTCGAGCCGGCCATCGGCTTGCTGATCGAGGACGCTCGCCGGCAACGCGCTGAAATCGGCAGTCACAGCGGCCCTCGCACCTGGGAAAACACGCTCGCCGCCCTCGACCGCCTGACCGAACGGTTGGATTACGCGCTGGAGGTCGTCCGGCACCTGGAGTCGGTGGCCACGACGCCCGAGCTGCGAGCCGCCTACAACCGGGTCCAGCCGCAGGCCGGCGCCTTCTACGCCGGCATCCCGCTGGATGAGAACCTGTGGAGGGCCATCCGCCGGTACGCCGCCACGCCGGAAGCGCAGTCGCTGGCCGGCGTGCGGCGGCGATTCCTCCGGAAGACCATGGACGACTTCCGCCGCCACGGCGCGGATCTCTCCCCTGCCGACAAGGCGCGCCTGGAGCAGATCGAAGTCGAACTCACTGAGGTCTCAACAAGGTTTGCCCAAAATGTTCTGGATTCCACCAACGCTTTCGAGCTGGTGATCACCGACGAAGACAAACTGGCGGGGCTTCCGCCCAGCGCGCGAGCCGCGGCGCGGCAGAGCGCGAGCGAAAAGGGCATGACGGGGTGGCGCTTCACCTTACAACAACCCAGTTACCTCGCGCTCATGACGTACCTGGACGACGGCGCCGTCCGCCGCCGGGTTTACTGCGCCTATCATAGTCGCGCGGCGCACGAGCCCTTCGATAATCGCCCCTTGCTCGCCCGAATTTTGGAGTTACGGCGACAGAAAGCGGAGCTGCTCGGTTACCCCCATTTCGCGGCCCTGACGCTGGAAGACCGCATGGCGGGCTCGGCGCAACGGGTCTGGGATTTTCTCGAGGATCTGCGGCGGAGAACCGAACCGCACTTCCAGCGGGAAAACCGGGAGCTGGAGGCATTCCGGCGCAGGATCGAAGGTGAGAACGCGCCGCCGCCGGAGGCCTGGGACATCGCTTATTACGCGGAGAAGCTGCGCGCCGCGCTGTATCATTTCGACGAAGAAATGTTGCGGCCGTACTTCCCTCTGGAGCGCGTCCTGGAGGGGATGTTCGAACTGGCGCGGCGCGTGTTCGGCGTCCGCATCCGGGAAGAACCCGGCGTCCCGGTCTGGGATCCTGCGGTTCGCTACTACACCCTGCGCGACGAGGACGGCGCACTGCTGGGCGCTTTCTACGCCGATTGGTACCCCCGAGAAAACAAGCGCGGCGGGGCCTGGATGAGCCCGCTGATCACAGGCGGCCCCGGGCCGGACGGCTTTCTCCCGCACCTGGGAGTCATCTGCGGCAACGTGACACCGCCGGTGGACGGACGGCCCGCACTGCTCACCCATCGCGAAGTCGAAACGCTCTTCCACGAGTTCGGGCATCTGCTGCATCACTGTCTGAGCCGCGTCGAGATCCGCACGCTGGCGGGCACGCACGTCGCCTGGGACTTCGTCGAGCTGCCTTCGCAAATCATGGAGAATTGGTGCTGGGAACGCGAGGCGCTGGATCTGTTCGCGCGGCACTGGGAGACCGGCCGGCCCATCCCCGAGGATCTTTTCCGGAGGATGCGGCAGGCGCGCACCTTCCGCGCCGCCAATGCCCAGATGCGGCAACTCGGCTTCGCGGTCCTGGATCTGGCCCTGCACGCGCGCTATCAACCCGACCGCGACCCGGACCCTGTGGAGTACGGACGACGCATCCTTCAACAGTTCTCCCCTGCTCCACTTCCTGAGGATCACGCCCTGGCGACTTCCTTCACCCACTTGTTCGCCGAGCCTGTCGGCTACGCTGCGGGTTACTACTCCTACAAGTGGGCCGAGGTCCTGGACGCCGACGCCTTCACGCGTTTTCGTCGCGAAGGCATTTTGAGTCCGGCCGTCGGTCGCGACTTCCGGGAAAAGATTCTGAGCCAGGGCGATGCCGAGGACCCTGCTGTGCTCTTCCGTCAGTTCATGGGCCGGGATCCCGACCCCACGGCTTTGTTGGAACGCCTGGGCCTTCTCGGCGACAAAGACGCCGACCGCGCTGCGTAGTCACTCCCCAACTTCGTTGCGTCCGGCCCCCCACCTCAGCCTGACCGGGCACGGCCGGTCGGTCGCCTGCTCCCTCGGCGCGGCGAATCAGTTCACCTTTCCCTCTACGACAGAGTTCCCCAGCGGCTCTGGCGGCTGTCATGATCTGACAGTCGAATGCGGCGTCCGGCAACAGTGCTGATGCCGGGCGGACCGATCGGACGAAGACCGGAGCATGGGCGTCTCGGTTCCGCCAACTTGCAATCCCGAGCACCGTGTACCCCGCACCGGCTTTGCGCCCGGCGGCGTAGCCGGGGCAACGCGGCTTGCGTGGAAGGTGCCCTGCGAAGTTAAGGATTGGACGGCCCGAGGCTCGTATCGGAATGCCATGGAACCTGCCGGACTATAAGCCGGTTTCTGTACCCTAGCGGGCGGCGGTCATTCCTCTGGGCCGCCCATTACTGGGCGGCTCTAGCGACCTACCCGAGAGTCGAACGGAGCGGGCCACTCCTCCTCTCCTATTTGGTCTTGCTCCGCGTGGGGTTTGCCCTGCCGGCCGGATTGCTCCGACCGCGGTGCGCTCTTACCGCACCTTTTCACCCTTACCGAGCCCACGTCGCCGAAGCGTCGCGAACCCGGCGGTATGTTTTCTGTGGCACTTTCCGTGAAATCCGCTTTGAGCGGATCCCCCCGGCCGTTAGCCGGCACGCTGCCCTGTGGAGACCGGACTTTCCTCTGCCGGCTGGACGCCGACAGCGACCGCCCGTCCGGCAGGCCCATTGCCATTATAAAGCTTTTCTTGGCCCTTGCGCTCGTAGTATTCTGAGGATTCATGCGACTTCCTGTTCGTGTGCTCAGCCATGCGGAGGAGGGTATGTTGCGCCGCAGAACTTGCTCATTCCTCGCGATTCTGATCGTCAGCACAGGCTGCTTACTGGCGCAAGGACTGACGACAACCGCCACCAAGGATGATTGGGAAGAGATCAACTTCGCGTTCGATCGCTCGGTCCTGACCGACGGCTACCCCAGCCTGTTACGTCTGGCCGAGTTGCTTCAAAAGAACCCTGACTACCGTGTGCGTCTGGTCGGCCACGCCGATCACTACGGCTCGGATCCCTACAACGACAAATTGGGACGGGCCCGCGCCGAGACCGTGAAGAATTTCCTGGTTAAGTACGGCGCGCGCGAAAACCAGATCACCATCGAGAGCCGGGGCGAACGGCAACCCAAGGCCTCGGGACAAACGCGCGAAGGCCGCTGGATGAACCGCCGCGTGGAAATTACGGTCACTGACGCCCAGGGGCGCGTCATCGGGGCCGGCGGCGTGGGCGAGGCCATCCGGGCGATCGAGCAAGAGCAGTTGAAGAAAATCGCCGACTGCTGCGAAAGCATCCTGCGCAAGCTCGACAAGCTCGATGAGATCCTGGCTCTGCTCAAAGACCTCAAGGCTGAAAACGAGAAACTCAAGCAGGACCTGGCGGCGCTCCAGCGCGCCCAGGCCGCCGCTCAGCAGCAGGTCACGCGGCTGGCCGAAGCGCCCAAGCCGCCGCAAGCTGCTGAGATCGCTCAAGTCGCCGAAGCCGCAGCCCGCAAGGCGATCGAAGAGACACGGCCCAGCCGCTTCACGCTGCTCGGTCTGAACTTCGGTCCCACCCTGGGAGAAAGCCAGTTTACCGGGCTGGGCCGCGGCAATCTGACCTTCACCGGGCGCGGACGCTATTTTGCGCCGTTCGGGCAAAGCGGCATGCATGCGCTCCAGGCCGAAGGGGAGTACCTGTATTATCGCGACCGCCAGGAAGGTCAGTTCGACATCGGATTGGTGAATCGCTACCGCACGATGCAGCTCGGTCTGTTCTCGTCCTTCAAGCACGTCGGCTTGACGGATCTGGGCGGCGGCACTCTGGGGCAAGGCGCTGTGACCCTGGATTACCTGTTCTCTCGGGGCCGCATCGGGATGTTCGGCACCAAGGGCTACCTGGACAATCGGGTGATCGCCCGGCGCCCCGTCAATCCCACCGCCACGATCTGGGAAGAGAGTTACTTAAAGATCGTGGATCAGATCGGGGCCTCCACCACCGTGGGCGCCTGGAAGGACGCCTACTTTGACGCTAACTTTGGCGCTCTCTTCCGCCGCGGGGGAACGAACCGTCCGGGCGGCATGTTCCGCCTGGTGCAGCCGATCAACCCGCAATGGGCCTTCACGCTGGAGGCCGGCCTGAACGAGACCATGGTGGGGCCGAAGAACACCGGGCGGCTGGTGGTGGGTCTGCAGTTCGGCAACTGGCTGCGGCCCAAGCAGTACGCCGAGGTCAAGCACCCGGTGCCGGTCGAGGTGCCGCGCCTGCGCTATGAGCTGCTGACGCGACAGGTTCGGGTCGGCAACTCGATCCCGGTGGCCGACGCGGGGCCGGATCAGATCGGCGTGCCCGCAGGCACAATCCGGCTGGACGGCTCAGGCTCGTACGACCCCGACGGTGATCCGCTGACCTTCGAGTGGAACCAGATCGCCGGGCCCGCGGTGTCCCTCAGCGGCAAGAACACGGCCACGGCCAGCTTCACGGCCGCCGAAGGTCAAACCTACCGCTTCCGGCTGACGGTGAAAGACCCGCAGGGCGCCATGGCCAACGCCTCGGTGACCGTCACCACGGCGGCTCCGCTCGCGGTGCGCATCGTGCGCTTCACGGCGAACCCCTCCACCATTCGCGCCGGGCAGAGTTCCACGCTGGTCTGGCAGATCGAGAACGCGGAGAGCGCCGAGATCAGCGGCATCGGCAGGGTGGACCCGCGCAGCGGGACCTCGACGGTGGCGCCCACGCGCACCACCGAATACCGCTTGACCGCGCGCAATCGCACCAGCGAGGTCAGCGAGACGGTGACCGTTATCGTCGAGCAGCCGCAGGTCCGCATCCTGAGCTTCTACGCCAGTCCCACCAACATCCTCGCCGGCGAATCCGCAACTTTGTTCTGGCAGACCGAGAACGCCGAGACCGTGACCATCAGCGGCATCGGAACGGTGGCCGCCAGCGGCTCCACGGCGGTCTCGCCGACGCAAACGACGACTTACACGCTCACGGCGCGCAACCCCTACGGCGAAGCCAGCGCTCAGGCCACCATCCAGGTGACGCCGGGCACTTTGCCGCGCATCGTGAAATTCGCGGCCGCCCCGCCGGAGATCGTGGCAGGCGAGTCTTCGACGCTGGTCTGGCTGGTGGAGAACGCGACCGAAGTTACGATCTCCGGCATTGGCCGCGTCGAGTTGGCCGGGACGCGCGAGGTGAGTCCGACCTCGACGACCACCTACACCTTGACGGCGCACAATCAGCGCGGGGACGTGACGGCGACGGCCACAGTAGCCGTCATCCCACGCGTGCGCATCACGGCGTTCACCGCCAACCCCACCAGCATCACGCCGGGCATGGCGGTGGTTCTGAACTGGGCCACCGAGAACGCCGTCTCGGCCTACATCTCGGGCGTCGGCCCGGTGGCCACCAGCGGTTCGACGATCGTCTACCCCACGCAGACCACGACGTACACGCTGACGGCCGTGGGCAATCGCTCGCAGGACACGGCCCAGGTGACGGTAACGGTCACCACACCGCCTCCGCCTCCGCCTCCGCCACCGCCGCCGAAAGGCAACCCGCCGATTGCCGATGCGGGCAAGAACTTTGAGACCCTGGTGCGGCAAATCAAGCTGGACGGCACCGGCTCAAAGGACCCCGACGGCGGCCCGCTGACCTATTCCTGGAAGGTGCTGCAAGGACGCGCGGCGATCCTGGATCCGACATCGCCCACCCCGACCGTCCAACTGGCGGGCATGTTCGGAGAGTACATCTTCGAACTGACGGTGACCAACCAGGCGGGCCTGTCCAGCAAGGCCACGGTGACCGTACGCCTGGTGTCCACGCGGATCTACTGATGGGTGGAGCGGGCCTCGCCATGAGGCCCGCTCGAGCTTATCCGAGCAGTTCTATGCCCGCGAAGAAGTAGGCCAGCTCGAAGGCCGCCGTCTCGGGAGCGTCGGAGCCGTGCACTGCGTTGCGCTCGATGTTAGTCCCGAAGCGCGCGCGCACGGTGCCCTCCGGAGCGTTCGCCGGATTGGTGGGACCCATCAGATCGCGCCACTTCCGAATGGCGTCCTCCGCCTCAAGCGCCATCACGATGGCCGGACCCTCGCTCATGAAATTGCACAACGAATCGAAGAAAGGTTTGCCGCGGTGCACGGCGTAAAATCCCTCTGCCTCGCGCCGGCTCAACCTCACCATGCGCAGGGCCAGAATGCGGAAGCCGGCCGTCTCGATCATCGTGAGGATCTCGCCGGCATGCCCGGCCGAGAGAGCGTCAGGTTTGATAATGGCAAGCGTTCGCTCGATCACAGACATCTCCTAACCGTCTCGCCGATTTCAGCAGGCGATTCACAAACCGTGACGCCGGCAGCCTGAAGGGCGCGGATCTTATCCGCCGCTCGCCCGGTCCCGCCGGCGATGATGGCGCCCGCGTGTCCCATGCGCCGTCCGGGCGGCGCCGTCTGTCCGGCCACGAATGCGATCACCGGCTTACGCACGTGGTCCTTGATGTAAGCCGCCGCCAGTTCCTCGGCGTTGCCCCCGATCTCGCCGATCAAAACCACGGCTTCGGTTTCAGGGTCCTGGTTGAACAGCTCGAGCACGTCCACGAAACTGGTGCCGATGATCGGATCCCCGCCGATGCCGATGCAAGTGGATTGACCGATACCCAGCTTGCTCAACTGGTCTACCGCCTCGTAGGTCAGCGTGCCCGAACGTGAGACGACGCCGACCGGACCGGGCCGGTGGATGTGCCCCGGCATGATGCCGATCTTGCACTGGCCCGGCGAGATGATGCCCGGGCAGTTCGGTCCGATCAAACGCGTGCGCCGCCCCTGTAAGAACCGCCAGGCTTTGACCATATCCAGCGCCGGGATGCCTTCTGTGATGGCCACCACAAGGGGCAAGCCGGCGTCGGCCGCCTCCATGATCGCGTCGGCGGCGAAGGCTGGAGGAACAAAAATGACCGAGGCGTTGGCCCCGGTGGCGCGCACCGCTTCCCAGACCGTGTTGAAGACCGGCAGATCCAGATGCCGCGTGCCGCCTTTGCCCGGCGTCACGCCGCCCACCACCGTGGTTCCGTAGGCGATGCACTGTTGGGCATGGAAGGTCGCTTCGCGCCCGGTGAATCCCTGCACCAGCAACCGCGTGTTCTTGTCCGCCAGAATGCTCATTGCGCCAACCTCACAACTTTCTCCGCCGCTTCCTTCATGGTGTGCGCCACCGTGAAATTCAACCCCGATTCGGTCAGAATTCGCCGTCCTAACTCCACATTGGTGCCTTCCATGCGGACCACGATGGGAATCTTGACGTCAAGCTGGCGCGCGGCGGCTACCACGCCGGTGGCCAGAATGTCGCAGCGCAGGATGCCGCCGAAGATGTTGATCAGCACCGCCCGCACGCTTTTGTCCGATACCAGGATGCGGAAGGCGTTCTGGATCTGCTCAGCGCTGGCCCCGCCGCCCACATCCAGAAAATTCGCGGGATTGCCGCCCGCGTGTTTGATGATGTCCATGGTGGCCATGGCCAGCCCCGCGCCGTTCACCATGCATCCCACGTTGCCGTCCAGCTTGATGTAACTCAAGCCGAAGCGGGATGCCTCGACCTCCAGCGGATCCTCCTCGTGCAAATCGCGCAGCTCCATCAGGTCCTTGTGCCGGTAGAGCGCGTTGTCATCGAGGTTGATCTTGGCGTCCAGCGCATAGACCTTGCCGTCGGCGGTCAGCACGAAGGGATTGATCTCCGCCAGCGAGGCGTCAATCGCCACGTAGGCCTTCGCCAGCGCCGTCATGGCCGCTGCCGCCGCGCTCACGGCCGCTTGCGGCAGCCCCATGCCGTAAGCCAACTTACGAGCCTGGAAGGGACTCAGCCCCAGACCGATGTCAATGTGTTCCTTCAGGATGAGTTCCGGCGTCTGAGCCGCAACTTCCTCGATCTCCACGCCGCCCGCCGCGGAGGCCATCAGCACGGGCATGCCCGCGGCCCGATCGAGCACGATTCCAAGGTAAAGCTCGCGTTCGATGGGCAGGGTCTCTTCGACCAGCAGCCGATGCACGATGCGGCCTTCCGGGCCGGTCTGGTGCGTCACCAGCCGCATGCCCAGCATGGCCTTGGCCGCCTCGGCCGCTTCCTCGGGCGTCTTGGCTACCCTCACACCGCCGCCTTTACCGCGCCCCCCGGCGTGAATCTGCGCCTTCAGCACCACGGGGCCGCCGATCTTGCGCGCGGCGGCCTCGGCGGCTTCCACGGTGTAGACCACCTCGCCCCGCGGCGTCGGCACGCCGTACTGAGCCAGGATCGCCTTGGCCTGGTATTCGTGGATCTTCATGAGTGCCTGCCTGTGCTAGGATGTGGATTCCAGCGTTGCCGCCGGGAAATTCCACACTATAGCAAATGAGTTTGTTGCAGTATCTGCATCGCGTTGCCGAGCGCCACGATCTCTCCGCGCAGCAGGCCCATCAGGCGATGGGGGCTATCCTCCGGGGCGAAGCCACGGTCCCGCAAATTGCAGCCTTCCTGGTGGCTCTGCGCATGAAAGGGGAAACGGCTGAAGAACTGGTGGGCTTTGCGCGCGCCATGCGCGAGATGGCTGAACCCGTGGAGGTCGGGCTGGAGGGGCGCCCCCTGCTGGACACCTGCGGAACCGGCGGCGATGGCGCCGGCACCTTCAACATCTCCACCGTGGCCGCCTTCGTTGTGGCGGGCGCCGGCGTGCCGGTCGCCAAGCACGGCAACCGCTCGATTTCCAGCGCCTGCGGCAGCGCCGACCTGATCGCCCGCTTGGGCGTGAAATTTCCTCTGAGCGCGAAAGCCCTGGCGCGAGCCATTCGCGAGGTCGGCATCGGCTTCTTGTTCGCGCCCGCGCTGCATCCGGCGATGCGCCACGCGCAGCCGGCGCGACTGGAATTGAAGATGCGGACGGTGTTCAATTTACTGGGGCCGTTGGTGAATCCCGCCCGGGCCAACGTCCAGATCGTGGGCGCCCCTTCGCCGGAAGCCGCGCGCTTGATCGCGCAGGCGCTCGTCCGCCTGGGTTTAGAACGCGGCTTTGTGGTGCACGGCTCCGACGGCCTGGATGAAATTACCACCACAGGCCCTACGCTGGCGCTGGAAGTGACTCCCGGCGGTGTGCGCGAGCTGAGCCTGACGCCGGAAGATTTCGGCCTGCCACGTGCCCGAACGGAGGACCTTAAAGGCGGAGACGTCAAAACTAACGTTCGCATCGCCCGCGAGATTCTGGCAGGCAAGCCGGGCCCGCCCCGAGATATCGTCCTGGCCAATGCCTCCGCAGCGCTCGTGGCGGCCGGCAAAGCGCGCGATTTTCGCGAGGGCGTCAGCCTGGCCGCCGAGGCCATTGACCGCGGAGCCGCCCGAGGCAAACTGGAAGCTCTGGCCTTCTTCAGCGCCCAGGCGGACTAAATCTCACCCTTCGTGAATTACTTCGAAGCCTAACAACCCGGAGATGGTTTCCACCGGGCGGCGCAGGTCGCCGTAAAAGGTCACACGGTGCCAGCCCCAGCGATCCCATTCCGAGAGCAACTTGAAAGGATCTTTGACCTCAGCCGCCAGCTTGGTCCGGCAGGCTTTGTCCTCGTCAATGTTGGCCACCGTGCGCGCCTGGTGGAAGACCACCTGTCTGCGGGCCGGGTTGAACTTCAGAGTTGAAGTGATCTGGCCGAGGGGCAACAGAGAGCGCACCGCCGCGCCTTTGCGGTCTTCCGAGTGATTTCGGATGTGGTAGGGATTGGACAGCCCGTTAGGACCGTAAACCTTACTGGGCGCCACGCAATGCGCGTAAATAATCCAGTTTTTCGCGGTGTCAATCACCGGATCGGAGATATAACCCGGACGCCCCGTTAAGTAAGTCATCACCAGCATCGTGATCGTGGACTGTAAGTCCGCTTCACAAGCCCCGACCAGCCCGTCGTTGTTGAGCTGGAAGAAACCCAGACAGGGATAAGCAGGCAACTTACCGCCGTAAAACAGATGGAGGCAGTCCACGGTGATGGCCTGGGCCTTGTGCTGAACCATGAGGTCGCGCATGGCCACATACATGACTCCCGAGCGGCCGATTTCCTCGCGCGAGGGCTCGACGATCCTGGCAGCGCCCTTGATCCAGGCGTTCGCCCACTTCTGAGCCTCCGCGCGATCCGCCTTGTCGTAAGCCCCATTGATTTCCTGGGCGCTCACCAAACGCACTCGCGTGCCGAAGACCTCTTCGATGGCCCTGGCGTCGGGGCCGAGCGGGCGGTCCATCACGTCCAGGATCACCGATGCTTTGAGCTTCTTAAGGGTCTCGAACGCCTTCACCGCCTCGACGACATCCTCCCAACGCGACGAGGTGACGCCCGCCACCTTCAAACCCTGGCGACGCGCCCGCGCGTATTGGATCAGAAACTCGCCGCAGCCCGCGTAGAGATCGTTCACGAACAACGTGGGCCTTCCGGAAAAAGCGATCGTCATCGGGGCCCCGCTCCAGATCCCGATGATGTAGACCACATAGCCGTCCACCTCGGCGTCGCTCTCCAGCAGCTTCCTGGCCTCGTCGGCGTTGTGCGCGGTCGCGGGCAAGAACTCGATGTTGGGACAGGAACTACGGAGCCGCGCCGCCAGTTCCTTCTTGCGGCCCTGGTAATCGTAGCCCTGATAAGGCCAGGTCGCCTTCTCGGGCGGAATGTGCGTGAAGACCAAACGAACTTTCGGCTTCTCGGCGGGAACGGCGATCGCCGGGGCCGGCTGCGAGCCGCGAGCCAGCGCGGGGCAGGCGGCCAACGCTGCACACCCCGCGCACCGGCTCAAGAACTCCCGGCGGGTGGCGGACGAAAGCACGGGCAGTTGGGGCATTGACATCCTCCCTTTCAGATCTGGAAGTCATAATCTATCACAGTCGGCTCGCCGGGCCCGATGGTGACGGTAGGAGGCCCGGCAAAGCCGGCCGCGAGGGACTCGGGCGGCGCGTTGCGGTAGGCGGGTTGCTGCGCCTCAGTCCGGCCACGGGTCCCGAACGCCTCATCAGGCCATCCCCCCCGGGGTCCCCGCTCCAGGGCGCTGCGGACAGAGCACTCCTCGCTTACGATGGAGATGCGCAACTCGCGACGCTGCCGCCGGCGCAACAGCTCGACAGGAAGTTCGGCTGCCGGTGGGAGGGAGGGGTGCACATTAAAATCTAGAAATCTGACGCGCTGACGCTTCCCTTGGGTCCACTTTTGCGCTATAATTACGCCCTGTAGCGAAAAGTTAACTCTTAAATTAAGGAGTACAGCATGTCTGTTGCATTCCGCTTCGCCATCGCCCTGGCAGTCCTCACCACGC